>Ga0209573_1000038_pt1 | contig 382817 bp, 321 predicted proteins | sample TNRBio252014_DNA_FD_185870 | JGI IMG/M metagenome (GOLD analysis project Ga0209573, IMG submission 185870) | Wastewater treatment Type I Accumulibacter community from EBPR Bioreactor in Madison, WI, USA - TNR Reactor_6/25/2014_ DNA (SPAdes)... | ecosystem: Engineered > Bioreactor > EBPR >...
TATTCTTAATTGGGTTTATTTCTTCCCGTTTCATAATTTCCTCTTAGTTTGATATTAGACTTCTAATTCCCACCAATTTTTATACGCAGCAGTATGAATACCCATCCTTCCTAAATAATTTGTTCTAGAAAAATAATTTCTAGGTATATCCACTATAAGATCAAATGATAAAAGTAACCTTACTCCATTAATATCTATAGATAGTTCATTAGAATTCACGAAATCAAATGGTGCCGATACAACATCAGATGATGTATCAGTAACATAAATAGTTGTTACCTCATTTGAATTAGAAGGGATCCAACAAATAGATGGTATTGTATAATACCTAGCAAATTTTAGAAGCTTTTCTCTCAATATTTGATCATTCTTGTTATCCACTACTAAAAAAACTGTAGCAGAATCATTTACTACCTTATCGTTAGCGGTTAGTTTAACAACTAATGTAGTATATTCATATCCAGAATATTCTAAATTTAGCCTAGTATGTTTAATACGTTGCTTCATCTGATAGTCTGAAAAACCAGATGAAGCGTTATCAATACAAATTATTCCAATATCCGTATGGTACGTATTTTCTAATATATTTTTGAGTTTACCTTTCATTTTTCTCTAAATATCTAAACTCACGTTGAATTGCAATTTTACCTATTGAGCTTGCCTCTTCACTATATCCATTTTCTATACCATATACATGAGTTACTTTAAACAGTTCATAGAAAAGCTGCAAATCAAAATATTGGATGTTCGCAATCATATGTGATTTATTAGATCCATTTGCTTCTATCTCTATTTGTTTAGAATCTAGATAATAGCAAAATACTTCAGCAACAATATTCTTGTTCAATTTATTAAATGATAACCATTCACCATTGGAAGCTCTAACTTGTTTGCTCTTAATTGTCTCCCATTCTACTTTATTTTGTTTCTTTACTTCTTCACTATTATCCAATAAATCTAACTTATCAAACAAGCCTGACAACCTAATTAGACCATTTGTAGATATATCATGTTTCTCTCTGATTTGATAATTTTGAAACTCTTCCTCTTGTATATTAATAGTTTGTAAATAATGATCCTCATTATTATAGATATACTGAATTACTTTTATATATAAATTTTCATTTGAAATACGAAGATAAAGTATCAATATAGCGTTACTTAGGTTTTCTTGGTTTGAAAAGAATACATCTATATCTGACTTATCATATCCATTTACAGTATATTTAGCTAGACCATATAAAATAGCAGATGCTGTTATATCATCAATTTCATTTGCAGAGAAACATTTTTCTATACGTTCTGGGCATATTAACACAGCATCTGTATTTGAATTAAATATGTCCGCAGTAACAGGTATTGCAAAATGTGATAGACGTGGTGTGGCATTATAATCATTATCAAGAAATCCGAATTGCTTAATTTCATCAACAGAAATATTATCTTTGATATAAGCTAGGAAAGTATCTTCACTAACTAGTATGATTGGTACTTGTTCTAAAGATTCTTTCAGATTGAAATTCTTTAAAAACAGAGATTTGTTTTTACTGTCAATGGTGTTGGTAATTCCGCTTACTAGCGACTTGGTATAGTTTGACACACCTATTGGCGAATCTATATTTATTATGTTCATTTTGAACACTCCTATTGGTTTGAAAAATACTAATATGAGTATCTTTTCAATTTAGGAGAAGGTTTAAGGAGCTATAAAAAAGGGTGCCCCTAACTGCCTAATCATCCAAGGTATCACCAAAACACCCATACACTCATAGTCAGAAAGAGCACCCCCAATGGGAGCGCTCTCTGATCTTTGGTAAGTGTACAATGAAATTGGTGATTTCTGGATGTACCAAAGAAAAGATTACTCTTTTACATGTTCTATTTTAATTGCAATATCATCTATATAAATATTGCGATTCACAATATTACGAAAAATTAGTTAAAATAGTTAGCGAAATAATTATATAATATTTAAATGATATCGTATGTATACGATTAATATCACCTTTTTTATTAAACAGATGTAACAATATTCAAAATACTATAGACAGTCTATTTGGGGCTATAAGCCAAGCAGTTCTATGTAGAAGAAAATTTTATGAGGATTTAATTGCTTAGACACGTGCTAATTTATTGCATGCCCCGACTTTAATGAAAGTAATTCAATCAATAATACAATTAGTGTAATATTAAATGGATTTTAAACGCACAAATAAAGCCCATATATACCCCTGTCTGCAATTTAAACCCCAATTAAATGATTTACATCGTGAAATGAATTATAACGCCCCTACGGCGCTATATATTCGATTTGTATATAATCAGAACATAAACTACGTATTAATTCGCTTTATAATTAAGAAATATTTTGACGCAGATATATAATCGATAGACGGAATTATTAATAAAAATGAACTATTTTCACAAAAAATCGAATTTATTTTCAATTATTTAAAAAAAAATGTGATTTAGAACTATCTTTTTTCAAAAACGCCACTCTATATATATAAGGACATTTACATTTTTTTAAAAATAAATGTTTTTGATGGTTATTTTCAAACAGCGTTTTTTCCATTCATCTATTACTTTAGCGGGTGAAAAATAAAAAACAACGTGTATGCTAAAGAACATATGTTAGCTTTATAGCTTAAGGAGCTACCATATGAACACAGAAGTAAGATTAGGCTCTAGTGTTTATCATTTAAGCTTGGATGATAGGTTTCTAGTAAAACGGACGAATCAAGAGACATATACGGTTTTCAAGGTGCGCGGTTGCCATAGAGCTTAATTTTCGCTAACACCTGATAATCTGCCCTTGAGTATTTAAGGAATACTCTAAAAGATTGTAATGTTCTTAAGAAAAATCACTCACTAGTGAATTCCATGCACTGCTACTTGTAACAACTTATAAAGCACCATGGTTCGACGATGATAGGTAGTAGCTAGTGATATTCAACTGAAAAAGACGGCTTTGGCTTAGTGGCGGTATATTAATTTATACAACGAGTAAGATATGAGGAATATATATATTGGATAGTCATATTGGAAAGGTCACTACGGTTATGATGCTTAGTTAGTTATTGGTTATATGCGCGCTCAGACCCAGTAATCTTACGACTAATTAATCCATCGTTTCTTTGTTCCCTACGCGTGAGAGGCAGATGGTTTCTTTTGAGCAAATTGATATAGACCTTTTTATGAATATATCAATAACTCTTAGTTTGATTAGAGATGTTACTTTGACAATTTATATAGCAAGACTTTAATTTAGAAAGATTGGAATACATGTGATCTTATAAAGCATATGTATAATTATTCGTTTACGTTTCCTTCGTAAATTGGATACTTAACAAACCTAGATTACTTCACATCTTAGTCCGAACTTGACAATAGTGTGTATAGTTATTCTTTTCTCTCTTTCTATTGCTCTCTACTTCAATTCTATTATGATTATAGTAGTAAGTATAGATGTATTAATTAAATGTCAATAGAGTGTGTTTATAGCTTAAATTAGAATAGTTAATATGATGTATTAATTATCTATATAAGTTTATGTTAGTTTAAATAGTATATGTTAATTATGTTAATTGTGATACTACGCTAACTAGGTTACTCTGGCTATGTAAATTGCTTAAAATGACTGTGTACTCCAATCCGAAGAGGTAATAAAGTTGTGCCCAAAAATTGGGATGGCATGAAATAACTAATTTAAAAAGTATTTTAAATAAAAATCCCCACCTATTAACAGACGAGGATTTTACTTGATAACGGTATTTATTATAAATATCAAGCAGATAATTTATTGTTTAAGAAACTTGGCTGTATTGATATTCCCAATTCTGTCTTTTATCATAATTATGAATGTACCAGTTGTTAGATCTTTTATCTCGATTCTGTTACCATTAATAATACCTGTTTGTGTTGTTGAACCGTTCATTGAAATAATTTTGTAATTAGAATTTATAAACTTGGAATCAACATTCAGATAATTTGATGAAGGGTTAGGAGATATATCTATACTCTTGTTTACAGTTTCAACCGAACTTGTAGTTCTACTAGTTAAAGCTCCAGATGTAGTAATATTATCAACTAAATCTCTAATCTCTTTTGAGTTATTATAAAAGTCATGGAATATACCGAATTGAGTCATATTAATAGGTGCTAATAATTTTTGTAGATTAAAATCGATTTCTACATTTAATGCCCCATCTGTTTTAACTGTATTCAAGTCAAACGATAAACTTCTGAATGATTCATCACCAAGAATATGATATTGAAATGATTTATCATATTGTCCATCACCATCAGTGTCAGACACTCCTTCTATTGCCCAGAATCTATATCCAGCATTCCAACCCCAGTGCATAGATGGATTCTTAGGAGCTAAAGGATGTAAGAGATCAAATCGGTTTGGATCCTTTCCAATATTTTCTTGTTTTTCTACCCCAAATGATACTTTCACTTTACTTATTTCCTCTACATCTAGATTACCCAGATAATAATTAGAAATATTTCCATTACCAAGAATGTATTTACCTTCTAGCAATTGGCCATCTATTTCAAACAAACACATATAGTATTCTAACCTTGTAATTTTATATTTAACACCATCTGCGTTAAGATATTCTGTATTTAGTTTAAATGGAGTCCCATCTACATTGTGATTTATTACTAAATTTATTTCTGTTGCCATTCCAGAACTTGTGCAAAGTACGAGTACTAAAGCGATTATTAATTTTTTCATAATTGTAACCATTTTAAATTGTTAGTTATTTTCTTTATATTCTGTGTTTGTAAGATATACATCATCCGTCAAGGTTTTAAGGAAAGCAACTAAGTCTTGCTTTTCTTGTTCTGTTAGGTTCATTCCATCTTTGATTCCATGTATATTCACATCTAAAGTCGATGATTCTTTTATTCCACTATTGTAGTGTTCTATTACTTCTTCTAATGTAGCAAAACGACCATCATGCATATATGGTCCTGAGACAGCAATATTTCTCAATGAAGGAGTTTTAAATTTAGCGTTATCAGTTGGTCTTTCAGTAAACTTAGCTCTGCCTAAATCTGTAAATTCTGACTCCTCGTCTAATCCATTATTCATAAATTCATGATTAGAGAAATCAGCTGTTGCGTGACAGTGGAAACAGTCAGCACCACGTGCATCTCCACTTGTTTCAAATTCAGTGAAAAATAATTCTTTACCTCTTTGTTCAGAGTCCGTATAAGTGGCCTCACCTCTTTCGACTTTGTCGAATTTGGAATCACCAGAAACAAATGTCAACATAAATTGTTCCATTGCTAAACTCATTTTCATACTATTCACAGAGGAGTCACCAAAGGCTTTATAAAAAAGTTTGCGATACTTAGATTCAGCTTGTAATTTATTTACAACATTTTCTAATGTTTCCCCCATCTCTAATGGATTTTCAATTGGACCTAAAGATTGATCCCTGAGTAACTTTGCACGTCCATCCCAGAAAAAGCCTTTAGTATGATAGAACATATTGAATATAGGCATAGAATTCCTATCACCTATTTTCCCTTCTATTCCTTCAGAAAATTTCTTATCATTATCAGTAAATGCATTGCCTTGGTTATGGCATGAACCACAAGAAATAGTACCATCTTTAGACATCATTTTCTCGAAGAAAAGTGCCTTACCTAAAGCGATTCCCTCATAAGTTAGTGGGTTGTCAGCTGGTAAAATAGCAGGGGGCAGATTACTAGGCAATACAAGAGTATAAGGAGTTGTTTTGAAATCTTCCTTTGGACCTATTGTATTATCATCCTCATTACATGATGTAAGTGTGATAAATATAAGAACAAGTGCAGTTAATAATACTAATAAATGGTTTTTCATTTCAATTATCTCCTTTTATTGTGAAAGCATTAAGCAAATTCTTACTCAATTTACTACTCAAACCGAAGTCGGCTGCTTTATCAGAATGTGTGATAGGTGCATTTTCTGTTATATTAATAACATAAGGGTATTCAAAAAATGCTGCAAGATCAAAGTTGAGTTTAATAGTTGTACCTTTTTTCACTTTGAATTTGTTTTCGATATTAATTCGCATCAGATTTTCATCTAAACCAATATGATATGCAAATGCCCCTTTGGGCTGTCCATCTTTAAAATGATAGCCCTCTAACGAGCAAAATATAAACCCATCTAACCAGTCCCAATAGAGATTATTTATTATTGGGTTTAATGGACTTGTAGCGGCAAAGAGGTTAGGGTTTTGGTGATTACTAATCGAATCAACTCCTAACAAGAACTTAAGTCCAATATAATCATCCTCAGGAATGTTTGGCAACTGGAACGTTACTCTACCATCAGCCATATTTATATATGCAACAGCAGAATCCAATACTATTTCCTCTCCAATACTATTGACTAAAACAAAGTTTGTCAAGAGGTAATGTAGTTTAGAAAATCTTATCTCATTTCCTGATGTATTAGTATGTATGGATACTTCTGGATCAACAGTTTCTAGACCGAAAGCATGATCAATTGTAACAATTAACGTCACTTCTTCTTTAGTCGGTTCGCTACTTGTGGAATTATTACTGCAACTAGTAAATAGTAATGCAGAAATAATTACAATAGCAGTAATATATTTGTTCATTTAATTATTCTCGATTTAATTTATAATAATTACTTTTTTCGAAAAGTAGTTACCTAAATCAAATACGAGCAGTTAAAGGAGTGTATATCAATAACATAAGGCCTTCGCCGAGTATCTAGATTCATTGTTTTGTAGATTGGAGTCTCAACCCTTAAAGCTGAATAAGCTTCACTTACAATGAATGAGACTATTGATAAATCAATGTTCTGAACATAAGTTGTGATTGTCAAATAATTAAATTCGTTATATTCTAATATGTCTTGACAGCATCCTTTTTCACTATTATTATTGTCAACATTGGTCTTCTCATCTGCAGCTTCTTTGTTACTGCAACAAGACTTAATGACAACTATTACATTGTGGCATTTATCACATTCCTTTGGACCAAGAACACCAGGAATAATCAATGATTTCGATACATCTTCTGTTTGACCACAGATATGAGTATTAATATTGATTCCTAATGCAGGTACTAATACTAAAATTGTAATTATTATTGATAATATTTTATTTTTAAATTCCATATATATCGAATATAACAAATAAATTAATCATTTCAAAACCTTATTTTATAATGAGTTGGCTATATACTTTATCTTCTATTTTTATGATATATATAAATATATATGTTTCTAATTCACTTGTATTAATTTGTTCTATATGGTTTAGATTGTTTAATTCTTGTCTCATTAATTCTCTGCCTTGTAAGTCTACTATTGTAATATAGCCAGGTTGATTTCCAATTTGTATTTGGATTATTCCATTATGATATGATGAATTAATATCTAAAAAATTATTCTCAATAATATCAGATATAGCTGATGAATATTCAGCAAACCAAATATCATTTTTTTCAAATCCTACACTATTATCTTCCCATATAACATTCATTCTTTTGTCGTTCTCTATAAACTTGCAGTTAAACATAGATATATTCATATTATTATTTAGTAATAGCTTAGACGAACTGAAAATCTTTCCATCTTTTGAAGAGACTATCCTAGTTTGTAATTTATCGTTTTCGAAATTTTCATAAGTAACAATAATCTGGTTTCTAAAGTGATCAAAAGTAACGGAAGGATTTGTTCCTTCTGCAATAAATGTCTCATTTCTAATAATATTATTTTTATCAAAACTACTATAATATATGTTGCCTATTGTTTTGTAAGTTGAATGGAGTATACCAAAATTATCATAGAAGATAGATGGTCCCGAGACTGGACAAGAGTTTATAATCCAGTCTTCGAAGCCAATCCTAATCGGTGTTTCAAAATTTTGACCTCCATCAAAACTATTAACTAAATAACTTACACGGAGGTTGTTTATATTACTTCTATATAGGACTGAAACAGTAGTATTACCATCAATATCTGTATAAGTGTCAATAGCAGGCCAACAACACTCGCAAGCACCAGCATCGTTGTTTATTTTAGATATTATCTTATTTTTTGACCAACTATCTCCTTCATCTGTAGAGTTGGTGTACATCAACTCAGCGAATTGTACTTTCCCCTGTTCTAAATTTCTGTTATCTATTGCTACAATATGAATTCCACCATTATCATCAACTGCCATAACAGGAAAATCTTGATTGTATTTTGATTCATCATCAGAAACAACTACAGGACTTGTGAATGTCTCTCCTTTATCCGTTGATTTACAAAAGAAAATATCAATTTTAGCGTTTATTGTCGACATCCAACAAAGATAAATATTATCTCCATAACAACCCACTGTAGCATATCGTTGAAATTTTGAATTTGGTATATCAGAGTTAAAGATAAACTTATTTTTTGACCAGGTCAAACCATTATCATCTGACTTAGATAAAAATATTTCACCTAATTTGTTATTTCTGTAGTCTATCCAGACCGTGTAAAGTGTACCCTCGTCTGAAATAGTAAGAGATGGCGATTTTTGTGCAGATTCAACCTCATTATCATTTACCTTTGTAACATTTATTAGTTCCGCCGAAAGACTAATATTTAATATTAGAAACAGTATTAAAATTTTCATTTTCTCCCTCTCAGTTATTTAGTTATTTTATTTTTATATATGATGTGTTTAATTTACATAATTATATTTATAATCCTAGATTAAAATCATACATTCTAGTACGTTATATTGTTTTTATATTACTTATTATTTTAAAATTTATTAAAAAGTAATAGTAATTTACAACAAGTAATTTGTAATTTCGTATACATAGTTATGCATTTTAGTATAAAAATATTATCCTCTTTATTATTATTTGCTTTTACATTATCAACTAATGGTATCGTAATGAATAAGCACGTATGTAGTGGAAGTGTTAAAAATGTGTCAGCATTTGTAAAAGCAACTCAATGTGAACATGCTAAAAATGACGAACAAAATACCCCAAAGTGTCACCAAAATAAATCCAATGAAAAGAAAGATTGTTGTAAAAATGACACCGAAGAAATAAAAAACAAAGAACAATCACTAGCATATAATAAACTAGAAATTATTCCTTTATTTGTATTACATGCTTTTATATCAAATATAATCATTGCAAATGACTTGCAAAAAGTATATAGCGAACCTGCATTATACGAATCGCCTCCGCTAATTGCCATGAGGCAACCCCTACACAAAATACACGAGCAATTCCTAATCTAAACTCCAATTTTCTTTTAAGTCTTATCTTTTTTTGAAAATTATTGGAGTATTTATCGTGGTCAATTCGATCATCAAATTTTTTCTTGAGAATAGATTAGTAACTATTCTTTTACTTGCATTATTAGTTGTTTGGGGTACTGCTGTTTCTCCATTCAAATGGGACATAACAAGTACTATAAATGACCCTGTGGCAGTAGATGCTATACCTGATATTGGTGAAAATCAACAGATTGTATTCACTAACTGGATCGGACGTTCACCACAGGATATAGATAATCAAATAACTTATCCACTAACAACATACTTGCTTGGTATTCCTGGTGTTAAATCTATCCGTAGTTCTTCTATGTTTGGGATTTCTAGTATATATATAATATTTGAAGAAGATATAGAATATTATTGGAGTCGTTCCAGAATATTAGAGAAACTCAATTCATTACCAAGTGGGTTGCTACCCGAAAGCGTATCACCTGCACTTGGACCTGATGCTACAGCTCTTGGTCAAGTATATTGGTACACGATTGAAGGAAGGGATGAAAATGGCAAACCTACTGGAGGTTGGGATTTAGATGAGTTACGTTCTATACAAGACTTCTATGTCAAGTATGGGTTAAATGCTGCATCTGGTGTTTCGGAAGTGGCTTCAATTGGTGGTTTTGTAAAGGAATATCAAGTTGACATCAACCCAGATGCAATGAAGACTTACGGAGTTAATATTAGTCAAGTTATTAATGCTGTACGAAATTCTAATAAAGATGTCGGAGCGAAAACATTAGAATTTAATAAGGTAGAGTATTTAATTCGTGGACTTGGATACATAAAAGAGAAAAGCGATCTAGAGAATGCCGTTATTAGAGCCAGTGACAATACACCTTTAACAATAAAAGATATTGCAGTTGTGAAGCTCGGCCCTGCTGACAGGAGAGGGTTGCTAGACAAGAATGGATATGAAGCAGTAGGTGGAGTTGTTATAGCACGATATGGCGCTAATCCAATGGAAGTATTAGAGAATGTTAAAGAAAAGATTGCAGATATATCAAAAGGATTTCCTCAAAAGACCCTAAAAGATGGAACTATTTCTAAATTAGAGATTGTCCCCTTCTATGATCGTTCACAACTGATACAAGAGACATTAGGAACACTTGAGGAAGCCCTTTCACTAGAAGTTCTAATTACGATTATAGTTATACTACTTATGGTAGGAAACATACGAGCGTCTATAGTAATTGCTGTATTGTTACCAGTTGCTATTTTGATGGTATTCATTGCTATGAAATACGCTGGAGTTGCAGCAAACATAGTCGCATTATCGGGGATTGCCATCGCTATTGGGACTATGGTCGATCTTGCGATTATACTTGTCGAGAATGTGATAGAATACAGAACACAATACCCAAATAAAAAATTACTCCCTTTGATTTATCAAGCATCTGCTGAAGTTAGCACTGCTATCATTACAGCCGTCTCTACTACTATTGTCAGTTTTATACCAGTATTTATGTTACAAGGAGCAGAGGGTAAGCTATTTATACCTTTAGCTTTTACAAAGACATTTGCACTGATTTCAGCATTGATTATAACCCTATTTATATTGCCAACTATCACCTACTTACTTTTCTCAATTCGTGGTAAAAAGTCAATTACCAGCTATCTTTTTGCTGGGATTGTTGTGCTAACAGGTATCTTTGGGATGTTTGTTGTTTCCATTGTGTTTGGTCTGACTGTAATTACAATCGGGATTCTATTAGGGATATCAGCTAAAAAGCCAGAGTTAAAAAGTAAGGTTTCTTTTATTAATGTATTTCTAGCTACCCTATTAGTAACATTAATTCTCTCTAAATACTGGATGCCATTAGGTCCTTCAGAATCATTATTTCTGAATTTCACATTTGTTTTCATATTATTGATTGCAGTTCTTGGGACTTTCAAATTGATAATTCATTATTATGAGCCTATTCTTTATTGGTGTTTAGAACATAAAGCCGCATTCCTATTACTACCTTCATTGATAGTAATGATAGGAATTATGACTTGGGTCGGGTTCCCTAAAGTCTTCGGGTTTGTGAATACAGGATTCAATTCAGTAGGGCTTGATATTTCGAAGACTAGACCTTGGGTGAATATGTCAAAAGCATTTCCTGGATTGGGGTCAGAGTTTATGCCTTCATTGGATGAAGGTTCATTCCTATTAATGCCAACTTCAATGCCATATACAGGAGTTGCTAAAAACAGAGAGCTACTCCAGAACCTAGATTTGGCTGTTCAGCGAATTCCAGAAGTAGAAATGGTAGTTGGTAAAGCTGGAAGAATAGAAAGTGCCTTAGACCCAGCTCCCCTATCAATGTTTGAGAACATTATAAATTACAAGTCTGAGTATATTAATGATACTGATGGTCACCGAATTAGGTTTAAAGTTGATGATGATGGTAACTTCATTACCAAATCAGGAGATACTCTGTCTAACGAGAATGCTATTCTATACGGAATAGAAGAAGGAGAGTTAATAGCTGACGAAAATGGAGAAAATTATAGGCAGTGGCGTAAAGCTATTAAATCAACAGATGACATTTGGAATGAGATTGTTATTCATAGTGAATTCCAAGAGATAACATCTGCACCAAAATTACAGCCAATAGAAACACGTCTAATTATGCTACAAACTGGTATGCGAGCACCGATGGGATTGAAAGTTTTTGGACCAGACTTGAAGACCATTGAGCAATTTGGGATGAAGCTAGAAGAAATACTTACGCGAGTACCTTCAGTCAAATCTGAAGCAGTATTCGCAGACAGGGTGGTTGGTAAACCATATATTCACATTAATATTAACAGAAATGAAATAGCACGTTATGGGCTAAATATAACAGATATTCAAAATGTAATAGAATCAGCTATCGGTGGAATGCCTTTAACAACTACTGTAGAAGGTAGAGAAAGATATAACGTAAGAGTTAGGTATCCACAAGAATTGCGAGATGAACCAGACAATCTAATGCGAATATTAGTTCCAACTCCAGGAGGAATTCAGATTCCACTTAACCAGTTAGCAACCCTTGAATATGTAAGCGGCCCTCAGTTGATCAAAAGTGAGAATACATTTTTAACAAGTTACGTCCTTTTCGACAAGAAAGATGGATTTGCAGAGGTGAATGTAGTGGAAGATGCTGAGAGTTATATCAAAGCAGCTATTGATTCTGGAGAACTGAAAATCCCTGCTGGTGTTAGCTATAATTTCTCTGGGAATTATGAGAATCAAATTCGTGCTAACAAGCGATTATCTATAATAATACCAGTAGTTTTATTTGCAATATTTCTAATCTTGTATTTCCAATTTCGATCTGTTATAACTAGTCTCATAATCTTCACAGGAATAGCAGTAGCTTTAGCAGGAGGATTTACTATGCTTTGGTTTTACGGTCAGACTTGGTTTGCAGATTTTAGCTTCCTTGGTTCTAATATGAGGGGACTGTTCCAAATGGATAACATAAATATAAGTGTTGCCGTTTGGGTAGGATTTATAGCTCTCTTTGGTATAGCAACCGATGATGGAGTAGTAATGGCAACTTATTTGAGAGATAATTTCAAAGATAAAGAGATGAAATCTGTAGAAAAGATTAGAAGTTTAACTTTAGAAGCAGGTAAGAGAAGGGTACGACCTTGTCTTATGACTACGGCAACTACTCTAATAGCATTGATTCCCATATTGACGAGTACTGGACGTGGATCAGATATTATGTTACCTATGGCCATACCTGCGTTTGGTGGGATGTTAATTGCTATAATTACCATATTCGTTGTACCAGTATTGTACTCTCTTTGGAGAGAAAAACAATTGGAGATAGTAAAATGAAAACGCTTATAATATTATTACTATTAATAGTGAACTGTTTGAGTTCTCAGACTATACAAGACTATTTGAAAGAAGCTGAGAATAATAACCCTATGCTAAAGGCAAAGTATATGGAATATGAACAGCAGCTGTTCAACGCACCACAAGTCTCAGCAGTGCCTGACCCTACTATTAGTTTAGGTTACTTTGTTACCCGACCATATACTCGAGTCGGCCCACAGAATTTTAAGTTATCATTAGTACAAAAACTTCCATGGTTTGGTACTCTTACTGATTACGAACAAGAGAGTTTAGAATTAGCAGAGGCAAAAAGAAAAGACTTCGAACAAAAAAAGGATGAAGTATTTTTTGCTGTAAGAGCTAATCTATATGAGTTATACAGAATAGAGGAAGAAAAGGAATATTTGAAGCAATCATCAGAATTACTGAATTATATTTATCCTATCGTTAAGACCAAAGTGGAAACAAGTTCCGCAAGATTAAGTGATCTTTTGACTTTGGAGTTGATGATTAATGAAATAGGAACAAAGATAAATATACTAGAAATAGAAGCTAATCCATATCAAGAGGAATTGAAGCAATTACTTAATAGAAATGAAGATTCTAAAATAGTAATACCACCTGTGTTAGAAGAGATGATAAGTATTTCTGAAATGAGAGTAAGTATAATGAATAACCCTTCAGTTGAAAGACTGGAGATTTTACAAAATGCATCAAAGTATAGAGTATCATCAGCGAGTTCAGAATCAAACCCTTCAATTACTCTTGGTCTAGATTATATTAACGTCAGCGAGTTGAGTGATATGTCTCTTCAGAATAACGGATTAGATATTATAATGCCAATGGTAGGAATATCAATACCATTTTTTAGTGGGAAATATTCTGCTAAAGAAGAGCAGGCAACGGCAATGATAAGTCAATATGAATATGAGCGAGAGAATCTGTTAAATAAACTCAAGTCAAAATTCGAAAGCATTCTATTTAATATCAAATCAGATGAAGAAAAAGTAATCCTATACGAAAACCAAATAGAGAAGTTGAATAACATACGTGATTTACTTTACGAAGAATATAGTGCAATTGCAAACGAAGACATACTGGAAGTAATTAGAACAGAAGAAAAGATAATTCAATATAAAAAAATGAAATTAGATGCGGAAGTATCAATTTTAAATCAAAAAGCACAATTAATCAGTATTGTGGGAGAGTAAAAAAATGAATCATAACCATAAACATCACGATCATACACAACATCATAGAATGATGATAAAAGATTTCAAACAGAAGTTTTTCATATCTCTATTCTTAACATTCCCAATATTGCTATTCTCACCATTAATACAAGGATTATTAGGAATAAATATCCAGTTTGAATTAATGGGTCTTACTTCATTTGCTTTAGCATCCGTCATATACTTCTATGGTGGATTACCTTTTCTTAAAGGATTAAAAGAAGAAATATTTAACAAAAACCCAGGGATGATGACTCTAATCGGAATAGCGATTACAGTTGCATGGGCATATAGCTCCGCTGTAACGTTTGGGTTAAAAGGAATGCCGTTCTATTGGGAACTTGCTACATTGATTGATATAATGCTCCTAGGACATTGGATTGAGATGAAATCTATAGTTGGTACAAGTGGTGCTTTGCAGGAATTAGTAAAACTAATGCCTTCGGAAGCACATCTTATTAAAAATGATTCTACTACAGATGTCAATTTAAGTGAAATCTCAAAAGGTGATTTACTATTAGTAAAGGCAAATGAGAAAGTACCTGCTGATGGTACCGTAGTTGAAGGTGAAACATACATAGATGAAAGTATGATATCAGGAGAAAGCAAACCAGTTAAGAAGTCTAATGGTGACAAAGTAACTGGTGGAACAATCAATGGAAATAGCTCTATAAAAATTGAAGTCAGAAACTCTGGCGACAATAGCTATCTCAACAAAGTAATCAAGATGGTACGAGATGCACAAGCTGTAAAATCAAAGACACAGAATTTAGCTGATAAAGCAGCAAAATGGCTTACTTATGTTGCAATCTCTGTCGGAACTATTACTTTCTTAGTGTGGCTGTTAGCTGGTCAAGAACTACAATTTGCATTAGAAAGAATGGTAAGTGTTATGGTAATAACTTGCCCCCATGCTCTAGGTCTTGCTATACCATTAGTCGTTGCAATTTCTACTACTATATCTGCAAAGAATGGATTGCTAATAAGAAATCGGACAGCATTTGAGAACTCAGGAAAAATCACCTCTTTAGTATTTGATAAAACAGGAACACTAACCCATGGTAAATTTGGAGTTGATGAGATTCGCTCAACCTCAAATCTATCTAAAGAAGAATTATTATCAATCACTGCCTCACTTGAAGAAAATTCTGAACACCCTATCGCTCAGAGTATTGTAAAAGATGCAAAAGAGAAACAACTCTTATTACATAAAGTAATCGATTTTGAATCTATTACAGGTATAGGTATAAGTGGAACAATCAAAGAAAAGAATTATTCAGTCGTGAGTCCGAAATTTCTAACCGAAAATAATATAGAAATACCTGAATTAGATATTAAAACAGAGTTAGGAACCACTGTTTATTTGATTTCCGAATCTAAAGTACTTGGTGCTATATCGTTAGCTGATAGAATAAGAAAGGAGAGCTATGATGCAATAAAAGACCTTCAAAGCATGAACATCAAGTGCTATATGGCAACTGGTGATAATGAGAAGGTTGCAAAAGCAGTTAGTAACGAACTCGAATTAGATGGATATTATAGTGAGGTTCTTCCAGAAGATAAAGTTAGTATCGTAAGTGATTTGCAAGAAAAAGATGAATTCGTAGCAATGACTGGAGATGGTGTTAATGATTCACCTGCTTTAGCTCAAGCAAATATTGGAATAGCTATTGGGTCAGGGACTGATGTAGCTGCTGAAACTGCTGATATAATATTAGTAGACAGTAACCCAAAAGATATAGTACATCTGTTACAGTTTGGAGAAGCAACAAGAAAAAAGATGATTCAGAATATAATATGGGCAACTGGATATAATATAATTGCAGTTCCACTAGCTGCAGGCGTTTTATATCCAAGAATCGTATTGGATCCTGCAATTGGAGCTGCAGTAATGAGCTTATCAACTATAATTGTTGCCGCAAATGCACAATTACTAAAATTAAAATTGAAAAAAGGAAATGAATAAAATGAAAAAGTATATAATAGCAATAGTAACATTTGTCATTGGTATTGCACTTGGATGGATGTTTTTTGCAGGAGACAGTGCGGAGGATAATCATAATCATTCGCAAGAATCTGTAGAGTATTGGACTTGCTCTATGCACCCAAATGTTCGTAGCCAAGAACCTGGAGATTGCCCTATTTGTGGAATGGATTTGATACCAGCTAAATCAGGGGGTTCGGAAGTTGATAATTCTGCGATTACTCTTACAGAAAATCAAATACGTATAGCAAATATCAGAACTATGATTGTGGGGAAAGGAAACACAAGTAGTAATACTAGACTAAATGGAAAAATTGATTTTGATGAACGTAAAGTATTTACGCAGCCAGCTCACTTTACTGGTAGAATAGAAAAATTATATATCAACTATACTGGAGCTAATGTATCAGCAGGTCAGAAATTGGCTACCATATATTCTCCTGAACTAGTACTAATGCAGAAGGAGCTGCTAAGTGCTTACAAGTTGAAAGACAAACAACCAGAGCTATTTCAATCAATCAAAAGTAAGTTGATGAGAAAGAAAATCCATCAGGATCAGATAGATAAGATAATAGCTAAAGGCGATGTAATCGATAATTTTGATGTATATGCTCATCAATCGGGTGTAGTTACTAAATTATTCATCAACTCTGGTGACCATATTACAACTGGTGACCCTATAGTAGAGTTAGCAAACCTGACCCAACTCTGGACAATTTTTGAGGCTTATGAAGGAGATTTATCTAATATCAACTTAGGTGATATTATCAAATTCACAGTGCAATCTTATCCAGGAGAAGTGTTCCAAAGTACCATCAACTTCATTGACCCCATTATTAATAATAAAACACGTACAGCTCAAATAAGAGGTTCAATAAATAATAATGCAGGTAAGTTGAAACCAGAGATGCTTGCTGTTGGCAATATAGTCGGAATGAGTAGTAGTCAACAACTTGTCATACCCTCTTCTGCAGTTCTATGGACTGGGAAACGATCTGTAGTTTACGTGAAACAGCCGAATACTGATGAGCATATATTCGAAGCTAGAGAAATAGAAATTGGACAGCTCTCAAACGGTCAATATCCTGTTATTAATGGCTTGCAATCAGGAGAAGAAATAGCTGTCAATGGGGCTTTCACTATTGACGCAGCAGCACAAATAGCTGGTAAGCCAAACATGATGAATATGGATAAAGATGATGTTGAACCAATGAAAGGGCATGACCACGGCGCTGGTGAAATGAGTATTCCAAAATCAACACCTGAAAAAACTAAAATAGATTTTTCGCCTTTACTACCACTTTATATGAATCTGAATGAATCATTCGTTCAAACAGATATAGAAAAGGTTAAATCTAATTCAAAAGTCTTATCTAAACATATCAAGAATAAGATACTGAACAAAGATGGAATCAAAACTTCAGCTTATGAAAAGAAAATAGCTTCTATTTACAAATTGGCAAATCAGATAGCAAGTGAGAGCGATATAGAAAAATCGAGGTCAAATTATAGTAGTATTTCTGTACTACTAATTGATTTGATAAGCTCTACCAATTCTTATGACAAAAACATCTATGTCTTCAAATGCCCTATGGCTACAGTCGGTGATAGTGCTGTTTGGATGAGTTATGAAAAGCAAGTACAAAACCCATACTACGGAGATAAAATGATAAAATGTGGTTTCGTATTACGAGAAATGAAGAAAAAGTAAAACAATGTATCTAGGCTGCTACATTAAAAAAGAAATAGCTGGCACATTACCGAGTTGAAGCCATAAAGGCACTTTATTCGCTTTTTAGTTATTGAAGAGGTATATATGAATTCATTTAAGGAAAAAGTTTGAATGAAGGCTCTATAACTCTTTTAAATAACACATGTAACTTGTTGTATCTAGCATATTCTATGTAAATAATATACGTCATCATAAAATTCATGGATGTGTTTGTTCTATTCAGATATAGAAATTGTTTTAACTCATATATAAACTAAATGAACATAGAAAATAATGTAATAGATAAATGAAATACATTAGATTTGCTTAATGGCGGTATCCGTAGATGATAGAAACCGCCAAATAGCATTACCAAGATAACGTACAATATAATCGTTATTATGCCTGTAATTTATTTACCCAACTAATTAGTGATGCGCGTAGGTCTTTTACAAATTCTAACTTGTATTTGTCCTCTGCCATTAGTTCATCTAAGCTTATTTTTTTAAATTTAGAAATACATTCATATATTCCTATTGCTGCAAGCCTATTTTTGAGTCCCTTTATGTCCGAAACTAGTTTACTCATAAAGTCCTCTATATCATAATAGAGATCTTTATCACCAGTCCTAATGTCCAAATAGTCACTTATTCTTTCCACTAGATCATCATACTCTGCTTGCATGATGTCCATGTAGTTTTTGTCTGTTACTATTATATAGTTATTCATTTCGTATCCTTTAATTTATACACTATATATCTGAATCCAAAAACTTTGTATAATCAATTAGTAAATCTATTATAGTAGAATTATACAATGTAATGTTAATTACATCTGCTGGTGTGTTTGACTCTCTAGCTGCTAATATCAAATTCATTATATTATTTATCTGCTCTACGAAATCGGCTTCTTCTTTTATTCTATCCATACGTACATGTTAAGTGATATACTATATATATATGTAGCAGCGGCTAATTGCATTCCAAAGGAAAGAAAAGCCTTACAGAACATTGTGGAAAATTTTAAAGTCTTATCATTGAATGGTGTTGATAAATGCAACTTGTAATCAACTAATAAAAACATTTAGTTTGTTCTTAGAGACTTATAAACAGTCTAATTATAAATTAACATTGGAGATATCTTATGAAAAGATATTATGTACATAAGTACAATTCTAATCACGAGGTACACAGAGAAGACTGTAGTACCAATTTCGATTTAAGTAACATGATGTACTTAGGTATATACAGCAACTGCACTGATGCAGTTAGAGAGGCAAAAAGAACATATCCTGATGCCGATGGATGCAGAATATGCTCTTCAGAGTGCCATACTAAATAACGTCAAGTGTTATTTATAAAATTCAAATTGGGGTACTTGCATAAGTAATGGATTGAAGGATATTTGGGAACATCACAATTCAGATTATGCTAATGTTAGTACTCCATTTTTCGAATATCATAAATTATGATTTAGCAAGATTAAGAAGTTTAATAATTTAATTAACAAATTGTTAAAAAGTAAGGTAACTATAAATTCATCAAAACCTTTCAATAAATTCTGAATATTACTTATACAGCATACAAAAGATTTACGTAATCAGCATATATAAACTCATCAGTATCATCATACCATCTTCGATTATGGTAACAGTACTCATTGGCAAATTAAACACATCACCCAAACAAGCACATTTTATAGTTTTCTTATTCAGTACTGTTTGTAATACACCTATTATGCTTATTGACATTACTACCAAAGTCACACTATTCGTTATAACTGGATTGAAATCTATTAGAAAGGCAATACCCAACGATAACTCTGTGAATGCGTATATATACCCCCAGGTTGGAAATTTCCTTGCTATAATATCATACATCTGATAACTCTCTTTGAATCCCTTTAGATTTAGCATTTTGAAAAATGAAAAGGTCAAAAAGAACCCAGCCATAAAATGTCTCATCCATCTACTCAAATCTACAGTACTCGATAACATCTCGATAAGCAATGTCGCAGTAAAAATGTATCCAAAAATTAATAGAACTGGTTTATAAGTAGCAAACCATGATTTAGTCTGTTCTAGAGCTTCGTTGTGCTGTGTAGCAGATATTTTGTATTTTTCTCCTATCGCTATTTGGAGTTCCCTTATATCTATATGTTTACTCATGGTTATTGTTGCGGAGTTTTCATCTTTATTCACTTCTGCATCTGTAACATTATTGACCTTCTGAAGAGCTGATTTGACTTTACCTTCACAGCTTCCACAAGTCATTCCAGTTATTTGATATGTATGTTTCATTATTATTCCTTAGTTATTTGAATATTATTTATTCAAAACTAAAGTAATTATATTATTTGGGTTTACAGTTTGATATGAATTAATTGTAAAATTCAGACTTTGTCAAGTGGGTTTCTTACATTTCTCCTTAGTGCTTTGAATTGCGTAGGGGTTAGACCTATCTCTTTCTTGAATTGATTACTCAGATATGCAGAGCTGGAATAGTTAAGTTTGAAAGAGATTTCAGATAATGATAACTCATCATAAGTTAGAAGCTCTTTTACTCTCTCTATCTTTATATTGATGTAATATTTTTCTATTGTTATTCCTTCTATTTCTGAAAATAATTTGCTAATAGTAGTGTAGTTCGTACTAATGATTTTTGATAAATAATCGGAGAGATTTAGCTTTGATTCTGAATTCTCATCATACACGAGATTTACAATAGCCGTTTTTATCTTTTCTATAATTCGTCTTTCTCTACTATCTAACAATTCGAAGCCATGTGATTGCAAAGCAATGTCCAATAACTTTAGTTCCTCGCTCCCTATTTCACCATCTAACCACACTTCCCCAAGACCAACGTAAGTAGTTTCCAATCCAAGTTTTTCTATTTCAACGCGTACAATTGTTTTGCAGCGATTACATACCATATTTTTGATGTATAGCTTCAATCACTCCACCCCTACTCTATCTACTTCTTTCATCAACCGATCCGTCTCAGTGAGGGCGACTATTATCTTCTGGTAGTGGTTTATGTCTTCGAAGTTTAGCTCACGTCCTTGACGGTCTTTTAACCACTTCTGTGCAGGTTGGTAACCGCCGATGTAAAATTCCCATGCTACATCAGGTACGCCATCGAAATACTGCTCATCGTTTATCCATACACGACCTATACCTTCGTCAGTTTGCTCGTAACCGATGCTACTTTTGGTCATCTTACGTTCGACTATATTGCTGCCATCATTTGGATAGCTAGTGATATATTTATCTGCTGTTTCTAGTAGGTGTAGTTGTCGTATCTGCGAACCCAAGTCCACCAACTGCCAAAACTTATTCTTATCTTTGGGATATGGTACACGTGGGAAATCAATCTTCAGAAATTCCTTGTACTTCTCTCTGTATGCTGGAGAATGCAGTACTGCGTAGATGTAGTCTAATATATCCAATGGTGCGAATGATTCAGCTCTACTCACAGAACCTGCTATATCATCACCTGCCACATCCCGAAACTCCAACCCAAGCCCCTTGGCTATCTCGCTGACTAACTTCATGTCTAAGTTAGGCGTTCTGACTTGTGACTCGTTACCGTTCTGGTCTAATGTGGCTTGCTCGCCTGCTTCTGGGTATAGGTACAAGGGAAAGAGAGTGCCACCTCCTCTTCGATATATATTCTGATCTGTTATAGAGTTACTAATGAAAACTACATTCCAATCGTCACCACCAACTGCCTGACCTTGTCTGCATATTGTTAAGCCCAGATTATTTTGAGTAAAATGAGACAATACTTTTGTATTTGGTCTCGCAATAAAATAAGGATTATAGATTACTTTCCTATTGTCAAAAGGACGATAGTGTAAATCTCGTATGTTATTATTTGCTTCTGATTGTGAAACGTTATTCTTAGTTTCTTGTGCGTTCCATTTATCATTATCTTTTATCGTTAATTTATAATATTTACAAACTTCTTCGACTGTTCTATTTGGATCAAGAAAATAGTTGATTTTTTCTACTAATTCGTCTTTCTTGAATCCTGTTGAAAGGTTATCTCGTTTAGTCAAGAGCCCTAGTGAGAATATTTGAAATAGTTTTTGTATTTGAAATCCTTTTTTAAATGACTCCTCTGCACCATAATCCTTTTGCACCATAAAATGCATTGGTTCATTTTTTGGTAAAAGTACATAAGGAACATCTTTAATTTGATTATTAGTTAGGAAATCATATTTTTCATCTCTCATTCCATATTTATCATAGTGAAATACTTTACCTAATTCATTCTTCTTCTTTTGTCCTGTTTTTACAAATATATTAATAGATACGCCTTGCATAATGTCGAATACATTTTCATCTTTGCCTCCTTCATGAGTTGTCTCTTTTTTCTTAGCATTTCCATGTAAATCAATTATATAAATCTTATCATAAGTTTTTAGAAGGTTCCATCTCATTCCTCTGAAAGTTGGGTTGTCTAAAAAGCCATGTGGGTTAATAAATGCAAGTATCCCAGTACCATTTTTCTCTATATGATATTGACCATATCTTAGGAATTTAACATAATCATCATTTATCCATTTAGGATTTCTCTCTTTTAACTTGACCTTCCCACCAGGTTCTTTTTTATAATCTTCCATCAGGTTCATTATCCAATCACCTTTGTTTGCACTTTCGCCACTATAAGGTGGATTGCCTATTACACACATAACTGGTACGTCTCGTTTTATCCTGTTCGCTTCGTTGGATTCGGCACTTAGCCACGAGGAGAATATAGTCCCAGTGTCTTTGTGGTGCTCTTCTAGCGAGTTAGTTAGGTACACGTTCAGCCGTTGGTCAGTACCACCCCGTCCTGCGGACACCTCTCCTTTAGTAGGGGAATTTTTGTAGCCAGTTTCTGCCAGCAGCATAGATAGCTTTAGGTGAGCCATAGCGTAAGATGCCATCAATAGCTCAAACCCATTCAGCCGTGGTATTAGGTGCTCATCAACGTAGCTACTCCACATTCCTTGCATCTGCTTGAAGTTGGTATTGTATATGTACTTTACCACTTCCGCAAGGAAAGTTCCCGTACCTGTGGCGGGATCTAGTATTTGTACTTTGTGTACTTCTTGCTCTATTGTTTTTCCTTGTACATCTACTTTGATTTTGGTCTTGGTAGTGTCGGCTAGTCCTTGCGTTAACCCAAATTCCGTTTTTAATATATCATCTACGGCACGAACTATGAAGCTAACCACTGGCTCGGGAGTGTACCACACACCTCGTGATTTGCGTAGCTTAGGGTCATATTCCGCTAGGAACGTCTCGTAAAAGTGGATTATTGGGTCATTAGTCTGTGTGCTATTTCCAAAGTTTTTGAGTAGCTCCTCTACGTTTGTGTGGCGGAAAACTTCTGCCAAGTTCTCTACTGTCGGCTTTATACGTTCGTCTATATCAGGACCAGCCACATAGCCGAATAGCTTACGCAAGAACGGATTGGATTTTGGAATTAGCTCTGCAGCTTCTTGTCTGCTGAAAGTGTCTATAGTATCATCGTTCAGCCGAGCAGCGAACATACCATAGGCAAGGGTTTGTGCGTAAATATCAGCGAATCCCTTTGGCTTTAGGTCATGTATTAGTATATCTTTGAATGTTTCGTACTGAGCTTTGAGCGATGTATTGGCTTGTGTTTGCTCATCGGACTCTACGGCTTGTTCTAATATGTCTTGTAGTAGCCGAGCTTTTGCCGCCATCATAACAGCTAACTTCTTCGATGATTTTATAGTCTGACTAACAAAAGTACAGAAGTCCTGTATCAGATTTTCAAACTTGTCGAAGTTCTCTGGAAGTGCTTTTACTTTGCCATCTACTATTTCTGCTATTCGTATTTCGTGTACCAACTCCCCATTTTGGAAGAATTGGAACCACAGGTAATCTGTTATGATTAGATTGTCGAGTGCGTTCCTGTACCTACCAAACTGTTCTTTGTAAGATTTGGAGTTCAGATCTTTAGCAATATCTTTCGCCTCTATGTACCCTATCGGTATTTTACCTTTGGTTATCACATAGTCTGGGTTACCGCAATCGGTTACGTTAGCTGGCTCGTTAGTAATCTCTACGGTAGTTACCATAGCACGTAGTAGAACTTCTAAATCAGAGCGATATGTATGTTCACGAGAAATACCAGAAGCGAATCTCCTCGCAACAGAGTCAATGTATTGTTGTAAAGTCATAGGTATAGAATTTCATTTTATTAGTTTCCTGTAACGCTAATATAAGGAAAAGAATGAAATGTACGTAATGGGAATACATAAATGGCTCATTTTGAGCCATTTATGTATAATGAATCAAATGACAATCAACATTCTAACAAAGCAATTGCATCTATTGCTTATTTCGTTCTATCCATTCATCCAAATCTGATTTTTTAAAGTATATTTTACCTCGATTTGGCTTGTATTTTTTAATAATATTTTTGCTACTAAGCTGATATAGATAACTAAGCTCGTAACCCAAATATTCCGCTGCTGTTTTCGAATTCATCATTTTGAAACATCTCCTGCATTTTAATTAATGAAAATAATACTTCGTCGAAAGTTGTATTTACATACCCTTTTGTAGTAGACCAATTAGTATGTCCCATCATATAACTTACTATTTTTATATTGGAATTTTTTGATAGTAACTGAGCAAATGTGTTTCTACTAACACGAAAAGTTACTTCCTTTTTAATACCTTGCTCCTCCATCCACTCTCTCACATATTTATTTACAGTTGTACAACTAGGCAATTTAAAAATATATTTGTCCTGACCTATTCTAGTTTCATCTAACAACTTTGAACCACCAGGAACTAATATGGTTTCTAACTTCTTTTTGGTCTTTTGTTGTATTATATCTAGCTGATAGAATCCTTTTCGTTCTGGGATTCTGGTTAGATCTGAGTATTTAAGATTCCTGATATCTGATATTCTTAAACCAGTAAAGACACTTATTAGAAAAGCAATTTTTATATGAGAATCACCTTCAGTACCTATCAATTTCTTTAACTCGTCACTTTCTAAACTGGTATGGACTTTGTCTGGCACTCTAATGTTTTTAATTCTTGCAAAAGGTGATCTGTCTAAAATTTCATCATGAAATGCTTGTGTAAAACATAGCTTTATTGAAGTTAAATAATTTTTCTGAGTACTTGGTTTTAACCCAGAATTAATCAAATATTCTTTATAGTATCTAGCCTGTTCAGGGTTAAATGCTTTTATTGAGATATTAAGAATACCTTCTTCTCTTAGGAATTTCTTAAAGTTGGTATATGCGTACTTATGAAAATTACCTTTATTTGTAGCATATCTTTCATAGTATTTATTCAGTTCTCTTTCTTCAAACATCAACTGAACATTATTACCAGAATTTGTAAATTCTGTTTGCTTTTGTAATAACATATTTTCAAGTTGTGCCTCGATTCTCTTGTTATGTTTTAGTTCTTCATGTGTAAGTTTTTGTCCTTCATATTCTTTGTATATGAATAATCCTGTACTCTTACATTTTCTTAATTCCTTAGAGTAGTGAACTATTTTTGCAAAAGCAACTCCTTTAGAATTTGGCTTACTATAGGTTAAATAAACTCCCATAATTTTTCTTGTTTTGTTTAGTAAATGATTTCACGAATCTACAGACAAAACTTTCGTAACTAAACCTGTAAGTAGTTACAGGAGAACTCTTCAAACCTATACGCATATATAACACCGCCCTACTTGATTATATTATTACCTTTTAAAATATCAATAAGCTCCTCTTTAGTTAATATAAACCTTTCATCTTGTATTAAGTCTTTGTTGAATTTTGGATTTAAACCTACTGCATTAATAGAAGTTGTTCTAATTGTTTCACATTGTTTCAAGTATGCTATATTTTCATCTTTCTTACTTCTAATCTCAATAGGTTTGGTGTTTGTTTCTACACTCCTATTTTCTATCCTTGAGAATAACCAAACTGTCTCTCTAATAAAGGCAGTATAACTTTTAGAATTAATCTCATTTTTAGAATTATCAAATATCAATTTGAGTAGCAAACAAAACTGTTTATAAGCACCAGTATACTGATAGTTATCTTTATCCTTTTTTATGATATAAGTCGATTTGTTATCCCACCGAGTATTTACATTTGGAAGTACTTTTACCATCAGGTTTAAAAGAAAAATATACTCCCTTGAGCCATAACTGTGATTAACTTTTTTTCCTTCATTATTTCCAAATAATACCTTTGTTCTATTATTATAGTAAACTCCACTTTTAATTGATTGATTATAGACTGATATAATATTTTCCATCTGGGTAATAACTTGGGAAGCACTATTAAATTCTTCTTTCTTCTGATAATAGATATACTCTAAGAAAAAGTTATGTATTTTCGTTATTTCATTGCCGAATAAGAAATAGTCCTCATAAGAAGTTAATGTGCAATCAAACATTATTGATAGTTCTTCTTTGATAATGCTGATTAACTCAACATCTATATTTGAGATTCTAATAATTTCACTCATTACATATTCTACAGAGTCATTAGTGAAGATTGTACCGTCTATGCCATTGCAATTTAGAGTGTTCTTGCAGTAAGACTTTATAGATTCTTTTATATCTAATTTACTTATTACTTTGTATGATGTGACATTTTTCACAAATTCTTCTATATTCATAACTCAGGCATCCTATTTATTGCTTCTACTTTCGTATTATCTACAATTTTAGCATATACTTGTGTTGTTTGCAAATTTTTATGTCCTAGAAGTTTAGAAACTGTATATATATCAGTTCCAAATGAAAGTTGGAGAGTAGCAAACGTATGTCTTGATACATGAAACGTTACTCGTTTCGTAATACCTGCATCTTCCACCCAGTTTTTTAAATTAGATGTAACTATATTTGGTGAAGGTAAATCAAATACTACTTTTTCATCATCCTTTTCATTAACGTCTATAAAGTTATAAGCGAATTTATTTATAGGAATGTATATAAGATCTTTAGTTTTTGTCTGGTATAGTTCAATAATATTATTCTTGATATTTCTATATCTCAACTTCCTAATATCAGATATACGTAAACCACAGAAGCAAGCAAATAGAAATGCTTTTTTAACTTGCTCTTTATCGCAATTGGTATTATATAGCGATTGTAACTCTGCATATGTTAAATGTTCTCTTTTCGATTCTATCACTTTTAGTGGTTTAAGCTGACGTAGTGGGTTCTTTTGTATTAGTTCCTCCCTTAATGCCTGATTTAAAGTAATATTTAAAGTAGTCATATATTGCTGAACTGTTTTAGACTTGTATTTCTTAAGAAGGAACTTTCTAAACCCTTCCAAAGTTACTACGTCAACATCTGTAATTTTGACGTCTTTCTTCAAATACGTTTTGAAATGTGATGGTACATATTTATGGTAATTTCCTCTCTCTGCTACTAACAACTCCATGTATTTGATAAATGTTATATTACTTATTTGCTTATTTTTCTGGTAACTACCAACAAGAATTTCATACTCTCTAATAGATTTAATTTTTTCAGCAGCCTTCATGACGCTTTTATTTGTATTTCTCTCTGATGGTGATAATTTTGATTTCGATGAAATATAGAGGTCTAGAAATTCGAAACTTCGTTTTCCTTTATTATAGTATTCCAGATAAATAGAGTATCTTTGATTTGAGATTTGCTTCTTACGAATGTGTATTTTCATTACGAACTTCCTTATGAGATTTTACAAGTTCGATTGGTGAGTTACAAATAGGTTACAAAAGCAATGTAAACTAAAGTCAAAGAAACTAAACAAAAAATTGAACTTTTCTATATTTTATTCGACTTTACTTGACTTTAGTTGATATAAAAATTTGCAAATCTTAACAGTTTCTTAACAAAAGTAAGATTATTCTTAACTTATGACAAAGATTATACATTTTGATAAACTCGGAAAAAACTGTAAATTCCTACTTCAACACTATATACTTATTAACTATATTTAAAAAATAAGTGTTAAATTCAATACAACCTAGAAATAGAATAGAAAGATCTAAATGAAAAAAATAATACTCCTTCTACTAATGCTACCAATGATAGCAAGTGCCCAATACTTCGATGTATTCGACATAGATACTAGCGAATACCCGATAATGAAAGCGAAGTTCTACTCTATTGACGCAAACGGAAAGCAGATACTTAATCAAACCCAACCGACTTCGAAATCACCGAAAACGGCGAACCAAGAGATGTTATAAGTGTGAGATGTCCACCACAGAATGAGGAACCATTTTCAGTTGTTATAACTATAGTGATATGGACTATGTCCAGTAAAGATTTCCATGAGTGGATCTACTGACATAAATCTACCTGTCACTGCATTATATAACCTTGCCCCCATCTGCATATATCCGTTCTCTTTAGATTTATGACTCCCCAAATATCCTCGTTTTGGAATATCATCTGTGCTATGGGGTTGGTTTTCACCATATGGTTCATAATCTGCGAAGGTCAGTGATGTATCATTATCCTTTATTTTCATTCTTGTCGAATTCATATTATCCAATATATTATATTCTTTCGTACCATCGGGATATATTTCTACTAACCCATTAGCAGATAAGTATTTTTCGGGATAGAAGACTAACCTTCTTGTCAATAATTTTGTCTGAACACCATGATAGACGGTTTTAACATATAAAAAAGTTAAGGCATTAGTCTGTATAGTTATAACTATACTAAAGTAAGGAAAAATGGGATAAAATAAAAAGACATCTTAATATTAATTAAGATGTTTAAAAAAAGGGGGTAGTACACCCTAGGATACTAATATCGAACTCTATATATCAACAGATGAAAGAAATATCTGCTTTGATGGAGCATTAGCAACTTATATAATCAAAAGGGTACCAAACCTGATGTAACGTTTAATTAATCTCTCTTGGCTTGACTAATATCATCCCCCTATTAATATCAAGTACAATACTTGTTCTTTTTAAATTACTCATATAATCTTTATTTTTTTGATTAACTAAAACTATATCCCTCCTAGAATCAAACGAGTCATCTATTTTACTCATATAGCTAAACATATAATTTCTATGAATCCTATGTAAATATGCACCGTCTATCTTATTCTTTCTTAAAAAAATACTCATTTTTAAAATACTTTGTTCGATTTCATCTAACTCTAAATATTGTTTAGATTTAAAAATATATTTATTTTGAATAGGATCCTTAAAATAAACTTTAAATAGCTTTCTGTTGTTAATATAAAAATAATTTTCACTATCGTAAAAATAGTTTTGAAATCCTTGATGCGTATTAAATAACTTTTCTATAACTTTTAATGAATCAACAATCTCTTCTATATCAACATCAAATTTTATTTTTTCTTTATCTGCATTACAACTTAATGATAAAAATATTATGCATAAAGTTAAAGCTACAAATAACATTTTAATCTTCATGATAGTAACCTCTTAATATCATATAAGTATCTCTTTTATGATCAAAAAATCCGACAAAATTTGTTAAGTCAGGAGACCACGAATGGAATGTTTGATTAATTCCAGCACCTGCAAATGCTAACCATAGTGGTAACCCAAAGGCTCTTGCTGCAACACCATAGTTGTAGTTGCCAAAGTCATCAGAATTCCAAAGCTCTCCATCGTAAAAAGCAAATTCTGCACCTAACTCTTCTGGGGAGTATCCTTTACCTTTTTGTTTTAAATCAAATTTCTTACGAGTACCTACCATTGACTCAAAGAAATCTAATGCTTCTTTTAATTTATCAAATAGGGATAATATCAATTTCCAATTCATAAAACCATTAATCCTAGCTCTATTATTTTCAAAGAATTTCTTGGTTTTTAAAAGATCATAATTGAATTGTTGTGTAACATCTTTATAGTTATATTTATCTACCTTGGTGGTATTCATGTTCAAATTAACATTTACAGCATCCTGATCTGTCATGGACTTACTTGTAGTATTATTGTAAGTCTTTCTCGAAGAATTCCTACTACCGCTGAAGCCACCACCAGATTCAGTTGAAGTCATACCAGATCCACCAGCTGAACCGCCACCGCCACTTTCTATCCAAACATAACTCGTCTCATTACCATACATATTTATTGTTTTTGTGTTTGATGGTAATTTACTTGCAGACGGTGTTCTTCCAGCAGACTCTTTCCCAACTTCAAAAGATCTCAAGTAAACTGAAATTGTTTTCTCAGCCCAAAAACCACCTGTATATCCACTACTTATAATATCATCACCAGGTGCTTGTACCTTACTGTTCTTCTCACCCTCGGGAGCTAAACCAGATGGGTCTCTGAACATAACTGGGTTGTTGTAGCTATAGTGATATGGACTATGCCCAGTGAATATTTCCATCAGAGGCAAACTATCTTATTGCTTTTCTATACTTAAACTTTCACTCCAAAATTCAATTTTTTGTCCTTCATAAAATTCTAAATAAAAATAACCTCTGTTGTTCTCAAATTCTGTCAGTGCCCCATCAATTTCAAATTTTCCTCTAAACAAATTATCAATCGTTAAAGTTTTCATTGTTTCTGTAAAATCAAATTCAAAGAAAGTCATGGAGGTTTTTTGAAAACTAATTGAAATCAAAAACTTACTTACAATATTTTGAAAAACAAGAATCAAAATATTGTTATGAAACTTGACTTTCAAACATTCGAAATCATTGTGCAAATCCATGCTACAATTATCGAAATCAAATTGCGATAAGTTTTCAAACAGTTTTATTTTATCTGATTTTATATTCATCTATTGTCCTGTTAAAAATTTCCTTACTAAATCTAAATCTTGTTGAGTTCATATTGTCTAATATATTATATTCTTTTGTACCATCTGGAAATATTTCAACTAGACCATTTGCAGATAGATATTTGTCAGGGTAGAATATAACTTTTCTAGAGCTAATTTTATATTGTCTACCATGATAGACCGTCTTCACATCACCATATGCTCCAATCTTATTATATACCCAACTATGAGTACTGCATACATCTCCGCTATCAGATTGCAATAATCTCTTACTTTCTAGTTGGTTATTTTCATTGTATCTGTAAATCCAAGTGCAGACCAGCAAGAAATCGATCTTGACCTAAGCAAATATACCAATGGCCGCTACTACATAAAGCTAACAACCCCGACTATTACTAAAACTGAGATAATCGAGGTGGTTAGATAATTTATAACAATCTAATTCAAACTTTTAAGTGCATTTAGTATATCTTTCGGCTCTGCTCGATTTCTATAATCGGCATCTAGGAAAGCATATACTATCTTACCGTCTTTATTTATCACATACGTCGCAGCTAGTGGTAGAGTATTGCTTTTATCGCCATTGTATCCGTATAGATTAAATCCTTCTTGGTAGCGCTTAGCTACGGCATCAGTCAACTCAAATACAACTCCATACTCTTTTGCAACTTCATTGCCAATATCACTTAATACTTGGAATGAAAGAGCGTTCTTCTCTACTGTTGAGAGTGAACTATCAGGTAACTCTGGAGTCAAAGCAAGTAAGGAAGCATCATATTTTTTGAAATTTGGTAACTCATCTTGCAATCTTTTCAATGTCAAATTACAATATGGACACCAACCACCACGATACCAAATTAGAACGACAGGCCCATTTTTCAATTCATCATAGAGTGCTACGCTCTCCCCTTTCGCATTTTTTAATGTAAAGTTTGGAGCTTTGTCACCTTCATTCATAGCTTTTTCTAATACACCGGCATCAACTATTGCTTGTATCCCAGCCGCATAATCTTTTTTCTTATCTTCATCAGCATTCAATTCGAAATTAGATTTTTTCTCGTCAAGTGCCTTTTGTAAAGGGATATACTCCTCTGTTTGTTGAGTTTCAATTTCCATATTATTTTCCTCGGTTTTATTCTCACATGCTAATAAACTAACTAGCATAAGTGTTATAAGTATCTTTGACATTTTTGTAGTTATATTTTATTGATAAAAAACTGAACACGTAACCACGCCATAATTATTCTTTGAATTAGTGGAGTATAAGTATCATAATCTAAAAGTTAAATTCAGTCGTATAATATTTCGACCTAAATTTAGTCTTTAATTATAAATAATAGAGGTAGATAATGAAGCAAATCAAAACATTAACAATAATCGCAATTAGTGCACTACTAATAGCTTTTGTATATTCGCAATTAGAATCGAAACCAAAGGAAAAGAAAACAATGGACAAGATGCCGATAGAAAAAACCGAAGAAGAATGGAAAAAAGAATTATCACCTGAGCAATACAGAGTGCTCAGAGAGAAAGGAACGGAAAGACCCGGAACTGGTGAGTATAATCTTCACTTCGAAGAAGGAGAATACAAGTGCGCTGGGTGTGGAACAGTTCTATTCGGATCGGATACGAAATACGAATCTCACTGCGGTTGGCCTTCATTTTATGATATCGATGATAAAAGCAAGATAAAAGAGATCAAAGATACTTCTCACGGTATGATAAGAACCGAAGTAGTATGTGCAAACTGTGGTGGACATTTGGGACATGTATTCGACGACGGCCCAAATCCAACTGGTTTGAGATATTGTATAAACTCTGTTTCTCTAGATTTTGCTCCAGATACTAATCAAAGCAAGAATAAATGAGAGAATTCATAGAGGTACTAGAGCAAAAACTAGGCTCTGAAGATCAGAATATAATTGATAATTGTAATCAAATATTAGTTCAGCAATACCAAGTATCTCCTAATGCTAGAGAAGAAGTAGGATATTTTTTACATCTGGTTAATGAAGGACTATACCCGAAAGAAAATATCTATGATTTTCTCTATAAGTTCATAGATTTCTATTATGAAGATGCAGAATATCTGTTCGACTACGCTAATATCATACTCTATGCTGTTTCGGTAGAGTGGATAGATCCTATTATAGGGTCTAGACTAATAGGGTCTATATGGACTGTTTTGGGGTACCCACCCGAATTAACGGACTTTATAGGTACCGAAGGTGAAGTGGAATATCACGATAACCGATTGCGTAATGAAGATATAAGCGAAACGGAAAAGCTAGAAATTAATGGTAAATTAGACCAGATTAGAACTAAGTTAATAAGAATTGCAAAAGAATATGTGGAAAATAATACCTTTTAATCTTAATTCTTTTTACAATTATTCCTACATTTCTTAATTTTGGGGACTAAAGGTTCAAAATAACAGAAAAATTATGAAAATCGAAACGAAATACTCACTGCTTACATTCTACAAATTCGTAGATATTCCTGACCCAAAAGCCGAAGTGGCGAAGCTTTACCGCTACACTCGTGACATAGGTCTGCGTGGACGAATATTCATAGGTGAAGAAGGAATCAATGCACAAATAACAGGTAATATAGGGCAGTTACATGCTTTACTACTTTACTTGGACAATAACGAGTATTTCAAAGATATACCCGATATAGATACTAAAGCTACCAGAGTGGACGAACACAAATTTCCTAAGATGATAGTCCGGTACAAAAAAGAAATAGTAGCACTAGGAGAGGTTTACTCAGCCGCTGATATAGAAAAAGTAAAAAGCAAAATGAGCGTAGAAGAGTTCAAAAAAGTGATGGACGAAGAGAACGACGACTATCTAATACTTGATATGCGTAATAACTACGAATACAAGCTTGGGCATTTCAAGAAAGCAATTCCAGCTGGTACAGTTAGTTTCCGTGATTTGCAATCTATCATAGACCACTACAAAGAGCAATTCAACAACAAGAAAATAGTAATGTATTGTACTGGCGGCATCAGATGTGAGAAAGTCGCAGTTTATTTAGACAAGCAAGGATTCAAAGACGTAAAGCAGCTTGACGGTGGTGTAGTCAAATACGTAAACAAATACAATGACGGCAACTGGCTAGGTAATCTCTATACTTTCGATGATAGAGTTAGCACAGACATCGGCGACGAGAACACAAACGTTATAATTTCCGAATGCCACTACACTGGACAAAAAGCAAAGAACTATTACAACTGCCGCTATGGTCCTTGCAATGCACAGATAATAGCAAAACCCAAAGAGTACAGAAAGCACATGGGTTTCTGCTCTGAAGAATGCTCACACAAAGCAAAAGAAGATATTCTAATACGCGATGCTAACTTCGACCCTATCCAATATAAGATGCTGAGAAGCGAAATAAAGCAAGATAATAGCAAACGCGAACAAATAGTAAACGGCATAGCTAAACACGTAACGGAGTGGCTTGAAGGCGTTGAGTTCAACCATAAAACCCCAATAAAAGAGCAGATTATATTGCCGGTAGTGGATTAGAGTTAATTAATAAAATTTCCATTGAGTTAGTCTTAAAAAAACGGTCGTAGTTTTTCCGTATGAAACTTACGAAGAATGAGGCAATTCTCGGAAATATTTCACGATTTAAACCTTCTGAAACCATTGGTGTCAAAATTGAGTTGGTCTCATTTTTTACAATTATTTCCGATTAAAAATTCAGAAGTACATCTATTTTATGCACAAAGTGCAATTGAAGAAAGGTGGAGTAAACTTATAAAGGAATTGATGTTTTTAAAATAACCCCCAATTAATATGGCAATTTATAGAAATCTAGAACGAGTATTTAGTATAGTTGACTTTTCAGCAACTCATGATCAGCTGTTATTAAGGAGTATGAGATCAGGGGAGTTTGAGAATAATATTGATATACTCATAAAAGGAGTGAGTCGTATCATTCTTCCAACATTACTAGAAGGTCTTGAAATTTCAATTCTAAATGATGATAACAAAATAAAATTTCTCCAAGAAAATTATTCGTTTAATATTGATAATGATAATCGGATATTTCTTATTAGAGATGGGACAAATAATAAGTATTTTATTAATGCTTACTGTTTTGGTGTATTTCATAATAAACTCGACATCCTTGAAACCAGTATTGGAAGGTATGATTATGAGTCATTAGGCGAAATGCAATTATGGTATGCAGAATAACAAATTTTGTAAGGGTATAAACAAAGTTTAAGATGAAAATAAATTTGATGAAAAGGTATATTAAACCTATGATGTACTTTTTAGTATTATTGTATCTTGTTAATTTTTTTTAAACTATCCTTACAACTATGACATTACTCCACCACCAAAAACTTAAACATCTCAACTTCATTTCCATTTGTAACTTTCAAGAAGTAAACACCAGTATTCAAATATTCAATGCTTATTGATTGAGCATATTTGTCAGATTTATAGATAGTTTTAGAATTCATATCCAATAGTTCTATTTGGTCGTAGTTTATATTGTCAAATACAATTAGATTATTATTTAAATCTAATTGGATATTATCTGAATCTTGTATGTCTTTTACACTATTAGTTGAAGTTGAAAATGAGATGCACTGAGAATAATCTATACAACCTTGTTTAGTTATCTCTACTTTGTAATCACCATCTTCCTTAGGGGTAAATTCTTTTTGAGTTGCATCTGCTATTAGTACATCTCCCTCGCAGTTGTACCATTGGTATTCACCAGCACTTTCAGAAGAAACTAGTTTACCACTTTGTTGCTTCACACTTAGATTCATAGCTACATCTTTAATATCAATCTCTAAAGTAGAATCACAATCAAAACCTTCTTGTTTTAGTTTTTGAGAATAAAACCCTTTTTTCTCATATTCCTGTCCATTAATAGTAATAGACTCATTAGCACACTTGACAGTATCAATTTTAAATGTAGTTGGAATACAAAAGTCGTAGCATTCAGTCACAAAATCACAACCATTCTTCTCTAGTTCCAATCTATATGATCCGGTCTCTTCTATAGTTAAGAAGAAAGTATTAGCATCTTGAATAGGTAAGTTTAAATCACATCTATACCATTGATAAGAATCGGCTTGTAATTCTTTAGATAATAGTCTCTTTGGCTCTTGAGTAAGTTGATTGTCAAAACTTGTAAAACTGACATTTGCAGTTATAATAGAATCACATTCTGCATAAGATGTAGTAGTAATAGTGTATTCACCTGGTTCTGTTATTTCAGTTCCACCTATTATTAATTCGGTACCTTCGCATAGTAATGTGTCAATAGTAACTTCATTTTTTGAAGCGCATCCATAATCAATTATAAAATACATTTCTTCAGATCCGTTTACATTAATCCAATCACCGGGTTGAGCGACTATATTATTTGTTTCATTATCTTTTATTTCAACCAAAGTCATAGCCATTGTATTGGAATACAAATTTGAATGATAATCGGTAGGGAAAAAATATGCCCCTTTTACGTTATTTATCTCGCCCCAATTAATATACAATGAATCGGGGAAGCTTTTAAAATCAGTACCGTTTTTATTCTCAACTTGTGTCCCGAGAATATTATTAAATCTATTATAAGGTGTATTTCTCCATTGCCATGTTATACTAACAGGGTTTGATAGTTTAGTAACTCCAACACCGCCTAATCTCACTTTAGTATCACCATCGCCAATCAAATCCAAACTATATTTATTTTTAAGTGAATCCATTAGAAAACTTAAAAAAGCTTCATTTTCTTCCATTGTTTCAACATCAACTAAATAACCACCTCTTTGTTCAGCACAGTATATGGCATCAGGCCATTTATAATGTGATTTTACAAATTCGTAGTTCCGACCTTGGAACGTAAATGCAATTGCACTATCTTCAGGGAAGCAGCTTCCACCTTGTGAGTAAGTAGTTTCTACTGATAAAAGTAAAGTAATAGCTACTATTAGTATAGATATGTTTTTCATATGAATCTCGTGTTGAATAATATAAGATTCCTGAAAATAATAAAATTTTATTTTTAAAAAAAATATTTGATGATGATTACTATCTCTACCCCACTAACGTGTCCAGCTGAAAGCAGGAAATCCTAACTTAACTAGTATTGCCGTTGGCTTTAGCCTACTGAGATAGAATCAATCTCAATCCATTCGGACTCCAGCAGAGTTCCCTGGACTCTGATAACGCCTGCGGCGTTATCAGAGTGACGTAGTTACAAGGGGTTTGGGGGATTTGGAGACGTAAGCATTACGTCTCTACAAATCTAAAAAGTCAATACAATCTTGCCAATATAGTCACCTCTTTCGAAGTGTTTCTGTGCTTCTTTTGCCTGAGATATATCGTAAGTAGTATCAATAATCGGGTCTACTTTCCCTTCAGCCATAAGGTTTATCAGATCTTGCATGTTTTTTGGATTCCCAAGAAATAAGCCATTCATATTCAAATGTCTAAAATAGGTTTGTTGGATATTTAGGGTTACTTCCCTTCCGGATATCATCCCACAAAATAATATTCTACCGTCATTTCTTAAAAGACTAAATGTTTTTTCAAATGTCATTGGGCCTACATAGTCAAGGATAACATCTAATCCACCAGGGAATATGGCTTTTATTTTTTCCACTATCTGCTCGTCATCTCTCATATATACGTAGTCTGCGCCCATTTCCTTCAGCTTCTTAGCTTTCTTTTCGTTAGAAGTAGTTGTGATTACTATTGCTCCGCGTTGTTTCGCTAGCTGTATAGCATAAGTACCTACACCTCCGGAACCACCCCAAACTAAGAATGTATCCCCTTTTTGTAGGTTCGCAATAGTATCTATAGCGTGTATAGCTGTAAGACCTGCCGTTGGTATTGTAGATGCTTTCTCATAGCTAACATTGTCGGGAATTTTATAGAGCGACGATTCAGGTATAGCAACATACTCCGCATATCCTCCAGGTATATGCATACCGAAGAACTTCCATCCGAAATTGAGCTGTGGGTTATCTGCGAACTTTGGATTTTCTTTATCTGAGAGTACTATTGGGAAAGAGACTATTCTATCCCCAGGCTTGAATTTTGACACCCCACTCCCCACTTCAACTACTTCTCCTGATATATCACCACCGGGTATATGCGGGAAACTAATTTGCAACCCCGGATATCCTTTGCGCATTACAGTATCAATCATATTTATAGAAGTCGCCTTTACTTTTACAAGTACTTCTGTGTCTTTTATTTCTGGTTTCGGAAAATCTTCAGTATATTTTATTACTTCCAAATCACCATTGCTTTCATAATATGCAGCTTTCATTTTTTTTACCTTTTATAAATTTTTAAAATACAACCGGAAAAAATACAAATATCATAGCATCCCACAGTGCATGAGAAATAATGCCTGGGACTAATGATTTGTATTTATAAAACAATAAACCCCAATGTAAACCAAGTACTAAGGCAGCTAACAATAACATAGGATTGAAAGCCCAAATATGGACTAAGCAATAAATAATCGTTGTTATTATAAGAGCCTTTTTGGGATTGCTTATTTGACTTAATTTATTTTGAACGAATCCTCTCCAGAAAATCTCTTCTGATGGTCCAATTATAAATATAAGAAGAAGCCCTATATATATAGGATCGAGCTGTGTTTTAGTAGTATATATGGCTTCAATTTGGGGTACTACAAAATCAAACATATTTTGCGCTATAAATACACCTAGCCGCGAAAGACCGTAGAGTAAAACAGCATGCCCCAATCCAATAAGAATTAGCTTTTTATTGATTTTAAGTAAGCTTTTGAATGTCTCTTTCTGAGTTAAAATTGAGAAAATTGCCAATGATGAAGCCGAGATAGTCATTGCAATCCAAAAGTAAGAATTATGTATGATATAGCCAATCTCGGTAAACTCTGCGAACATAATAAACCAGAGTAATGAAGCTAAAAAAATGCCAAAAGTAATTATCATTTTAACTCATAATAATTTGAATTTTTTTTATTATCTTTGTTACAATTTAAGAAAATAAAATTTGGGACTAAGAGGATTAAGTTATGAGATTATTTTTAATACTATTTGTTTTACCGGCAATTTTATTTGCACAGCCTGCTGGCTCTAATTATTATGAGTTTACTCCTTCTCCTGCATACGCTAGTTTATCGAATTATCCCGACTTCGAAGAGGTAGGGTTCTTACATCCCACTTCTAAAGGAAAACTGGAGAAGCTATATTTTGCACTTACTGGCAATATAGCGAGAAAAGATACTATCAGAGTAATCGGAGACCCAAGTGATGGTAGCTACGCTCCTTCTTTGTGGGTTAATGGGATACTATATTATAATCTGTATGCACAATTCGTCATTGATTATAAACCGGGTCAAACTTGGTTTGAGCTAGATTTATCTGGATTAAATCTAGGAGTAGGTGGATTAGATAGGATAGGAATATCTCATATCATCAAAGAAGGTGGACCTTATTTCCTTGCAGATACTAATAAAAACAGCAAACCAAATGCATCATGGTTAGTACAAACATTTAAACCTAATTCGGGTTTTTATAATCTGAGAGGGATACCAAGTCCAGTTTCTACAGATTTTCTATTGGCTGCAAAGATAAATTGGTACAACGAAAATGAGAATGGACCGCCCCCTACACCTTCTCTAGTAGATGTAACAAATAAAGTAGGCCTAATAGGTAAAGATGGTAAAATGCTAAAATCCTCAATGGGGGCTGTTTATGATTGGAATAGCGATGGATTTGATGATATATTCGTAGGTAACAATTATTTCGAAAACAATGGTGATGGAACATTTACTAATGTAACTACTCGCTTCGAAAAAGTGATAGATGGCAATAAGATATTCGGAGATATAGATAATGATGGCTATACTGATATATTCGTAGCTAGAGGCGGAGGAAATGACAGGATATATTATGGGAGTGCAGATGGATATATAGATTATACAGATAATGTTTTCAAAGCTAATACAGATCCTACTACAACACCATTATTCTTAGATTATAATAACGACGGACAATTAGATATATTCATAGCTAGAGGACGGGCTACTATAAATGGAGTAGAAGTATATTATCAAGATCAACTATACTTAAATAAAGGTAATAGAGAGTTCGAAGATGTAACTGAAAGTTCTGGTATAGCTGCAGGTGAACCGGGAGGTAATTATGATTGTTGGGGTGCTAGTTTAACTGATTATAATGATGATGGGTTCACAGACATTTTTGTTGCAACATATAGACTTGCACCAGATTTGCTATATAGAAATAACGGAGATGGTACTTTTACTCAAGTTGGTGCGGAAACGGGAGTTTTGGGAACAGCTACTTTAGTGAAAGATTACTATGGTCACGGTATGGGGTCGGATTGGGGCGATATCAATGACGATGGAAGAGTAGATTTGATAGTAGGGAATTTGGGTCATCCTGATGAGAGGGGAGCATATTCTAATCCATCACTAATCTATTTCAATAGTAGTAATAATATTTTTACAGAAAAGCATCAGGAATTAGGATTAAAATTTTTCGAGATGAATGCTGGGCCTACATTAGTAGATTTGAATAATGATGGTTATTTAGATGTTTGGTCATGCCAATATTCTTATGAAGATTTGGAAGTAGCATCCACTACGAAATACTCAAGGGTATATCTGAATGAAGGTAAAGCTAATAATTATGCTCTAAAAGATATGACATGGGAATATGGTAGCAAAATACATGGTGCTTGGACTGCGTTGAGACTAGATTATGATATGGATGGCGATATGGATTTACTAGTCTGTAGTGACAAAGAGAACGTAAAATTATTCGAGAATAGAATAGAAAATATGGGTAGTTTTTTAAATTTAAGAATAGATAAAGAGTCTGTTGCTAAAGGATTTAGTGCAAGGATATTGAATAATAAAAGACAACTATTTAGATCAAATCAAGGAATAGTAAGTACTGGTAGAATCTCGCAAAGTACTAATATGCTACATTTCGGATTAGGTGATGATGAAGATAATTTGGTATTAGTAATATTTCAGAATGGAGAAGAGTACTTTACGATAGATGATATAAAAGCGAATACAAACTATTGGATGAATAGACAAGGCAACTTTGTACTACCAATTAGACCTGAGATAATATCACCAGTAGATGAACAGTTTGTGATGAAAGAGGATAAGCTTTTCTGGAAACCAATGTGGAATGTTGAAGAAATAGAACTAATAGTTTCTGAGAAAGGAGGTAGCGTGATATTCAGGGATACTATAGATTATCGGACAACTTACAATATAAGTGATATAGAAGGAATTGAAATTAATAATACTTATACTTGGCAAATCATCGGTAAGAGAAAAGGCGATGAAACTATTATCTCTAACGAAGGTAGCTTTAGATTAGAAATATTATATTCAGTTGCTAATGAGTTAGTTGGATTGACAACTACAGTGTATCCGAATCCGATTAAGAATAATTTGAATCTAAAATTGAATTCAGATTCGAATAGATTATTATCAATAGAGATGATAGATCTATCAGGACGTAAAGTGGCAGATTTTGGAAGAAAAATAATAGGTGGTGAAGCAGAGCTGCATTTCGATGTATCTCACATCACTTCAGGTAATTACAGTTTAATAATCACTGACGATAAGGGGAATTCGACCGTATCTAAAGTGGTAATTGCAAAGTAATTATTCGAAAGAAGCAAGACGCATAATTATTAGATCTTGTAAGTTATTAATTTCAGTTTGTGGAGCTGTGAAGTTATTAAAGAATAAATTTACTACGAAAGTATCACCACTCGCTGATATAACATACCCAGATATATTAGAAATTCCATTCATAGAACCGGTTTTTGCAAAAACTCTGTTTTGTGCAATGGAATTTTTCATTCTTCTTTCTAGAGTTCCAGGTTTTCCTGGTTGAGCTAGGGAATTAATAATAGAAGACCTATAATCGGAAGTATATATATACCGCAAAAGATTTGTCATCAAATTCGGTGACAAGTAATTAAGTCTAGAAAGACCAGACCCATCTACTAAGTTAAAATCATCTTCTTCATAGAAATTTTTTATAAATTTCTCGACTAGTTTAACTCCCGAAGAAAAGCTACCGTCTCCACCGTTTTCTTTCCCAATAGTTTTTAATAATATTTCAGCTGTTAGATTATTACTTTTTCTATTGACAAATTCTATAATCTCCTCTAAGGTCACTGACTGTTTATCGAAGACTTGTTTGATTTTGAAATATACAGGTGTCTCATTCCAATCATCTATGTCTATCAAGGCACCTTTGAAACGAATATTAAAATGTCTAAGATGATCACTAAAATTGCTCAAAAAGTAAAGAGTAGGATTGTCTATAGCAATCTCTTCAGATATAGTATCTTTTTTCAATGGGTCAAATGGCATACTACCAAAGAATTCGAAAAAGTTAGTAACTGCATCTCTTTCAAAAGAGACTTCGTTTATTCCAGATTCAGAACCAGTTTTTACATTATTTACTATTCTAACGAAATCAGAGTTGGGTACTAATTTTATTTTAGTTATTTCATTTCTTTTATCGGCAGAAGTTATATTAGCTGTAATAGAATTGTTAAAAATATTCAAAGCGCCAACTTGGGCAGAATAAGAGTATTTCATATCATCCCAAGCCCAACCTGATGGGTAGTAAGAATCATCGAAATAATTATCATCACCAATTATATTTCCTTTTATTGACTTGATACCCAAACTATCTAGTTTTGAAACCCAATCATCAAAAATAATATTTTCAGATTTGTAGAACTCCAAAGATAGAGTAGGGTCTCCAAAACCCCTGATAATCAGGTTACCAATGAACTCCCCATTTTCCTCGACGTTTCCATCTAGATATAGCTTACTATTATATGTGAAGTTTTTACCTAAGTAGTGAAGTGCAGCAGAAGTTGTTAGCAGTTTCACAGTAGATGCTGGAACAAAATTTTGTTGAGAATTGAGAGAATAAATAGATGAATTCCTATCAATAGAATATACGCTAATACCTACTTGAACATTATCTAATTTTTTAGTAAGTAGTAATTCGTCAATATCTTTTGCTAATGCTTTGTATTTTTCAGCACTAGGTTTAGCGATTATAAATGCATTAATGCATAAAAAAACAATCAATAATCTAATCATCATCACGTCTTTGAGAAATGAAATTTTTGTAAAATAAAATAATGTTGAGCTATGACTACACAAACTAAAAAACAAATTAAGGAAACTTTTGAATATAAAGCAGAAATGAAGCAATTATTACAATTGATTGCTCATTCTCTATACACTCATCCAGAAGTTTTTATACGTGAATTAGTTTCTAATTCATCAGACGCATTAAATAAAATTAGATTTAAAAAACTTACAGAAAAAAATGTATATCAACCAGATAAAGAGTTAAGAATAGATATTAAAATAGACGAAGAGAAACAAACTTTTTCTATAAGTGATACTGGTATCGGTATGACCAAAGATAACTTAATTAATCAATTAGGAACTGTGGCAAAGTCAGGAACGTCTGAGTTTCTGGAGCAACTAAAGAAAGGTAAACAAAAAGCAGATGGTAGTCTGATTGGTCAGTTTGGAGTTGGTTTCTATTCTGTATATATGGTAACAGATAAGATAAGTGTTAAAACAAGAAATTATGAAGAAGGTTCAGAAGCATATAAATGGACAAGTAAAGGGGATGAAAAGTTTGAAATAACAGAAGCTAAAAAAGAGGATAGAGGCACCCAAATCTATTTTAAACTAAAAGATGAATATAAGGAGTTTGCATCAGAATCAAGAGTTCGTGGCATACTAAAAAAATATTCGAACTTTATTGAGTACCCTATTTACTTGAACGGCGAGAAAATCAATACAGTAGATGCAATATGGCAAAAATCTAAATCTGAGATTACTACAGAAGAAGCAAATGAATTTTACAAATTTATATCTACAGATTACCAAGACCCATTTGACTATATTCATTTAGATTTGGAAGGAATTGTAACTTTTAAAGCTTTAGTGTTCTTCCCTAAAAAAGCACCAATGAATATGTTTGCAGATGATTTTCGAACTACATTACACTTATATACAAACAAAGTATTTATACAAGATAATGCAGATTGGCTTTTACCCGATTACTTAAGGTTTTGCAAAGGTGTTATCGATACTTCTGATTTGCCTCTCAATGTTTCGAGAGAAGTAACCCAACACTCACCTGTAATGGCAAAGATAAAAAATATAATCACGGGTAAAATACTTGGTGAATTTGAGAATTGGGCAAAAAATGATGTAGAAAAGTTTAATGCTTTTTACAAAGAATTTGGAACAATGTTAAAAACCGGATTAAATTCTGATTTTAGTAATAGAGAAAGAATTTCTAAACTGTTAAGATTTCAAACATCAAAACGAGATGAGTTAACCTCTTTTGATCAATATTTGGAAACGGCTGATAAAGAATTAAAAAAGATTTATTATTTGAGTGCTGAAAGCCTTGAATCTGCTAAGCGAAACCCTAATTTAGAATATTTTAAGAAAAATGACATTGAAGTAATATTCTTGACGGATCCAATTGATTCATTCGTAATACCTCAACTATATCAATATGAAGAATATCAATTGGTATCAATAGATAAAGAAGAGTTAGATAACGAAGAAAATAAAGACGGTGAAGATAACAAGGAAAGCGTGAAGATAGTTACAGCCATCAAAGAAATACTTGGGGATAAAGTCGCAGATGTAAAGGAGTCCAAACGATTAGTTGACTCACCTTGTACTATAGTTGCGGGTAAAGACGGAATGGATGCACATACCGAGAGAATGATGAAAATGATGGATAATACATTCGAAGGAGCAAAGAAAGTTTTTGAAGTTAATCTGAATCATAAGATACTTCAGAATTTGACTAATTATTTCAACGAAAATGGTGCTGATGACAAATTCAAGAGCATAGTAGAGCAACTTTACGGAAGTGCACTACTAATCGAAGGAGAACTAAAAAACCCTGCAGATTATGTTGCTAAAGTCTATGATATGATAGAAGCACATACTAATTAGTAAAATTTATAAATTATTTGTATTTTTGTAATTGTACCAATTCGCAATTAACCAATAGGTCCCCAAATTGATGAAGTTATCGTCATTTAAATATGATTTACCTAAAAAATCAATAGCGAAGTTTCCTGCTGATCCACGGGATTCTTCTAAAATGTTAGTAATGGACAGAGAGACTGGTAAAGTCAAAGATAGAATGTTCACTGATATACTAAGCGAATTAAGCAAAGGTGACTGCCTAGTATTAAATGATACTAAAGTATTCCCAGCTAGATTATTTGGAAATAAAGAAAAGACTAATGCAAAAATAGAAGTCCTATTACTTAGAGAGCTGAAAAGCGAAGAAAGACTATGGGACGTAATGGTAGAGCCGGCAAGAAAGGTTCGTATCGGAAATAAAATCTATTTCGATGATAATAAATTCTATTGTGAGGTTATTGACAATACTACTTCAAGAGGTAGAACCGTAAGATTCTCTTATGATGGTAATTTATTCGACGAAATAGAAAAGATAGGAGAAATGCCAATCCCTGACTATATAGATAGGGATACTGCTCAGATAGACAAGGCTACTTATCAAACAGTATTTTGTAATGATGATCATCTACAGTCTATTGCTCCTCCATCTGCAGGATTACATTTTACAGAAGAAATGTTGAAGAAAGTAGAAGAGAAAGGTGTTAGAATAGCATATATCAACTTGACAATTGGTCAAGGGGTATTTGAAACAATTGACGTTGAAGATTTGACTAAACATCGAATGTATAGTGAATATTTCGAAATACCAAGAGCTTCTGCTGAGTTAATCAATAAATCATTAAAATCTAACAAACGTATATTTGGTGTTGGTACTAGTGTTGTTAGGGCACTGGAAGCATCAGTACTTACTACAGGTGCTGTAAAACCTAATAAGGGCTGGACTGACAAATTTATTTACCCTCAATACGATTTCCAGATTGTTACTGACTTTTTGACTAACTTCCATTATCCTGCATCACCACAAATTCTTGTGTCGTGTGCATTTGGTGGCAAAAAACAAACTTTTGAAGCATACAAACACGCTATCAAAAACGATTACAGACTATTAGCTTATGGTGACGCCATATTATTCAGAACTCCGAAATAGTAACGTTAACATAGATATTTGAAAATATAAAAAAGCATACTTATTTAATTAGTATGCTTTTTTTTTGAGATGAAAATTATGGAAAATTTAAAAGAACAGATTCACAATGACTTCAAACCAATTACATTTGAAAATTGGAAATTAGCGGCTCAGAAGACTCTAAAAAATGAGAGAATAGATGAGGTAATAAATAAAAATATAATCCCAAATATTAATATAAGTTCGATTTACGACCGGAACCAAGTTAATAAATATTTCGATTTGAATTTCCCTTCTAAAGTCGATGGTAATCAAATTTTATCTTTATCAACTATAACAGAGTTGCCTTGTGAGTCCGACTTGGAAGTATCTGTATTACTAAATTTGATAAAAAACACAGATGAAAACGCAGCAATTGAATTAATTATAGACCCAAATTTCTTTTTATCTGTTTCCAAATTTAGAGCTGTGAGGTATATACTGACAGAAATGGGTAGAGAAGATATAACTATAATTGCGAAAAGTTCAACTCAGAATAAAACATTTTCTGATATTGAGAATAATATTATTCGATTGACAACGGAAGCAATGTCAGCTATAATAGGTGGTGCAGATAAAGTTGATTTAGTCCCTTATAATTCTATGAGGCAGAATGATGCATTTGGAAAAAGAATTACAGATAATATAATTATTCTACTCAATGAAGAGAGTTATTTATCAAAAGTCAAAGACCCATTATCGGGTTCTTATCTTGTTGAAAATCTTACTGCTAAGTTTATAGAATCAGTTAATCTTATTCTTTTTAAATTATCTGAGTTTGTAACTGAATCTGAGAAAATTGATTATATCCTCACATCTTGTTCTGCTTTTCAAAATCAACAACGAGAATTATTAGATTCGCAAAAGAAAAAAATTATTGGTTTGAATATTTATCAGAATAAAAAGGATAATCTTGGTGAGACTAATATCAAAGTAACTAATAATGTCCTTGAATTTGAAGCTCTGAAATCAAAAATCGATAAACTCAATCCTAAAATTTATATCGTAAATTTTGAGGAGAAAAATGAGCTCCAACCTTCAATTGCTTTGGCTTTGAATACTTATAATATTACATTTCAGGTGAGTGGTATATTCGAATTAGTCGAAGATGCTTTCAATGCTATAAAATTATATGACCCTGACTTGGTAATAGTCAATGGTAATAATCACATAGAGAGAATACTTAGAAATATGTTAGATGAATATAATGTAATCAATATAGATAAGTTTTATAATTCTTCGATTCTTAAAAATATAGATAAACTAGTTAGTAGTATTGGAACATCAGGATAATATTATGGAAAAACAATTTACTACCCTGGAAGGAATAAAGTTAAAGGAAAAATTCACTGAAAGTGACATTAGAGATATTGGACTTCAGGATTTTAGTTCAGGTGAACCACCATACTTACGTGGTCCATATCATACTATGTACTTAGGTAGACCTTGGACAATTAGACAGTACGCTGGATTCTCTACTGCGGAAGAAAGTAATGCATTTTATAAAAGAAATCTCAAAGCTGGTCAGAAAGGACTATCTGTAGCATTCGATTTGGCAACCCATAGAGGTTACGATAGCGATAATCCTAGAGTAGAAGGAGACGTTGGTAAAGCTGGTGTAGCGATTGACAGTATCGAAGATATGAAAGTGTTGTTTCGTGATATACCACTTGATACTATATCTGTATCTATGACTATGAATGGAGCCGTTATACCGATTATGGCATTCTACATAGCTGCTGCAATCGAGTCTGGAGTTAGGCCAGAACAGCTGAGTGGAACTATTCAGAACGATATACTTAAGGAATATTTGGTTAGAAATACTTATATCTACCCACCTAATATGTCGATGAGAATTATATCCGATATATTCGAATATACTAGCAAGAATATGCCAAATTTTAACTCAATTTCGGTAAGTGGCTATCATATACAAGAAGCTGGAGGAACTGCTGATATAGAGTTAGCTTATACTCTTGCAGATGGATTAGAATATATAAGGGCTGGGATAAAGGCCGGATTGTCTGTAGATGATTTTGCTCCTCGTATCTCATTTTTCTGGGGAATTGGAATGAATTTATTCACCGAAGTCGCAAAGATGAGAGCAGGACGATTAATATGGGCTCAATTAATAAAGCAGTTTGATCCGAAAAATGAGCGCTCTATGTCACTAAGAACTCATAGTCAAACTTCTGGTTGGAGTTTGACAGAGCAAGACCCACTAAATAACATAGCAAGAACTACTATAGAGGCTATGGCTGCTGCAATTGGTCATACTCAATCGCTACATACGAATTCATTTGACGAAGCTATGGCGCTACCGACTGATGCTAGTGCTAGAATAGCTAGAAATACTCAACTTATATTGCAACACGAAACTGGAATTACTGATTTCATTGATCCATTTGGAGGCTCTTATTATGTAGAAACTCTAACAAAAGAGCTATATGATAAGGCGTGGGATTTGATAATGGAAATAGAACAACTTGGCGGAATGGCAAAAGCTATAGAGTCAGGTTTGCCGAAATTGAAAATTGAAGAAGCCGCAGCTGTTAAGCAAGCTAGAATTGATTCGGGAGATGAGACTATAGTAGGGGTTAACAAATATAAAGTAGAAGACAATTATCAATTTGAGATTTTGGAAGTTGATAACGTTCAAGTTCGTGAATCTCAAATAAAAGGATTAAACTCTATAAAAAGCAATCGAAACAATAACAAAGTAAATGAAATATTAGATAAGATCACTGATATAGCAGCTTCGGGTAATGGTAATTTGCTCGAAATAGCTGTAGAAGCAGCATTAGAAAGAGCAACACTTGGTGAGATATCTTTGGCTATAGAGAAAGTATCAGGGAGACATAAAGCTATGACTAAGACAATAGCGGGTGTGTATAGTAGAGAAAATAGTAACAAAAAAGAAATAGAAGAAGTAAGGAAGTTATCCGATGAATTCAACAAACTGGAAGGACGACGTCCCCGAATTTTAGTAGCTAAAATGGGACAAGATGGTCACGACAGAGGAGCTAAAATAATAGCTACTGCATTTGCTGATTTAGGATTTGATGTAGATGTAGGGCCTCTATTCTCTACGCCAGAAGAAGTAGCCAAACAATGTGTAGAGAATGATGTGCATATAGTTGGGATTAGCACTCTAGCAGCAGGTCATAAAACTTTGTTACCAAAACTAGTGCAATTACTCAAAGAATACGGAAGAGAAGATATACTTGTAATTGCAGGTGGGGTTATACCTAAGCAAGATTATAATTTCCTATTCGAAAATGGAGTTTTCAAAGTCTTTGGACCAGGAATCAAAATTACCGATTCTTCTAAAGAAATAATAAACGAGCTTATAAAGCGATATTCTTAGATTATTAATCTGAGCATTCGATAATATTATAATTATATTTTATACTTTTCTCAGCTAATGATGAGGTTATCTTAGTTCTAATAGGATAACCTTTTTCATTATAATCATATTCATAATTTAGAGTTTCTGTAAATCTTTGTCCATCGCTAATATAATATACATTTTCGACAGTGAGGAAATTATTCTTTTTGAAAGGTGTATATAGTTTGGTCATCGATTCTATATTTTTCATATTGTCATAAGTATAAAAAGTAGAATCTATTAAAGGCTCACCAGAGGTTTTTTGAGTTCTTACGGAAGTTATTACTCTATTATTAATATCATATATATACTCCGTTTCTATTTTAACTATCCAGTTTATATCAAATTTGAAAACTCTTTCTTCTACCAAATTATTCTGATTATCGTAAGCTAGTGTAACTCTCTCAAGTCTTTCGTATTTGTTATTGTAAGTTATTATTTCGTCTATCAAGCCTTTAGAGTTGTAAGATATGGAATCTATATTTTGCAAGTTGCCATCACCATCAAATACATTTATACTTCTAAATTCGTCTAAGAAATTTCGTTCATATTCTACAGAACTCAAAATCTGACCTTTTTTTCCATCTGAAAAACTATAACTTTGATATTTCAATACTTTGTCGTTCCAATAAGTAATTTCAGTATATTTACTTGAACTATCAGTAGTTGCCATTAGTAAACATTCAGGCCCGGATGGCCCAATGATGGATGTATCATTATCAGAACATGCCATTAAAACAATAACTATCACGAACAATAAGGTTGATCTTAAATAACTCATAGAAGACTACAATTGATTAACATTTTAGGTTTTTTAGCTTAAACAATGTATTTTTGTTTTTAATATAAGAATTAAAATTATAAGATTAAAAAATTATGAAAAAAGAAATATTATTTGGTATCGGAATATTAGTCCTAGCATTATTATCTAGATTTTTGCCTCACCCTCCTAACTTCACCCCTATATTAGCTATTGCATTATTTGGTGGAGCAATATTCAAAAGTAAAAAAATAGCATTGGCTGTACCAATTTTAGCTGTATTCATTTCGGATCTTGTATTAGGGTTACATGAATCTATGATTGCTGTTTACCTTTGTTTGGGTGTCTTTATGTATATGGGAATGAAGCTAAATAGAAAAAGCGGTAAATCAGTAACTACGAACGCTATAGCATCTGCTATTATATTCTTTATCGTTACTAATTTCACAGTATGGGCTTTCGGTGGAATATACGAACAAAGCTTAAATGGGCTTATGCTTGCTTATACATCAGCAATCCCATTCTTTAATTGGAACTTACTATCTACGATGCTATTCAGTGGTGTGCTATTCGGAGCGTACAACCTATTCGAAAAATATAGCTTCACAGAAGCTAAAGTACAAGAAATCAGAATAGATAAGAAGTAATAGATTAAACTATACAAAAGATTAAAAAATTAGGCTGTCAGTTAATGACGGCCTTTTTATTTGCTAGAAACAAGTGTAGAGACGTAATGTTTAAGTCTCCAAAAATCTGAACATGATTACAAGATGAATAAGATTGCTAGGATGATTAGCAACAAGGGAAGCAGTTCCCTTGTTATAAGTTCTATGCCTTGCATACAAAATATCTACTCTAGCTTAAGCCGGTAGAGATTATATAAGTCGGTTGCGTAGAGGTAGCCGTTGTTTAAATCAATAGAAGTAATTTTCTTACTAGTAACTTTGTCTAGTGGTAGCTCTATTATATTATCACTATCTACTATTTGGTATATTTTGCCTGTATTTTCATCTAAGAAGTAAATATATTTTTCTTTTTCAAATTTACCCCGTGTTTTATAATCACCAAGCAATTCTACATTATCACTCCCAACTTTTGAATGAAAAATGGAATCAACTGTAAATGAGTAAAGGTCATCATCGACAAAGACTAACTTATGTGAATTTGGTACTTGTACACAGTCTGTAATATAATCTGCATTTGATAATTTGCAATATAAGCTATACTTACTCCATGTTTCTCCATAATCATAGGAAACTTCGTAATTGATTGAGTCTTCAAATCGATTCTTTGTGATATTATAAAGCATATTTCCCTCTAAACCAAACCAACCAGAAGAATTTGTTACTTTTCTTGGTTCTAATGATTCATTATTTAACCTAAATAAATCATTACTAATATTTATTAAACAAAAATCGTTATCAGAATAGATTATATTTACTCTAACACTAGAGGAATACCAACCTCCAATTTTTGTGCTTTTTACTAATTTATTTTCTTTGTCATAAACCTCAAAATAGGACTTAATAGAATCCATTTCTTGATGATCTTCTACTCTGATACGAAATGAATAATCCCAAATGTTATAATATAATTCTGAATCATCTGTATATTGATAATCGTCAGGAATTAGAGTTTTTCTCGACATTGAATAATATATTGCTTCATATTGGCGTAAATCGTATATATATAATGAATCACCATAGATATAGTACTCATATAAATAAACATTATCTGGAATATTTAAACTAATAGATTCTTTAAATTCTGACTCTATATCAATAGCAATAGGATTGGGTGGTCGGTTCAACAATATGTAATTATTGACAATGTATAGACCATAATTTCTATGAAGATTTTCGAATATTTTTTCTTTAATGCTAAATTTATCATCCTGAAAATTGATAACAGAAATGACATTTAAATAGGAAATACCATACCCCTCATAAAGTATCTTCAATGCGCCCTTATATCTAAACATTATAAGTCCATCCTTAAACTTACTTATGTTTGTTACTTTTATTTCTTCTAGTTTATTATTTCTAAGTTCATATAAAGTACTATCTTTATAGAAATAGAATGAGTTGTCTAGTGATTTAATAGGAGTTAACTTTTTATGATCTAATTCATAGCTTTCAGATATTAAATCATTACGGAGATCATTATAATTCGAGAAATGAATCAAACTGTCATTATTATTATAGAATAACGCACCTATACTATTGAAGCTTATAACATCATAGTATCCCCTTAAATTATAAAATTCATTGATTAATTTACTGATACTTTTAGTGGCATTTACTTGAAAAGAGTACTCGCTAATATAATTTGAATCTAGTTCTTTCCAATCCTTCAAATTATTCGAGCCGATATATTGCCCATCCCATTTTTGAAGTATATACTGACCATCATAATAGAATGCATTTTGAATATGCCCATTATTCAAATTTGGCAGGTCAACATTCTCCCATTCTGAAGATAACAGAATAGCAGGAACAAGTATTAGCAGTATTTGTAAATAGTATTTCATAGTTTTTTCTTAAAAATTTTTTACTCTAACTTGAGGTGGTAAATTTCTTCATTATTAGCTACGTAAAGATAGCCATTATTAAAACAAAAGTTTACTACATTATTTACTGGGCATTTTAGTTCAGTGTAATTACCCGATTCACCGAGTATATATATAATATCAGTATTATAATCTAAAAAGTAGATTTTACCCTTATGCTTTAAGTGATATTCATATTCAACAAATAGCAAAGATTCGAAATGCTTTTGTCCAATCTCAGCAGTGAAGATTGTATCTTTTGTAAATGAATAAATCGTCTTACCAACTAAATCTAAAGAATGTGAATTCTCTCCCCTAGCACAGGTATTAAAATTTCTATCGGACACTCTTCCATTTATAGTATCTTTTATCCAACTTTTTCCTGTGTCAAAAGAATATGAGAAAATTGCTCTGTGGTTACTTAGTTCAGAAGTATCCATTAAGTAGGTATTTGACTCAGGGTTAAAATAAGGACCTGACATAATTATCGCTTCTTCAGAGAATTGACAAATAGTAGATGGGGCAGAAAATAATTTTTTATATTCTAATGTTTTAAGGTCAAGTTTTAATCTTTCTGCTCCACTTTCAATTATTACAAAATCATCAAAGAATCCTTCAATATAACATGAATTGTTATGTGTATCCTGATACTTGAAACTTATTTCTTTTATCTCTTTAAATGAAGAATCATAAATTTCTATATTTGCTGAATCCTTCCAATTATTTATAATATTGAAGTAATAGTTACCTATTTTTTCACAGTTTGACCTTAAGAAATAGTCTTCTATAGATGAAGGAGAATCTGAAAATTTCATACTTTCTAATTCAATATAAGTAGTTGGCTCAAAATTTCCTGTTCTAATTTCCAGAATATTATTCTTTACCCAAAAGTTACTAATATAAGTATAGTTAAGCGATTTAAGATCCACACCAAGTTTTGTCTCATTTGATTTTATATCATCAACCAGTTGAAATTTTAATTTAATTTCTTCAGAAAGTTCATTACTATCAATTCGTATTATTCTGTCCTTTTCCGATTTATAATATTTTACTTTTTCTGAGTTACCGTAGTGATTTAGAGACTTAACGTATAATATACTATCTTTTCGAAAAGCTAAAACAAAGCTTTCTTCTAGTATTAACAAATCTATTTTTAATTTTGAGACATCCAAATCATTGATTGTTATAATAGTGCTATCCAATAAGAAATGTAATTTATTATCTCTGCTTTGAACAAATTTTGTCCTGCTACTATCTACATCAAACCTTAAATTTTCTTTGAACTCATTGTCTCTATAAATTTCGTGAATTACTGCATTTGACTCTTTGTTATAATATAATAGTCCACTTTCATTATATGCACTCCAAGCATTCTCATATTCAATCTTTTTAATATATTCTTTGGCTTGAGGAATAAATTTAAAATAGAGCTTATCTGAAATTCTTTTTTTGAGTTTACTTGAGTCTAAAGAAACCCATTCTTTCAAATCAGTTGAAACTATTACGTTTTTACCTTGTTTCTCAACTACATAGATACTATCTATTAAATAAACATTTAGAATCTTCCCATTATTCAAATTAGGCAAATCAACCTTCTCCCATTCTGAAGATAACAGAATAGCAGGAACAAGTATTAACAATATTTGTAAGTAGTATTTCATAGTTGGAAGTAAATATAAGGAAATGAGGATTAGACTACAAATTATTAATTCAAATTTACTTACTACTTATACCCCAAACTTATAATCGTTTTTCGTAACTATCTTTCAGATTTTATTATATTGCGGTAGAGTAATCTGTGGAAAACAGGATTATTTGTAAATGATTATAATGAAATCGAATAGAATATTATGTTTAAAAAAATATTAGTTGCGAATAGAGGCGAGATAGCCATTAGAGTGATGAATGCTGCTCGTGAGTTGGGCATAGAAACTTATGCCGTTTACCATGAAGTAGATAAACAATCGTTGCATACTATTTCTGCAGACTATGCGTTGGAGATTGTAGGCGATACACCTAAGCAAGCGTATTTGGATGCGGCTCAGATTATTAGCTTGGCTATAGAGCACGATTGCGAGGCGATTCACCCCGGTTATGGGTTCTTATCTGAGAATGCTAGCTTTAGCAAGGCTTGTAAAAATGCAGAGATAAAGTTCATCGGGCCAAATGAATATGCTATAGAAGTTATGGGTAATAAAACTGCCGCACGTGAATTAATGCAAAAAGCCGGAGTACCAATCGTACCCGGAACAAAAGAGCGAATTACAAATCTAGATTTGGCAAAAGAAATAGCAAATGAAATCGGTTATCCTATACTTCTGAAAGCTGCTGCTGGCGGTGGTGGTAAAGGTATGCGTAAAGTTGAAAAAGAGTCAGAATTCATAGATAGCTATGATGCCGCACAAAGGGAAGCTCGCAATGCCTTCGGTGATGATACTATATATATAGAAAAATATATAGTCAATCCTAAGCATATAGAAATACAAGTATTGGCAGATGAACACGGAAATTGTATTCATCTAGCAGAGAGAGATTGCTCTATACAAAGACGCCACCAAAAAGTAATTGAGGAGGCTCCTTCGACAGTATTGGACGAGAAACTAAGAGCAGCTATGGGCAAAGTAGCCGTAGATGCAGCTAAAGCTTGTCAATATGTAAATGCTGGAACTATCGAGTTTTTACTAGATAAAGATAAAAATTTCTATTTCTTAGAAATGAATACTCGATTGCAAGTAGAACACCCAGTATCAGAACTTATAACTGGAGTTGATCTAGCAAAAGAACAAATAAAAGTTGCGGCAGGATATCCTCTACCATTTGAGCAAGAGGACATTGTAATATCTGGCCATGCTATAGAGGCACGAATATATGCTGAAGACCCTTTGAATAATTTTATGCCAGATATTGGAACTATTTCTTATCTGAGAAATCCAGATGGAATAGGAGTAAGAGTTGATGGAGGAATTGAGAGAGGTGATGAAGTTAGTATTAATTTCGACCCCATGCTAGCTAAGCTAATAGTTTTCGGTCAGGATAGAGAAGAAGCAATAGAAAAAATGGATGCTGCTTTATCTTCGTACAAGGTAGTTGGATCTAGAACTGTTATCCCTTTTCTAAAAGCTGTAATGCAATCAGATAGATTCCGTAATCATTATTTTGATACTGGTTTTATAGAATCCGATTTCGACTTCAAAGTACTAGACGAAATGAAAGAAAATGATGAAGAATATGTGGCCGCTATAGCAGCATTCGCTTACAATAAAAATAAAAACAAAAAGAAAGTAACACCTGTTAATCCAACTCCTAGCGATTGGAAATCTAAGAGACTTAATAATATGAGGGAGTTCTAATATGAATAATATACAGGAAGAAATAAAATTAGTTTCTGGTGATAAAACTTATTCAGCTGCATTTGATCATACTGACACATCAAAAGTTTTCTTAGATGAAAAATTGTATGAATTCAAAGTATTGAAAGAATACAATGATAATGTCAGTGTTATTTCTGTCAACAACAAAGTGTTTACAGTCAAGATAAACCAAGATGATAGAGATAGTATAGAAATTCTAACAACAGGTTTTGGATATAACTATGAAATTAAGACATCTACATCATCCCTTCTAGAGCAATTTGTTCGTCAAAGCGGCAAAGGTAAAAACAAGGTCAATGGTATAGTTGCCCCTATGCCTGGTATGGTAGTAAAAGTGAACTGCGCAGTAGGTGATCAGATACTAGAAAATGACAAATTAGTCATTGTAGAAGCCATGAAAATGGAAAATGCACTTGGGTCTCCCCTATCTGGAACTGTCAAAAAAATCAATGCTATAGAAGGTAAAGCTGTAGATAAAGGAACGGTACTTATCGAGATAGAATAACATGAGATTAACTATCTTAATAATGTTTATGTTGTCACCTTTTTTGTACTCAACCGATTTTAAAAGTATCAATGAAGTTGAATTAGAATTATTTGAACTATCAAGAGTCGATAGTACATTAGTTATTAAATGGGAAACTGCAACTGAATTTAATAATAAATATTTTTTACTTGAAAGATCTTTAGACCATCAGAAATTAGAATTTGAAATTATAGATACATTAGACGGAGCTAAAGCTTCTATAACAAATAAGAAATATACGTCGATAGATAGCACATTAGATTTTAAATATACCTATTATTATAGATTATCAACTGTAGCTTTGGATGGAACCGTTCAGGTTTTTAATAATCTAATAGTTTATACTCCAAGTGTCCAATCATCTGTAATCGAGTCTGACAACAAACTAATTATGAGCTATGAGTTGCAAGAGGATAGAATAGTACTTACATCACCTCTCCCAATACATAATCAGATAACTTTAATTAGTCTTGATGGCAGGACAATCCACCCTAATATCAAAATACTCAATGATGAAAATTATTCCATAGATATTAGTGATTTGCCAAATGGTAAATACATATTATCACATAACGAAAACCTCATTTGTAAATTCGTTAAATAAATTATCTCTCTGTAAAAACTAATTTTTTTATTATCTTGTCTCTATTGAAAAAGAAAAAATACAATAGGATTGATATGAAAACTTTAGTTACCACTTTAATTATAGTTATGAGTCTTCAGTTAAGCGCTACAGACAAGGATTTTTTCCGACGTCAAGCGGAATCAGCTCATCCAACACCTTCCCCATCTGCGGTGAAGGAATTCAACAAATATCAATTTAAAATACCTTACAAAGTACAAGGTGAGTCTAAATTCTTCAATATTGCTCCTTCAGTTGATGAAGGAACTTCGCAAGGTCAGCCAACTCAAAACGAATCAAGTATAGCAGTAAACCCAAACAATCCTAATATAGTTATCTCATCGGCAGTAGATTATAGAGACAACTCATCATCTTGGGTATATGTATCTACAGATGGCGGTAGAACTTGGGAGAACAAGAATCTAGGTAAAGCAAACGGATGGCGTTCTTCTAATGATCCATCTGTTATGTTCGACAAAGACGGTACTGGCTATCTTGTACACGGAGCTTTCCCTGCAAATGGAAGCGGAGAGAACGGTGTTTACCTTAATAAATCTACGGATGGAGGAATAACTTGGAGTGACCATATTGCTGTTATAGAGCATAAATTGCCCGATGATCCATTAACTTATTTCGAAGATAAGTATTATATTGAAGTAGATAATTCTGATGAGTCTCCTTATAGAGGTCATCTATATATTCCTTGGAAGAGAGTAACAGCAGCTGATAGTGCAACCCAAATAGTATTGGCCAAATCTACTGACAAAGGAGACACTTGGTTAGAGCCAGTTAATATAAGTGAAAGATTAAGCGGAAGTTCCGAAGATACAACATTTGGGCAGAGTTTCCCTTTAGTTTCCACAGGCCCAGAGGGTAATGTATATGCTGTCTGGAATCATGGTATTAAGCATGCAGTAGGATTCAACAAATCAACTGATGGTGGTATTACTTGGGGTACTCCTGGTATAATTCATCAATATAATATATTTGGTACAACAAAATTATTGACACAGGGTTGGAGACATACGCTAAAAGGAAAAGTAAGAGCCGAGGCGTACCCAGTTATTAAAACAGATTATAGTGATGGGCCGAACAGAGGAAATGTATATGTTGCTTGGGCTGCGGATAGTCTTCCTAATGTATATTTCTCCAAATCAACTGATGAAGGTGAGACTTGGTCTGAACCTAAGATAGTACATGCCGAGACTAATGGTGACCAATTTTGGACTTGGATGGGAGTTGACCCAACTAATGGTGATATAGCTATTATGTATTTGGACAGTAGAAATGACCCTGATAATATAATGGTAGAGTGCTATGTTAGTTACTCATCAGATGGAGGAGAAACTTGGATAGATAGACAAATATCAGATGTACCTTCGGATATACGTAATAACCCGTTCGATGGGAACGTTTTTGCAGGAGATTATAGTGGTCTTGATTTTTATGACGGAGTTATATTCCCTAGTTGGGTTGATATGCGAAATACAGTCGGTCCTAATGGAAACATCAATGATAATGACGTTTACTCAGCCATTATCAGAGTAGATCAACCATCACCTGTTAATGACTTTAAAGTGTCAGTAGTACCTAATGATCCGACGCAGCTTAATTTGAATTGGACTACGGTTTGGGAGAGTTCTTTTGGAAAACAGTTAAAAAAAGAAGATTTTGAATTACAAGTATTTAGAAACAATGAGCTGATACAAACGCTGAGCTCAGACTCAGAGGGCTTAACAGATATGGGGTTAACACCATATCAAAGATACGACTATAAGATAAGAGCGAAAAGCGAAAATGATTCTAGTATTTACAGAAATGCATTCGGTTATGCTGGTGGAACTGAGAAACCAGATTCAGTATTTATAACTAATATAGAAACTTATGTTGATAATGGTGACCACGTATCCACTAGACTTTTCGTAAAAATACCAGATAAAAGAGCTGATAAAACAACTCCCTTAACTAAAGTCAAGAGATTAGAATTATTCGGTGACGGTGAATTTTTAAGAATCTTCCCATTAGTGAATGAAGAAATTGGGACTACTGTTGCAGTTAACATAACAGAAGAACTTGGTAACTTCTCTAATCTTAGTTGTGTATTAGTAGCTGGCTATGAGAATCAGGGTCTTGGAGAACAGTTTAGTGATACTTCGAATAGTGTATTGGGCTATGAAGGAGAAGCAGTTAGTACTGAAAATAATAAGCAAATTAATTTTGAAGATAAAAATGATATATATTATTCTCATGAATGGGTAGTCACAAATAAAATAGCTGCCTCGACAACAAACAGTATTTCAACTTCTCCTAATGGAGAGTATAAACCAAGAAGCGAATATTCACTTTACTTACAACCATCAATCGTTGATATATTAACCAGTGGAAATGGTGATATTATATCTCACAAACTTATATTTGACCATATCTGTGAGGTACATTCTTTAGATAGTGCTGTAATAGAATCTAGTTCCGATCTTAAAAATTGGTCTTTAATCAAGAAGTATAGTATGGATGATTATGAACAATGGAATGATAATAAATTGACTTCAGAGGATTGGGTAAATTCTGAAATTGTACCTATTATCAAAGATTTCACAGGACTAGTTTATTTTAGGTTTAGATTAGTTACTAATGCAGTAGTCAATAAAAATGGCTGGTACGTTGATAATATTGAATTTGAACCACATACTATTAAATCAAGTGTTGAAGAAGTGATTGTTTCAGAGCTGGGTGTATATCCTAATCCAACTTCAAACTATTTGAACATAGTTAACAAGGACAATTTGCCACTTGATATTGAGCTAGTAGATATAAATGGTAACACGATTATTATTCGAAAAGAATATTTTGGAAAGTCATTAAATCTAACTAACTTGTCTTCTGGCGTTTATATATTGAAGTTAAATTATAAAAACCACTCAAAAATAGAGAAGATAACTATTATAAAATGATAACTAGTAATATAAATATTACAAAACCTACATACTTGGAAAATGAATTTTCTCTTTTCAAAAAAGAGAAAGAAAACTCTACTGGGAAAGAAGAGCTTTCAGAAAGTGAAGAGAAAAGAATTCAAGAGTTAAAGAAGATAGATCGTGAAGTAAGAACTCACGAGCAAGCTCATTTGGCGGCTGCTGGTGGATTAGCCAGAGGTGGAGCTACATTTACTTACACGAAGGGACCTGATGGTAAAAGGTATGCAACAGGAGGAGAGGTAAATATAGAAATATCACCAGTAGAAGGAAACCCCAAAGAAACTATTAGGCGAATGCAACAAGTAAGAAAAGCCGCATTGGCGCCTGCTAACCCTTCGAGCCAAGATAGGTCAGTAGCGGCTCAAGCATCAAGAGAAGAAGCCAAAGCTAGAGCTGAACTTTCTAATCCTAAAAATCAAGAAGATGAAAAAGTTAAAAGCGGAATACTTGGTATATACAATAAAGAATACAAAGAAAGTCAATTCTCTGTAACAGCTTAAGAATGAAAACTAATTACTTTTCTCACCTATTTGACTTATTCGAAGCTAATAAGAACGATGATAATGCCTTAAAAATGGCAGCATATATGAAAAATAAATTCTCTTTTTATGGAATAAAATCACCATTAAGAAAAGAACTGCAAAAACAATTTCTCTCCGACAATAGTAAACTTCCACCTCATATAGCTTCTAAAGAGATTAAACAAGTATGGAACAATTGTAACCGAGAAATCAACTACGTTATACAAGATATACTTAGACATAAGCGATACTGGGATTCGGATGAATCTATCGAATTAGTAGAATGGTTAATAGTTAATAAAAGTTGGTGGGACACTGTAGATGCATTAGCTGTCAACTGTGCCGGTCAATATTTGAGATTACATCCAGAAAAAATAGAATATTATAACGCTAAATGGATAAGCTCTGATAATATATGGCTAGTTAGAACGGCAATCCTCTTCCAATTAAAATACAAAGAGAAAACAAATTTTGAGCTGTTGAAAAGTAATATTCGACTACATTCACACCAAAAAGAGTTCTTTATAAAAAAGGCAATCGGCTGGGCATTAAGAGAATATTCCAAGATCAACCCTTCAGCCGTAATTAAGTTTTTGAATGAAAATGAACTCCAAAATCTAAGTATTCGTGAAGCTTCTAAATACTTATAAGTCCTAAAAAATCCTTAATTTTGTACTGTGAAGTAATTTATTAATACAACATAGTGTGAATATGCTCCGAATCGCAACAATACTATGTTTATTCTTATTTGGAATTAGTATTTACGCTCAAAGCGTTACATATCCTGGTTTTGGTAAGGGAATAAACATAATGGCTGAAGATAGTTCAGCAACAATGAAACTAAATGTGAGAATGCAAAACTTGTTTGAGGCAGGACACAACGACTTCTCTAATGAAACTGATACTCGACTTCTGGTTAGAAGATGGCGATTAAAATTTGGTGGATACGCAATAAGTCCAGATTTTAGATACAAATTGGAATTAGGTTTTTCTAATCGTGACCAAGGCAACTCGGCAACTGGTGATTTTGGTAATGCAGGATCTAATATTATCTTGGACGCTGTCGTAAAATATTATTTATTCGAAGATTTTGATATCTGGTTTGGCCAAACTAAATTACCGGGCAATAGAGAGCGAGTAATATCCTCAGGTGACTTACAGTTTGTAGATCGTTCATTACTAAATTCTAGACTAAATATCGATCGTGACGCTGGTATCCAGTTACGTTATAAATTCGGAAGTGATTTTGTAGTAAAACCTATATTTTCTCTGTCATTAGGTGAAGGAAGAAATATAACAGTTGATAATGCTGGTGGGTTTGCTTATACATATAGAACAGAATTTTTACCATTCGGTGATTTTGATGATTATGTATCTTCAGCTCATAAAATGTATGATGATCATAAACTTGCTGTAGGAGCTACATATAGTTTCAATGATGGAACAAACCGTCAAGGTGGTCAAATTGGTTCTTTCGTTTATGATACTTCTGGATCTCTTGTTGAAAATGATATGTATAGTTATTTTGTTGATTTACATTACAAGTACAAAGGTGTAAGTATTATGGCAGAAATAGCAAAGAAACAAGTTGATAAGATTTACACCGATTTAGAAAAAAACTTCAGAACTGGCGAATCAGTTAATTTTCAAATAGGATACTTATTCGATAATTATTGGGAACTGGCTGGGAGATATAGTTATGTTAGACCAGATAATAGTAATTCAGATGTTGATGAATTAGGCGAATATACAATAGGAATTTCAAAATATATTTCTAGCCACAAATTAAAAATACAATCTGATTTTTCTTATTTCGAACTTTTTGATGATTTAGACAATAATTTAATGAGATATAGGTTCCAAGTAGAATTACAATTATAAGTATATATTAGTTGTTTTGTCAACTAATTGACCAAATTAGATTTTAATCTATAAATGCTTGTTACTTTTAGAGTAATATTACTGTTATTGTAATATCATTCACACACTTATAGGATAAAATCTTATGAAAAACTTATTTAGACTATTTTTGCTGACTTTGTTGTCAGCTACTTTTATCGTTGCTTGTAGCGATGATGAAAATACTACTACAGAACCAGAAGTAACAGAATTCATTGCTGCTTATTCTGATTTTGCAGGTTATAGAGATTGGAAAAAAGTAGATGAATCTACTGGTATAGACCCTATGGGTAGACTAAATAATGCTCACGAAGAAGCAATATCTAGAAGAGTTTCATATGTCAACAAATCTGATGCTAAATTAGTAAATGGTGAATGGCCAATTGGAACTATCTTAGTAAAGGATATGTATAACGCAGAGACTAATGAACTAATTGCTGTTATGGCTATGGCCAAACGAGGTGGTGAATTTAATAAAGATCACAACGGTTGGGAATGGTTTATACTCAATGATGCTGAGAAGTCAATTGATGGAAGAGATGCTAATCTAATGAATGGAATGTGTAATGGGTGTCATGGTGCTGCAAGTGAAAATGATTACTCTTTCGTTTTAGAAAGCAATTAAAAATATCTAATAATATAATTAATACGTAATGTATAATATGAAACAATTAACTATAACATTATTCTTAGTATTGATTATGACTTTCGTGTTTGTTTCGTGTTCCGAAAGTATTGTCTCGGAATGCGAAACGGACATAAAAGTAGATAATCAGATGAAAGCTTCATTCAAAGAAATACAAGATCAAATATTTACTCCTACTTGTGCTACTAGTGGATGCCACGGAGGTTCTTTTTCCTCATATCCTAATTTAGAAAAAGAGAATGCTTATACTAACATAGTAGGCAAAAATAATAGTTCTGGAAATATGAAATTAATCGAGCAGGGTAATAGTACTAATAGTTATCTTTATAAAAGATTATTAGGAGAAGGTGGAAGTTTGATGCCACAAGGTGGCCCAAAACTAAACCAAACTATATTAGATTCGATAAAAGTATGGATCGATAATGGCGCTGAGAATAATTAAATAAAGGGAATAAATTATGAAAAATTTAATAATAATTGTGTTTTTAGCTTTTATCTCAACTAACACTTTTGCAAAAGTTGAACATCAGGTGGATAAAAGCAAAAAAAATGTTGTTAAGTTTATCTCCGATGCTCCTGTAGAGGATTTCGAAGGAATTACTAGCTCTATAGATGGATATATGCTTGGTGAAAAAGGTGACTTTAAAGGAACAGAGTTATATTTTGAAGTTGATCTAAACACTGTAGATACAGATAATGGATTGAGAAATAGACACATGAGAGAAAACTATCTTCATACTGATAAATATCCAATGACTACTTTCGAAGGGAAAATAATTGAATCAAAGAAAATAGATGATAAGCACTATGAAGTAAAAGCAAAAGGAATGTTCCAAGTTCATGGTGTTTCTAAAGAGAAGATAATAGAAGCCGATATTTATGTGTATAATAATATTTATCATGTAAAAACTAAATTTGTAGTAACTTTGACAGACCATAAAATAGAAGTACCTTCTCTTATGTTGGTCAAAATAGATCCAGATATGGATTTAAGATTAGATTTTTTCTTGAAAGAGGTTTCCAACTAAATGAAATATATTTATACTTTCTTAATCTTACTATTAATACCTTCACTCTTATTGTCGCAGACGTGGCAAAGAAAATCAGAAGTGAAAGAACCACCTTTACAGTTATTTCATAGTACGTACGCTTATGCTTTGCCTACAGCTGAGACAATGAAACAAGGTGACTATTTATATGGAATTTCTCATAGGTTCACTTTACCTGTATCTTCTGGATTTGATCAGCTATTTGGTATAGATGGTCCAGTTACCAATATGATGAATTTTGGATATGGTTTAACTGATGATATTTTTCTAAATCTTGGTAGAAGTAATAGAGAATCACAATGGTGGTTCGAAACTAAATACAAAGCTATTGAAATAAGAAATGAATCATTACCAATATTAGTTAGCTTTTTAGGTGGTGTAGCATACTCAAGTAGACCTACTTTAGTAGGTGGACAAGAACTAGAATCAGGTAGGGATTGGCATTTTTATGGAGTAGCTATAATCAATACTTTAATAGAAAATAAATTAGGTATTGGCATTACACCTACATTTTCATATAACTCACACTTACAATGTCCAGAAGTAGAGAATAGTATCACACTAGGTGCTTATGCAGAATATTACTTAGATGATATGTACAGTATTTTGATAGAAACTAATCCAACGATAACTGGGTGGAGAAATAAATATGACTCTTATACCGTTGGCTTCTCGATGGAAACTGGTGGACATTTTTTCAAATTCTCTGTTTCTAATAATACTGCTATAAATATTCAACAATTCAATGCTGGAGCACAAAGTGCATTTTTAGGTAGTGCTGAGAATAATAATTTGCACTTCGGTTTTCAAATTACAAGAAACCTTTAAGTCTTTAACATATTGTTTTTTTTAAGGTCTATGGATTAAACTATAGACTTTTTTTATGATAATTACATTTAGGACAAAAACCTCTTTTTTTCTTTGAAATTAAAATTCAATTATTTATCTTTGTTGAAGATTTTAAACAAAAGTAATTTTTTAATTATTGTATGGGGTTCGAAATGTGTTCAAACAAAAATAAACTATCCTTTTCAATTTTGTTAGGGATGATAACAGCTTTGTTATTTACAGCCTGTGATGGTGGCAAGAGTGATTATAATCCTGCAAATGAAAAAGTAACAGGTGAATCAATAGCAGAATTAACATTACCACCGAATGTACCTGCACCTATAGATCCGCATAGAGCTGCTACTAAATTAATAGTCAATATGGAAGTGTTGGAAAAAGAAGGTAAAATGACTGATGGTGTAACTTATACATATTGGACATTTGGAGGAAGCGTTCCTGGGCAGTTTATCAGAGTTCGAGAAGGAGATGAAGTTGAATTTCATTTAAAGAATCATCCAGACAACAAGTTTGCTCATAATATAGATTTACATGCTGTTACAGGTCAAGGTGGTGGTGCAGCAGCATCATTTACAGCACCAGGTCATGAAACAGTATTTTCATTTAAAGCAATCAACCCTGGACTTTATGTTTATCATTGTGCTACAGCACCGGTAGGTATGCACATAGCAAATGGTATGTATGGTTTGATATTAGTAGAACCGAAAGGTGGCTTACCTAAAGTAGATAGAGAATACTACGTGATGCAAGGTGACTTCTATACAGCAGGTAGAAATGGTGAAGCAGGTCATCAACCATTTGATATGGATAAAGCATTAGCTGAAAATCCTGACTATGTAGTATTTAATGGTTCCGTAGGAGCTATAGCTGGAGATAATGCACTAACAGCTAAAGTTGGAGAAACAGTTAGATTATATGTAGGTAACGGTGGTCCAAATTTAGTTTCTTCATTCCACGTTATAGGTGAAATATTTGACGATGTGTATATTGAAGGTGGGGATATGAAAAACCACAATGTTCAAACAACACTGATTCCAGCAGGTGGAGCAGCGATAGTTGACTTTAAAGTTGATGTTCCAGGTACATTTATTTTAGTAGATCACTCTATTTTTAGAGCATTTAACAAAGGTGCTTTGGGTATGCTAAAAGTAACGGGAGATGAAAATAAAACAATCTTCAGCGGACAGATGGAAGATAAGGTATATATGGCAGAAGGTGGTCGTTCTTTAACTTTACCTTCAGCTAAAGGTTCAACTGAACAATTAGCTGGTAGCAAAGCAGAAAGAATAAAAATGGGTGAAAATGTATATAAAAACTTATGTCAAGCATGTCACCAACCTGATGGTAAAGGTATGAAGGGAGTATTCCCTCCCCTTGCAAAATCTGATTATTTTGCTAATGACCCTAATAAAGCAATTAGTGCGATAGTACACGGATTATCTGGTAAGATAACTGTTAATGGAGAAGTATTTAACAGTGCTATGCCTGCACAATCTTTGAGTGACGAAGAAGTAGCTAACGTTGTTACTTTCTTATTAAATAACTTTGGCAATAAAGGCGGTGAAGTTTCACCTGATCAAGTTAAGAAAGTAAGATCTTCAGGTACAGTAGATAAAGGCGGTCATTAATAATCATTATGATTAGATTACACTATATATTGATATCGATTTTTTTACTTGTGGGTTGTTCTGTATTATTATCAGAGCCCCCAAGTAAAATTGAATGGATTTCTATTCCTTCGGGTGAATTTTATCCATTCTTCGCTGACACAGTAAAACCCATCACGATAGATGGGTTTTTTATTTCATCTACTCAAATAACCAACTCACAATTTTTAAGATTTGTAAAATCAAATCCTAAATGGAGAAGGAGCAAAATAAAAACAATATTTGCAGAAAGTAGCTATTTACATTATTGGGAATCTGACACTACTTTAGGTATCAATGCCCCCCCTAATGCTCCTGTAGTAGCAGTATCATGGTTTGCTGCAAGTGCTTATTGTACATGGGTAGGTGGACGTTTACCTGATATGAGTGAATGGGAATATGTAGCAAGCGCTAGTAAGAATAAAAAAAATGCCTACAATGATGAATCTTTTTCATCAACCTTATTACGAATGTATGAAAAACTACCTAAGATTCCTCTTCCTAATGTAGGTGAGAAATTCAAGAATTATTACGGGGTTTATGACATGCATGGATTAGTGTGGGAATGGACTAGAGATTTTAATTCTGTTATAGTTTCTACTGATTCACGAGAAAAAACAAATCAGGATGGCAAATTATTTTGTGCTGCGGGAAGTATAGGTAATGTTGATCCATCGAATTATTCAGCTTTTGTAAGATATTCTATGTGGAGTAGTTTGCAGGCTAAGTTCTGTTTAAGAAATCTGGGGTTTAGATGTGTAAAAGATATTTAAGCTTATTAGCTTTATCTATGTTGTTTATTTTTTCTAGTTGTTCCGAAGATAATGATTTGGATATCGAGAAATTTAAGAAAGAAAACGCATATGAAGGAGAGGAGTTCGAACCTTCTGAAGAATCGATTTTTAACCTTTCAAGTGATTGGGAAAATCAAAATGGAGATACAGTTCAGTTAAATAATGTTGCTGGAAAACCTACTATTTTAGCTATGATTTATACTCACTGCGAATATTCCTGCCCTCTAATTACTGCTGATATGAAAGAACTTCATTCATTAATTCCAAAAGATAGAGTAGAAGAAATTAACTTCCTAATAGTCAGCATAGACCCAATTCATGATAGACCTGACACTCTTTCACGGTTCATGAAAAAAGAGAAAATGGACGAAAAATATTGGACTATGTTAACAGGAACGGAGACAAACATAAGAGAGTTAGCTGCAGTTTTAGGTTTCAAATATAAAAAATCATCTTTGATGGATTATGCACATTCCAATTTGATAACTGTACTCAATCCAGAAGGAGAAATAGTTGAGCAAATTAATGGTTTTGGAACTGATAAAAAGAAAATAATAAAAAAAGTATTGAATTATACTAATGAGGATTAGTTATGAAAAAGTTGATAATATTAAGTGTTATTATATTCGGGATGTTGTTGAGTTCCGCAGGTTTATTTGCTAAATTCTCATTAAATGGACAATTTAAACCCCGTTATGAGTATAGAGATGGTTATAGATTATTGACAAATGATGATTTATTTCCTGCTTCATTTGTTTCTCAACGAACAAGGTTAAATTTTGATTACTCAAATAGTAATTTGACAGCTAGAATTTCAGCCCAAGATGTTAGGGTTTGGGGAGATGAGATTCATTTGAAAAATGTACCAAGAATAGCTATGCATGAGGCTTGGGTAGATGTAAAATTAGAAACTATGATTAGTTTAAAGGTAGGCCGTCAAGAATTGGTATATGACGACCATAGAATACTAGGTAACGTTGATTGGGCACAAGAAGGAAGGAGTCATGATGCAGTTGTAGGGAAATATGAATCAGATGATTTGAGGTTACATTTAGGCGGTGCTTTTAATCAAAGTGCTCAGAACTTATTTGGAACAACATACCCACTGAGCAATTACAAAGGATTAGTTTTTTTATGGTTCGAAAATAAAATTGATTCGAATATGAGGTTTACACTATTAGGTATAACTGATGCATTCCAAGAAAATGACACTAATAATTACAACTATTTCCGTTATACTTTTGGAGGTAATTACTACTATACTTCTCAATCATTAGAACTACAAGGCACAGGCTATTATCAATTAGGGCAAACAATATTAGCTCAAGATATAGCCGCATATATGTTTTCATTGCAAGCTTACTATAAGTTTAGTGGGTTCAAGATTGGAGCAGGTATTGACTATCTTAGTGGCAATGACACTGAAAATGATAATTCGAATGAATATACTGCATTTAATACTCTATACGGTACAAATCATAAATTTTATGGACTAATGGATCACTTTCTAGATATTCCAGCACATACTGGTGGTGGTGGTCTAATTGATATCTACGCTACAATAAATTACAATTTCATCTCCAAATGGAATGCAAATTTGGATTTCCATACTTTTTCACTTGAGAAAGCCATAATTAATCCAGCCAATTCAATTTTGACTGATAAGGGGCTTGCTAGTGAAGTAGATTTAGTATTAACACATACAATAGCTAGTGATATTAAACTACAGTTGGGCTATTCTTATCTAATACCTGCTGATGCACTAAAAATAGTACAAGGTAGACCAACTGGTGATAATTCACAATGGATTTGGGCTATGCTGATAGTTACTCCAGAGTTATTCTCTTCTAATTAAGGTTTTTGTCAATAAGCTAAATTCTTTGATAAGCAGACATTAATTGTCTGCTTTTTTTTGTTATAAATGTAACTTTTCATAATTTCAATTGTCATTTACACTACACAGTCTTTATTAATTAATTGTGTAATAGTGTTTTTTATTTTCAGGAGAGATTAATATGAAATCGTTTTTACTAATTTCAATAATATTTTTACAGTATTCGTTAGTTCTAAATGCACAATTCAAAGTAGCTCAAAGTAATCCCAATAATTATAGTTTTAACACTAGTGAACAAGCACACCAACTTACAGATGGAACTAACCGGATGCAAGCCACAGCAATATGGAATAATAGTGCTGTGCCTGGTTATGAGAAAATTGATTTAAATGTAAATTTTTTAGTTGAGGCTGAATACTATCTTGGATATAAAGATAAAGAAGGTGCTGACGGAATAGCTTTTGTATTACAATCGGCTGGTGATGATAAGCTTGGAAGCCTAGGTGTAGGTATGGGATTTGCAGCAAATATTTATGATAATAATAAAAAAGTTGCACCATCTCTTGGTATAGAACTCGACACATGGTATAATCACCCTGGGTCTCCTCCTGTCGTTGACTCTAACCCAGAAGACCACTTTGGATATGTAATAAATGGTAATCTAATGGATAGAGTTGGGCTTGACAAAGACGTAAAACATGACCTAAATAGTCGCCCTCTAAACATCGAAGATAGTACATTTCATTGTGTTAAATTCTTTTGGAATAGTACAACCAAACAGCTAACAAGTTATTTAGATGGACAATTAAGAAAAACGGAAATTTTTAATGGTATTACTAATAATACTTTAACCAATATTATACAAGCTGATTTAGTCTATTGGGGGTTTACTACAGGTACAGCGACAAGAGATAATATACACATGGTAAGGTTTGATGAGATTACAAGAGATAACGAAGCTTGTTTTGTCGAGATATATAAAGAGTCAGCGTATGATATAACTAACCCAAACTGTGGATTTGAAGAGATTACTGTTTGTAAAGACAACCCCGAAAGTAAATTAAATTTAAGTATTACTACTACTAAAATGCCTATTGATAGAATAGTGTGGGAATCAATTAATAACAATACTATTATAACACCTTTAAACTCGGATAATGATAAAGTCTACATTCAGATGAGAGATAATGACATAATTGAAGTAACTGTTTTTTATTCTAATGGTTGTGTAGCTAAAGATGAGTTTGTAGTAAATACAAAAGGTATTGAAATTGTTAATGAATATGATACTTTAAGATTATGTCAATCTGATAATTTAAGTATTGATTTTGACTTGAATATAGATGGACAAATCGTTGACAATTCGAATAATGTGAGATGGAGCTGGTCAAATAGGGATTACTTGGTAAATAAAGGAGAGTTAACAGATAAAGAGAAAATCTTTCTTGAAAATAGAACATCTGACACTATAACATTTGTTGTAACAGCAGGTATAACTGATGATTTAAGAAATATTTGTATCGATGAAGCGACCGTGACTGTCATAATAGATAACTATTACTTCAAAGAGAAGATTACATATTCACCTTGTGCAGACACTGCTTACATAGAATTTGAAGTTTATGAAGATGCAGAACTAACTGTTCCACTAGATAGTGAAAAAATTGATAAATTTGGCTGGGTATCACCTAAGTCAAGCAATGACTTCATAAATGGAGATATACCAGCAGGATATAATGCTACAGTAGTTACAGAGGGTAAGTACGATATAAATATTAAATTAAAGAATGGTTGTTTTATTAGTAAGTCCGTATTCGCAGATTTCTCTAAAGACAATGTAAACTTACTTCCATCCAAAATCGAATTTTGTAATAAAGACAGTGTAACAATCGAATCAGAAGTAGATGCCACTAATTACTTATGGTCAACTGGAGAGACTACTAAATCAATCACAATTAGTAAAGAAGGAATCTATACTTTGGAAATAGAGTCGGGGCCAGGTTGTAAGTTCTATGATACTTTGGAAGTAGTAATGCTTCCTGAAATAAATTTCAATATTATTGGCGATTCCACAATATGCAAAAACGGGGAATTTGTTACTTTGAGAGTCGATAATAATTTTGAGAAATATCAATGGTCAACAGGAAGTAATGCAACAAATATCAAGGTAAACACCCCTGGTGTTTATTGGCTTAAAGTTACGGACGACAACGGCTGCACAGCATATGACAGTATCAATATAGTCTCTTATGACTCTTTATATGTAAGACTTTTGGGAGTAAGCGAATGTAATTCAGATTCTGTTTTAATAAGTTTTGAAACAAACTCTGACGATTATATGATCGAATGGTCGGATGGATCTACTGATGACTCATTGATAATTACAAGTTCAGGTAACTATTCAATTGAGTTAACAGATAAGGCTTCTGGATGTGTGAGAAAAGCTAATATTAGTATTGATATAACAAACGGTTTCTACCCAGAATTATCGGGTGAAATGACCCTCTGCGAAGGAGAAGTAACAGATCTAGAAGTAGTGGGATGCTTAGATTGCAATTATCTATGGTCGGATGGTAGTACTGATTCAAAATCAGAATTTGATAAAAATTCAAGTGGATTTGTAATAGTTTCTAAACCGCCCTTTTGTATTGATACATTATACTATGATGTAAAAGTAGATGCTTTACCAAACCCAGAGATACAAGGTAACTTGAGGGTCTGTTATCCTGATAGTACTTTACTCTTTATTGATGGTGATTATAAATCTATTCTTTGGTCTGATGGACGAAAAACAAACAGCATTTATGCAAATGAATCTGGGTTTTATTCTGTAATAGTAGAAACTGAGTTGGGATGCTTGGGCTATGATACTGTCTTAGTAGAAGGTATTAACATTCTAGAGGAGATAGAATATAGTGATACAGTTGATTTTGGGAAAGTCTATTGGGATAATACGGTAAAATTGAATGTTAATCTTAATAATAGTCTTGCTAAAACTATCTATCTTTCTTCCAATTTCAATGGTAATATAAATAGGTTTGAAGTAGATGAGAGCAAATCCCTGGAGTTCTCATTTAAACCTACAGAAATTGGAGAATATATTAATAAAATTGAATTTATAGTTGAGCAACCTTGTGTAGACACCTTCTACGTTTATATCGTTGGGAGCGTCTATACTAGAGTAACACTAGAATTACCAAAAGTTATAGCTTATCCAGGAGATCAAGTTAGCATCCCAATTAAGTTATATAGTAACATAAATATCGATGCAAATTATAATTTCGATATGGATTATGTAAGTGAGGTTATCAATTTTGAAAAAGAATATAACCCTATGAGTTTTACTAATTCTCTAAATCTTTATGGAGCCGAACAGATTATTGAGAACCCTTCAGGCACTATACTCTTAACTGACTTAGCTGAAAAGCCTTTGACTGTAGATTCATTATTTTGGAATAACGAATTCATAGAAAGTGAGGTAATAGACGGTTGGATAAGGTTAGATACAATTTGTACTCATGAGTATAGAGTAGTAAATATAGATTACACAAATATAAATGCTTTTTATGACGTGAGTAAAGACAAACTAATAATCCAGAAGATAGGCAATAGCAATAGTTCAGATTTTAAGATCAAGATTACAAATCTAAATGGGTCTTTGGTACTTAATAATACTTTAGAAGTTACAGACTATAAAGAACTTGATTTATCGGGATTAGCAAATGGGGTTTACTTTGTCGAGATATGGAAAGATGGGCTAAGTAATCTCTATAAATTTATTAAATTACATTAGTTATTTACACTGATATTACTTGAGATGATGAAATGAAAAAATCATTTTTGATAATCGTTATAAATTTACTTGTTGTAAATAGTATTTATGCGCAATTTAAAGTTGTACAGAGTAACCCTAATAACTACTCTTACGATCCAATTACAAATATACATAAGTTGACAGACGGGACTAATCGTATGCAAGCAACAGTAATTTGGAACGATACTAATGTTCCGGGTTATGAAAAAATAAATCTAAATGAGGATTTTATTGTAGAAGCTGAAATGTATTTTGGATTTAAAGACAAAGAAGGCGCTGATGGTATTGCTTTTGTTATGCAGTCTCAAGGTGATAAATCAATAGGAAGTCTAGGTGTAGGTATGGGGTTTGCTATGAATCCCTATGATGGTAATAAACGAGTCTATCCTTCATTTGGCGTTGAGATAGATACTTGGTATAATTATGCAGGTTCTCCTCCTCCCGTTGATAGGATCAATGCAGACCATATTTCATATGTAATAAATGGTGATATGAATAATTTACTTGGTAATGATGAATTTGCAAAATTTGATTATAATGAAAAAACACATAAAGATATAGAGGACGGTAAGTTCCATTGCGTTAAGTATCATTGGGATTCTGAGTTAGAAATACTCTCAGTATATTTTGATGGTCAATTAAGAAAATCTGATAAACTCCAAGATGGTTTAAAGATGAAATTGTCTCAGTTGTTGAAATCAGATGAAGTTTGGTGGGGATTTGCTACTGGTACTGCTACTAGAGATAACGTTCATATGCTAATTTTCAAAAAAATATTGCGAGGAGAAGATGCCAAAATTGTAAATGTAAATACAAATACAAGTACTTTAATTGGTGAGTTTTGTGAAAAAACTATCTCTCCATGTGACAATAATATCGAATTTAGTTTAGATGAGACAGGTTTACAAATTATTGATACTAAATGGGAATTAGTTCCGCCAATTTATGATAAGGTTATTTTCTCAAATAATAACAAAAGCATAAGCGATGTAATAAGTGGAGATAAAAAATACATTATAGAAGTGACTTACTCAGATGGCTCTAAAGCGAAAGATTCTGTTTATGCAAAATATTTAGATTTAGAGGTAGTAATACCAGACACTTTACATCTATGCCAAAATTCTACTTCAGAGATCATTGGTCAATTATTTGTTAATGGAGAACTAGAAAATAATAATAATAAGATATTATGGAATTGGAGACCTTTAGGATTATTTGATAAAATTGAAGATAATATTGCTTATTTAAAATCTCAAATTCCAGATACAACTATTTCTTGTGATATAGTTTACCAAGTTTCGGATTCTGTTACAAAGTGTGTATTAAGTAAGCAAGTAATTCTCGTAAATAGTACACTTAGTTTCGAATTGGCCGTAGATTCAATTCCGTGTTCTAATGTAAAAACGGTTAGAGTAATTGATATGGAGGGTAGCCCAATAAATTTGGCTCAGATTAAGAATATTTTGTGGAAGCTAAATGATAAATTAATTGATTTAGAAAATCATATTTCTAAAGATTCTATCATAGTTGAAGATATCGGCATATTAGAAGCTACTATTGAAACGAAAAGTGGCTGTATCTATAAAATTAGCAAACATATTATTAATTCTTCTAAGAATAACAAACAGAAGATATTACCTAATATAAAAACCGATTATTGTGTTGGTGATACTTTAATACTAAGTCCAGATAGAGATTTTGATTATTACTTGTGGAATAACACTATAGAATCAAAGGATATAATTATAACAACACATGGACAATTTCATATATTTGCAATCGATTCTACTACAGGCTGTACTTTCAGAGATACAATTAATATTAGTTTCCATGATTTTCCAAATTTTAATATAGCTAATTATAACGTTCTAATTTGTAATGAAGAAACGAAGCAATTAGATTTAAATACTGACATTAGTAATATTGTTAGGTGGTATGACGAGTTTGGAAACTTATTATCAGAAGAACAGAAGCTAACCGTTTCAGAACCTTCTAAAATATATGCTGAAATAGAGAACGAATTTGGGTGTAAAGTAACTACTGATATTTTCAGTATAAAGAATTCGAATTCAAATATCAAATTCAAATTAACAAGTATAGATGGAGACAATGAAATAAAATTCGATGCAGTAAGAAGAAACAATTTATATGAACAAAAGATAGTAGTCAAAAACTTGATAGACTCAACATACTTTATAAACATTTTAGAAATAGGTACTAAAATTAACTACTCAATACCAAGTTCACAATTCCCAATTCATCTTACCCCTTATGATATTGATACTATCTTAGTTGTATTTTACACTTCTAATTTTGAAAATTTAAATGACGTTATTAAGGATGATAGCGATTGTAAATTTGAACTAATTAATTTAAAAGCCGAGATATTACAAGAGAATATTCAAGTAATTGACAAATGTGACATGATATGGAATTTAGATATTACAAAAAGTATGAAAATAAGTAAACCATTTCCAAATCCTGCTTCAGAATGGATTAGAATAAATTATAATACTGAAGATGAAACTAAAATTTCGTCTTTATTTAAAGTTACTTTATTGGATCAAATAGGAAATGTATTAGAATCAAAACCAATTATTTCAAGTAATTTTATAGAATTTGATTTATCAAATGACATTAGTGTAGGAGTTTATTTTATAAAAATAGAATACTTGAATAAAACAAAATTATTTAAATTTTTGAAAATGAATTAACATTTTCTAATACTTTACTTCACTCTATCAGGATTGTCTTTAGCGAATTGGGACCAATTAGAAACTTTCTTCTTATTCGAATTCCCTTGTTTTAAGCAGTGACAAATAGCAATAGCTAGTGCATCAGTTGAATCTAAAAACTCTGGGGTTTCAATAATATTAAGAATTTTCTTAACCATGAATTGAACTTGTTCTTTGCCAGCTTTACCCTTACCAGTTACTGATTTTTTAATTTCATTTGGTGAATATTCGAATATAGGTAATTCGTTTTGTGTAGCGGAAAGTATAGCGGCAGCTCTTGCGTGTGAGAGTTTTACTAAAGATTGGACATTCTTAGCGTAGAATATAGTTTCGAATACACTGATATCAGGACTAGTTCTTTTTATAATTCTATCTACAGAGTCATTTAGTATTTTCAATCTACCATTGAAATCATCAGATTGAATTTTTGCTTTTATTACTCCATATTCAACTAGTTTGAAACTATTCCCCTCCATATCTACGACTCCATAGCCACAAATAACAGAACCGGGGTCTATACCTATTACTCTCATTATAAATCTAACTGATCGAATACTGAGTCGTCGATATCAGCATTATTATATACATTCTGGACATCATCAACCTCTTCCATTTTATCTAAGAAGAGCATTACTTTCTTAGCTAAAGATACATCCGAAATTTTTACTTTGTTTTTTGCTATGTATTCTAGTTGACTGTCTTCTATTTCAAATAAGCTTTTCTCAAAGTAATCATTGACTGAATTAAAATCTGTCATAGCACAAATGATTCTGGATGTTTCAGGACTATATTCCACATCTTCCCCACCTGCTTCTAACGCTTCCATCATCAAGTCATCTTCACTAGCACCTGAAGTTTTTATTGTTACTACTCCCTTTCTATCAAAATTCCATGCAACTGAGTTCGTTTCTCCCATATTACCATCATATTTACTAAAAGAGGCTCTAACTTCAGACACAGTCCTATTTTTATTATCAGAAATAGTCTCAACAATTATTGCTACACCATTTGGGCCGTATCCTTCATATCTATATTCTTCGAATGCTTGCCCTTCTAATTCACCCGTTCCTTTTTTTATAGCTCTTTCGATATTATCTTTAGGCATATCATTGTCACGGGCTTTTTTGACAGCCAAACGTAGACGAGGATTCATATCAGGGTCACCCCCTCCTTCACGAGCAGCTATTGTTATTTCTTTACCCATCTGCGTGAATATTTTCCCTTTTAAGGCATCCTGTCTCCCTTTTCTATGCTTTATATTGGCCCATTTACTATGTCCTGCCATAATCTAAATCCCTTAATGTTTTTCTTTTTTTTATTTTAGAGTAGTACACAAAAATACAAAATCGTCAATTTTCTTTAACTAACAAATCAATAAATTTTTTGTAAATAGGTGATTGGTTCAATATTTCACTACAACCCGTCACATATAGATGCTGTTTTGCTCTAGTTATTGCAACATTTAGCTTTCTATCTATTTCAATATTGTCAATTAATACGGTCGAAGACATATTCTGTATATGATGGGGTTTATTGACTGCAAATGAGATAAAAATAATATCTCTTTCACTCCCTTGGAATCTTTCTACAGTATCTACAGCTACTTTGTCACGAAGTTCATAAGGTAATCGATTGCGTATCAATGCACACTGACTCCTAAAAGGACTGATAACACCAATTTCAAGTTGACTTGTTTCCTGTTTCTCTAGTATATCGATAATAGTATTGACTATATAGTCCGCTTCAGCATAATTAATGAAAGGTACTGCTTCTGGCTCTACATTTTCAAATTTCAATATTTCATTTGAATTATTGTTAGTAGAAAGACTAAGTAGATTACCTTGATAAAATAATTCATTAGCCAATTTCATAATTCTTTTACCCATCCTTCCTTGATGTGTAAGCATTCCATGCGAATGATACCATCCATTCTTTTTCGCGTTTCTTAGCATTCTCTCAAAATAAGATTCGGATAAGTTATTGAGTTCAATTAGTCCTAATAATTCATTTTCAATTTTAAAATTCGACTCTGCTTGATTTACAATAGCTGGTAATTGTTTCTCATCTCCAATCATTATATATTTACGCGAATGATTTATTATTTTTATTATGAAGGGTTCTAATATCTGCGCTGCTTCGTCAACTACAGCTAAGCCAAACTTCTTAAGTTTAAATAATTCTTGATGAGAAAGCAATGATGAAACAGTTGAAACAACTACTCTTGTAGAATCAAATTTTTCTTGTAGCTCGACTCTATTATAGTCATTACTAAGATTCGAAAGCAAAACATCGCCATGTTCAGATGATTCTCTCGCTCCTAATCGTATAAAGTCTATGTTTGTTCTCTCTTTTAGAACAGTACATATTTGATCAACAGCTCGATTAGTATAAGCTGTTAATAATACACTTTCATTGGTGTTGTTATAATAATATTCTAATATAGCTCTAAGTACATACGAAGTTTTACCTGTACCAGGTGGTCCTTGGATGAGGTAATAATTGTTTGTAGATAAGGCTGCTATTACAACTTCATTTTGTTTGTCATTAAGGTAATCACAATTATAATGAACTTCATCAATTTTTTGTTCAACTTTGCCAACTTTAATTTCAAACTCAGGGTCATCTATAAAATCAAACAATACAGAAGGTAGCTTTTTATAGGAATGTTCTAGAAAATCACTCTCAATAGCCCAATTATTGTAATTCTCTAAGAATTTTTTACCTAAAAGCTTATTACGTAAACTAATTATAACATGAGATTTATCAATTAGCTTTATTACACCTTTGAGTAACTGCTCTTTTAGAAGTAAAGTAAGACCATCATCAGTAGTTGGATAAATTACTACTTGGTCACCAATCCTAAAGTTTAAATCACTTATGTCAAATCTATCAAACCGTAAATGATAATTATCAAAATTAGATTCTTCATTATTTAATTTTAGAGAATGTAATGTATTTCTATTATTGATTTTTCTTTCTTCCAACCAAAGATTACTATATGCTTTTTCTGGGTTTTCAGCATACTTGCCAATTTTATTACTAATCAATTCTCGGAATATGAAAGAAAGCATTTCTTTTAAATATTCATGAGCAAGTTTTGTGGAATTATTTAACTTTTCAATAAATACATCTATATCTTTCTGCCAATAACTAGGAGGGAACTTTTCAAGTTCAGTCACCAGATTACCAATAGAGCTAAAATTTCTGCCTGCTATATCAAAATATAATCCAACAATTCTATTTCTTAGATCAATTATTTCTTGAAAATTCCCTGATAAAATTGGTGCATTTCTAAAGGGTCTTTTATCATCTTTTGCATAATATATGGAAGAATTACCATATCTTTGTGGGTAAACTGATTTTAATAGTAGATTGTAACAACTAGCTTGTACGTAATGATTACGCCAAGTTGAGAGTGAATATGTTATATCATTTCCAGTCCTGACAGGAACATTCTTAGATGGAAAACCACCTGACTTTAGTTCAATTACTTCTTTTCTTCTTTCATCATCACTATCGACTACCATAGCATCTAGACGTCCTTGGAGACCATACTCAGGAGAGATAAAGCTTGGTTCAATAAATGTTTCTCCTTTGGGAATATCACTGATAGTCTTTTTTAACTTTTGGAAGATAATTTCTACATCATTATTAATATTTCCAATACTTTGTTTGTCAAATTTATTAAGATAAATATTTTGTAATGGAGATTTAGATAACTCATTCTCAATATATGTATTACTGTCTATTTCCTCATTAGAAATCATAGCATCAAATAGATTATTAACTATATTTCCTACCATCATTGGAGTAGAAGGATAAGAAACGCTTAGCCAATTCAGTAAAGCAAAGTATTCTGATTGACCATTATTCTGAAAACAACCTGCTATTTCAGTCACATCTATTAGATAGTCACTTTCATAAACTAAAAAAGTATTTTGGTTACAATAAAAGACACTATATCCATTTTTTTCATGATGTTTTTCAACATCTAGTACATTTATTTCACTATAAGGTTTTATGTATTGCCAAAGTGATTCCCATATCTTATTCAAATATATAGCTACTTTCCCCTGTTCTTCACTTTCACCAAAAATTATTTTATTCTCACTTTCAGCTTTACTTTTAGCCGTTACAACTAGCTTAAACGAATTGAATTCCGTTTCAGGTGTATGTTTGTAAGTGATTATAGGTTCTTCGGAAAGAAATCTTCTTAAATCAACATCAGAAATTCCATTTGAAGTTATCTCTAATAAAGTTAGAGCGATCCTAAATGAAGATTCCATATCTTCTTTAGAACAATAAAGAGTAGGACTAGATATCAGCTTGCTTATATATTTACGGTAATTATTGATCTTAACAATCAATTCTTGAGGCAAGTTAAACTTATTATAAAGAAATAATAATTTGGCGTGTAACCCTGAAAAATAAGATTTCTCATCAATTACAGAAGTATTTACTATATGTTTGAATATATCATACGCTTGCAATGCGCGAAACGTATGAGTATTTTCGAAATCATATAGCTTTAGTTTTATATCCTCTTCGAAAGAAAGTGCTTTTTCCTTAGCTATCATTCTAGTCTTGTGGCTTTATATCTCGGATAAAAAGTTGTGGAGTATTTTGACCATTGAAAGTATTAATCTCTAAGTTATAGAGTATATTAAATGGTTTTCCGGTCGTAACTATATCGTATTTATTTGCTAATCCAAATGCAATAGCATCAATCGCGAAATTATTTTGGAATGCTCTGAATTTAAGATTATTCTGCCCTACTATTTTTACCCCATTTGAGGAAGTGACACCTTTTGAAAAGAATATAGGTTTATAATTAGCATAACCATAAGGCGCAAATTTATTGAGGGACGAAATAAAATTTGGAGATAATTCATTAAGTTTTAATTCTGAATCTATTTCCATTTCATGTGTAAGCATATCAGAAGATATATTTTCATCAGCACATGAGTTGATTATTTTTCTTAATTCAGGTATATCAGATTCCTTAAGAGTTAGGCCTGCAGCATGCCTATGTCCACCAAACTCAATTAGCAAATGTGAAGCTCTTTTAAGAGCAGCATATATATCAAAATTATTTGGGCTACGACAAGAGCCTTTTGCATAACCATGTATAGTAGTCATAAGTACAGTTGGTACATTGAATCTATCTACTAATCGAGAAGCAACAATACCGATAACTCCAGCATGCCAATGTGGCTGATGAACAACTAATGATCTTGCACCATCTTGTAATTGTTTCTCTGCTAGTGGAATTGCTTCTTCGAAAGTTTGCTGATCTATATATCTTCTTTTTCTGTTTTCGTCTTCTAATTGTTGAGCTATTTGGAAAGCATGTATTTCATCATCTTGTATCATCATATTAACTGAACGAAGAGCTTCGCCCATACGACCAGCAGCATTTATAATAGGTGCAACAGCAAATACTATGTTAGTAGCCGTAATAGAACCAATTTTAAGATTAGTGCAGTGAATAAGCCCTTTTAGACCAGGTCTTGTTTTTTCATTTATTTTCCTAAGACCATAGTAAACTAGAGTTCTATTTTCCCCAATTAGAGGAACCATATCTGCAGCACTCGCCATAGCAACAAAGTCTAGGTATTCATAAGCTTTCTCAGGTATACCCAATGTTTGAGCTATACCTTGAATAAGTTTAAATACTACTCCACAAGCAGCAAGATTTTTAAATGGATACTCACAGTCTTTTCTGATTGGATCTAATATAGCGTAGGCATCTGGCAGTTCGTCACCTGGTTCGTGGTGATCACAGATTATAAAATCCATACCAGCATCTCTAACATCTTGCGATATTTTAATAGCAGTAATGCCGACGTCAACTGTTATCAATACAGTTGCGCCAAATTCTTTGGCCCCACTGATACTCCGCTCTGACAAGCCGTACCCGTCCTGAAATCTATCAGGAATGAAGAACTGAACATTGCATCCTAGGTTTTCGAGGAACTTATATAGTGCAGCTGTACTACATGTCCCATCTACATCATAATCACCATGTATCCAAATTGACTCATCATTTTCTCGGGCTTTTAATATACGTTCAACTGCTTTATCCATATCTTTCATTAAGAAAGGGTCATGGATATTTTGCTTTGAAGGTACAAAGAATTTATTAGCGTCTTCTGGAGTATTAATACCCCTTCCAACTAAAACTCTTCCCAAAGTCTTTGGTATTTTAAGTGATCTTGCTAAGTTGTGTACTGTTTCTTCATTTGGTTTATCTTTAAATTTCCAACGATAATACAAATTATAACCGATTATTTTATATTTTAGCAAATCTAACGAATAAATATAATCCTAACAAGTAAAAGTGTGTAGATAATTACACACCGGCGAAAAAAAATGGCTCAAAACAAGAAAAATCAGCAAAAATTCAGCAAAGAACCTTTCAGAAAGTCTAAATCTGTAAAAAGAATATTGACAAAGAAAAGCGGTAAAGTACCTGACAATGCGAGAAAGGGTACAATTTACTTGGCATTAGGTTCTAATTATAAAGTAAAAGATGATGAAAGCAATGTATTTGTAGAGTGTATTTTGGGTGGCACTGTAATAACACCTTATGAAAATATCAATGTTGCAGCTGTTGGTGACAAAGTACACTATCAATTATTAGAGCAAAATAATCAAGGCGTAATATTAGAAATAAGAGAGAGATATAGTAAGTTATCTAGGGAATCAGTCAAAAAAACAGACAATGAACAAATTATTGCTGCCAATATAGACCAAATCTTGATTTTCATGGCAGTCGCAGATCCATATTATAATAAAGGATTGATTGATAGATACTTGATTTCTTCTGAAATGTATGATATTCCTACTATAATTTGTTTTAACAAAATTGAATTGATGGATTTGACATTAATAAAGGAAGATTTACAACCTTATAAGGATTTAGGTTATGGCCTTATATTTATTTCAATGGAAGAAAAAATTAATATCCAAGAAATAGAGTCTAAATTATCAAACAAAACTACCCTAGTTACTGGACCTTCGGGAGTGGGTAAATCTACTTTCATTAACCATATATTGGGAGAAGATATATTGGCGGTAGGCAAAGTATCAACAAAACATATGAAAGGAAAGCATACCACTAGCTTTGTTCAAATGTTTGATGTAGATAAAAATACCAGAATCGTTGATTCTCCTGGTTTGAGGGAATTAGCAATTTGGAATTTCGACAAATTAGAGCTACAAATGTATTTTAAAGAATTCGAAGGGTACAGAGAAGAATGCAAGTTCACACCTTGTACTCATACACATGAACCAGGTTGCATGGTTAAAGATGCAGTTGAAGAGGGTGAAATTGACATTGAAAGATATCAATCATATCTATCAATTTTGGAAACTTTATAACAATAGGGTTCCTAATGCTTTTAAAATATTGGTTTTTTATTTAATTTGTAAAAATTAATGGACTCACAATGAAGTTTAAAATATTTTCATAGTAAGTTCGAGAAAAGAAGAAATCACAAATATATATTTGATATGAATTTACAATCTCAATTAGAAATAGTTAAGCTAAACGAAGAACGTCAAGAAAAAATATATAAGGAACTGTTAGACAAAGATACAGAACTTATATTTGACGATGCTTTGGACAATGACATGGTATTGAACATGGGTCCCCAACACCCTGCTACTCACGGTGTACTACGTGTACTACTAAGAATGGATGGTGAGACCATAATAAAATGCGTTCCAGAGCTTGGTTATTTACATAGAGGATATGAGAAATTAGCTGAGAATACTACTTATCATGAATTTATACCTCATACTGATAGATTAGACTATTTGGCTCCTATGATGAACAACGTAGCTATTGCATTAGCTATAGAAAATTCTATGGGAATAGATATTCCTACAAGAGCTAAATGGGTAAGGGTATTGGTATCTGAATTAGCACGTATATCGTCACACTTAATGGCTATGGGTGCGACTTGTATGGATACTGGTGCATTGACTTTGCTACTATGGGCTTTTACAGAAAGAGAGAAATTATACGATATATTTGAGAAAATATGTGGTGCTCGATTCACAACTAGTTATACTCGTATCGGTGGGGTAGCTAATGATATAGATGATGAGACTTTAGCACATATCAGATCTTGGGCAAACCAATTCCCTTCAGAATTAGACTACTTTGGTAAAGTAGTTCACAAAAATAGAATATTTGTAGATAGAATGGCTGGTGTAGGAGTAATGACTGCTCAGCAATGTATAGATCTTGGCTTGACTGGCCCCGTACTTCGTGGGTCAGGTGTAAATAGAGATTTGAGAAGAGATGACCCTTATTTGGTTTATCCTGAATTAGATTTCGATGTGATAACTGAAAATGATGGCGATACAATGGCTAGATATATGGTTAGAATCCGTGAAATGAGCGAGTCATTGAAGATAATTCACCAAGTTTTAGATAAAATGCCGAAAGGCGAAATAAGAGCAAATATACCGAATAAGACTTTGCCTAAAAAAGCAGATGTTTATACTAAAATGGAAGAAATGATTTCAGATTTCATGCTAGTAAACTATGGTGCAGCTCCTGAGGTTGGTGAGACATACACTGCTATCGAATCACCTAAAGGTGAGCTTGGCTTCTTTATAGTTTCAGATGGCACAGGTAACCCATGGAAACTAAAAATCCGTTCAGCTTGTGCATCTAATTTGCAAGGACTAGCTCCGATGGTAGAAGGCTCAATGCTTTCGGATGTTGTTGCTATTATTGGTTCGATTGACCCTATTATGGGTGAAGCCGATAAATAAAGATTAGTAAAATTAAATATTGAGCAGTCCTCCTAAAAGGACTGCTTTTTTATGTTATGGAACCTACACCTAAAAGATTAGAAAAACTAACCAAAGTCTTAGAACAAAGACAACCAAATCTCACTATTATATTAGAAAATATTAATGACAAACATAATCTTGCTGCATGCTTACGTTCGTGTGATGCTGTTGGTGTTAGTGACGTATATATACTTTACCACGGTGAACAACCAGAAAGAAAACTTGGTCGCAACGCAGCAGCAAGCGCAACTAAATGGTTAAATATACATAGATACTATAATGTAAAGAAATGCTTTGATGATATTCGCAATAAAGGTATGAAAATATACACTACTGCGTTAGGTGAAAAATCGATATCACTTTATGATTTAGATTTAACTCAAGGCGTTGCACTTTGCTTCGGTAACGAGCATGCCGGTGTATCGAACAAAGCTTTGGAGCTAGCTGATGGGAACTTTAATATACCACAAGCTGGGATGATACAAAGTTTGAATATATCAGTAGCTTGTGCTGTTAGTCTATACGAAGCATATAGACAAAGAAATGAAGCTAAACTCTATGATTCACTCCAATACCCAGAATCCGAATTCAATGAAAAACTCAAGAATTGGAAAAAGAAATAATATTTTTCTATTCTAATGTAGAAACTTTGAAATAATTACTCAGACTTCCTGACCATCTGTTATTACCAGTTGGATCGCTAAGTATACTTAATTTATTAAATAATTCGTTTTGCATTAATTGAGTTACAACAATTTCGTGTTGATTATTCGTATCTAATGTACCAATTGCTATTAAACCAGAAATATGGTCATCTGCAGTATTAATTATTACAATAGCATCTTGCAAATTTACATTTGGAGCACCTGGACCATATCCAATATATAGATTCCCAGTAGGGTTGCCAGGTTCTTGATTACATTGGACTTCAATATTGGTATAATTAGTTCCACCCCCTTTTAAAAGAATATCTACTTTACCCTTTCTATATTTTTTCCCAGATGTTATAATAGACATAATCACTCCTATATTTTATTATACAATCCCAAACTTATTTTATTCAGGAAAATATAACTTAATATAAATCAAGTAGATTACAAAATATTTTTTCTTTGATAAATAAAATTGAGGAGAATAATTAGTGAACTATATCTTCTTCTAGTTCTTCTTCCGAAGGAATTTCTTTTATATTCTCACGAATGAAGAACATACCACCTAAAAGTAACTCCATTAACTTCGATGCAGCATGAGCTACAGTAGCAAATGCAAGTCCTGTCTCTGAATCAATACCGTATAGCTGAACTAAAGCAGTAGTTACTAAGTAATGATATACGCCTATGGCTCCAGGTGTAGGGGCTATTGTAACTCCTATTCCTGATACTATTACTAATAATAGCGCATCTTCTATTCCTAGTGAATATGTTGTTTCAAACCCAAATGCGAAGAATAATAAATAAAGAGGCAATGCATAAAGAATCCATATAAAAATTGATTCAACTGCAATTCTGGCATATTTTGAAGGTCTTTTTATAATGGCAAAACCTTGTCTAAATTTTTCGAAAAGGTCTGCGAGTTTTATATAAATCTTTTCAGAGAATGGTTTTATTACTTTATCTAAGAAAAACTTAATAGTAGGAGGATAAAGTGAAAGAAACATAATTAGTAGAATCAAACCCGAAATTATTACCAATTTCATAGGGTCTGTGTCTTTAGGGAAAGCTTTTAGAACTTGATCACTATTCCAAGTTAGAACTACAGCTATTAAGACTCCTAATGTAATCAAATCTAATATTCGTTCAACTAGAATAGTAGCGAAAGTACTTGAATACGATATTTTTTCTCTTTTGCTATAAATATAGGGCCGAACTAACTCACCACCACGAGGTGATACATTATTAAATAAATACCCTACCATAGTTGCAGAGAACAAATTTAGCACTGAATCAGATTTATGGAATGGTGAAAGTAATAGCTTCCAACGGATAGCTCGCATCAGATGGGAGAGAACTACAATTGGAAGAGGCACAATCACCCAAAAATAATCTATATCCAAAATAGCAGAATACAGTTTACCAAAGTCAATTCCATCTACAGTGAAGTAAATCGATATAACTAATAGTATTAGTGATATGCTATATTTTAGTATAGTACGCGCTTTAGCCAATTATTTTCCTTCTTGTCCCCATAACTCTACTAAGTTAATCATTGTTTCGATAGTTTTCTCTAAGAAATCTAATGATAACCATTCTTTGTTACTATGAAAATTCTGTCCACCTGTATAAATGTTAGGAGTAGGCAATCCCAATTCTGTTAATCGAGAGCCATCTGTCCCACCTCTTATTGGCTCCCATTCGGGATTAGTACCTGCTTTCTTGGCAGCTTTGTAGAGTAGGTCTAATCCTTTCGGATTCTGCATCAATACATCATACATATTTCTATAAGACTTAGTAACTTCTAATTCTATTTTTGCTTTTGGATAATTGGATTGCACTTCAGATATAATATTTTCAACTATTTCTTTTTGAACAGTTAACCCTTCCGTCTTAAAGTCACGGAATAATAAATGAAGAGTAGATTTACCAACTCTTGCATCTACTTCGTGAGGATGAATATACGGTTGATATCCTTCAGTTGTTTCTGGAGCCATATCTTTAGGTAGTTTGGCTATAATCTCACTTATTACTCTAATAGAGTTAACCATTCTATCTTTTGCTTCACCAGGATGAATCTCATTTCCAGTGACAGTCACGAAAGCACTGTCAGCACTGAAAGTTTCTTTATTTATCTCACCTGGCAAACCACCATCTATCGTATATGCATATTCACATCCAAATCTTTCGATATCAAATTTATCTGCACCACGTCCTATTTCTTCATCTGGTGTGAATCCTATTTTCACTGGACCGTGCTTTATAGTATCGTCACTCATTAGTATTTCTGCCATTTTCATAATTGCTGAAACACCTGATTTATCATCAGAGCTGAGTAGAGTACTACCATCAGTTGTGATTATAGTGTGACCGATACATTTTTTAAGATTGGGGTTGTCTATTTCTCTTATATACTCATCAGATGCACCTAATTGTATATCGCCACCTTGATAATTCTCAATTATTTGTGGATTTACACCTGTCGCATTGAAATCGGGTGACGTATCCATATGACAAACAAAACCAATAGCAGGTAGTTCGTCACCACCTTCTATATTGCTAGGAATAGTAGCATATACATAACATTCTTCAGTTAACTCAACATCTTTGATTCCCATATCTTTTAACTCTTTGACTAACAAATGTGCTAAATCAAATTGCTTTTGAGTAGATGGTATTGTTGGGCTTTTGGGATCAGATTGTGTGTCTATTTTTGCGTATCTAATGAATTTATCGAGAACTTTTTCTGCCATTTCTTTTTCTGTTTTTGGATTTTTATAATTGGCAAAATAAGAATTTCAGAACTAAAAATTTAACTATGAACAAATAAAACCGTATATTTATAAGTCTATGACAAATTAAAAAAAGAGATTAATATGAAGAAAATAATACTTTTGTTGATAGCTACTAGTATGCTATCGTTTGCACAAGAACGAAAAGAAGTGGCAGTTACTATCTATAATTCAGACCTCGGAGTTGTAAAAGAAACACGTGAGATAGAGCTTAAATCTGGAATTAATGATGTACTTATCAGAGATGTTCCCTCACAAATTAACCCATCAAGCGTAAAGATAAACTTAGACGGTTCTGTAATAGAGCAGAACTATAGATATGATTTGGCAAATAGTTACTCACTAATGCAACACTTTATTGATAAAAAAATATCATTGGTTGGGGGAAAGGTAATAGAAGGTACTCTTGTTTCAGCAACACATAATTCCGTAGTAGTAAAAACTGATGGCGGTGGATTAACAATACTTCCTTCACTTGAAGGATACAATATCTCACTTGACTATATGCCCGAAAACTTATTAACTAAACCAACTCTAGTTTGGAAAGTGAAGTCTAATAGTTCTGGTAAAAAAGAAGCAGGTCTTACGTATCAAACAGGTGGTATGAGCTGGAAGGCGGAGTACGTTGCAACACTCAACAAAGATGATAATAGATTAGACCTGAACGCTTGGGTTAACATTACTAATAACTCTGGTGGCTCTTTCAAAAATGCTAAAGTAAAGCTCATTGCTGGTGATATAAATAGGGCTAATACATATAACGGTGGAGGAGTCGATTATGAAAGTAGAATGTACACAAAGTCTATGGCAAGCGATGACTTAGTCTCAGAAAAATCATTTTTCGAGTATCATATATATGAGTTAGCAAATAAGTCAGATTTACTTCAAAATGAAGACAAGCAAATCGGTCTATTCAATGCTTCTGATATCAAAGTCGTAAAAAAGTTTATTTATAATTCGAACGGTTCGAATCTGGATAACAGAAAGCCATCTGTTAGCGTTGAATTCAAGAATACTAAAGACAATAATCTAGGAATGCCTTTACCCAAAGGAATAGTAAGAATATATAAAAACGATGGTGAAGCAGTAGAATTAATAGGTGAGGATAATTTAGATCACACTCCAAAAAATGAAGAAGTTGAACTAAAAATAGGTGATGCTTTTGATATTACTATAGATGAGAAAGTAGTTTCTTCAAAGAAAATTGCTGACAAAGTATCAGAAGTAGAGTATGAAGTAACAATTCACAATAGTAAAGAAGAGCCAGTAACTGTAGAAGTAAACAGAAACCTATGGGGCAATTGGACAGTGCTAGAAAAAAACGTAGATTACGAAAAAGAAAATGCTAATAAAATTACATTCAAAGTAGATGTAGCAAAAGAAAAAAAGACAACTTTGACTTATAAAGTTAGATTTGTTTATTAAATTGTAACTAAATTATAAGAAAAGGTCTATTAATTAAATGAGAAAGGAAATTTACATGAAAAAAATATTAATATTAATCAGTGCTATAATTTTTATGGCGTCTTGTTCAGACGATAGTTCAACAAATCCAGATGATAATACTGGAAATAAGGAAAATTATTTTGCGACTACTCAAGGCTCTTATTGGATATATGAAAATGAAACAGAAGATGAAAATCAAGAGAAAGTAGTTACAAGAGATTCCGTTGCATTGGAGTCAGTAGAGCAGAAAGATGGTAAAGAGGCATATAACTGTAAAACATACACTGATAGCGATAATAATGGGACTTATGAAACAAATAATGATACTGAGACATTTTACGCAACTGCAGAAGGGAAGTTATACATTCACAAGGATGCTTTTTTGCCAGCAGGTTTAGGTGAAGGTTCGCTTATAGATTTCAGTGGTCAGATAGAATTTAAAGATGATTGGATCAAAATAGCAGACGCTAGTGATGATGATTGGGATATAGTGGAGTCCGAAATTGAAATTACACTCCCTGGTCTTGGTTTCGTTGTTACTGGAGATGTAGATTCTGAAGGTGAGAATACAAAAAAAACTAAAGAAGTAACTGTAAACGGTGAAAAGATTACAACTTATGGATACAAAGTTGACATTAACTTTAATGGCCAAGTCACTATTAGTGGATTTCCTGTTGCTATAAACTTTACTAGTACTACAACTTACTGGGTTGCCAAAGGTATTGGGCCTGTTTTAATTGAAACTTCACCTGTAGAAATCGGTGGCATTGCAGGATCTGCAATTCCATCTCAACCTGGTAGTACTTCAACTTTAAAAACTTATTTTATTGCTAAATAAATCACTTACAAATACGATTATTAAAATATAATTTTTAAATAAAAGGATATAAAAAATGAAAAAACAATTATTAACCCTTACTGCACTATTAGGATTGTCACTAATGCTTTTCAGCTGTAGCGACGATACTACTACTGAACCTGATAACAAAGAAGATGTTTCATATATGAATACTAGTATTAATTCATATACATATAATGAGTATGATTTGGATTCGAATAATACTGAGATTTCTGAAACAAGACATCAAGATTCATTAAGTTATACTCAAGAAACTAATAAAGATGGTAAAGCTGCTTCAGAGTATATGGTTTATACTAATACTGAAGGAAGTTATATGGAAGACGGAAATGAATATTATGCTGGTGAAACTAACAAACTGTATGCTCATCTAAGTGTATTTCAAAGTATGTTTGCGAATATAGAGTCTAATGGATTTACTCTTTCTGCACTATTCGATAGTGCTGGGGAATGGTTCTTGATAGCTGACGCTAAAGCTACTAGTGCTTGGACATTATTCGATGGTCAATTGAATTTTGATTTACCTATACTAGGCTCTACGGATGCTGATGTAAAAATCACTATGAAAAATGACGGTACAAATTCTATAACAATTGATGGTAAAACATCTACAGCTGATAAATATAGCTATACTGCTAATATTAAAGCAACAGCCAGTGGCCAAGTAATAGATATTAACGTTGGTGGTGCATTTTGGGTAGCTCCTAATATTGGTGTTGTTAAAAGTAACGTGAATTCGTTCAAACTTCCAATAATTGGAACAGATGTAGAAGGAACTGAAAGAGTATTAGTAAAATATTCTTTGCAAACAGCTGCATAGATCAAACTTTTAGCTAATATTTCATATATTACAGGACGGCAATAGCCGTCCTTTTTTATTTATATAATAACAGAAAAAATATGGATCAATATAATAATTACATAAACAGCGTATGGCGTCAATCTAGAAGCCAAAGAACATTTAATAATATCTCCCCAGCAAATAAGAATGATATAATTGGTGAGTTTCCTGAATCAAATGCTGCTGATTTGGAAGAAGCAGTAACTGCATCAAAGTTTGCCTTTGATAAATGGAAACGAATGCCAGCCCCAAAACGAGGCGATATCCTTAGAATAGCTGGTGATATTTTTGCCAAAAGAAAAAATGAATTGGCTCAGATAATGACCCGTGAGATGGGCAAACCAGTATTTGAAACTAAAGGTGATATACAAGAAGCCATAGATACCTGCTATTATGCGGCAACTGAGACACGCAGACTTTTCGGACACAATGCTCCAAGCGAAATGCCTGATAAGATGAATTTATCATTCAGAGTACCCGTTGGTATATGTGGGATAATCACTGCTTGGAATTTCCCAATAGCTGTACCATCTTGGAAGATAATCCCTGCTCTAGCTGCGGGTAATGTAGTAATATTCAAACCTAGTGAAGATAGTCCCCTTTCAGCAAATATTTTTGCTGAAATTATGGAGCAAGCAGGATTACCTAAAGGAGTTTTCAATGTACTTCATGGTGCGGCTGAAATAGGTGATGCTATAGTTAATCACCCTGGTATCAATCTAATTGGCTTTACTGGTTCCACTGAAACAGGTAAGAAAATAGCTGCTACTTGTGGTAAACTAAACAAGAAAGTATCTCTTGAGATGGGCGGTAAAAACGCTCAAATCGTAATGGATGATGCGAATCTCGAATTAGCTATAGAAGGAGCTTTATGGGGTGCTTATGGGACAACTGGCCAAAGATGTACGGCTACCTCGAGAGTACTATTGCACTCTGCAATCCACGACAAGTTCTTAGATACATTCAAAGAAAAAGTAAAAAACCTAAAATTAGGTGATGGGCTAAATCCTAAAACAGATGTTGGACCAGTTATTAACCAAAAAGCAATTGATAAAATATTAGGATATATAGAAATAGGCAAATCAGAAGGAGCAAAACTTGAATTTGGTGGTGCCAGAGCTGATAATAGCTATAATCACTCTGATGATAATTTCGATCTTTCAAATGGGAATTTCATACAACCAACACTATTCTCTGGAGTTACCAAAGATATGCGTATTTTTCAAGAAGAAATCTTTGGCCCCGTCTTATCAGTATCTAAATTCGACACATTAGAAGAAGCTATAAATCTATCAAATTCTGTGAATTATGGGCTATCGTCCTCTATTTATACTAACAATGTTCGCAATAGTTGGGTAGCTGTGCGAGAACTAGAGGCTGGTATAACTTACGTCAATGCCCCAACTATAGGAGCAGAAGCGCACATGCCATTTGGTGGTGTAAAAGGAACAGGTAATGGACACCGTGAGGGTGGTTGGACTGTATTTGATATATTCACCGAATGGAAGACTGTTTATATAGATTACTCTGACAAATTACAAAGAGCCCAAATAGATAACTACGATGAGTGATAGGAATATTAGAATTAATTAAATAGTCAAGTTAAATGTAGCAGCATTAATTAACTTTAACTCTCTGCTTCACTTCGCCCCTGGAAAGTAGAGATTGACCACTGCTATTGGAGGTGGTTACGCTCTAGATTTGAAAGGAGGTGTGAAAACGAAGAGGCAAGTAGTAGTATGAACTACTAAGTCTCTCTCTTCACTCTAGACAGCTCCCCAAAGGAGCATAGTTCGTTGATGACTTCGCATAGATACGAGTTAAAATAAATAATCCGTGAATCAGACTAGCAGAAACATAAACAAAAAAATCCCGCCAAAAGCGGGATTTTCATTTTCATTTATCTGAGAAGTAAGAAATTATCTAGAGTAAAACTCGACAACTAGAGGAATTTCTACTTTGACTGGAATATCTTCAATCTCAGGAACGTGTAATAATTTCGCAGTAAAGTCTGCTTTATTAACGTCTAAGTAAGAAGGATTGCCTGAGCCACGAACAGCTTCTTGCAAAGCATCCATTTTTTGAGCTTTAGGTTTAACAGAGAATACATCGTTAACTTTAACGTAGTAAGAAGGTCTGTCAATTTTGTTTCCATTGACTAATATGTGACCGTGAGCTACATACTGTCTAGCAGCATACATAGTACGAGCAAAACCAGCTCTAAAAACTAATGCATCTAATCTATGCTCTAGTTGTTGCATCATCAAAGTACCAGTATTACCTTCTAGTCTAGTAGCTTCTTTGTAAGCTTTAAGCATTTGCTTTTCACTAACATTGTATTGTAATTTTAGTCTTTGTTTCTCAAGCAATTGCTTTCCGTAATCAGACATTTTCTTACGTTTTTTGCTGTTACCGTGTTGTCCCGGAGGATATGGTTTTTTGCCAGCAACTTTTGCTGCTTTGGCGTCCATGTTAATCCCAATCTTACGAGATAACTTAGCTTTTGGTCCAGTATAGTTCATTGTATTACCAAAAAATTTTGTTTTTTATTTTTTTAATTCTAATAAGACTACAAATATAATAGCTTATATATAATTTACAAAGAAAAATAAATCTTATTCCAAACTTTATCTATTTTACACTATTTATAACTTAATCTTAACTCATATTCTACAGGGTCAGAAATACCTAATATCTCGAATGCTCTTAGGCGATGACCACAAGAGTCGCACTTGCCACAAGCCTTTTCGTTGTTTTTGTAACAACTCCAAGTTTTATCAAAAGGTACGCCCAATTCCAATCCCTTACTTATTATCTCATCTTTACCCATATCTATAATAGGTGTAATTATTTTAATATTCGTATCAGGTTTTGTTCCTTTTTCTATCACCTTCTCAAAAGCGTCGAAAAAATCTCGGCGAGTATCAGGGTATCCACTACTATCTTCGTAAACAGCACCTATATAAAGAGCACTAGCACCTATTACCTCGGCCCAACTAGTAGCCATAGCCAATATATTAGCATTTCTGAATGGGACATAACTAGACGGTATTTCGGTTGAATCGAGATTAGCGTCCGTTATCTCTATTCGCTCATCGGTCAAGCTAGAGCCACCTATTTGCGATAGGAAACGCACATCCGTCACCATACTGCTAACAGCCCCGAAGTGATTGCACAGCTCATCGAATTGCTTTAGCTCTCGCTTCTCGGTTCTCTGTCCGTAGTTCAGGTGGAGGCAAGCTATATCGTAACCGCTTTCTTTGGCGATAGCCGCCGTCACGGCCGAATCCATACCACCGCTGAGTAATACTACTGCTAGTTTTGACATTTCAGTAATTGTTGTTCTTAAAAATGCAAATTAAGTAAAAGTGGGGAGAAAAGTAATGCTGAGGGTATATTCAAAAAATGAAAACTAAGAAAATTAATCAAAGAATGTAATCTTTTTGCGATATGTCGGTTATTTGATAATATCATTATTTCAGTCAGGAGAAAACAATGAAAAAACTAATACTAATTATTCTAGTTTGTGTGCTATCTAGCCCACTCCAATCTCAAATATGGGAGCAAATATCTACACCTTATGACTATATGTACGTAAGTCTTATTGCTAGTATGAATGATGATGTTTATATTAGTAGATTTGACCCGATCTCTGAGAAAAGACATAATTACAAATATGATTATAACGAATGGGTAAGGGCTGAAGATGATACGATTTACGATTATTTTGGTACCTCTTATATGATAGAGCAGTATGCTGATAAAATCGTAATAAGCTGTAATCTAGGTATTTTCTTATCAACCGATAGTGGAGAGAATTGGACTAAAACTGTATTTAATCAATCATTAGGTGTTAAAGTTAAAGATATAGAAATAATGAATGATGAATATTATGTTACCAGTATCCTTATGTCTCAATTATTTAAATTGAATAAAGAAACTTTTGAATGGGAAATTGTAAATGACATAAGGAATGATGAGACTTTAGAAATGTTTGTTGAAACGGTCGAATCAAATAGTACACATTTATTCGCAACCCAATTAATAAGAGTTAGTCCGAGAGTTTCTAATGATACTTTAGAAGGTGGGCTGTATTTATCAATCGATAAAGGAGAAACTTGGGAAAAGACACTCATTGATACTTCTGTTTATACACTATATGCCACTGATGATTTACTAATTGTTAGTACTGCATTTGGTAATGTGATGAGATCAGAAGATAATGGCAAGACGTGGGATTTAATAACTCTAGGAGCATCGATTTCTGATTATTTTAATGATGGTGATAGATTATTAGCTTGTTCTAATCCACTCGGGATAATTGAATCAAGAGACAATGGAAAAACGTGGCAAGTCCTAAACGAAAAATTATCCATCTCAAAAATATATAGGAAAGAAGATAAATATTTTTTTATGGGAGTTGGGAATATCGTTTTTGAGTCAGATAGTATGTTTAAAGAGATTAAGCATACAAACCTAGTTTATCCAAATTCGCTAGTCCGACGAATATATAATCACAATGATACCTTATTATCTGTTGGGAGTTTTAAAAGAGGAGTACAATACTCAACTGATTTGGGTGAATCATGGGAAACATACTTCCCATACTTGGAAGATGAACAAATAGAAATTAATAGTTTTCACGAAAGAGATAATCAAATTTACTTAAGAGCTCCATATTCACTTTACGCTTCAACGGATTATGGTAAAACATTTGAACACTATCAGATGTTTGGAGAATATTTAGACCTTTTAATTTTGGAAGATAAGATTTTGCTCTATGGTAATAGAGGTCATGTGATAAGTAGAGACTATGGCAAAACTTTTTCTATGATGGATACAACTGTGTTAAAAAATGATTTCAAAATATTTAAAATGGTACAAACTGGAAATGGCGACTTATTAGCTTTTTCGCAGTTTGATGGTGTTTTCAAATCGACTGACAATGCTGATACTTGGACGCAATTAGTTGATTCTTTACCTACAGGAAATACTTATGCTGGTATCTATGATTTTTACGAATTTGGTGGGAACTACTACGCTTTTAACTCTTACCCAGCTTTATTATTCAAATCAACAGACTTAGGAAATTCATGGAATATAATAGATATTGAACTATTTAATGAAATCCAATATTTCTCGGTAGTAATGATAGATGAGAATAATATCTTGATTTCTAGCTATGGAGAAGGGATAAAAGGTTTGAGAATTACAAATGATCAAGGCAAGACTTGGAGACAAGTAGATAATAATTTACCACCTTTATCAGAAGATGTACATTCTTATAGAATAGTCGGGATGTTTGAAAAATATGTAATTCTTGATATAACTATTTCTAAACGTTTAATAGGTCAGGCAGAATTATATCGAGCTTCATTTGAGAATCTAGGAGTAATTACAAGTGTAGAAAATGATCATAACAAACTTACTACTTCTTATCCATACCCCCAACCAGCTCGTTCTGCTGTAACAATTGAGTTTGGTAATTATATATTATCAAAACAAGATATTACAATTTATAATATTGAAGGTAGAGAGATAAAAAACCAAGAAATAACTATTAACAATAACTCATTAACTTGGGATTGCTCTGCTGTCCAGCCAGGTATATACTTAATCAATATTAAGCATGGCTCAGAAGAGAAGACAATAAAAGTGGTTGTAAAATAATAATGAATAAAATAATTATCATATCTATTCTAATTCTCAGTGTAAGCTATGCTTATGCTGAGAAAGAATGGGTTATGGTCGAACCACCTTATCATATTTATGATAACAATAGGGGAATATACTGCTATGACAGTTTAAATTGTATAACATTTATTGATACTTATTATCGGAAAAAATTAATAAAAAAATCATATGATGGAGGTATAACGTGGGAAATATTCCAGGAAATTGATTATTCTGAAATTCCTTTGGATTCTGTTGATAGACCTAATAAGACATTCATTTATGACAGGTTACAGTATTATGATTTATATTTCGATGGTTTGGTAATTGATAAGAGTACGGATGGTGGTAGAACGTTTAATAGAGTAGCACTTACAGATGAATTCTTAGATAAAAGACTAGATAATTTAATAATGTATTCAAAATACAAAGGTGTTACTTTTAATCTTGGCAGAATATTTCATACTACAGATAATTGGGAAACTTTTACATCTGTTAAAATACCAACAGAGTATTATCTTGATAAATCATTTTTCTACATTGATTCTAATAATGTTGCCTTCTTTAACTTACTCGAAACTTTTGATACAACTGATTACTATACAAATTTCATAAAATATGATTTAGTCAATAATGAGTTTTCAGTTTATGCTAACCTTGAGAAACGTGGGAACCGGGCACAACCAATACTAAATGAAATATCAAGGGTTAACGACACAGTGCTTTATGCATGTGGTCATGAGCGTACTGGTGTGGCTGATTTAGCTTATGACTTAGTTTGGAAATCAACAGACAATGGAAAAAATTGGGATAGGTTGCTTAGAGACCCGAGTGGTGAGACCTTCGGGCTCACACACTTATCTTTTAGAAATGAAAAACATGGAATAGCAGTTGGGAATTGGAGTAATATAATCGAAACTACAGATGGAGGGGAAACATGGAAACGTTATCCTGAAAGACCAGATATGGGAGGTGGTCGTTCAGAAGTAGCCTGGGCTGGTAGTACAGCAATATTTACTTCAGATAAAGGTGGAATATTTAGATTAGAAACTAAATCTGCTGTTGAAGAACTATCCTCAAACCAAAGAGTTAAAATTTATCAATCAGGTCATAATCTAGAAATTGCAATTAATGATGATACTTATTCTAATTATCAATTTCAGTTATACAATTCTTCTGGTCAACAACTACAATCAAATAAGTTGAACTCAAATTATGGTTTTGTATTTGAGACTGTACCAATTATTGACATAAACAATGGCGTTTATTTCTACACTTTATCAAAAAATGGTAGTATTCATTTCAATGGTAAGTTTGTTGTGGTGGAGTAACCTACACCGCAGTAAAATAGTCGTGGGCAGTATCTTGATGAATTTGGAGTACACCTGCTCTCATCATACGTATCATTAGCCGTTCCGCTCGGCGGCGGGATATATTCACCAGCTTAGCGAAATCGTTCACTGTCGCTCTTTCATTTTTTTCTAGATATTCGAATAGTGCCTTTTCGTTTCGGCCGATTACTATTTTCACACCATCCTCTTCCGTATAGCTATCATCTTTATTTAAAAATCGTAGTGCCCGAGCCATTTCGCTGCTTGCCATCACAGATTTTTCGCCTACTCTTATGTAAGCTCTTTTTATAGTTTGTCCTTGTTCGTTTTTGGAAAGAAGGTTTATGGGTTTGTTGGTGCTTTCTTCTATTTCGGCTACTACTAGCTCTAAACCCATTATATTCAGATGTGTTATAATAGGAAGAATAGGTGGTTCCAAATCAAAATCGCAAGCTGTTCTAATTAGCTCTGCTTCCGTTTTCTCACTCATAACTCCGCAGATAGTAGCATCATCATCTACACCAACTACTAGCACTCCGCCCTTTGTATTGGCGAAGGCACATAGCTCCTTGGCTATTTTGTGGGTTTCTGTTAGTTTCCTTTTGAACTCCACCGTAGAGGTCTCACCACCCTCTATCAGTCGCATGAGTTTCTTTTTATTCATTTTCGGATTGTGTCCGTTTTTTTACAAAAGAACAAATTACTCTTAGTATTATTTTATTTATCTTTAGTTTCTGTTGGCTCGTATTCACTACCGTCTGCATTTATCATTGGATAAAAAGTAGTTAGTTCACCACGTTTTATTTTGTTCAATTTCTTTTTACCTAAAGTTTTTTTGATTTGAGATATCCTATCGAAAAATAAAATCCCTTTCAGATGATCATACTCATGTTGTATAACCCTAGCTAATATATCATCAGCTTCCAGTGTGTGTAGCTTCATATCTATATCAGTATATTGCACTTGTACAGCAGCTGGTCTATCTACATCTTCGTAGTACTTAGGAATACTCAGGCACCCTTCTTGATAAGTGGTTATCTCATCATCGAATGAAATTATAGTCGGGTTTATCATTACTATAGGTGTGTATTTTGATTTATCTTCGTTACCTGTATTTATATCTACTGTGTATATAGCTCGCCTATCTCCAACTTGATTCGCGGCAAGTCCTATACCGTCAGCATTGTACATAGTAGCTAACATATTGTCAGTAAATTCTTTCAGTTCTTGGTCAAACTTCTCTACTTTTTGAGCTTTTTCCCTTAATATTGGGTGAAAACAATTATATATTCGTAAAATAGACATATAAATACTTAAATTTCATTCGTAAATTGTAAAAAAATAAAGTTCAATATAAAAAAGTAAGACGATTAAAATGAAGATATTAGTTATTGGTTCTGGAAAAAGTGGTTTATCGGCAGCTTTATTGGCTATTAGGAAAGGACACAGCGTATTTATGTCAGAGCTGAACTCGAGTGCAGAAACTCCTGAACTAACGCAAAAATTAGAAAAAAATGGAATTGGCTACGAATTTGGGAAGAATAGTCTGGAAGATTTAGATCAATACGATTTATGTATTACCTCGCCGGGTGTACCTCCAAATGCTCCTATAATCAAAGAATTAGAATATCTGAAAATAAAGATAATATCTGAAATAGAATTCGCTTACCTGAATCTAGCGGCAAAAGTAAAGATAATAGGAATAACTGGAACTAATGGCAAAACTACAACTGCGACTTTGATGGCTCATATTATAGCACATTCGGGTAGAAGTGTAAAACTAGTTGGCAATGTTGGTTTACCTATGGCGGAAGTTGCTGACTCGGTTACTGAAGATGATATCTTAGTAGTGGAGTTGTCGAGTTACCAGCTAGATAGGATAGATAAATTCCGTCCAGATGTAGCAGTAATCATGAATATAACGGAAGATCATTTGTCGTATCATGGCAGTTATGAACAATATACGAAAGCAAAGTGGAAAATTACTTCCAACCAAATTGCAGATAATTTATTAGTTTTGAATTGTGACGATGAGATTTTAAACTCAATACTTGATAAAAAGCCACAAGTTTCTGGTGGGGAAATATTAGAAACTAAGGCAAATATTGGGTTTATTTCATTAGATAGCAGCAAAATAAATACTATGGGGGTATCCCAAGAAAACGGGAACATAGTATATCGATCACAGCAGCAAAAAGAGGAAATAATGCCGACTAGTAATGTGCCACTATATGGTGAGCATAATCTATATAATACATTCGCGACAGTAATAGCAGCGAAATACCTACAAATAAGAAACGAAGACATCAGAGATGCAGTAGCTTCTTTCAAAGGTGTGCAACACCGATTGGAAGTAGTGCGCGATTTGCACGGTGTACGTTTTATTAACGATTCAAAAGCAACTAATGTAAACTCTTCTTGGTATGCATTGAATTCATTTGATGAAAATATAGTTTGGATTGCAGGGGGGCTACTCTCTGCTAATGACTATAGCGTGTTAAGTGAATTAGTTGAAAATAAAGTAAAATATTTGATTTGCTTTGGTGAGGAAAAGAACAGATTGTTCGACAAATTCTCAGGTAAAGTAAAATGTTTTTTAGCAAATAATCTTATAGAAGCAACGCAAGAGGCTGCAGTAGCAGCTAAACCTGGTGACACAGTATTGCTATCTCCAGCTTGCAAGAGCTTCGATGAATTTGTGAATTTCGAACATCGCGGTGATGTATTCAAACAAGTAGTAAATAGCTTTGTATAGTGGAAACAACAACTCAGAAACATAGAATAGATTGGTACCTATTCATTTCAATTATAGCTCTGATGCTATTCAGTTTAGCTGTTGTTTATACTGCATCATCTACTATTTCTGAGTTAAAAACTGGATCTACAGATACACTATTCCTTAGCCATTTGGGTAAAATAGCAATAGGAATTGTATCAATGATAATAGTTTCAGGCATAGATTACAATAAATATAAACGATTTACCAAACCGGCACTTTTCATAGGCATTTTGCTATTAGTATTCGTACTAGTAGGAGGCCAATCAGCAAAAGGAGCATCTAGATGGATAAGTATAGGCGGGATAAGTCTCCAACCCTCCGAATTTGCGAAGTTTGCAATGATTTTTCACTTTGCTGCATTGCTCGAAAAAAAACAAGATGTAATCAAAGATTTTGAAAGTGGATTCGTTCCGTTTATTGTGTGGACGCTCGTTATCTGTATTCTAATAGCTTTGCAACCGAATTTCTCAACGATGATTGTAATCTTTATGATATCATTTGCAATGATGTTCATAGGAAATGTTAACCTACTCTATCTAATATATACTGGAATAATAGGTGTAGTATTAGCCGGAGTTTATGCTGTATCAGCTCCATATAGATTGGCACGTATTCAAGCATATTTGGGAGGTGACGAAGCTGGTGGAGAAGCTGTATCATACCAACTAAAACAAGCACTAATAGCTATTGGGAATGGAGGAGTTTCTGGTGTTGGTGTGGGTCAATCTCGCCAAAGCCACATGTTTCTACCAGAATCTTATGGTGACTTCATATTCTCAATAATTGGTGAAGAATTTGGGTTCATCGGGCTATTCTTCGTAATTGCTATATTCGGCTTTATCTTCTATCGTGGTATGCTAATAGCAAGAAAAGCACCGAATGCTTTCGGTTATTTCTTATCAGTAGGAATTGTAGTTACATTCTCAATTTACGTATTCGTTAATGCTGGTGTTAATACTGGCTTACTCCCTACTACTGGGCTACCACTACCTTTCATTTCATTCGGTGGTACAGCCATCATCATCTACTCAATCGCTATCGGTGTATTGCTTAATATCTCCAAACAAGCTGGAGTATATAAGCATGAAAAGTCTTTTCTGGATTAAAAGTTTCATAATGGGTAACTTTTCGATTTAGAACAGGATTGCAAGAAAGATAGGATATTTATGATGATTTTAAATAAATAATGTCACTCTCAGCGGAGCGGATTCCTTACCTTATTGTTCTTCACATTGTCTATAAGCTTTAATAGGGAAATGATATGGCACCATAATTCCTTCGAAATAGACAATATCATTTTTTAAAAAGAAATAATAAGAAATATTGTATTCCTCTCTTGTGGTTTGTCTATCAAGGGGAGACTCTTTAACTTTTGGTCTTGTTTTATAAGAGTCAAGAGTTATAGAATAAATTAATCTTATTAAAGATCCCCCTCTATTTTCATATTTTTTAGAAGAAATATCACTTAAATAATATTCGAAGCAGTTCTGTGTTTTTAATATTTCCTTTTGACCATTAAGATATTTTATATTAAGAATTTCATCCATATAAGTGCTTGTATTAATCCACCTCTCCTTATCAATGAATTCTATTAAATTATCCGAGTTCATTCTAATTGAATCTGTAAAAGCTACCAAGTCTTTCTCGAAATCATTTATCTCTACGTACCTGTCCGTATTAGAAAGCATTAGGAGAAGAAATGTTGTTGTTAGAATTTTAATCATAACATCTTATTTAAAAATAAATAATTCCTCTCTCAAAATAGAGTTATTTCTATAATTTTACAAATCTTGTGGGTTTGTAAGTAGTTAAAATATCTTTAATGAAGATAGAAGACAATAGTATTTCCCTGGATACTTCACTCTGCTCCGCTTCGTTTTGGTAGACTGAGTTTATAAAGGTTTGTTAGATTTGAGACGTATACAATACGTCTCTACAGTTTTATAATTTAATCAGTTATCTTTTCTACGCTGTTCTAATCCATTTGATTAGATCAGAGAACTTTGGTTTCTTTCCAGTCATCAATATACCTATTCGGTATATCTTAGCTGATACCCATACTGCGAAGAAGAAGAATCCAATCAATGCTGCTATTGATGCAGCTATTTCTATAATTGGTACGTTAGTGGCAGCTATTCGGACTATCATAATCAGCGGTGAAGTTAACGGGACAATAGACAGAACTACAGCAAGTGTACTATCGGGGTTGTTCATTATCTGTGGTGTAATCATAATCGCTAATATAATCGGCAGCGTTATTGGTAGCTGTAATTGAGCAGCATCTTGCTCATTATCAACAGCAGCTCCAACACCAGCGAAGAACGTAGCATAAGTGAAATAACCCAATATAAAGTAGAATAGGAATCCCAGTATAAGAGTGAAGTCCACACCTGGGATTGACATTCCTTGAGTTTGACTTGCCATTCCACCACCTTGTGCTTCAGCCATATCAGTCATTGTTTTTAGACTTTCTGGGTCACCGAAAATAAGTGGACCTAGTATTGTAAGCAGACCGAAGCCAAGGAGAAGCCAGAATATTATCTGGGTGAGTCCAACTAATCCTATACCAATTACCTTACCCATCATAATTTCGAATGGTTTAGCTGATGAGGCCAAAACTTCTATTATTCTGTTAGATTTTTCTTCTATTACACCACGGCTAACAAAGCTACCGTATATAAATACAAGGAAATACATAGCAAAACCAAGACCATAGCCAACATAGGCCATTGCTTTAGTATCATCTTTTTCAGTTTCACCAGTTTCTGTGATTTTATTAGTTTCTACATTTACTTTTTGGCGTATCAAATCTATAACACTAGCATCTGTACCTAATCTTTCTAATCTCTTTACTCTGACTATGCTAGTTAGGTTATCTTCTAATGATGATATTAGTCCTAGACCACCCCCTCCGCCAGTATATACAGATACATTACCCTTATCTAATATATCCTCGGGTATAACAACATAGCCATCAATATTCTCGGATTGTAATTCTTTTTTCAAAGCATCAATGCTTTTTTCAGATTTATAATACAAAGAGCTATCTTTTTTGATTAACTCAGTATAAATTGTTCCTTCATTATCGACTATTGCAAGCTTTTTGGAAGTATCTCCAAAGTTCATAGAGATATATACTATAATACCAATCAAAGCAACCAATCCTAAAGGTCCTAAAACAGTTCCTATCAAGAATCCTTTGGTCTTTACTTTCGAAATATACTCATGAGCAATTATTGTCTTTATTTTACTGTATTTACCCAATTTCTACCTCATTTCCTTTTACTGATTGAATAAATATCTCGTGGAAAGATGGTTCTACCAATTCATATTTATAAACTTCTAATCTTTGATTTAGTTCGTTTAAAAACAGTTTCGAATCAAAATTATTATCTATAATCTTTAATTCTAACCTATGAGCTGTCTGGTTAACTATTTTAAATGAAGGGTTTTCTACAATAAAGCTTGCGTCTCCTTCAAATTCTAGTAAAATAGTATCACGTCCAAAACTTTTTTTAATTTCTCTTACATTTCCCTGTAGTATAGCTTTTCCTTTATTAATTAGACACATGTCATCACACATTTGCTCTACTTGATGCATTACATGGGTTGATAATATAATAGTTTTACCCTGAGATTTTAATTCGAGTATTACTTCTTTTAGTAATTCAGCATTTATAGGGTCAAATCCAGAAAAGGGTTCATCTAAAATAAGTAGTTTAGGGTCATGTAGTAAAGTACTAATAAATTGTACTTTCTGAGCCATACCCTTTGATAGGTCTTGTATCTTCTTATTAGCCCAGCTAGCTGCATCGAATCGTATTAGCCACTGTTCCGCTCTTTTCTTAGCTACGTTTTTTTCTACACCTTTAAGTTGGGCAAAATAGATAAGTTGGTCTATCACTTTTTGTTTTTTATAAAGCCCTCTTTCTTCGGGTAAATATGCGACTTGATTTTGTGTGTCTTCACTGACTGGATTACCAAAGATAGTAATAGTACCAGCATCAGGCATATATATATTATTTATCATTCTGATAAGAGTAGTTTTCCCAGCACCGTTCGGACCAAGTAAACCAAATATAGTCCCTGTTTCAACTTTTAGGGATATGTCATTGTTCGCAAAGTAATCGCCAAATTGTTTTTTTACATTTTTGACTTCTATTACAGGAACGTTAGATTGATTTTGCATATTTTTTTAAGAAAGCTCTCTCTTCTTCTTGCAAAGAATCGTAGCCACTCTCATTTATGTGTTCGAGTATATCGTTGAGTATTTCTTCGTTAGACTCTGGGTCTTCTTCAGAAAAGATGTAATTATTTTTCTTCTTAGTAGAACTAAGTTGTTCGCTTTTAGTATAGCTATCGATAAGTGCGGGAGATGGCTCCAAATCACGAAACTCTCTAACTCCAAAGCTAGGTGATTCGTGTAAATGGCTTAAATCTACTTTTTCTTCTTTAAGCATAAAGTAACCAATAAGACCAGTAATAATGCCTATACCAAGTATAGCAGGTGATTGCTCTATTAAATTCTTATTAAAATGAACATTCCCATTTTCTACTAGATACAACATAGCCCAGCCAGCTAATATGAAAAGAGGAAAAGCCATTCTAGTTAGTCGAACAGTTTTAAAATATCTGATATCATTCTTTCTATTAACTAGTACATACATAGTTATAATATATGCTGATATAGCTTCTATACCCATCACAGTAGTTTGAGGCGAGTTCATGTTTAACATAAACAGTATTAGTCCTATCGCAAAAGTATGTAAAATTATAGAGAAGTCAAGAACACCACTATTGAGCTGGTTTCTGAGTTTAGGGGCAAAGAAGAATAAAGCAAAAAAACCAAGAAATGCATTTGCATTGCTAATATAGGCAAGAGGAAAGGTAGCAAATCTCCATAACTGGAAATTATCTTTCATCTGTATCGAATCTATTATAAGATATGAGGCTATAGTATCCCCTGTAAATCCATCTATCAAAAAGATAAGGACTGACAAGAGAGCTAGAATTTTATAAATGCTTATATCTCTTATGAATTTCACTTAAGTGAGTCGATTAGTTGATCAATTTTATTAATGTCTAAGTTCTCATGGAAATCTTCATTGATAGCCATCATAGGTGCACCACTACAAGCTCCCATACATTCTGCTTCTTCTAACGAGAAAACACCATCAGAAGTTGCTTCGTTATTCTTTAAATCTAATTTTTGAGATATCATTTGATAAATTTTATCACCTTCTCTGAGCATACAAGATACGTTGGTACATACTTGCAAATGATATTTGCCACGAGGTTTTTGTGAAAACATAGTATAGAATGTAACTACACCGTATATATGAGCATATGTTTGGTCTAGAAGCTCTGCTATATACTCCATCATTGGTTTAGGTATATGTCTAAATTTTCGTTGAGCCATCCACAATACAGGAATTACAGCTGCTTTTTTATCAGGATATTTTGAGATATATTTTTCAACTTCTTTTAACTCTTCTTCGTTGAATTTGAATTCTGTTGTTTCCATTTTTCCTCTAATTAGAAATTAAGTCTTACAAAAATATTAAATTTCTGAAAGAATTACAGATTTTTATTATTACTAAATCTATTAATAAATAATTTAAGAGCAAGCCAATGTTTAACTGCTATCATTAGTTTATGGATAACAGAAACTTTTATTTTCTTATTGAACACGTTATAGTTGTTTAGCTCTATTTTTTCGAGTAATCTATAGTATATTTCATCCATCACTTGAGCTGGAAACATATTGTTCTTATCCTCTGACTTAAGAGCTGCTCTTGCCTCATAATAATATTTCTTGGCTCTAGTTACTTGGAATTCCATAAGGTTTATAAAATTATCATTATAAACTTCATTAATCAAATCTTCTTCGGAATAACCAAATCTATCCATATCTTCTTTAGGGATATAAATATAACCATTGTCTTTATCGTGCTTTACATCTCGAAGTATATTAGTTAACTGAAGTGCATAACCAAGATTCACAGCATATTGTTTCGTATCTTCATATTTGTAACCAAATATTTCGATACTCATTAGACCAACTACACTAGCCACAGAATAGCAATAGTCTTTCAATTCGGAAAATGTAGAGTATCTATTTTGGAATAAATCTCGTCTGCAACCACCAATCAGAGTAACAAAATATTGTTTGGGGATCTTGAATTTATCAAACAAATCATTTAGCGGTGCGATAAGGATATTCTTTCTTTCCTTATTGTATATTTTTTCAATTTCTTTTTCCCACCAATCAAGTCTTTTTAATTTTTTATTTTTTACTTCTAAGGAAGTACTTGGTGAACTATCTACTATATCATCTATATAACTGCAAAAAGCATACAGAGAGTTTATAGCAGCTTTTTCTGCACTTGGCAACAATGAAAATGAGTACAGAAAATTAGATTTTACATCAGTTTCTGGTTTTTCATTCTCATACTGAGCTAAACTTTGTTTTGTAACGCTTTCCATCATATAACAAATGCATTTTTTAATATTATAAGAGCATCTGACTTGTTTAGTTTGGGTCTTTCACAAACTATTTCAGTTTTTATGCTTTTACACTTCTCTAAAATACGTATTCCGGAGCTAATTATTAATCTTAACTCCATTTTTAGACGTTTATTTTTAACAAGATAGACTAATTTTTTACCATTTTCAAATAATTTTTCTGTTTCTTGGTATAATTGATCCAAGCAAACTTGCAATCTCAATGGGTTCTTTTTCAAATCATTATAGTCTAATCCAAACCTATTTACTAGATCTAAAGGAATATAAAATCTACCATTAACTTTGTCTATACTTATATCTTGCCAAAAGTTAACTAATTGCAAAGCAGTACATATACTATCTGATAGTCTTATATTCTCTTTGGTATCCTCTTCGAATAACTTTAGTAGCATCTCCCCTATAGGGTTAGCTGAGTAAGAACAATAATTATACAAATCATTCCAATCTTTTGCTTGATTAAACTTGATATCCATTTTAAAAGCAATTAGTAATCTTTTAAGATCTTTGATTTCTATCTTTGACTCTTTACAAGTATTTAGTACTGCTCGAAGTATTGGTGTGGTTATGTGATGTTGAGTGACTTCGAGTTCTGAGTCTAGAGATTCCAATAGATTATATCTCTCATTAGCAGAAGTTGATAGGTTTTCATCTGCAATATCATCAGCTAAACGTGAGAAGGCATAAATAGAATAGAAATGATGTCTTTTAGATTTTGGGATAAGAATTGAACCAACAGGAAAATTCTCGTAATGACTTTTTGCTAATTTTTCACAAAATTGATACGCTTCCTCGGTAGATGTAGTTTCGAATATATCTGAGGATGCTTTTGAAAGCTCTTTTAATTGGTCAAAATCGTATTTCATAAAAAAATGGCTCAGTCGTAAAACTGAGCCATGAATTAAGTTTTAGTAACTCTTATATTGTTTATATCGGAAATCTTCTATTTCCGCATCTTTCTTCACTTGGTTAAGCCATAAGTAAAACGCTTCTCTAGAATACTTTGCTTTTAGAGTTTCTCTGAAAGCAGGTAATGCACTTTCAACTTGCTCTTTACTAGGCTTATTTCTATTCGTCACCTGAGCAATATAAACAGAATTTTGACCCATAATTGGTTCAGCAATTGTATTCAATGGAGCTTTAGAAACAGCGTTAGTAAAGTAATAATCTCTTCCGCCACCTGGTATAGTACCATTATTAGCAACTGCAGTAGCAGTCTTCACGTTAATAGATGGATTAGCTGCAGCAGCTGCTGCCAAATCGCCACTACCTTTGATATTATTAAATATCTCTTTTGCGTTTTTCATTTGAACTTCTAAAGCTTTTTTGTTTCTGACTCTAGCTCTTATGTCTTCTACTACAGCCTCGTATGGAGCGATTCCTTTCTTTTGAACATCAGTAACAACAGCAACTATGTAGCCATAATTATCAAGTTCTAAAGGTTCCAATACATCACCTTTCTCAGCTCTGAAAGTGATATCAGTTAGATATTGGCTAGTCAATGTAGGAGTATTCTTAGTTATAGGTCCAGTTTCTTGTACCAAAATACCTAATTTAGAAGCCAAAGAATCAATATTCTCGCCTTCTTCCAATTGTTTTTTGAAAGAAACAGCATCTCTAATTGTTTGGTTCTTTGTAATACCAGATGTTTTCGGAGCTAATTTGATAAACGAATATTTGTACTCTTCCGATTTAGAATCATCAACTTTGATTATATGATAACCAAAAGAAGTCTCAACTGGACCAACTATTTCACCAATTTTAGCAGCAAAAGCAGCTTCTTCAAATTCAGGAACCATTTGGCCTTTACCAAAATATCCCAAATCTCCACCATTAGCAGTACCACTTGGGTCTTTAGTATATTTAGTAGCTAACTCAGCAAAGTTTTTACCAGATTTAGCTTCTTTTAGTATTTTAGTAGCTTCAGCTTTTGCACTATCTTTATTATTATCGAAATTTATAAGTATATGACTAGCTTTAACTACTTTGTTAGTACCTGTTCTAATATCATCTATTCTTATGAAATATGTACCATCAGAAGCTTTTATTGGACCTTTGATTTCACCTTTACTCATATTCATTATGAATTGTGCTAATCTAGGTTCTATATCATTTACTATAGTATATTCTACACTTGAGCCATTGAAATCTCTTAATTTTTCAGAGAAAACACTATCTTTGGAAGTAGAATCCACAGCAGTATTTAACAAGCTACTTAATAAGTTACGTTTTTTTACAACAGAAGCAGAATCTTGAGAAGATGGCTCAATTCTGAATGATGCATATTTTAATTTTCTAGTAGCTTCTTGTTTAAATTTGTTTTTATTTTTCTCATAATATGCTTTCAAATCTTCATCAGTAATAGTAATCTGATCATCTGAAATAGCTGCTGCTGGGAACTGAATATACGTAACGTCTGAAGTTGTATTCTCATCAATATAAGTTTGACGTGCGTAAGTTTTAGATACTATACCAGTAGAAGTAGTAACAGCATTAGTTAATAACTGTTGTTGTTTCTGATCTTTCAAATAAGCTGTGATCATATTGATTTCGTCTCTAAATTGCTTCAAAGCCTTTTGTTTTTCAGTAGGATCCATATCTGGAGCTCTTTGAGTATAAAAAGTCTGAGGATCTGTCAATAATTCAACATAAGTTTGACTTTGAAAATTACCCGCAGAATCAGTAAATCTTTGCTTCATGAAATCAGGAGGATTGTTCAATAACTCATAAGCAACTACTTCGTCAGTTACGTAAGCACCAACTTTCTTAGAGTACTGCTCTACCAATTGTCCATCAATCATAGTAGTCCACATCTGATTTCTAACTTGTTTATCATCAAGTGGTGCATCAGGGTTTTGTTGTCTTCTATTTTCTATTTCTTGAGTTACATTTTTTTCGTAGTCAATATATTTGATTTCATCACCATTTACAGTCGCAATTGTCATTGTTTGCGGATTGTTAGTAGCTGTAGTCAATCCGCCTATATCAGCGTCAGCCAAAGCCATAAACAATATAAATACAACAGCAAATGCTGTCAAAATCCAAGGTGATAGCGTTCTTATTCGTTCGAAAGTACCCATTGTATAATAGTCCTAAATATTAATTTTCATATTCTAATTAAGTGCAAGTAACAAAAATAAGCACCTTAGACAAAATTTCCAATTCTATTTGCAAGATTGTTGATATGTCAGTAGTTTAGTGTAATTAATATTGCTAATAATAAATAGAAAGAAAATGATTAAAATTGGTAAATTTCAAATTGATGTAGTGGATACGGGACCATTAGCTTTAGACGGTGGAGCTATGTTTGGAGTAGTGCCAAAGGCTTTATGGCAAAGAGCCTATAGTGAAAGTGATGAAGCAAACAGAATACCGATGGCAGCAAGACCTCTATTAGTCCGATGGGACGATAAAGTTATGTTGATTGATTCTGGCAGTGGTGATAAATTAGGAGAAAAACTAGAAGGCATCTATAATATAGAGCATAACAAAACTCCAATTAGTGTCGGTTTGTCAAAATATAATCTAACGCCTGATGATATTACAGATTTCGTTTATACTCATCTTCACTTTGATCACTCTGGTGGTTCTACAATTATAGAAAACGATGAAGCAATTCCTGTGTTCAATAAAGCCAAACACTACGTACAACAATCTCAATATAATTGGGCAATGAACCCTACAATGAAGGATAGAGCATCATTTATGAGAGAAAACTGGGAACCTGTAAGAGCTTCGGGTTCATTAGAAATGCTTGATGGAACAGGAGAAATTTACAAAGGAATAGAAGTAATTCCTGTAGATGGGCATACTAAAGGTATGCAAATGGTAAAAATTAGTGATGCTAGTGAGACAGTACTATTTGGAGCAGATTTGACTCCTACCTCAGCTCATATTAGCTACCCTTTTATAATGGGTTATGACAATTTTCCTTTAACTACATTGGCTGAAAAAGAAAAATTCTTTCCGATTGCATACGAAGATAATTGGACTATTGTTTTCGAACATGATGCTTTTTGTCAGGCTGGGAAGTTTGGAATGAACGACAAAGGGATTTTTGTCAAAGAGAAATTCGACATAAGTGAATTATAAAACAATAATTTTAGAAGAATTTACACAAAAAGGTTTGTAGTTATAAAATAATCTATTAAATTTGTAGTTCTAGTAAAATCAGGTTAATAAAAATGGCAAAGAAGCAAACATTCGATAGCAAGAACAAAAAAGATGACAGAACATCTGTCAAAGTTCTTAAATGGTACCAAGATGAAACTCGTGGTACACTTAGATTATTGACAAGATTCGTAAAGGTTAATGACCTAAATGAATTGCAAAACATAGAAATAAACAAATAGGTTAGTTATGAAAAAGGGAATACACCCTGATTATCACGTTATCGAAGTAGTGATGACAGATGGTACAACTTACAAAACTAGATCTTGCTACAAAGGCGATAAAATGGTATTAGAAATAGACTCTAAATCTCACCCATTTTATACAGGTAAGCAGGTATTAGTGGATACTACTGGTAGAGTAGATAGATTTCAAAAACGTTTTGAGAAATCAAAACAAATACAAGAAGCGAGAGGTAAATAATGTCAGCTATACACCCTATGCAAACTGGAGCTGCGGCTCGTACTAAAAATAAAAATAAACCTAATCCATTGGGCAAGCAAAAAGTTATTGATTATATGGATATTAAATTTTTAGGTAGATTCACTAACGATCAAGGTAGAATACTACCTCGTCGTATCACTGGTGTATCTGCTTACCAACAACGCAGAATAGCTTTAGCTATCAAATATGCTAGACACCTAGCTTTGATGCCTTTCGTAGCTCAAGATATTTCTTAATATCAACTGCAGATAAGATTTTAAAAGAAGCTATCCAATTTGGGTAGCTTTTTTTTATTCTTCTCTTATTATTTTATATGTTCTCATCTCATTACTACATTCTATAATCAAATAATATACACCAACTGAGTAATAACAAATACTTTTTTATAAATTAATCGAGATAATGCAATTTATCTTGTATTTATAATATTTACTATTTCCTTCTCATTATTATCAAATGTAATAATAACTAAAAAATACCCCGTTAGTAGAGGAGTATTCATATTAATTATATTCTCACCTTTATGAACATCTACAATTGAATTATATAAACAACGTGAGTCAAGATCGAATAGCTGAACTCGGCTATTCAACATTGATGATTTACTATTAACAACTAGACCTTTATCCGTATAAGTTATACTTACTTTACTCTCGACAACTTCTTCTACAGAACTAATAATAGATTCTTTAGATTTATATAGTGCCTGAGTAGAAACACGGATATCACCGATCCATTCATCATTACCTTTTACTACCCATAAAGTATTATCATATGGATTAATATAGTAAGAATTACCTATAATTAGATTATTGACATCTTCGTTAAAAAATAAATATTTCCATGTTTTACCATAATCAATAGATTGAAAATAATATTGTTTTCTAAAATCTGGTTTACTTTTCTTACCATAATTAGAATAATGATCGATACTAAGTATATGGTGATTTGGATGCCGCGTGTTGACCTTAAATCCATTATATACGATATATTCATTAAACTTAGATAAAGAGTCAGTATCCCAATTAATAATAGACCTTATGGGCTTTATATCTCGATATGAATTAGTTTCATAGTTATATACTACAAGTGAATCGTATTTGTTAGTTTCATTCATAACTTCATTTATATTGAAACAACCATAACAATCACCAAAGTAATTGGGTGGTGTATAAAACTTAAACTTTTTAGTATATATATCATATTTACCTGTTACTGAGTAAGGATATTTATTCATATACATATATTTGAATCTAAATAGAGCTATACTTGGGTCTTGATAGTTAAATACATTTTCAATTAATCTTTTTTCCTCCAACTTTCTATCATCGAAGTCTTTATACTGGATTTCAGGACTTATAGAATCCCAAGTAATACCATTGTTAAGTGAATAGAGATATCTATCGCGATAGTAAAGAGGCTGATTACTGTAAAAGTTATAGTGTACACCTATGAAGTTTGTATCTCTAGGAATAATTTCTATTTCTGGAAAACCAATCCTAAAAGGATACTTTAAACTTTTATAAGTGAAACCATTAATATCAACATAATTTATAGAAGTATCAGTAACATCGTGTAATACAAAACTGAACAACTCTTCACTGAAAAGATCATATGTCCTGGGAAGTTTATCAGGAAAATTACTATTTAGGTTTATCCAATCAATGCCAGAGTTATTAGAAAAAGAAATATAACTATCATGTTTAGTACTATCAGTATTATTGTACTGATGATTAAATACTAGAACACTATCTCCATGGAAATATATTTTATTTATTATATTTACATCTTTATTATTATTAACACTAAATACTTTTTCGAATTCTAGCTCAGCATAAAGAAAGGTAGAACAAAATACTAATATAAGAGTAACTATTTTTATCATAGATTTATTATTGTATTAATATATAGTAAAACACAAGATACGAAATAATAAAAAGAATAGAAAGATTAGAAATGTATAGAAAAAAAAAAGCTCATTTGAACTGAATCAAATGAGCTTCTTTACGAATAACTTGGCGGCGACCTACTCTGCCATAGCGTTACCACTACAGTACCATCGGCGCTAATGGGCTTAACTACTCTGTTCGGAATGGGAAGAGGTGTACCCCCAGTGCTAAAACCACCAAGAATTTAAATTTTTGAGTGTTGAAAGTAATCAAGTATGTAATAATACTATCATTAACATGTTGTAATGAAGTTAGCGTCAAAATAATGACTAAAAACTTAATATATTATGTTACGGTAAGCCCTCGAACAATTAGTACTTCTTAGCTAAACATGTTACCACGCTTACACTTAAAGCCTATCAACCTAGTCATCTTCTAGGGTTCTTACTCCCGAAGGATGAGATATATAATCTTGGAGTAGGTTTCGTGCTTGAGATGCTTTCAGCACTTATCCTTTCTAGACATAGCTACTCAGCAATGCCGCTGGTGCGACAACTGATACACCATAGGTCTAGGCGTTCCGGTCCTCTCGTACTAAGAACGGGTCTCCTCAAATATCTTACGCCCGCACAGGATAGGGACCGAACTGTCTCACGACGTTCTGAACCCAGCTCGCGTACCGCTTTAATTGGCGAACAGCCAAACCCTTGGGACCTTCTCCAGCCCCAGGATGCGATGAGCCGACATCGAGGTGCCAAACCTTGCCGTCGATGTGAACTCTTGGGCAAGATCAGCCTGTTATCCCCGGAGTACCTTTTATCCTTTGAGCGACGGCCCTTCCACGCAGTGCCGCCGGATCACTAAAACCTGCTTTCGCATCTGCTCGACTTGTAAGTCTCGCAGTTAAGCTACCTTATGCTTTTATACTCTATGCACGATTACCGACCGTGCTGAGGTAACCTTTGTAAGCCTCCGTTACCATTTAGGAGGCGACCGCCCCAGTCAAACTACCCGCCTACCACTGTCCTCGTAGTTGCACACTACCGAGTTAGAATCCAAATCCAACAAGGGTGGTATTTCACCGATGACTCCACAACCCCCACAAGGGCTGCTTCAAAGTCTCCCACCTATCCTACGCATGTTGGATCCGAAGCCAATAATAAGTTATAGTAAAGGTTCACGGGGTCTTACCGTCCATGTGCGGGTAACCGGCGTCTTCACCGGTACCACAATTTCACCGAGCTCGCGGTCGAGACAGTGCCCAGATCGTTACACCATTCGTGCAGGTCGGAACTTACCCGACAAGGAATTTCGCTACCTTAGGACCGTTATAGTTACGGCCGCCGTTTACCGGGGCTTCAATTCAGAGCTTCGCTCGAAAGCTAACCCCTCCTTTTAACCTTCCGGCACCGGGCAGGTGTCACACAATATACATCCTCTTTACGAGTTAGCATTGTGCTGTGTTTTTGTTAAACAGTCGCCTGGGCCTGTTCACTGCGATCATGTCATCGACATGACACCCCTTCTCCCGAAGTTACGGGGCTATTTTGCCGAGTTCCTTAACCGCGACTCACTCGCGCGCCTTAGTATTCTCAACCCGTCTACCTGTGTCGGTTTGCGGTACGGTCACCGAAGAAATACACGCAGCTTTTCTTGGCAGTGTGTTTCACCGTACGGGGATAACCATTCACCCCGCACGACTACGCTCCTGCGTCACTACGTTTAACTCTTTTGGTGGTTCAGGAATATTTTATTGCCTGATTCCCATCGACTACACCTTTCGGTCTCGCCTTAGGGGCCGACTAACCCTGAGCTGACGAACAGAGCTCTAGGAAACCTTAGACTTACGGCGCTAAAGATTCTCACTTTAGTTATCGTTACTTATGCCTACATTTTCTCTTCTATACGTTCCACCAATCCTCGCGAATCGGCTTCAGCACAAATAGAATGCTCCTCTACCGCTCACACAATTAAGTGTGAACCCATAGTTTCGGTGATATACTTGAGTCCCGAGAATTGTCGGCGCTGCGACGCTCGACCAGTGAGCTATTACGCACTCTTTAAATGAATGGCTGCTTCTAAGCCAACATCCTGGCTGTCTCAGCATCGCAACATCCTTTATCTATTAGTATATACTTGGGGACCTTAACTGATGGTCTGGGTTGTTTCCCTCTCGGCCACGAAACTTATCTCACGTGGCCTCACTGCTATAAAACATGTATCCGGAATTTGAAGTTTATCTGGGTTCGGTACCGTGGTGACAGCCCTAGCCCAATCAGCGCCCTACCTCCGGCACACTATTATAACGCTGCACCTAAATGCATTTCGAGGAGTACGAGCTATAACCGAGTTTGATTGGCCTTTCACCCCTATCCACAGTTCATCCAAACAATTTTCAACTTGAACTGGTTCGGACCTCCACGTAGTGTTACCTACGCTTCATCCTGACCATGGATAGATCACCCGGTTTCGCGTCTGCCTCCACACACTAAACGCCCATTTCAGACTCGCTTTCGCTACGGCTACGACTCTGAGAGTCTTAACCTTGCATGTGAAGAGCAACTCGTAGGCTCATTAAGCAAAAGGCACGCAGTCATCTCTACAAGAGAGACTCCTACTGCTTGTAAGCGCACGGTTTCAGGTTCTATTTCACTCCCTTCTGAAGGGGTCTTTTCACCTTTCCCTCACGGTACTGGTTCACTATCGGTCACTGAGGAGTATTTAGCCTTACGCAGTGGTCTGCGCAGATTCACACAAAATTTCACTTGTTCCGTGCTACTCAGGATACTTCCAGCTGTTTCAAAATTTCGTTTACAGGGCTATCACCTTCTATGGCTTACCTTTCCAGGTAATTCTACTATCTATTCACATACTTTATGGAAGTCCTACAACCCCAGTATGCATGCATACTGGTTTGGGCTCCTCCCCTTTCGCTCGCCGCTACTCAGGGAATCGAATTCTCTTTCTTTTCCTCCGGTTACTGAGATGTTTCACTTCACCGGGTTTGCTCCACTTACGTGGTGACGAGACATGACTCTCGCCGGGTTGCCCCATTCGGAAATCTACGGATCAAAGCTATATTCCAGCTTCCCGTAGCTTATCGCAGGTAAACGCGTCCTTCATCGCCTCTCAGTGCCAAGGCATCCACCGTGCGCCCTTATTATCTTACCGTATAAGTTAAGTTTTTAGGTCACATTTTGGCGCGCTTCATTACAACATGGTAATGAACGCTTTTGCTTATATTATTACATTATAATATATATTATATTATTGCTGATTACTTTCAATAACGTATAAAACGTTACTCACTCAAATTTTCAAAGAAAAACAAATATTTTGTGGACCCTACCGGGATCGAACCGATGACCTCCAGAATGCAAATCTGGCGCTCTCCCAACTGAGCTAAGGGCCCGTCAGTTTATAGTTTGTAGCACATATAATTCGAGCTACGACTTATAAGTGGGTCTGAGATGACTTGAACATCCGACCTCACGCTTATCAGGCGTGTGCTCTAACCAGCTGAGCTACAGACCCATAGGGTTATCCAAGAACAATGAAGTTCTCTAAAAATAGGGAAAAAAGAAAGCAAAACATATAAATAAGCATGATGAAAGATCTCCTAAAAGGAGGTGATCCAGCCGCACCTTCCGATACGGCTACCTTGTTACGACTTAGCCCCAATTATCAAATTCGCCTTAAATGCTAAAAGCATCTTTGGGCGCCTCCGACTTTCATGGCTTGACGGGCGGTGTGTACAAGGCCCGGGAACGTATTCACCGCAGCATGCTGATCTGCGATTACTAGCGATTCCACCTTCATGGAGTCGAGTTTCAGACTCCAATCCGAACTGAGAATGAGTTTTGGGATTATCTTGACCTCGCGGTTTCGCCCATTGTCTCATCCATTGTATTACGTGTGTAGCCCCAGACATAAGGGCCATGATGACTTGACGTCGTCCCCGCCTTCCTCTCCGCTTGCGCGGGCAGTCTCTTTAGAGTTCCCAGCATAACCTGATGGCAACTAAAGATAGGGGTTGCGCTCGTTGCGGGACTTAACCCAACACCTCACGGCACGAGCTGACGACAGCCATGCAGCACCTCTGTAACGACCCCGAAGGGAAACTACCTTTCGGCAGCAGTCCGTTACACTTCAAGCCTGGGTAAGGTTCTTCGCGTTGCATCGAATTAAACCACATAATCCACCGCTTGTGCGGGCCCCCGTCAATTCCTTTGAGTTTCAACCTTGCGATCGTACTTCCCAGGTGGTATGCTTAACGAATTATCTCCGGCACTAGAACAACAATTTGTTCTAACACCAAGCATACATCGTTTACGGTGTGGACTACCAGGGTATCTAATCCTGTTTGCTCCCCACACTTTCGTGCCTCAGCGTCAGTAATGAGCCAGAAGACCGCCTTCGCCACCGGTGTTCCTCCTGATATCTACGCATTTCACTGCTACACCAGGAATTCCATCTTCCTCTCTCATACTCAAGTCTTGCCGTATCGAGGGCATTTCCATGGTTGAGCCATGGCCTTTAACCTTCGACGCACAAGACCGCCTACGCACCCTTTATACCCAGTAATTCCGGATAACGCTTGGACCCTACGTATTACCGCGGCTGCTGGCACGTAGTTAGCCGGTCCTTCCTCTGCAGATACAGTCCCGGGTTCCAAAGGAACCTTTTCTTCTCTGCTGACAGTGGTTTACAGGGCATAACCCATTCATCCCACACGCGGCGTCGCTGGATCAGGGTTTCCCCCATTGTCCAAAATTCCTCACTGCTGCCTCCCGTAGGAGTCTGGACCGTGTCTCAGTTCCAGTGTGACTGATCGTCCTCTCAGACCAGTTACTGATCGTCGCCTTGGTAAGCCATTACCTTACCAACTAGCTAATCAGACGCAGACTCATCCTTTACCGCCGAAGCTTTGACCCGGAGGCCTCATCAGATATTAGCTCAAGTTTCCCTGAGTTATGTCTGTGTAAAGGGCAGATTATCCACGTGTTACTCACCCGTGCGCCAGTATCCGGTTCCCCGAAGGTTACCTTCTCCTTGACTTGCATGTGTTAGGCACGCCGCCAGCGTTCATCCTGAGCCAGGATCAAACTCTCCGTTGTATATAAATTAACGAGTGTTTTTCTTGTTTTATTGATTTATCATCAATGCAAATTCTTACGCTTGCTTAATGTTTTTCCCTATTTTCAAAGAACTTCTTTTTCCAGTTTTGCGAAAGTGTTTCGCAAAAGGGATACAAAGTTAAGTAGGTTTTTATTACCGTCCAAATAAAAAGTGAATTTTTTTAAAAGTTTTTTCAACTTATTTTTTTGACTGCCTACTTGCTTTTTTAAAGAACTACTCTTCTGTTTTTTCGTTTCCGGAAGAGCTTACAAACTTATGGCATTTTATTTTTACTTCCAAATGTTTTTGAAAGTTTTTTAAACTTTTTTTAAGTTTTTTATTGCTTCCTCTATTAACTCATATTCAAATCGAAAGTTAGCTTCTAATATTTTTTCTGGTATCATTCTTTGTGAGTCTAATACCATTGAAGCTGACTCTCCAAGTACTAGTTTCAATACAAAACTAGGTACTCTGAATATTGTTGGTCGCTTATAAACCTTGCCAATTGTCTTAGTTAGAACATCATTAGTGACCGGATTAGGGGCACTCAAATTGTTTTTTTGGCTGACGCCATTTTTTAAGAGCGCAAATATAAGAAACCTTTTCCAATCTGCAACATGTATCCAAGAAAAATATTGATTTCCTTTACCTAAACTACCTCCAATGTACCATTTTATTGGTTTCAATAACTGCTCTAGAGCACCATTATCAGGGTGTAGGACAATTCCTGTCCTGAAAATAATTAGTTGAACTTTTTTTGATAATTTTTCTGTTGCCGCTTCCCATTTCATACATACTTCAGCTAAAAAATTGCTTCCAGGAGTACTTTCTTCCGTTAATATCTCATCACCTCTATCTCCAAAATAGCCACTAGCTGATGAAGAAAGAAACTTCTCTGGTTTTAAAGAACATTGATTTACTGCTTCAACTAGTGCTTTCGTCGTTTCTACTCTACTATCTATTATTATTTTTTTATAATTAGTTGTCCATCTTTTACCAGCTATAGGAGCTCCAGCCAAGTTAATAATTGCGTAGCATCCATTTATATGTTGTGTAAGGTAATCGATTTCTGGTATCCATTCAACGTATTCTACTAATTCAGAACCATTATGATTATCAGGTGATCTTGTAAATACAACACATTTGAAATCAAGGGATACTAGATCTTCTATTAATGTAGTTCCAAGAAAACCAGTTCCCCCGGTTATTACTATTTTTTTTCGCATATTTATAATTGAGTAGTTTGTAGTATAAGAGAGTCGACGATAAATAGCTACTTATATTAGTATAAATGACTATTATATGATCAAAAATTTTGTTCAATAAGGGAGGAAAGTTTCTTCAAATCTACCTTTTTTAAGAGATAATCCTCTTTATCATCTTCAAAGTTTTCACGGATTGATTTATCTAATTTGATTGCATCAGATATAAACTGTGCTGATTGAGGTAATTTATTCTGAAAGGCCTTAATTTTACCTAACAGATAATAAGCATTTGCATGTTTAGGTGATAGAGATGCACATTCTAGTAGTATTTCTTCAGCATATGCCAGGCTATCTAACTCTATATAAAGCCGGCCTAGATCTTCCATACACTCAAAGTTAAATGGATCTAATTCGATAACCTTTTTATAGGAGTCCACAGCGTCAAATCTTTGTGCTAGATTATAATGGGTATCACCTTTAGCGTACCATAATTCGACTACATTTTTGTTGAACTCTAAAGCTCTATCATAATCTTTTATAGCTTCTTCGAATTGTTCAAGTGCATCTAAACACACTCCACGACCAAAATAAGCTTGGTAATTATAAGGATGCTTACCTATTATCTTAGTAAAAAGCTTAATAGCTTTACCAAAATCTTCGTTGTCGGCATAAGCACCGGCTAATTGTTGCATCACCTCTTTATCTTTTGGAGTATATTCGAGTGCAGTTTCATACCATGTAATAGCTTCCGCTAATTTACCTAGTGCCGAATAAGAATCTGCCTTTTGTACAATGGCAGGATAGAAGTCTTCTTGTATAGCCAAGCACATATCATATGCATCAAGAGCTTTATTGTATTGTTCGTTTTGAGAGTATATAACACCTAAGTTGAACCAAAGTTCAAAGTCATAAGGATCTTCGTCTATTGCAAGATTATAGTTATCTATAGCTAATTTGTAATCACCAATTACTGTATAACAAAAAGCAATTTCTTGTAATACATCTCTTTTGAATTCATCATTATTAATAAGGTATGAATAAACTTTTACTGCACCTTCGTAATCACCTTTCTTTTGAAATATATTTCCTAATATTAGAAAAGCCTCATCATTACTTGGGTCTATTCTTAAAGCTAAATTTACGGTATCTTCAGCCAATTTTAATTCATCTAGATTTTCAAGAGCGTCGGCTTTGTAGATTAATATCTCTGCATCATTGGGATTATAGTGTAAGGCACGTTCAAATGAACTCACAGCAGTTTCAAACATACTTAAATTAAGAGCAGCCATACCTTTCTTAACCCAAGCATCGTTAGAATTTGGATAATACTCAATCCAAAGAGTACAAAACTCTAAAGCTTCTACATATTTATCATTGTCAATACAGTAGTTGACAAGATCTTCGATGATATCAGGTGAGGGTAGATTTTCAGAATCGTTTCTATTTTGGACTGCTCTTCTGTATCTCCTGATTCTTTTATTCATTTCATCAGGTGATTCATCGTCAAAATAACTATTGAATTCTAAGTTACTCATTATATATATTCTTCCTTTATACGTTCAAAGGTATGGTAATAATAAACAACGTCTCGTCTTTTTCTAAAGTTTCAATAGTTGTGTTACCGTTCATACGTTTAAAGTCGGATTCTATGAGTGCAATATTGTAAATATAGTCTTCATCATCTGAAGAAATTATATCAAATACATTATTTCTATTTGCTTTGAACTTTTCTACTATGTTTGCAAGCTCAATGTTATTAGAGCAAAGAATCTCTAATTCCATAACATTTTCGAAGTTATTCTTTTCTATTTGAATGTTAATTTCAACATTATTCTGGTTAGTAACAAGAGTTCGGAATAACTGATCAAAAGTTTCATCTAGTGCTTCTTCATTAGCATAAACGAATAAGTCTTTTAGCTGGTTCCACTCAGTTAAGATATCTATATTATTCTTAGAATAAGTTTTCTTAGTGTCTTCAATTGCCTTATTCAGCTTTGTAAGCAAATTTACTTTCTCTATTCGATAATCATTCGATTTATCAGACATTACTGTATTTTCTTTCATACTTTCGACTATATTATAGACGATATTTGAATTTTCTTCTACTTTTACTAGTAAATTTTCTGAGTTATCAGATAATTCAGCTTTTGATTCATTAATTAACTGAAGATTATTTTGATTATCAACTAATATGTTAATTAGCTTATCAGAAATGTCTCTAATTAAAAACGACTTGGAGATATTTGCTTCCTTAGCATAGTGTTCTGCCAGATTTCTTTGTCTGCTTTTTACTTTACTTTGTTTTTCAGCTTCTTTTTCTAGTGTAACATCTCTACCAATAGCATAAATCAAACCATCAGCCTTAGAAATTGAGAAATTCCAACCAATCCATCTTTCAATATCATTTACTTTCATCAAAGCCGTTTGGTTGAATGCAGTTTCTTCTTGAGTTTCTGCAATTGTTGCATTTAATTCTTTTTTGTCAATTTCATTTTTATAATATGTATTCAGATGAGTACCAATAACTACATCAGAATCTACACCTAAAATAGGTGTAATAGCATTATTAACAGTTTTCCATATACCGTCCATATCCAAAATACCTATAATATCATTGGAAGTATCAAATATTCTTCTTTGAGATAGTGTTAACCTGTCAGCTATCTCTTGTGCTCTTTCACGTGACGTAATTACAGAAATTAAAAATGCGAATAACATAAGGCCAATGATCAAAGTCACAATAAATGATATCATCGGTAATGCATCTTGGGTAGCTCCACCAAAATTAGGAACAGTAGCTAAGTAAAGTTCAAAATCTTTACCTGCAATATTTATCCGTTCTGTTTCTTCTACTACTGGTTTGAATTCCGAGTCAGTAGGGGTATTAGTAGATGCATAAACTAATTTATTGTTATCTGATGGGTCAGTGACTGTAAAGAATACAGTAGAATCAGAAGCATTTCCTTTCCCTAAAGCTTCCTCAAAGAATTTTTTAGAATCAATCTCTAAAATAAGGGTTCCTTGATTAGTTTCTATTCCTTGATCTAGAGTTTCTCTATTTTCACCATCTTTGAAAATAGCAGTTATTATTTGGAAACCTTCTATACCTTCCCTGAATTTGTAGATTGGCGTTACTAGGGTTGAATCTAGCTCAGCTGATTTTTTTATGTATTGTAATGCAACTTCATCACTAGCATAATCAAATCCACTTCTATCTTCGTTTCCCTCGAAAGGGACAACATATTCAACTATATAATACTCTTGTCTATCCGCTTTAGGATGTATTCGCATATCATAATACCCTTGCGAACGAGTAGCATGTATGAATTGAGGTAATTGCCCTGGAAAGACTTGGTATACATAGTTCATACCAATCAAAGATTCGTATGTCTGTACTAGATTTAATCCATTTAATTCAAATACACTCTTTACAACAAAGGTCTTTTCGAATAAATTCTGCATAGAGCTCTGAACATGCATTATATCTAGATTATGTTTATTTATTCTACTATTAATAGAATTAGAGGCTTTTTCGAATGCAAGTTTTTGATCAGACTCTATAGAGCTTTCAACAAACTGCATAACGACAAAACTGGCAATGATAGTCAATATTAGGACTATATAAGCCGAGTATGTCTTTTTGAAATCAAAGATAAGACTTTTCTTCTTCTGGTCCGTCCCTTTTACAATTGATTCGTACGTAGAAATAGTTTTTATGCTCATATTCTTATAAGTTTAAATAGGTTTAAGCGAAATTAAGAAAAAGAAATGAAACTATTGTATAATAGTTATTTCTACCCTACGGTTTTTCTTTCTACCTTCGGCAGTTCTAGTGTCAGCAATAGGCTTTCTATCACCCTCACCTCTGTCTAGGATACGGTATCTGTTGATTCCTTTTGCTAATAGATATCTTACTACTCTGTCTTTTCTAACTACTGATCGTCTTTGATTTTCTTCAGCCGATCCCATATTATCGGAGTGACCGACTATACGAATCTCTGCACCAGGGTTTTCAGTTAGGTAACGAGCAACATTATCTAAGTAGTTCTTCAGTTCTGATGTTAATTGAGTAGATTCAGAGGTAGTAAATTCGAAGAATTTCATACGGTTGGTTTCTAATTTGACAGGTTTGAAATCATTCTCATTAGTATTTTCTCTAAATATCTCTGGCTCCTCACGAACTATTTCTATTGGGTCTGGTAATTCAAAATAAGCGATATCTGTAGGGTCTAACAAATTATCTTTAAGGTTTCCTTTTAGATTTACTTCGCTTTCCATTACTGCAACTTGGTAATCTGGACCTTTGTAATTAGGATCAAATTTAAGTGTGTCATATAACTTATGATCTCGACCTAGTTTCAGCGAAACACCAATACGAGCTGAAGCAAGATTAACAGCAGATTCACTAAGGCCTCCATTCTGAGTGCCTAACATATCAGTACCAAAATCAGCTGTTACAAATGGCGAAAAACGGAATCTAGTTCCGTTTAAATCTGTTAAAAATAAATCTAATCCAATACCAAAATGCAAATAGAATCTTGTTTTTGCATCATTAAATTCAAATTTATTTTCTTGAGCTATATCACCTGTATTTACAAATTTTAAATAATGCACAGATTTCTGACCAATATTCAAATCTACTCCAGGACCTGCATAGCCATACATATTTAGAAAACCGAAATCATACCTATATGCAGGTCTAATCTCTATATATTCTATAGAAGATTCTAAGACATATCTTAGGTCACGAGCTGAACTAAAAGGTTTAACAACTTCTTCTGTTTCGGAATTATATCTTCTCTTTAAATAATTAACTTGTAAAAAGCCACCGTGCGGAGATGTGATAGGATTATATTCTAAGATAGCTCCCAAAGAGTAACCAAATCCTGTTCCATTTTCGAATAAGAACTCAGGGTTAAACTTAACATGAGCAAGATTTGAAGGTGCCCCTGGGGCGTAAAAATCACCAAAGTATTGGTTGTATTGAGTAGAGATTCCTCCTCCAAACCACCAATCACCATACCACCTTGTAACAACTAAAGTATCATTATTGGGCAATGGATTATAATCAACCATAGTTCCTCTATCTTCCTCCGATATTAATGGAATAAGAGAGAATAAAATAGTTAGTATAATTATTGCTTTTTTCATACTTCTAAAATAACATTTTTTTTTAATTATTTGATTACCTGAAGTTTGAATACCCCAGTTGACTTTTCAACGGATGTATCATTTATAGGTATTGCAACCATAATAATATCATACATACCTATAGCTAAATTCTCGGGTAAGTTAACTGAGAACGTATGCGTACCTATAGCTCTGAATTCATCTTCATAGACACTTAATATTTTTCTACCTATAAGATCATAAATACCACAAGTTAGATATACATCATCTTCAACTGTATATTCTACTTGAGCTACTTTTGATGCAGGGTTTGGATTGGCTTGTAAGTACGTTAGAACAGCATTAGGTATATTCACACATGATTTAGCTAAACTTAATATATTGTCAGCATCATCTTGGTAGAATAACTCATAGCAGTAAACATAATTTCTAAATGAAACGGTATCAAATCTATATCTATATGATTTACCTGGTGATCTTGTACCAAGTCCAGTCATTTCAAAAGCATTTTGTGGTTGACGGTAGTCAGCTACATCAGTATCATAATTTACTATTTCTGGGTCTGACTCACCGAATGGCATCAGTCCACGTTTGATAATGAATCCTTTGTTAAATGCTTCACTTCTTGTTTTCCATTCACATACAACTTTCAAATTTGAAGAATATCTTGCTCTGAAGTATTCCAAAATCATTCTTGGTCTAGATGAATTGTCATTTTTAAAGATTACTGTGTTATAGTTATCACCTACAGCTGGTACATTATCATTTTCTAAGAACCAACCAGCAACAGTTAGTGAATCTATAGGTAATTCCGTTTTAAATGCAAAGTCTTGATAATATTCTACAGGGCTTTTCCATTCAAATCGGACTCCATCCTCTTCTTCAGTTGAACCTCTCGGAAAAGGAGAACCATCTTTAGTATAGACATAATATCGGCCTAGAACAACAGCCGTATCACCCAACAATGGGATAAATACAGTCGAATCATTAGTATATGGCCCTAAATAACCGAATGCTATTCTATCATTTGCTATATCAATTTGAGTAGTATATGCGCCAAATGACTGATTTGCAGGATTTTTATAGGGTATATCTAATTGGTTAGGATGTTCTACTACTCCAATATTATTGAAATCGATATTGTCATCAAATCCAACCATAAAAGTAGAGTTAGCCCAATTAGTCAAAAAAGAGTCCGTCAACCTAATAGCACTAAATGATAACAATAAAGTGTCTGGTGCAATAAGCTCAGAATAAATCTCTACTTGAGCAGTAGAATCGTTGACTTGTGAAACTAAGTTACTCGTACCAAAAGTCAGAGCTAGTAATATTATAAAGTAAATTTTTTTTATCATTATTTTATTGGGCTAATTTGGTCTCTATTATTCCAGCTCTTATTATAATCACGTGTAGTGATTATACCGTCCATATTGAAATCTTCATTCAAATATCGATTTATCAGATTAAAGGATTCCCATGACTTATTGTAATCTTCGAATTTAATATCGTCAATGCCATCTCCACCAAGCATTAATTCTTGTACTGTAAGAGCAGGATTAGGATAATTACCAGCTGTCATACCATAAAGTACTCGGCCAGTCTCAGAGAATCCAACAGGTCTCGCAGAACCACCCATCAATAATATAGGATTTGAGAAATCATATTCTATAGCATTATCTGCAGGTCCTATGTACAAAGAGTCTTTAGACATAATAGTCAAGTGGCTTCGGTGACGGATTGCTATCCAATAATACCCACCGGTAGTATCTAAATTATTAGTTGAGAGACGAGATAATCGAACTGGTGAACTACCATCTTTATCTACTACTTTACCATCTTTTCTTAAAAAACAAGTTCTAAAATGTCTGTTATTAGGGTCAAAAGCTCTATCTCTAAACTCTAAGACTATCCAATCTACTACGTCAGGAGGCAAATCTTCAACGACATGCAAATCCTTGTTAGGATCAAGATTATAAGGATACATATCTGGTGGAGATTTTGGTACGAGGCCTTTTTCAACTAATTCTGTTCCCATTTCTGTGCCTCTAAATGGTCCTTCCATAAGAACCTTAGCTAATAGATACAAATAATCTTCTGCTGATAGACCAACTGCATGATCACCAAAGCTGCTTAATACAGCTTGAGCTGTTAACCAAGCACCGTCCTGATTAGGAATCGTAGAAGTTTGGTTATTTTCCCAAACATTAGCAACAGAATTCCATTTCTGAAGTACTAGTTGTTCTATCTTCACCATCAAATCAGCAGGTGTTTCATGATTTTTTATATTGCCTTGATCTGCAGCATTATGTTTCCATGAATATCCGACATTCAATGCTTGTGCTGAAGCTAAATCATCACCTTGCGCATTTTCAGCAAAGAAAGCATATGTACGTTGTACTTTCTTATCGCCTAAACGAGGATTAATCGACCAGCGACGTCCGGGTTTTACATCAAATGTAAGTGTAGAAATACCATCTGGATTAGAAGGATCACTAAATGATGCAAATGTAGTTCTATTATTAAACAAGTTGTTAGTGCCATCATAAGACAGGTTCGTTCTTCGGAACTTACCTTCTATTTCAGTGTCACCGTTAAATTCTGGATCATTGTTAGCTGTATAAGTAAGAGTATGCTCTGCACTTATTTGGTCAGAACCGTCTACTTCATAAGCTTTTATATTATCACCAACATAAATTCTTTTGTTTGCAGTTGCATCTTTATTAAGGATTATACCACCACCGTTCTCTACTATTAACTCTTGTAGTGGATCAACTGAAGTAGGAATCTCTCCCCCAGTCAGCATCTGTCCTGTTCCTATATACTGAACATCCACTCTACCTTCGAAAATTGGTTCATTAGAAAGTGAACCACCGAAGTTACGAACGATAGTCGAAGAATCAGCCATTTTAAAATTAGCGTCAACTGAGTTACGTAACTCACCAGATGTTAATCTTAATTCGCGTGCTACTTGGAAACCATCAGGAGTACTACCAGTTTTGTTGATTACATCAGCACCAGCCGAGTTATCCAACTCTAGATTAGTAAACCTACCACTTCCAGAGATATTCTGAGCCGCATTTCCTAACATCACATATTTACCATGTAATGAAGCTGGATTGATAGTACCATTATGTTCAGTTTCGTTTAGAGCGTGTATTTCTATACCAGTTAGATTTCTATTCCACTCGATTGGCATATTAGGGTCAGAATAGAAATAATTTCTTGTTTCTAAAATAGTGTTATCTATACTTAATATTTTTTTTGCTTTACCTTTAAGCAAGAAGTTATTATAACTTATTTGAGGTAAATATCTATCTTCATCTTCACTATCAACAATAACGGTACCATCTATAGTTGATTGAGATATTCGAGTTAGAGGTCCAAATGCCTCAATTAGTCCTTGATTATTAATATCACCATCTGAGACCAAATTTGCAACTTTCTCTATTTCAATTTCAGCATTTGCGGCATTATCTATTTTACCACCTGCTTTATTATCAAGAGTATTTTGACGTATAATAATCTTACCTTGATTATTTATTTTACCTGTACCATTATTAATCAGTCCTTTCTGAGCAAGCGCAGAACTGAATGGTACAGCTAAAGCAAATAAGATTATGTAGATTATTTTTTTCATTAATATTAGTTTATTTTTAAAAATTTAAAAAAAGATTTTGGAAGGTCTGATAGCCAGACCTTCCAAAAATCTAAATTATATTATTGTCCGATACCTAAAGTACCACCAACGTTAACACAACCATCATTGATTAAGCTTTCAGAAGCAGTTAATTCAGCGCCGCCGAATACTACTAAACCATCGATATAATTGTTAGTATTTGTTACTTCTTCGTTTACATAGTCAGGTAAGAAATTAGGAGCAGTAACATTTTCTACAATGATACGACCTGGATCTGTGATACCAGCTACAGGAACTGTACTAGTAGCAAATGCGCCTGGATACGTAGCATCATTACCTATCATCAATGTAGGAGTAGGGAATGTTGCATTTTGCTCTTGGATAGTTATCTTAGTTGCCATTGCACCTGGAGTTGCCTCTGGGATTGCATAACCATCATAAGGTCTTACGAAACCAGCCCAAACGTTGTGACGAATAACAACTTCTGCATCAGTTGGAGGCTCAGTGCCTTCATCCCAAGTTGCAGGATTTGACCATCTACCAGGATTAACTGAGTACCAGATTGCTGGACCAGCTCTTAGAATTAAATCATTATTTGCTAAGAATTCATCATCAGCAAGACCATCTACTGCAGCAGCAGTTGGTTTGAAACCTGGAAGTTTAACAGAACCTAAAGAACCAGCACCAGAAGCAACTCTTGTATAAGTGTTACCAGTAGATACTTTTTCATCAGTAGTTGCATCACCTTCTCTGAATCGGATTTGTGCTTCATTGTAAGAACCATCCCATCCACCATCTTCATTAACATCAGAAGCCTGATAACCAGCAGTGATATCAGCTACCCATGCAGTATAGTCATAATCAATATTGATATCTCTTTTGATATCTCTTGTAGGGTCATATTGTGCAGTAGTACCATCTGGGTTAACAATCACAGCGAAGTAATTACCACCAGTTGGAGCGGTTGTAAAATTAGCTATAGTAGCTACGTTGTTAAATACATAATCAACACCAGTTACAGCAGCGTGAGTTCTTCTGAATTCACCAACTACTTCTTCGTTAGCAGTATAAGTTACATTTCCAGCAGTACCAGAAAGCATATTTACATAACCACCGCCATTATTCAACATGTCAAGGTTATTACCGCTACCACCATTCATAGCGAATGAAGTTGCAACTTCGATATTATTAGTACCACCATCTGGAGCTATAACACCATTAGATTTCGAAATCTCAAATTGTCCATAAGGATTACTGTTAGCAGTAGTTACAACAGCTGATGCACCATCTTGATAATCAACTAATGAATTAGCTGCGAAAGTCATATTTGTTCTTGTTGCATCAGCATTTGTGAAACCACCATCTACGTTTAATGTACTTACAGCGTTAGCAGCAAGTATACCAGTAGCACCAGTTAAGCTTAATGCACCAGTTACTGTAGTAGCAGATGGGTTTGTACCATCACCTAGAGCAAGAGTACCATCGGTTACAACTGCATTAGCACCTAAAGCATTTGTAGCACCATTAATATTTACAGTACCTGCACCTAGAACTGATAAATCACCAGCACCAGCATCTTGAGTTAAATCACCAGTAGCAGTTAAGACAGCAGTTGCACCATTAACAGCAACACCACCACCAGTAGTAGAAGCGTCTATACCAGTAGTACCATTAACTAAAGCAATACCAGCAGATAAAGTCTTAAGACCTGCATTTGTGAAATCTACATTATTATAACCACCACCGTTAGTAAGGTTTTCAGCAGCAATAGCTTGTGCACCTGTACCATCATAAGTAATTAATGAAGTACCATATACTCTGTCTTCACCAGCAGTAGTGTAGTTACCGCTAATAAATATTTGACCTGCACCAAATTGTTTAGTAGCATTATCTGCCATATCAAGGTCAGTATAATAACCAGGGAATATGTTTTGATTACCAACAGCGTTATCAGCATAACTTACTAAACCAGGTACTCTAGCAGCAGCAGTAGCCAAAGGAGTAGTACCATCAAATTGATTGTCAGTTCCTAACATCTGAATTGTACCAGCATTAGTAATCTGAGCAGTGTTAGCATTATTGTTAGTAAATTTACCGTTATCGTTATTAAATTTAATAACACCACCGGCTACGTTGTTCACTTTCTTACTGTTCACTAAATCTTGAGCAGTTGCAGTGAAAGAAAATAGGACAATACCTGCAGCTAATGCAGCAAGTCTTGACCCTTGTTTTGTAATGAATTTATTCATGATTCCCTCCAAAGGAATTGTTAAAAATTAAATGTAATTCTATTATTAATACTAATTTATTGTATTTCATGTTTTTTATCAATAAGTATTACTACTGAAATTCTATTGTCCAATTTCTATAATACCTTGATTGGTTATTTCTGCATCATTTATTATGCTTCCGTTAACTTGAAGCGAATTAACACCAACTTGGTTATTTAAGTTCGCATCATTAATTATTGTCAAATCTCTTCTTATTAGTAAAGGAGCGCTTACAGTTTTATCTCCAGCATTGTTTAATATACAATACCCAAGTCCAGAAACTAAATTCACTGGTAAATCAGATATAGTTTGAGCGGAACCGTAGAACTCTACTATACTATTAATATCAAGTGCATAGCTAGCATAGTTATTAACTGAAGTTAGTAGATTGTTAGTACCTGATATTCTCAATTTAGCATTTGCATCGATACTCATTGTTCCAGTTCCATCAGAGTTAGCTGTTAGAGTATTTATATCAGCAACACCTTGTTGGACACTCATATTTCCTTCTACTGCAACACCACTTTGGAAAGTAACAGTGTTATTAGCAATTGGGCCAGAGTTATTAACCGATATATTTTCTACATTTAGTGGGAGTCCATTACCAGTAACTTGATTCGTAGTTCCATTATAAATAAAGCTCGTTCTCAGAGGAGCAGTAGCAAATGTTCTAACCACAGAAGCTTGTATATTACCAGTTGCACTACCTAGTGCAGTAATACCGTCAGGTGAGCCAACTCCTAGAGTTGATAATTCACCCATAGTAAAGTGATCACCAGTGATTGTATTTGCTCCAGTTAATAAAGTACCAGTATTAGTAGAGCTAGTACCAAGTGCCACACCACCAATTGCAACAGAGCCAGCTACATCAAGTGTAATAACGTGGTCATTAACACCAGCATTACCACCACCAATTACTACTGAATCTTGGATTATATTAGGATAAACGCCAGCAGCAAATATAGGCCCTATATGGGTAGAATTAGCAGTCCATGAATTTGGATTAGTCCAATTACCAGTCATACGAGAATAGAATATTCTTCTGAAAGCTATAAGCTCTGCCAATGTCCAATCTCCGATCATATCAGATGGGTTGAAAGTAGCAGGAGTAGAGAATGTATTATTCGCTAGATTAATACCTGTATTATAAGTTGTCCAAGTACCCGGAGTTCCTTCGCCTGGTTCTGACCATTTACCGATTCTATCATAATCTGCCTCTGTACCACGTATATCTAAGTCATTATAATTGAATACAAATTGACCTGTAATAGTAGTAGTAGCGCTATTGATTTCCCAATATCTAGCTATGTAATCACTAGCATCAGAAGAAACTTCATTATGTGCTTCAGCTGGATTAGTATTTGAACCTACATTAGTTTTTAGGCAAATATCACCATCAGTACCACTAGCATCAGTAGTCAAAGTCGCTGGTGCATATAAATCACTTCCACCTTCGAGTGAACCAACTGGCCAAGTGTATGTACCATTTGTTGTAACAGTACGGCATAAAGATCCACCAGTTTTTGAAGTTCTAATATATCTAAGTGGGCCATCCGATCCACCAGTAATAGCATTAGGATCAGAATTAGTAACACTTAGATTACCACCATTGCCCAATTCAAATATTTGAGGGTTGGTATTAGCACCAACTAGTAGATTGACATTACCTGTGACAGTAGCTGAAGTTTGAAGTATTCCAATACCAGTTCCTGCACCTCTATCCATATTAAGATCACAGAATGTAAGAGCACCTGGTCCATTTATTGTTTGGTTCGAAGCTCCACTACCTTGCAAAGTCAGATCTGAACAAATCGGATTTCCATTGATATCTTCATTTAGAACTAGTGGTTCAGAAGTAGTTAAGTTACCTTGTAAAGTCAAATTGTTGCCATCAGCAGAGTGACGCAAATCACCATCTGTGATAACTAAATTACCAGTTATTGTATAATCATTATCTCCAATTGCCACAGTATTATCACCCGGAGGGCCAGAATTATCGATAGTTAATGAAGCAATTGTAGTAGGGAATTCATTACCAAATATCTGGTCAGTAGTTCCAGAAAATATAAAGTTTATATCTGTATCAATAGTTTTGTTATCAAACCTTGTCCAACTCTGATTATCATCGGAGTCAATACCAAATTCAGACTTATTATCAATAGTACCACCAGACAAATCAAATGTACTAGTAGGATCACTTCCACTAACATACTTACCAAGTCCAATTTCAAAAGTAGAATTATCTTTTATTGTTAATGATGAAACTTGAGGAATTGTATCTAATACAATAATATCACTATCATCTACTATTACAATATCTTCCATTTCAGTTGGATCATTGTTAGGATATGTACCACCTGGAGGTAGTATAGTACCACCTATATCTAATGCCCAAGAAGCATTATCAGTCCAAGGACCATTAGAATTTGAATAGAAAATTCTTTGTGGTTTTTCTCCAATATAGAAGTTTCCGAAATCTTCCCATAGAAGAGAAGTAGCAGAGAGTTCTACATCAGCGTTACCAACATTCCATTGTAAATCAGTTTTTTGTCTTTGATACCATATAGGGAAAGTAGCAGGCTGCAAAGTTTCTCTTCTAATAACAGCTTTAGTTTCATCTATATTAGCAAGTTCAGTAGAAGGGAATTCGAATTTAGTATTGAATTTTCGTGATCCAAGATCTACTACATTATCACCCGCAGATATTTTCCAGAATCGTTCGATTCTCTTATTAGTATCTAACCTATTCCCCCACATTGGTTCTTTAGGTACGGGCTCAAGAGCGATACCATCAAAACCACCAGCAACTCCACCAGCAGCATTATCTGTGGTTACAGTCACGGGAGTGTATATATCGTTAAGTCCAATAAAGAATTGCTTAGAATCAATACCTGCACCGAAATATCTTTGCATAGTACCATCTACGAAACCTGTACCAGTTCTCGTAACAGTAGCACCATTTTCAACAATTACTTTTCTCGTATCTGTTCTAACTTTTATTAATGTTGTATCTATTAAATTAAGAGCATTCTCAATGTACATATGAGTATTCGTTCCACCAGAAGGTAAGAGGTTGAACGTAATATCACCACCACTAACATTTAAATTATAGAATGATAGACCGTCTGCATTTCCAACTCTGAACGTTTTAGTATTAGAGCCGGCTACTAGGAAATTACCTAGTAATGGTTTCCATAATCCATTAGTATATTGTGAGAAGTCACCATATAATCTAAAATCTCTATTACCAGACTCATAGATACCATTATCTACTATTATCGAATCTCTAACTTTAATCGGTAATGATCCAATATTATTTGTAGTGAATACAGATTCTGTAGGGTCAGTTAAGTCAACTTTGACAGAAGCAAGAGTATCAGGGAAACCTTTTCCTGTTACCATACTTGCATTTATTGATTTAAATATATAATTAGCAACACCAAATGACTTAGTATTAGTTTGGATAGCACCTTGTGTAGAATTATCAGTTATACCACCTACATTACTAAATGCTAGAACACAATCATCATCTATTTGGAAAGAACTAGCTTTCAAGCTACCTGTATTACCAAGTATATAAAGTTCGCCTGGATTTCCAAGATGCTTCTCAATAATTACCGCTCTTACAGGGTCGTGTAATATACCATCTGGCATAGTAATACGTTTATTATCACCAATTCTAACAATATCAGATGTTAAATTAGGGAAACGCGATGCAGGAGCACCACCATAGCCAGCAGTAGACCAGCTACTTGCTAATCGCCAGTTCCCATTAGCAATACTATAGAAAGTGATACCCGATGGCTCTCCAACTACTACATCACCATAGAAATTTACTTGATTAGTTCTAATAGAAGTTGTTGTTTTATTTATAGCAGCAAGTTCTGTCCAAGTCCCAGTGCCTGGAGGACAAAGTCCAGGAGGTGCAGGACAAGCAGGGTCATACATAAACTGCTCAAAGAAGTTAGTGTTTGCACTATTTCTTATATCAGCAGGATTCAAGAAATCAAGTTTTAATTCATATGTATTACCAGTACCTAGAGCAAATCCATTAGTATTGATATTCCAATATTTCTGAATATTAAGGGCAGTATTCATAACCGCAGGGTCTAAATCAGGATGATCTACTCCGTAATGAGCTACACCAATAAGTCCAGCAGTGTTCCCATTATTTATAGTTTTGATTAGAGCAGGTCTATAAGAGTCAATAGAATCTGATCCTACAGTATAAACTCTTTCCGTCGCGTTCGCAGTGAAATGTCTATATAACCTTCCATATACGTGGCCTTTACCATTTCTAATAATTGCCGGATTAGTCCCACCAAGTGGGCTTAATTCTACAAATTGACCAAATTGGTTTGCACTACCGTCTATAAATGCATTATTACCAGCAGTAAATTCTAAATTTCTATGTATTTGTAGATTAGAGTTACCAGAGCCAGAAAGGATTACTTTTCCTGCAGTCTTGTCAATTGTAAGATTATGCAAACTCATACCAGGTGCATCATCATTGAAAATTGTCTGGTCACCAGTTCCATTTAGTGTAAGTAATCTGAAATCAGCAATATTTCCATTCGAAGCATCAAATAAACCATAGTTAGTGATATTACCGCCAACTGAAAGACTATTAGTCGAAACATCATATTCAGCATCGTTATCAATTTCTAAATTGTTGTTAACAGTTATATTAGCACCTGTTTGCTTAGCCGTAATTGTATTACCAACGACATGTAAATCATATATAGGAGTACTACCAATAATTTTAATTTCTGAGCCACCAACTGAAGAGCTAGAGTCACCAATTTGAACTACCCCACCTGTAAACCCAGTTCCAATTGCTGAATTAACTTTGTAATCAGCATTAGCTCCCGGAATTGCGTTTGCTATAATTATTCGACCTGAAGCCATATCAAGCTGAGAACCAGCATTGATGTTCAGACCAACCAACCCAATGTCTGTAGCTCCTTTATCTAGGACTTTAAGCTCAGAATTATTTTCAATATTTAATCTAACTGTTGCACCTAAGAAATCTCCGTCAAAAGCACCAGCAACAGTCATTTTACCACCATCTAGATGAACTAATGTATTGTCTTGGAATATAAAATTTTCGTCTATTTGATCACCGACTACGAATTCACCACCAAATATTTCTATCGTATTATCTACATCTGTATATACAGATTCGTTAGAAATTAATCTACCATCAGAAACGACTATACCAGTGAATTGATCCATATTGATTCCAATACCATCATTTCCAGCAACAAAATCATAATTATTATAATGTTTTAATACTCCTGACTTCAAATTAAAACCATAGTCAACGAAAGAAGATGAAGCAGCGCCTAGTGTCGCAGAGTTAATAAACAATGTATCACTCAAACCACCATCTTTGTTGAGATTGACTTCGGATAATCCTAACCAGTCACCAGTACCTTCTAAGTAACTATCTGTAGCGCCACTGAAATTAAGGACTACAAAATCACTAGAACTATTATATAAATCTATTCCGGCTGTATTGGAAGTAATTCCATTATTTACAAGTCTTTCATAAATTGATAAAGTGTCTACTTTACCAATCTGTGTAGCAGATTGTACACGACCATCAGCATCTAAGAACAATGATCTCTGAATAGTCATATGTTTATCAAGTGGTGCTGCGGCAAAGTTTAGAATACCTCGACCAGCAGTTGAAGTACCATTAAATGTACCACCAATCGTAATAGTATCAACTGTAACAGTATCAATATTGAATGCAATAGTATGACCATCTATAAAGACAGTATCTGATTGAGAAAGTTCACCCGGAGAATAAGAAGATGGCGGTCCTGCATGACCGACATTAGACCAATTCAATGGTACGTCCCAATTACCTGTTAATCTTGAGTAATAGTTTCTTCCTTTGAAGAAAGTACTAGATTCTCCAGCAGTCCAATCACCTAAGTAATATAAAGTATTAGTTGCTTTTATAGTATCAGGATAAGCGGAAGGATTTGCACCAAGGTTTACTTCCCATTCATTAGAAGGTCTATAAAGACCGGCATAATATCTAGGTGCATTACCATTCGTATCACCAGGAATATTATAGAAAAATTTAAATTCCGATGTATTCAAACTTGTAATATTCTGACTAGCAACTGTCCAATATTTATTTAAAATTAAATCATTTCTTCTTGCTGGATGTTTCGCATTATTCAATTGAACAGATATTTCAGGTATACCTGTATAAGTACCATCAATTGTGATAAATCCTGGGTTATAGAGAGTATCTGTTCCAATAGGGTAAGTAAATGACTGGTTACCTGCTGCATTATTGAATTGCTTTTTCACAACCCCTGAAAGAGTAGGTGTACCAGAAACTTTTATCATTCTGTTCAGACCAAAACCACCGGTACCAGAAGTTAGCGTAGAGGCATTACCAAATGTTAAAGTATCGCTATCCATTACATGAATAAGAGATTGTGAAGTAACCGCTGTATTGCCAGCAAATGTGGTATTAGTATTAATAAACACATCATTAGAATCTTTATTAATAGTAACAGCACCTAATGTAACGGCATTATTACCACGTATTTTCTGATCTCTTCCTTTATTGAATGTAAGTGTAGAAGCACCTTGATTATAAGGATTTAAAGTATCGACTACTATATCACCTGCTAAATTTATGTTATTACCATTTGCATTTAATACGCCACTTGTGAATTTAAGGGAATCCACAATTGTTAAAGCAGTAGATGCATTTACTTGACTAGTAGGTCTAGGGCTATGAATAGTAAGTGAGCTAATAACATTTGGGACTAGATTTCCCATATTCTGGGAAATATTTGTATTCGGATTACGAACTACTATTGTATAATCTTCAGCTTCACCATTACTATTTGTACAAGGATTATTATTAGAGCTGTTAGATCTATAAATTACTCGCATTTGAGTAGATCCCTCAGGAGTGGTAGCTGGAACTGTAAAATTTACAGATTGTACGTTTGAATTAAAACTTGTTGATGCAATTTGATCACCAGCATCTGTCCAATCACCATTACGATTCCAATCAATATATGCTTTTAAGTCTCTGTTTCCGCCACCAGACTCTCTCTCCACTTCCAAAGTATATGTCTGACCAGCTGTTAACTCTGCTACGTAATCATGGAATGACAATATATTGATTAAACTGTCACCAGTGTTGTTATTCATTATAGTAGTGGCACCTTGACTTACAGTTACTCTACGTATATATCTTGAATTATCACCCATATTGATAGTACAATAATTATGATAATAAGGGAAACTCCTATTCGGGTTATCTGGGTTTATACCTTCAGCTGAATAAATAAGATTAACGCTATCTTCTATCGCCCTAGCATATCCTTTTAAATTACCTAGTCCACGAACTGCTACCTGTGATGTTTGATTTACACCATCAGAAGATCCTATTATAATAGTAGCGCCTTTTTCTGCTTTAAATGAGTTTCCTCTTAGGTCAAATATATCTAGATCTAAAATACCTTTCGGTTTCACTAGTACGTTCGGACCAACTTTAGCAAGATATCTTGAAGGTGTACCAATACTTGTATATTCCCCCATACCTATTGATGCATTAAGAGTAACTTTATGGTTCGAATCAATTAATACATTATCATATTGTCTTAATGGGAATTTTCTAAAATTTATTGTTGGAGAAATTGTATCTGATACATTTATATTGCTTAAATGACTAACAGTAGACCACGTGTTCGGATCTGTCCAATTCCCAGATTGTCTAGAATAAAACGTTATAAATTGAGCTTTACCATTTTGATTACCTAGTACAAAATCACCAAGTAAAAGAGCATTATTCGGTAATGTTTTAGATGATCCCCAAGATTTAGTAATATTATTGACATCAGTGAAAACATTGCCAGTTGTACCATTTCCAAAGGTATTAGCAAAGCTAGGTGTTCTACTCATATCACGAGTGTCAGTACAAATACCGCCGTTTGATGGCCAAATTGATTCCCAATCTGTTGTATCCCTAGTGGTATCATCAAAATATTTATTGAAAGCAAAATCTGCGCACTCATAACTATCTAATGCTTCCCAATCTTCTGAATCTCTATACTCACTTCTTATATCAAAATTTCTAGTTCCTCTTACAAAAGTAGACCAACTAGGTTTTGACAATCTCCAATACCTATGAACAATACGACCTGGGTAAACAGGAGGGTTTGTTGTAGTTATAATTTCATCACCCATATAAGGATAATCACCAGTAATGGCATTCATCGCAAGGAATCCAGCTGTAGAACCAGTACCACCTCTCATATCTAAGTAAAAAGGTGAGTAATAAAGTGTATCTCCAACTTCGAAAGTAACTTCTGCCGCATCATCAGCTGGAATATTTTTGATTAGTTCACCATTTATGTGACCCAAACCAGCTCTACTAACCGTACCACGTACAATTACAAAATTACCAGTTTTTCGTGCGTAGACGATACCTTTATTTGCAGCAGGAAAACTTAGTTGATTTACAATATCTAAAGGAGAATTATCTTCAAGAATTACATTTCTACTATTTTTGTTTAATGTTATATTATACACTCTTAATGAATCTACTGATTCATCATTTACATATTGAGTTGAATCACCACTAAAAGTAATAGTAGGAGTTGAAGTATAAGCAAACCCAACACCTGAAGACCTTCTAAAATTCCCTTGAATTGTAAAAGATGTACTATGTGTGAAATTACCAGATTTCAAATAAAGTGAATCTAGAATTATTTTATTAGCTTGATCAAAAGTCAATGTATTTGACGATTTATTCATTATCAATCTAAAAGTATTATTAGGCAATCCTGTCCCTATACTTTGAGGGGAAGTACCAACATATTCGAAGATACCTTTATTATGATTATTATAGTTATAATTTCTAGTACTCATTTGTATTGCTCCTGTAGCGCCCGAAGCCATAATTCCTTGAGTATTTTCTATTTCTAATTTACCAAATTGATTCAATCTGAATTCGCCAGTACCTTGTATATTGTTATTTGCAGTAAAGTATAAAATACCAGTTGAATCAATATTAACTAACTGATTATTAGTTTTATTAGCACCCAACGTGATACGTTTGCTATCACCAATATAAACATTACCATCTAATGTTGGTTCTATAGAAGTTGGAGCACCTCCAAACCTTTCAGTAGACCAACTAGAAGGTGTAGACCAATTCCCATTGACAAGACTATAAAAACTATAGTTAGTAGGTTCACCTGTAATAAAAGTTCCAAATTGTTTAGTTTTAAAGAACCTTATGCTATTAGCTGTTCTACTTCCAAAGTAAGGTATTCCAGTTCTCTGAGGGAAAACCCAAGCGCTTCCATTCCATAATCTAGCTTCGAAGAAATTTGGATCAGCTCCATTTCTTAAATCATTGCCTGTTATAAAATTTAATTGTGCTGTATAAGTTCTATCAACCAATGTAAAATTGGAAACAGAAGGTTTAGAAATTGTCCATTGTCTTCTTACATTTCTTGTATCAGACATCAAGCTATTTGCTGGGTTTAAACCAGTTGTTATTGGCGAGGTCGAACCAGTAATAGTGTCTGCTTTTACCGCAACAAATCCTGCAATACCGCCCACACTATCAACTATAAAATTAACTGGAGTGTAGGAAGTAGATGTACCTACCTCATACAGAGTCGTAGATGAACCAGTAGGAATAGTTTTCCATTGAGTACCATTTATATGTCCTGGTGTGCCACCTGGTCTTAAAACATTAGCTAGTGTTGTTACTCTTCTATTACCAGTAATTATATTTCCAGATTCTAAAGTAACGTCTCCATTGATATTAAGTCCACTCTCAGTTGTTGTACCAATAGCTGATATATTAACACCATTAGGATTTCTTAAAATTAATTTGTCAAAATTCTCATCTGCGTTTGGTTTAGTAATGGTTTGTAAAGTTGTACCATTTAGATAAAGAAAAGCATTATTTGTAGTATAGTTACCTTTATAATTCAACCAATTACCAGACAAAGTAATATTTGTGGCTTGATGAAGTAAAGTTGAACTAGAATCAATTCTTATATCATTTCTAATTTTCAATTCATCAAGTGGTCTAACAATCCCTTTACCAGTTATTACTAAATTGTAAAAAGGATTTTGAGTTGTATCACGACTAGTTATATTAGTTGTTGAAGCCGTAACAGGTGAGTTCATCAATACAGTATTCGTACCGGGTACAAATATACTACCTGCATCTTGATTAACCCAATTCCCTTCAACCGATAGATTATAACCATTAGAATTAAAGGTTGCTTGGTTCCTGATCGTTACATTTCCTTTCACTATATATAAAGGAGTACCAGAATCTTTTAATAATTTGTTCCCAGTGCTATCCAATACTAAATTATGATAGATTAAGTAATTTGCTGAGTCAGTAGGACTATTTGGTTTAATAGGAATATATTGGTTCCCACCATTTTTATTAAATATAACAGTAGAGCCTGCAGTCAAGAACTTGTAAGTTGTTGAACTAAAATTAAGATTAGAGATTTTCAATGAATCCGCAATTTTAATTTGTCCATTAGATGGGAATGTAATATTTCCACTTCTGTTTCCAGAAAGCTCTAATTTATTGTATTGTAAAACAGCAGGAGATGTTATATTAGTTGGTACCGATGCAGCACCAGAACCAAAGAAATTAATAAGACCAGCAGTAAAGTAAGGAGCAGAGTAATTAGTAGGGAATGAGTTTCTTATTCTTAATTCACCAGCACGCATAATTAATGATCTATTAGCACTAGCACCATTAATAGAATATGAGCCAATATCAAATATTCCATCATTTATAACAAGAGAATCTTTGATTGAAACGAAATCATTCATTTCTAATATTCTAGAGGGAACAGCTTTATTAAGAATTATAGTTCTTACTGATGCAGGTAATCCATTACCTGAATATTGTAAAGGATCTGTACCTTCATATACATAGAATACATTTTCTGAAAGACTTTTCTTTGTTGATCTTAGATTACCTTGAGTGTCACCATCGTCTATACCTTGAGCACTAGTAATTCTTAATCTTGCATCATCTTTAACAATAATGGAGTCAGCAGCTAAATAATTTTCTCCCACGAAAACAACTGTTGAGTTTTCTTCTATACTAATGTTGCCTATTTTATTAGAATTAGCATCAACAGTAACAGTATTATCTTTTATTCTTGCTCTGTCAGAACCATTGTTCGGGAAAGTAGTTGAGGCAGCCCCACCAAAACCAAGTTTCGACCAAGTATTAGGGTCATCAAAATCCCCATTAGCTCTACTATAATAAGTTGCAATTGCAGCGGCTTCTATACCGGCAGTCCAATCACCTCTAATCCCACTTACTTGTTCTGAGTATATCAGATCAGCATTAATATCTACTACTTGATTAGAAGCACCAGGGTTAACTAACCACTGTGCACTACCGTCAGGGTAAGGAGGTGTATATTCAAGAACTTGATAGTTACCTTCATTTGTTGTTACTTCTGATTGATCATACTTGAAAAGTAAGTTTGCACCTTGGTTAGATATTGTTAAGTTACTTTGATCTATTACCCAATACTTTTTTAGAGCGTTATTTGATATTTGAAGAGTAGGGTGTTCAGTAGTCACTGGTTTCACACGAATAAAAGCGTTTGCCCCAATTGTTACCTTACCAGCAATCAAAGTCACATCAGCAAAAGTATATACTCTAGATGGTGTTCCATTTGTAGAAAGTGGAAATCTAAAGTTATAAGGAAGAGAAGCAGCGCTAGAGATATTTTTTCTTAGAAAACCACTATTGATTCCTAAAGATGTATAAATACTTCTATCCTTAGTGAAGGCAACTGCAGTTCCATTATCTGTATATATATTACCATTTTGGCCTATAGTCAATGTATCATCAGAAATATCAACTAAGGTATTAGAAAGTAATCTCAGATTTCGTTCAACTGAAACATCATCTGTTAGAAGTATATTTCCTGAAGATTTATTAACTGAGACATCATAAAATCTAGATTCTGAGCTACCACCAATTGTTTGATTAGTACCAGAATTAAATAGTGTGACCCCGCCATTCGGAGTCATAGTACCATTGTTTGTCCAATTACCAATTACAACAATTGAATCACCAATGTTCTGTGTGAATTGAGAGTTACTACTAAGTAGTACATCTCCATTGACTCTTAATTTTGCATTGGAGCTAATGAATAATGTACTATTACTACTTACATTTAGTCCGGCTTGTGATAAAGCAGAGTAACTAAGTAATACTAGAACTGAAATAAATATTGTAAAGTTTTTTATCATTTATTATATAAGAATTTGATTCTTATTTAGTTTATTACTGTTATATAGAAGTCCATTGTCTTGGCTGCAGAGTTTGAACCTGAAACGTTATAAAACAAAATCCTAACAGAATCTGTTGCATTAACGAAAGCATAGCCAACAATTAGTTCAGAATTAATAGTTCCATTTGGAGAAACTGAAACAACACCTGTTGTTTTAGCTCCATTGAAAGTAATAGTGGTTGTCTGAGCAGCACCAGCATTCAATGCAGGTACATTGACGCTAACTGTTCTTTTAATAATGTCAGTAATACCTGTACCATCTTTACCAACTTTTACTTTCCCATCAGATTCCACAGTAAGAGTTGTATCACCATTTGATTCTACTAGTAAAGTTTTACCTGAACCAGTATTATTTAGATAAGCGACTCCACCATTCCCAGAATTCGTAATTTCTATAGTTTCATCTGCAGCATTAGTACCAGTTAATTGGACAGCTCCATCAGTTACACTTATATTACGACCATTTCCATTACCACCTTGATCGTATGCTGCATCTAAAGTGTTTCCACTACCTCCTCCTGCAACAGTTCCAGGTTGCCATTGTGTGAGTGTACTATTCCATTGTAACACTTGACCATCAGTTGGGGCTGTACTAGCTACATTTCTACCTTGTATCCCTACAACTAATGCTGTATCAGTACCTGTAACAGATAAATCTCTTCCGAATGAGAAAGTAGATAACTGACCACCAGCTGTAGTTTTAACAAACTGATTAGCAGCTAAGCCCGAGAATATTATATTTCCAGATGAAGTAATACCAGTTGCTGCATTGATAGCTCCAGTTCCATTTACTTGGAATTGTGAAGTTAACCCAACAGATAATAATGAAGTTGGATTATTAGTTCCAATCCCAAAATTTCCATTAGCTTTCAATCTTAATCTTTCGATATTGTTAGAGAACATTGTGAAATCTGTATTATCAGTAGTACCTAAAAAATCAGTACCGGGTACTGTTCCAACGTTTCCTGTTCTGGCCCAAGCAGCAGTACCTACATTTGCATTAGTTAGTAAACCTCTCCAACTAGTTGCACTAGCATCATATACTTCAAATCTATTATTATCAGTATTAAATATTAGTAGTCCGTTTGCAGGAGACGGCACAGTTGCTCTTTGTGCATTAGTCATTCTTGGGACTAATATCCCTTTGGGAGTTGTTACATAAGTTACATGAAGTGCAGCAGAGTTATCAGGAGTCGTTGTATTAACACCTACATTTTCAGATTGCCCAAAAATTAGATTCGAGGAGAATATTAGTAATACTAAAAGGATTAAAGATTTTTTCATATTTGTTTAACCGATATTATGACAATTATCGAGTGTTGTTATTTATAATTATAACAAATATAAGTTATACTTTTAGCAATTTGATTAAGTAGTACTACTTAATTTTTAATTCATAATACTTAGTTTATTCAGTTGTCTTTTTAAGTATTGAATATCTAATGAGTTCAGCTACATTACTTACATCAAGTTTTTGCATCAAGTTATAGCGATGAGACTCGACAGTCCTTACACTAATAAATAGTTTCTCTGCTATATATTGACTTGTTTTTCCTTTAGCTACTAAGTCTAAAATTTCTTGTTCTCTTTTTGTAATTACTACTGGTGTAGATTCTAGTTCTGAAGTACTTGCACCCTTCTTTTTTATTAGTCGGACTACACTTTTGCTAAATACTCTCTCTCCTTTTATTACATCTAATATTGAATCTATTAGCTCTCGAGCATTAATGTCTTTGGATAAATAGCCGTCTGCTCCTGCTTCTAGTGCATTCTCTAAATGAAATGAATCTTCATAAGCAGTTAACATGATAACATAACAATCTAATTTCAAATCACGTATTTTCTTAAGTGCATCTATACCATTGAGTTTAGGCATCATAATGTCAGATATTACTATATCTGGTTTATGATAGCTAACAGTATCAACTAGATCTTGTCCATTTTCAGCTTCATCAACTATTTTTATCCTTCTATCTATAGATAGTAGTCTTCTTATTCCTGCTCTTACTATTTCGTGATCATCAGCAAGAATAACTCTAAGTGGATTGCTTTCTGTAGGTTCTATCATAATTTACTCCTTAATTTTTCTATCTCTGAGAACCAAACTTTACCAACAGTATCAGAAGGCATTCTCCAATCACCTCGCGGAGATAGAGATACAGAGCCAATTTTGATACCGTCAGGTATACATGATCGTTTGAATTGACTAGAAAAAAATCTTTTGAAAAATATTTCTAGCCAATTAATTAGTTCTTCATTTGTGTATTTGTCTGTAAATATTCTTTGCAATATAAAGAATATTTTGCTTGGTTTATAAGAGTGCTTTATGAAGTAATAAAGAATAACATCATGTACTTCATATGGACCTATTATGCTCTCAGTATTTTGTATTTCATCATTATTAGTTGGTACTAACTCCGGGCTAATAGGTGTATTCACTATATCCGAGAGTATTTTACTTATACTACTATACTCTTCCCAATTACATAACGTTTTTATCATGAATTGAATAACTGTTTTGGGCAAACCTGCATTGACATTATACATTGACATGTGATCTGCATTATAAGTGGACCAACCCAATGCAATCTCTGATAAATCACCTGTGCCTACGACTATCCCATTTACTTTATTAGCATAATCCATTAGTATCTGAGTTCTTTCTCTAGCTTGAGCATTTTCATAAACTACAGAAATATCATCTGGATCATGTTCAATATCCTCAAAGTGACCTTTTACTGCACGGCTTATGTTTATCGTTTTACTGGTTATCCCAAGATTTCTATTTAACTCTAGTGCATTATTGTTCGTTCTTTCTGATGATCCCAAACCAGGTAAGATAAGACCATATATTTGCTTAACATCTAAATTAAGCTTTTTAAATGTTTTATACGCAACTAACAAAGCCAAAGTAGAATCCAACCCACCAGATATACCGAGTACAACACTTTTACCATTTATATGTAATAGTCTTTTGGCGAGGGCTGTTGATTGAAAATCTAAGATTTCTTCTACAAGTTCATCAGCCTTATCTTCATTTTCTGTTATAAACGGATTCTTAGCAAAATCTCTATATATATTGTCTGTTATTTTATCACCAATACTGAATTTCAATATTCTATAATCAAATGATGGTTGTTCAAATCCGTAAGAACTATTTTTCAAACGAGCATTGTATATTTTTTCTAAATCTATATCAGATATAATATAGTGAGAATCAAAATCGAAGTTCCTAGTTTCTTTTAGTAATTTACCATTTTCAGAATTAATAAGGTGACCAGAGTAAATAACATCCGTTGTTGACTCACCTGCACCACATGAAGAATATATATATGTAGAAAGAGTCCTAGCTGATTGTGTAGTTACCAGCTCACGACGGTAGTCAGATTTCGAAAGTAGCTCATTACTTGCACTCAAATTCAACAAAACATTTGCGCCAGCTAAACACAAGTCCAAACTAGGTGGCTTTACAGCCCATAAATCTTCACAAATCTCTATACCAACTCTCACATCAGGTCTTTCCTCCGATTGTAAGATTATATCACTTCCAAAAGGATGAATCTCATTATTAATCTTTATAGTATCGAAGCGTCTATCTATATCTGAAGAGAACCAACGTTCCTCATAGAATTCATTAGTGCTTATTATATACTTTTTGGGTATTATGCCAAGTATTTTGCCTTTATTGATAGCTACAGCACAATTAAACAATCGTCCTGAACTACGAAGCGGAGCACCTACTACAATAAGAGCATCAATATCTTTCGATTCTAACTTAATTCTCTCTAGACTTTGCTCTACAGCATCTAGAAGGGATGAGTTAAAAAAAAGGTCATTGCAAGAATAAGAAGATATAGCCAGCTCGGGGAACAAACAAATATCCGCCTGTTCAGTATTTGCAACTTTGAGAAGTGAAAGTATATGTTCAGTATTAAAGTCCACGTCTGCTACACGAACTTCAGGTGAAGCATTGAATATTCTCAAATAATTATAAGTTCTTAGGTTTATTTTCATAATACTAATATAGATATAAAAAGGATATAAATGAAAACTTATAGTTTTGTAAAATAAATGACATAAAGTGGCGTTCATTAATTATGTTTCTTATTCTATAACAACATACGGAGTGTATTATGCTTAGGTGGGTCGTTATTTTTTTGGTAGTAGCTTTGATAGCTGCGGTATTTGGATTCACTGGTATAGCGGCTGGTGCGGCTTCTATAGCTAAGATTCTGTTCTTTATATTCTTAGTGCTATTCGTTATCTCGTTGATAGCTGGTGGGATAAAGGGATTCAAATAACTTGAAACTCATTCACAATTCGTATTTGTAACAAAAGAGGCTGTATTTAATTTACGGTCTCTTTTTTTTTTATCCATTCAATTGATAAAACATCAAATCACTTTTTATTAATGTATCATTTGTTTAATTTTCATTATTATAATTCAATAAAAGATAATCATAAATGACAAATCACGCAGAAGTAGTAATCATAGGTATTACTGGTGGTATTGGCTCCGGAAAATCTACTATAGCAAATTGGGTGCGAGAAAAGGGGTATTCTGTTCTTTCGAGCGACGAAATAGCTAAACAAGAAATGAGCTCAAACAAAGAATTAAAAAATAAGCTTATAAATGAGTTCGGTGAGAATATTTACCTAGAAAGTGGCGAGTTGAATAAATCGTTACTCTCTGATTTGATATTTGATATTAGTAATTCACAAGTGAAAAAGATAAATCAAATAGTTCACCCCTATGCTATAGAATCTATTATGAAACAACTAGAAGAATTGGCTAATAGTGGAAATAAAAGGATATTTGTTGAAAGTGCCCTTATGTATGAGTCAGGTATGGCTGAGGGCTACGATTACATATTAACAGTTTTTACAGAAGAAGAGAAGGTAATAGAGAGAGTACAATCTAGGAGCGGACTTAGTGAGGAAAAAATAAGAACAATTATGAAATCGCAGCTCAACCCTATCGAAAAGAAAAAACTAGCCGATTTCGTTATAGAAAATAATGGGACAGTTGACGAGTTACGAGTCTCATTCGAAACCTTATTCCCTATACTGGAGATCTTACCGCCAAACGATAGTGACGAAGAGGAATAATTCATTTCATTTTAAACCTTAAATTGCTATTTTTGTAACTAATAATATATCAAACAACATACAATCGGGTATTCAAATGCAATTATATATAGACACAGCCAATATAGATCACATAAGAGAAGTCAACGAGATGGGAATCATTTCGGGTGTAACTACTAACCCTAGCTTACTTGCTAAAGAAGACCCAAACGTAGATGTAAAGAAAAGAATTCTAGAAATTCACGAATTAGTGGGTGGACACCTATCAGTTGAGGTGAATTCAATAAAAAAAGATGATATGCTAGCTGAAGCTGAAGACATATTGTCTTGGTTCCCAAAAGCAACAATCAAAATCCCTATGATTGGTGAAGGACTAAAAGCAGTAAAAGAATTAAGTAGAAGAGATATACCAACTAATGTAACACTAATCTTCAGTCCGACTCAAGCTATAGCAGCTAATAATGCTGGTGCTACTTATGTATCAGTATTTATGGGAAGATTGGACGATATGGGTCATGATGGTAACCAAGTTGTTGACGAAGTAGCTGAGATATGGGACGTAAACGGATTCGAATCGCAGATAATAGCTGCATCTATCCGTCACCAAGGTCACCTAATTGCTTCTGCTACCGCGGGTGCTGATATAGCAACTGTACCTTACAATGTACTAATGCAATCACTAAAGCATCCATTAACAGATTCTGGACTAGAAAAATTCCTAGCGGACTACAAACACATGCAAGCAGAAAAAGCTAAAGTCCAAGCATCTGACCAATAAAAATTCAACCGTACAAATTCCCCTCTTTTTAAAGAGGGGTGGCAGTCATGCACAGCACGGCTGATGGGGTGTTTAATACTAAAAAGAGACGAAATTAATTCGTCTCTTTTTTTTTTGTGTTTTAGGGTCGCTTGGATTTAATAGCTACACATATTAAGCCCCAAATGGGGCTTATTTCTTTTGATTTACAACTTCATTACATATATACCCAACTACATATTCTTTTTTAGTTTTCACTTCTAAATCTTGATTCTCAATCAAATCATTAATTGCTTTAGTTAACGCTTCCCATAATACTGTTCCTTCAAATTCTTCATAAGGATGATTCATTTATATTCCCTCAATACGCTATATTCAACATCTTATATATAAGAGAAGCTGTTAGTATATCCGGATGCGATAGACCCTCCATTGGTGCTAACTCAACTACGTCGAATCCAATAACTCGCTTACCTGCTGCTTTTATCTTACGGAGCAAATCCAATGTCTCGTGGTATAGGAATCCGTCCGGTTCAGGAGTTCCAGTCGCTGGCATTATAGATGGATCAAAATAATCAACATCGAAAGTAATATATACCTCATCCGATAGAGTATCAACCACTGATTGTTGCCAATCTTGACCGTGCACTCCCCTTCTGATTGCATTCGCATAGAATGTGTTGACCTTATTCTCCTTGATGAAGTTGGCTTCTTCTATACATTGTGCTCTTATTCCCACTTGTGTTATTTTGTCATTCGGGAAGAACTCGGCTACTCTAGCCATTATACTAGCATGTGAATACTTCGAGCCTTCGTAAGTATCTCTGAAATCAGAGTGTGCATCGAATTGAAGAATGCTCATATTTGGATATTTCTCGTGATGCGCTTTGATAGGAGCAGATGAAATAGTATGTTCACCTCCTAAAGTAATTACAAATTTATCTTTTGCTAAGAGCTCTTTCACTTGGTTGTATATCATATCTAAAGCGTCTTTATTGGCTTTTCCACCGAAATCTAAGGGCTCTATAGTGCATATTCCTTGCTCAAAGCAAAGTTCTCTGTCAAATTCTTCATCATAGAATTCTACGAATTGACTTGCTTTTATTATAGCTTCCGGACCGTATTTAGTACCTCCTCCATAACTAACAGTATGCTCATAAGGAGCGGATACTATCGCAACTTTACTATTATCAAAATTTGAATTATCATTTTCTAAAGCCAAGAAATTATCTTCTATATCTAATATTTTCATTATCATTTACCTCTTTATAAGTTAAATTATTAAGTTTGTAGTCTATACAATTGTTAATAGTTGTAAAACTAAAAAAAGTTATCAAATAAACTCGAATATAAAATTATGTTAAATCTAATTGCTAAAGCATTCGGTGGAAAAAAATCGGAAAAAGATATCAAGAAAATCAAACCGATTGTAGATGAGATTAATTCCATTTATGCAACTTTAAAATCTAAAACTGACGATGAGATAAAAGCCAAAACAGCTGAATTCAAGCAAAAGATTTCTGCTGCTGTAAAAGATTTGGAAGACAAGAAAAAGGAAATCCAAACTAAACTAATAGAGAATTCATACACTCATACTGAAGTACATGATTTCTATGACCAAATCAAACAAATAGATAAAGATATATTCGAGACAACAGAAGAAGTTCTTGATGAGATTCTTCCAGAAGCTTATGCCGTAGTAAAGGATGTATGTCGCCGATTAACAGAGAGTAAATTTAGTTACGAATATGTAGGCAATTCTAATGTATGGAATATGATACCTTATGATGTGCAGTTAATTGGTGCTATTGTTATTCATCAAGGTAAAATAGCTGAGATGCAGACAGGTGAAGGTAAAACGCTAGTTTCTATTATGCCTATGTATCTGAATGCTCTATCCGGCAAAGGACTTCACCTAGTAACAGTTAACGATTACTTAGCAAAGCGTGATTGCGAATGGATGAAACCCGTATTTGATTTCTTAGGAATTAGTGTTGGTTCAATAGAAGCTAAGATGAACAATGCTCAAAGAAAGGAATTGTACAATAGAGATATCACTTACGGTACTAACAACGAATTTGGATTTGATTACCTTCGTGACAATATGGTTGTGGACCAAGACCATATGGTACAACGAGGACATTGGTTTGCAATAGTCGATGAGATTGACTCAGTATTAGTAGATGAAGCCCGTACACCACTGATAATCTCTGGTCCAGTAGGAAAAGGCGATCAGATATTTGATCAATTGAAACCTAGAGTAAATCAATTAGTAAATGAACAAACTAAATTGGTTAATAATTATCTAAAAGAAGCTGCTGAACTATTGGAGTCTGATAAAAAGGAAGATAGAGAGGCTGCTGGTTTATTGTTATTGAAAGCTTCTCGTGGATTACCAAAACACAAGCGTTTGATGAAAATGATGCAAGAGCCTGAAATACAAAAGCTAAAGCATCAAGTAGAAATGGATCACATGCGTGACCAAGGTCAAATGATGCGTGAAATTGATAACAACCTATTCTATACTATTGATGAGAAAAATCATCAGATTGATATACAAGAAAAAGGTCGAGATCTATTGACTGGCAATTTAGAAGATAAAGACACATATCTATTACCTGATATTACAGCACAAATGAGTGAGATAGAAGGTAACAAAGAAATTTCAGAAGAAGAAAAACAAAAAAGAATAGTAGAAATTAATAGAGTTTATGCTGAGAGAAGCGATAAAGTACATACCATACAACAATTATTAAGAGCTTACTCACTATACGAAGCCGATGTAGATTATGTAGTCCAAGACGGTAAAGTGCAGATTGTAGATGAACATACTGGTCGTGTACTAGACGGGCGTCGCTATTCTGAGGGACTTCACCAAGCTATCGAGGCTAAAGAAAATGTTAAAGTAGAAAGAGATACTCAAACATTAGCAACTATAACTCTACAAAACTACTATCGCCAATACAATAAATTGGCTGGTATGACAGGTACTGCTGAAACAGAAGAAGCAGAATTTGACAAAATATACGGCTTGGAAGTAGTAGTAATTCCAACGAATGTGCCTATTCAAAGAAAAGATTTGAATGACTTAATTTTCAAAACTAAACGCGAAAAATACAATGCACTAATTGATCAAGTTATAAAATTAAGAGATAATGGTCAAGCTGTATTAGTAGGTACACCTAATGTAGAAGTATCAGAAATACTAAGTAAGCTATTACAAAGAAGGAAAATTAATCACAACGTTCTAAATGCAAAACAACACGCTCGCGAAGCAGAGATTGTGGCAGGTGCTGGTAAAAAAGGTGCCATAACTATAGCTACAAATATGGCAGGTCGTGGTACAGACATCAAAATAGCTCCAGAAGTGCGTGAAGCAGGTGGTTTAGCCATACTTGGTTCCGAAAGACATGATTCACGTCGTATTGATAGACAGCTTCGTGGTCGTGCAGGGCGTCAAGGTGATCCGGGTAGCTCACAATTTTATATATCACTCGAAGATAATCTGATTAGATTATTTGGTGCTGGTGGCGATAGAATTGCTACTGTTATGGATAAGTTAAAAATACCTGAAGGCGAGGCGATTGAGCACAATATGATTACAAAATCAGTTGAAAAAGCTCAACAAAAAGTAGAAGAGAATAATTTTGCAGTTCGTAAACGTTTGATTGATTATGATGATGTGATGAATCAGCAAAGAGATGTTGTATATACTCGTAGGAGACAAGCTCTTAGAGGCGATAGATTGAAGGGTGAGTTTTTCGAATATATAGAAGATTTAGCTCATGATTGGTATCAAGAAAATGTTGGCTCAGAGGAGAATGTAGCAGATCACATAATGAATACCGCTCGTGCAAAACTGTTATTGAATATTCATATTACTGATGAACAATTCAAAAATATGACAGAAGAAGATTTCGTGAGTGAGATACTAAAAGCGGCTGAGGATTTCTATACTAAAAAAGAAGAAATGACATCTCCTGAATTTATGAAGCAATTAGAAAAAGTTGCAGCTCTAAGAACAATAGATGATAAATGGAAAGAACATTTAAGGGTAATGGATGACCTAAAAGAAGGTATCCACTTACGCTCTTATGGTCAAAAGGACCCTCTACTTGAATATAAGTCAGAAGCATATACTACCTTCGTAGAATTCATCAAAGAAGTCAATGAGGAAACAGTTCATTTTGCATTCAAATATTTCCCACAAGTAGTAGAAAGAGAAGTTAAATCTGTTGATAATAAAGGCAAAGAATCAACTCATAAAGAACAGACATTAGTCCTAGCTCCAAGTGATGCTAATAAGAATGTAAAATATGAAAGAAGAAATGACGTACCTTCTGGCCAAGGATACGGAGCTGCTGCAGCACCAAGACAACAAGGTCCTCAAGGTGGTCAAGCGACTACAGTTCGCGACGAAGGCCCTCAGAAAATAGATATTGGTCGTAATGACAAAGTCTCAGTAAAGTATGCTGACGGTAAAATAGTTAAAGACGTAAAATTCAAAAAAGTGCTAGATGATGTAGAGAATGGAAGATGTGAAGTAATTGACAAGTAGAAGACAAAACTATACTTTTTTCTAAAGTACAATTATAGTGCAATAAAATGCTAAAAAAGAAAAAGCCAATCAACTGATTGGCTTTTTTTATTTTGATTTTGGGGCGAACGACGGGACTCGAACCCGCGACAACCGGAACCACAAACCGGGGCTCTACCAACTGAGCTACGATCGCCATAAAATAAGAATACAAAAATAGGGAATAGAATATTAATTAGCAAAACAAATTATATAATAACTTTGAGTCAAAAATAATGTGTTGAATTATTTAAACACATTTTGTAACTTTACTTTCTTACAATTGTCTATACTTAGATAGAATTGAAAAACAATTAATTTTTTAATAATAATTTATTGAGGTCTCAATATGAGAAATAAATTTACTTTAGTCCTGATGGCACTAACAATTGCCTTAACAGGAATTTTCGCAACTAATACAGCAGAAGCTGCTAAAAGAAAAGTTGTACTTGAAGATCACACTGGTGCATGGTGTGGTTTCTGTCCGCGTGGGATGGAGACTTTAGAGAATCTCGAAGCACAGTACGGAGAAGATATTATAGGTGTAGGTGTACACAATGGTGACGCTATGGCCATATCTACTTATCAAACTCCACTTGCTCAAATGATTGGAGTAACTGGTTATCCAAATGGTTCTGTTAGTAGAATCACTTATGGAGGTAAAATAGCTCAAAGTGATGGTGTATGGGCTACGATTGCTCAAGCAAACATAGGTAAAGATGTTCCTGTAGGCGTAAAATTGGAAGTTGATTATAATAAAACAACCGGTGCTTATACAGCAACTATAACAGCAACTGTTGAATCACCAATAAATGCTAATCTTGGTTTCAATCTTTGGATATTACAAGATTATATGACTGGATCTGGAAGTCAATGGGATCAAGCTAATTATTTATCTAAAACAGGTTCTTCTCCAAACCCTAACTCAAAGTATTATGACTACCCACCAAAAATTACTGAATTTATGCATATGGATGTATTCAGAGGTGCACATGCAGGTATAGAAGGTGAGCAAGGTACATTCCCAGCTGGTATGGTACCTGCTGGTACTTACAAACAAGTTTATACTGGCAACGTATCTAACATGAATGTAACTGACAAAAATAATGCTTTCTTTGTAGCTGTAGTACACAATAAAGACAACAAAGAAATAATTAATGCAGATAGAGTTGGTAAAGTTGTGAAGCCTAAAGATAGATTAGCTACTGATATAAGTAATCCTTATATAAATGTTGTAAGTGATTCTAAACATACAGCAGAAGTTACTCTTACTAATGAAAACGATTGGTCAATTACAGCTAATTTGTCTATCGACACTGATAAATCAGTTATCCCTGCTGGATGGAGCGCTTCTGTTAGCAATTCATCAGTAACTTTAGCTGGTAATGCAACTAGAAAAGTACAAATTGAAGTTCTTAAAAATAAAATAGAAGGATTTGCTCAAGTTGTTCTAAAAGTAGAGCCTCAAGAATCAGATAACGTTACAATCAAAACTGATGCAACTGCCTATTTCATGTCTGAAAATATAGAAAATGCTATTATCTATGGATTTGATGATGGTATAGCACCAATTATAAATGCTATTGAGACAAGTGGTGAATTAACGAAACCAGTACTTGTATCTGGTTCTTCTGAGATAATCTCTAACTTCCCACAAATGAGTAATTTCAAAACAGCTGTATTCACAGTTTCTGATGCAAGTATTGGATTTTCTGATGCAAATACATCTGGTCAATTAGCTTTAATCAAATCTTTAATGACTAAAGGTTGTGATATAATGATTGCTTCTTGTTTTGATGTTATCAATTTAGGTGGTATTGTAAATGGTTTACAACCAACTGCTGAAGCAACAGACTTCTATACAAATACATTAGGTGTTAGTATGGGAGTTCCTTTAACTATATTAAATAGTCAAGGTCAACTAGCTTCTGTACCTTTCACAGGTGTTGCAGGTGATCCAATCGGAAATGGTTTATCTTTCAATTATAACCAAGCTTATAATCCACAGACTTATCCGTTCTATGCTAGATATATGGTTACAATGCAATTGAATGGTAAAACTAATGCACAAGCATTTTTAAATGCTTCTTCTGCTGTTAGTGCTAACTTGAACGAAAATAACAACAAGGTAGGTATTAGACTAGATAATAATGGTCAAAGAACTGCTTATTTCTCAGTTGCATTAGATCCAATCCCAAGCCCAGGAAGAGATCAATTAATCAAAAACACTCTTGTTTGGTTAAAAGGTTCTGGTTCTACTGCTAACGGTCCGACTATCTCTCTGAGCACAACTCAAGTAGTATTTGGAGAAGTTAAATTAGACCAAACTGGAACGGAAATCATTAAAGTTACGAATACTGGTGATGAAGCACTTGTAATTTCAGCTATCAACTTTAAATCTGGAACAGATTTCAAAGTAAAAGGATCTACTCCTCTAACTATAGATGCTGGTCAAACAGTTAACATTAGTGTTGAGTTTACTCCTACTGAAGTTAAAAACTACTCAGATGAAATGACAATCGTTTCTAACGATGCTGCTAATCCAAGTACAGTAGTTACTGTAAGAGGTATTGGACTAGGTACTTCTTCTGTTACTGGTATTATACCTAACGTATTTAAAATGACTGTAGGTCCTAACCCTGTAGTTAACAGCTCTGAAATCAACTTAGATATCAACGGTTCAGTGAATCTAGATTTAGAGTTAATCGATGCTACTGGTAAAGTAGTTAGAAATATATTCAGTGGTATTACTACTACTAATACTCTTGAATTGAATGCTACTCAACTTAGCTCTGGTACTTATTACCTAAATGCAAACGTTGATGGTAAAACTACTCAATTACCTGTTGTTATTACAAAATAATATCAAGTATAAGAGTTTTAAATATATAATCCTGCTTCCCTTTGGAAGCAGGATTTTTTTTTAATAAAAATAAACTTTGCTACTTATTCGTTATTTTAGAATGTTTTATAAAACCAATTTCGGAAAACTATTAGATGGATAATTCAATCATCCCTTATATAATTGAAACTACAAGTCGTGGCGAAAGAGCTTACGACATATATTCAAGACTATTAAAAGAAAATATCGTATTTATAGGTGGTCCAATAGACGACCATATGGCGAATTCGGTAATTGCACAATTACTATTTTTATCTTCACAAAACCCTAAGAAAGATGTAAATCTATATATTAATTCTCCTGGTGGTAGCGTAACTGCAGGATTGGCAATATATGATACTATGAAATTCATCAAACCAGACATCACAACTATTTGTATGGGTATGGCTGCATCTATGGCACAAGTGCTACTGTGCGCTGGTACAGAAGGTAAACGCTTTGCGCTTCCGCACTCTAGGATTATGATGCACCAACCTTCTGGTGGTACACAAGGGCAATCTGCAGATATAGAAATATATACAAGAGAAATTCTGAGAATAAGAGAAGTGCTTTATAAAATAATTGGTGAGCACACAGGAAAGGATGCAGAACAAATAAAGAAAGATGCAGATCGAGATAACTATATGACTCCTGAAGAAGCTAAAGCATACGGATTAATTGATAAAATTCTATTACCGGGTACTAAACTAGCATGAGTGAAAAAAAAGGAAAATATCCATTTCAAGTAGTGTGTTCATTTTGTGGACGAAACTCAAAAGAAGTAGAAAGCTTGATAGAAGGAGTAAATGAAGTCTATATATGTGATGTATGTATAAATACTTCACATGAACTATTGAGTTTGAACCAAAAGAAAGACAAATCAATAAATTTTGATATAAATCTCTCAACTCCTAAGATGTTGAAAGAGAAACTAGATGAATATGTTATAGGCCAAGATAGAGCTAAGCAAGTTCTTTCGGTCGCAGTTTATAATCACTACAAAAGAATATCAAATCTAGAACTAGATAATGAATTTGATTCAGTAGAATTAGAAAAAAGTAATGTTTTAATGCTTGGTCCTACAGGAACAGGAAAAACATTATTAGCTAAAACCCTAGCTCGTTCTTTGAATGTTCCTTTTGCTATAGCAGATGCTACGACGGTCACAGAGGCAGGTTATGTAGGTGATGACGTAGAAACGGTACTATTAGCATTATTACAAAATGCTGATTATGACGAGAAAGCGGCTCAAAGAGGCATCATCTATATAGATGAGATTGATAAGATTGGCCGTAAAAGTGAATCATCTAGTATAACTAGAGATGTATCTGGCGAAGGTGTACAACAAGCACTACTCAAAATATTAGAAGGAACAAAAGCGGGTATTCCCCCTAAAGGTGGACGAAAACATCCTGAGCAAAAGTTAATCTATGTAGATACTACTAATATTTTATTTATTCTTGGCGGCGCATTTGATGGTTTGGAGCAAGTAATATCTCAAAGATTAAAAAAACAGACCGTAGGTTTCTTATCAGATGATGATGAAAACCTAAGTGAAGAAAAAGATGATCTATTTAATAAAGTTGAAGCAGAAGATATAGTAAAGTTTGGTTTTATTCCGGAGTTAGTAGGGCGTATGCCAGTAATAACAGCTTTAAACTCATTGAGTGAAGAAGCTATGCTAGATATACTAACCAAGCCAAAAAATGCTGTAATCAAGCAATATCAAAAATTATTTGCTTACGAAGGAGTTGAACTTGAGTTCACAGAAGAAGCATTGAAAGCTATTGCTCATAAGGCAATGAAGAGCAAAACAGGAGCAAGAGGACTTAGATCTATGGTCGAAGCTGCTATGCTTGATATTATGTATGTTGTACCTGAAATGAAAGACTTAAAAAAATGTATAGTCACAGAAGATACTATAAACACAAATTCGAATCCAGAATTTATTTATTCAACTAACAAGAATGCCATATAATGCCAGAAATAATAAATATTGCAGGTAAAAAAGTAAGAGTAGGCGAAATAGAAGAAATTCATCTGAAAATCGCTAGACTACCAACTTACACTACGATTAACTTACCCGTACATATATATAGAGGTAAAAAAGATGGACCTGTATTATTATTAACTGGAGGCTTGCACGGTGATGAATTAAATGGTATTGAGATTATCCGTAGAATGATAAACAATGGTGCAATCATACCTGAGCGAGGCACTGTAATAGCAATGCCTTTAGTAAACGCATATGGATTTTTGCAGAATGTAAGAGGAGTACCTGACGGAAAAGATATCAATCGTAGTTTCCCAGGTTCTAAAAATGGTTCTTTGGCAAAATTGATAGCACATACTCTAATGCACCAGATAATTCCATTAATAGATTATGGTATAGACTTCCATACCGGTGGGGCATCTAGAGCAAATTACCCTCAAATTAGATGTGCTTTTACAGTACCTGAGAATATAGTTCTAGCTCGTGGATTTGCTCCCCCAATGATATTGAACTCACCGTTAATCGAAAACTCATTTAGGAAAGCTGCGTACCGTAAAGATAAACATATATTAGTATATGAAGCAGGAGAATCATTGAGGTTCTCAGATATAGCAATACAAGAAGGTATCAACGGAACATTAAGATTAATGAAGTATCTTAAAATGATAAGTGAAGCACCTGCTCCTAATGAAGAAACAGTTATATACTTAAAAAGTGATTGGTTAAGAGCTAAATATGCAGGAATGTTTTCTTCCTATGTAGAATTAGGTCAAGAAATAAAGCACAAAGAAAAAATTGGCCATATTGCTGAACCTTTCGGTCATGAAGAATTTGAAATTTTCGCAACAAGAAATGCACGAGTAATCGGTGTAAACAATGCTCCAGTAGTACACAAAGGAGATGCATTGATACATTACGCTTACGAAGTCAAAAAATAATTATTATAATCAGTAGTTATTTTCTTGTATATAAATAATTAAACAATTATATTTGAAGTCTATTAAAAATTACAATCGGAAAAACAAATGGCAACTGTTGTAGAAATAGCTGGTTTCCAATACGAAGTTGAAAAAGATGCAAAGCTAAGTGTTCCTTTATTAGAAGGCAACCCAGGCGATAGCGTTGAATTTTCTAACGTTCTATTGAACGAAAAAGATGGAAATTTCACTTTCGGTAGCCCATTGATAGATGGTGCTAAAGTTACAGGTAAGATATTAGAACACAAAAAAGATAAAAAGGTTCTAGTATTTCACAAGAAAAGAAGAAAAGGTTACCAAAAATTAAATGGTCACCGACAAAATTACACAAGAATTCAAATCACTGATATATCAGTTTAAGGAGAGAATAACATGGCTCACAAGAAAGGTCAGGGATCCGTTAGAAACGGAAGAGATTCACACGGTCAAAGAAGAGGCGTTAAAAAATTTGGTGGCGAAGAAGTAATTTCTGGCAATATCATTATCAGACAGCTTGGTACTAAATACAAACCAGGTAAAAACGTTGGTCTAGGTAAAGATTACACTATTTTTGCTCTTACTGATGGTACTGTGAAATATGAAAAGAAAGCAAACAATAGAACTTGGGTATCTGTTTTACCTAACTAAGAAAATTTATTTTTTATAATAAGTTATATTTATAACTCTCAGCTTGCAATCCCGTCTATTCCAATAGATGGGATTTTTTTTACTCCAAATATATTAAGCTCACTAATAATTACTTCCACTCCGAAACCCTAAATTAGATAATAATAAGTAGCTATTTTAAAGTGGATTATTGAAAATATTAATTGCATTTAATAAAAAAATTCCGTAATCTGTATAAAGAGAATTATAGTAATTAAAATCATTATGCAATTAAATATTTAAATTTATGATAAAAGAAGTTAGTAAATCTACCGAATTATTCGAGCGTAGAAAAGAAGTAGTAGCTAATGGGGTGGGTGTATTTAATACAGCTACAGTTAGTCATGCCAAAGGTGCTATTATTACTGAAGTAGATGGAAGAGAAATCATTGATTTCGCAGGAGGGATAGGTGTAGTAAATGCTGGTCATTGCCCCGAACCTGTAGTAGAAGCAATAAGAGAACAAGCAGGTAAATATATACATACTAGTTTTAATGTTGTTACCTATGAACCATATATACAACTATGTGAGGACTTAGTAGAGATATTACCACATGGTTCGAAGACAAAAGCAATGCTAGTCTCAACTGGCGCCGAGGCAGTGGAGAATGCAATTAAAATAGCAAGACAGGCTACTAAACGACAAGGAATTCTGTGTTTTTCAGATGCATATCATGGTAGAACTATGATGGCAATGTCGTTGACTAGTAAAGTTAGTTATAAAATTGATTGCGGTCCATTTGCACCTGAAGTTTATCGTATCCCGTTTCCAAATTTTTTTAGTAAAGGAAATGGTCGGAGTCTAGAAGAATTTGTAGAAGATGAGTTAAACTTACTCTACGAAAGCACATTAAATCTAGTTGACATTAACAATCTAGCCGCTATAATCATAGAACCAATACAAGGAGAAGGTGGATTTAACCCTGTACCAAAAGCTTACCTAAAAGGCCTTAGAAAGTTTTGTGATGAGAATGGTGTTATGTTAATTATGGATGAAGTACAAAGCGGATTTTGTAGAACTGGTCATTGGGCTAGCTGGCAACATTATGATGTAGTTCCTGATATTAGCACTTACGCAAAATCTATGGGTTCTGGATTACCAATAGCAGCAGTTGTAGGTAAAGCCGAAGTTATGGATGCAGCAGCAATAGGTTCAATCGGTGGAACTTATATAGGGAGCCCTATTAGTTGTGTTGCTTCTATTGCAACTATCCAATATATGAAAGATATCAATCTTAATAAAAAAGCAATTGAGATTGGGGAAATAATTTACAATAGATTAATTAAATTGAAAGCAGAGTGTCCTGCTATTGGCGATGTCCGTGGTGTAGGAGCTATGATTGGAATGGAATTTGTATTGAATAACAATCCGAAACTCCCAGATTCTACAATTTGTAAAAAAGTAGTCGAAGCATGTTACGAAAACGGTTTGATTATTTTAAGCGCAGGAACACACAAAAATATAATAAGAATACTGTCTCCATTAGTAATAACTTTAGAAGAGTTAGATAAAGGATTGACAATTTTAGAAACACAAATAAGAAATTTAACAAAATGAACCACATGAATACGTTTTCGATAGCTGGTATACAAATGAGAGTGTCAGCCGTCGCACCCAATGTAGAAATGATGAAATTAAAAATAGACATCACTATGAATCTATATCCTTGGATAGAGATGATTATGTTTAGTGAGCTTTGTGCCTACGGCCCTCTAACTTATACAGCCCAAGAAATACCAAATAACTTTGAAGAGGAAATGCAGGAAATTGCTAAGAAGTATGGTATATGGTTGTTGCCTGGTTCAATTTTTGAGAAGAACGAAGGTAAAATATATAATACAGCCACGGTTATAAATCCTGATGGTGAGATAGTCACTAGATATAGAAAGATGTTTCCTTTTTACCCCTACGAAGTTGGAGTAGCGCCAGGGCACGAATTCTGTGTTTTCGATGTACCAGATGTAGGGAGATTCGGTGTTTCTATATGCTATGATATGTGGTTCCCTGAAACTACAAGAACACTTGTATCTATGGGGGCAGAAGTAATACTTCACCCAACCCTTTCTGGAACAATAGACAGAGATATAGAATTATCGATAGTAAGAGCTATGGCTTCTGTTAATCAATGTTTTTTCTTCGATGTTAATGGATTAGATACTGGTGGATGTGGACGTTCGATTGTATGTGGTCCTGACGGAAGAGTTCTGCATCAATCCGACAGTACGGAAGAGATAATCCCATTGGAGTTAAACATTGACCATGTTAAGCGAAGTCGTGAACTTGGTATTTTACGTTTGGGTCAACCACTAAAGAGTTTTAGAGACCACTTAGGAGAATTTACCATTTATCAGAAAGGGGTGAAATCTGAGTATTTGGAATCACTTGGTCCACTTATAAAGCCAACTCGATTAGAAGCTTTATCAAAATTGAAGATAAAAGAAGACAAGATACTACATCCCACAACGCCTGTAAGATTTAAAGGGGATGGTTTAATTTAATTAAAAAGGAGAATTAATAATGGGTAGTATATTAGCACAAAAAAGAAACAAAAATGGAACACGCAAAGATTTCATTAGTTGGTTTGAAATACCCGCTATTGATTTTCAACAAGCAGTAAATTTCTATAGTTATATATTTGATATAGAAATGGAACAAGTGATAAATGAGGATAGTGCTACAGCTTACTTCCCTGTTACTACTGGTATAGGCGGGGCTATAACTTCTGGTTATAGTAACGAAACTAGTAGTAGTGGGCCATTATTATATTTGAATGGCGGTGAGGATCTAAATAATGTTCTTAATAAAGTGGAAGAGGCTGGTGGAAGGATTATCATGTCAAAAACACTAATTTCAAAAAACGCAGGTTATTTTGCAGTCTTTGTTGACTCACAAGGTAACAAACTTGCCTTGTATTCAAAGAAGTAATAAATGAAAAAAACTGAAATATCAAGAACTCAATTCTATAATATTAGTCAACTCCGAATAGATTATTGGAGTAGATTGAAAATTGATTCGAATATTCTAAAAGAGTCAAATACTTCTAAAGAAAACGAAAAAATTATTATTGATAGAGTCAATAATCTAATAAATGAGCTATCAAATATAGAATCATATTTTGCAACTCCTGGCACATTGAGATTAAAATCTATAAGTTCACTATTTAAAGATAAAGAGTATAACTCATTAGCATATAAAATCAGTGAAACTTGTAAGCAATTAGTTGGTAATAAGCACAATCTAGTCAATGAGAAATCAATTGATGACGAAATGAGCTTAGATCAAATAGAAGATTTAGAACAGATAGTAACAGATAGCAAAAATCATTTTGATGTCCTTTTCATAGATAATATCTCCGAACAAGAAGAAATTGACCTAAAAAGTAAATATAGAAATATAAGTGAGAAAAATGATAAATTTACTTACAGTATTATAGTCCAAGACTCATTTCAAGATGCACTTATAGCCCTCTTGTTCAATCATAATATTCAATCAGTAATTATAAGATTTGCTCCTCAATATTATTCAAATAGAATAAGAGAAGAAATTGCTCCTTATGTAAAGAGTATAGAGAAATATAATTATTCCCATCTTGATGAAACCGAGTTAGGGCCTGTTTTGGGAGATTTAATTAAAAGAATTAGACCAGAACTTGATATTTATTATGTTACTGACACATCACTTACAAAATTAAAAGATAGTACTCTAAAGTGCTTCAGACGGATATTTTACCAATCGGAAGATATTCAAGAAATGCATCTTACTTTATTAAGAGGTATAGAGGAAAGATATGATACACCTTTCTTTAGTGCATTAGTAGATTATAGTCAAAAACCTACAGGCGTATTTCATGCTATGCCTATTTCTAGAGGGAATTCCGTTTTCAAATCAAATTGGATTAATGACTTTGGCGAATTCTATGGAAGAAATTTATTCTTAGCTGAGACATCCGCTACAACAGGTGGATTGGACTCGTTACTAATGCCAACAGGCCCATTGAAAAGTGCGCAAGAGAAAGCGAGAGATGCTTACGGATCTCTCAATACTTATTTTGTAACCAATGGGACATCTACTGCAAATAAGATCGTTCTACAAGCTTTAGTCAAACCAAAAGATGTAGTTCTAATAGATAGAGATTGTCATAAATCACATCATTATGGTTTAGTTCTAGCAGGTGCATATCCAGTATATTTAGACTCTTACCCAATACAAGAGTACTCAATGTATGGTGCAGTTCCTATAGATCACATTGTAAACAAACTTTTACAGTTGAAAGAGTCTGGTAGATTAGATAAAGTCAAAATGTTATTACTTACAAATTGCACTTTTGATGGTATAGTATATAACGTCGAAATGGTTATGCAACGCGTGCTTGCTATAAAGCCAAATATGATATTTCTTTGGGACGAAGCTTGGTTTGCTTTTGCAGGATTTGGTGTTAACCATAAGCAACGTACAGCTATGTACACGGCAAGAAAATTATCTGAAAAATACAAGAGTCAAGAGTACAAAGATGAGTATGACAAACATATAAAATCCCTAAAAAAGGGAGAACTTTCAAAGTTACCTAATCCTGCTTTAGTAAGAGTTAGAGTTTATGCTACACAAAGTACGCATAAGACTTTAAGTAGCTTTAGGCAAGGTTCAATGATTCATATTTGGGACGAAGATTTTAGAAGAAAATCCGAAAGTACATTCTTAGAAGCTTATATGACCCACACTTCTACATCGCCTAACTACCAAATGCTTGCTTCACTAGATATTGGTAGAAGGCAGGTACAATTCGAAGGATTTGAGTTAGTTGAAAAAAGTATAGAAATGGCTATGCTTCTTCGCGAAAAAATAGTCAATAGTCCACAACTCAATAAATATTTTGATGTTTTGACTGTACATGACTTTATACCAAACGAACGAAGACAATCAGGACTACAAGAATACTATACCAAAGAATTAGGCTGGAATCTAATGGAAGGAGCTTGGAGGGACGACGAATTTGTTCTTGACCCAACGAAAATTACTCTTTGTATTGGGAAAACTGGAGTTGATGGTGATACTTTTAAAAACAAGTATCTGATGGATCAATTTGGTATACAGATTAATAAAACTTCTAGAAACACTGTTTTATTTATGACAAATATTGGTACGACAAAAGGAAGTGTTTCTTATTTAGTAAAGGCCTTGCTTAATATCTCCGAAGAGTTAGATGAAGGATTAAAATCACTTAATGATAAAGAACTTGAGTTGCATGAGAAAAGAATTTATTCATTGATGAAAGATGTGCCACCTCTCCCTGACTTTAGTTATTTTCATGAATCTTTCCAAGCTGTACCTGGAGTACCAGGTGGAGATATAAGAACTGCTTATTACTTAGCTTATGATGAGAAAAATTACGAATATATATTGTTAGAAGATTGCCTAGCTGTAATGAAAGCAGGAAGAGTTTTAGTTGCTTCTACATTTCTAATCCCATACCCTCCCGGGTTTCCAGTGTTAGTGCCAGGTCAAGTTATAAGTGAAGAAATTATAAACTTCATGTTGGCTTTGGATGTTAATGAAGTTCATGGATATAATTCGAAATTAGGAATGAGAATATTCAAAGAAAAAGTATTAAGAAGAGATCAGATTAATTCATCTATTGGTGGAATTTCAACAATAAAATAAGGGAAATAATATGAGTGCAAAAAAGAAAGAAGTGGCTAAAAAGCCTACAGTTGCAAAGAAAAAGACAGTAGCTAAAAAACCTGTAGCAACTAAAAAAACAACTGTAGCCAAAAAATCTACTACCCCAAAAAAATCAGTTGCCACCAAAAAGAAAGTAGTCAAAAAAGTATCAAACAAAGAAGTTTTGAACGGAGTGCCTGATGTAAGACGATTTTTTTACAAAAATGAAGTCCCAATTTATTTCATTAGCGCAACCAACTTTAATCTATTAGGTGCTGATGAATGGATAAAAGGTTTTAAATTTATTTCTCATATCGAATGTTTTGATGGACAACATCCTAATGTTTTTTCACCTAAAAACGAAATCCCTCATGATGAATTCACAAGTATTGAAGATATAAATAACTACTTGCTAATGCACCCTGAAGTTCAAGACTATTTAGTAACTAGAAAGAGAGGTAGAACTACAGGGAAAGCGATGTTCCTGATGTTCAATGAAGAAACAGAAAGATTAGCAAAAAAGCTCGGATTAGAAATTATATTTCCATCTGCAAAGATGAGAAACTTTATGGACAACAAAGTTAACACAAATAGAATTGCTGAAAGGGCTGGTGTACCTTGTGTTCCGTACGTTTTATCTAGAGTAAAAGATTTTGAGCATTTACGAAGAGTCTCATCTGATTTAGGTGATAGTTTAGTAATTCAAACTCCTTATGGCGACTCTGGTCACACGACTTTTTTCATATCCAACGAAGCTGAGTATAATAAGCACAAAGAAGATATAGAAAAGGAAAAAGAAGTTAAGATAATGAAACGAATTCGTTGTAAAGGATCTGCTATCGAGGCATGTGTAACACGCCATGGTACTATAGTTGCACCGCTTATGACCGAATTAGTAGGTTTTAAAGAGCTAACTCCGTACAAAGGTGGTTGGTGTGGTAATGAGATTTATCCCGATGCATTTACTCCAGAAATAAGAGCTAAAGCAGCTGATTTCACAAAGAAATTTGGAAATCAGTTAAGAAAAGAAGGATATAAAGGTTATTTCGAACTAGATTTCTTAATTGATCAGGATAATGGTGAAATATATTTAGGTGAATTAAACCCACGTATTACTGGCGCTAGTTCTATTACAAATCACGCCGTATTCGCATTAGCTGATGCGCCATTGTTTATATTCCACATACTTGAGTGGATGAAGGTAGATTATAATATAGATGTTGAGAAAATAAATGAAAGATGGGCTAGACAGAGAAATATAGATGAATGGAGTCAGTTAATCATCAAACATACAGAAGACACTATCGAATATATTTCTGATGCTCCAAGGTCTGGTATATATAAGATGTTTGATAATGGTCATATACAATTCGATAGAATGGATACACATAGAAGAGCAGTAGAATCTGATAAAGAAGCATTCTACTTACATATCTCAAAATCTGGCGATTACTTGTACGAAGGAGCTGATATGGGTATATTAGTATCAAGGGGTAGAATGATGACTAAAGACTTTAAGTTGAATCAACGAGCTAGAAAATGGATAGATGCAATACGTGCTCAATACTCAACTAGATTAATCGAAGATAAAAGAATTGAGAAGCATTTGAAAGGTTCTTTGACTAAGTAATTGCTTTTTAAATTTTAATTTTATAAACCCTGCCATTGGTGGGGTTTACTTTTTTCTACCAATTAGTAGTATCGAATCATTTTCTTCAAATTCGTCATAATAATCTATATCAAGAATTTCGAATTGTGGTGAAAACACTTCTTTCAGATTTGCTTTTTCATGATAATTAACGAACATTCCTTTGAAATTTTCTGTACCTTCTCCCCTCCAAAAAGTATGGCAGACAATACCTTTATCGTTTAATAATTCATATTGTCTATTAATACTAGCTATTAATTCTTTATCACTAAGATGATGAAGTACCTTGTTAGAATAAATACATTCAAATTTCTGAGTAATTTCTAAAGTAGTAGCATCAAGTTTAAGAAACTTCTCATTTGGATAAGATTCCCTAAGCTTAATTAAAAATTCTTCCGAAAAATCAGAACCGGTTACATTAAATCTTTTACTTAATATTTCCCAATCTGTACCAGGACCTGAACCGATTTCTAATATACTATCATCTTCTTTCAGATAAGGGGTAAGTTTATTAATTATCACTGCCCCATTTACACCTTCAGCCAACTTAATATATTCTTCAACTGACTCTTTGGTATGATAGTATTCGGATGACATTACCTAACCTCTTGACCACTCGATACTGTTTTCTCTGGTGTTACTAAAGCAAGAGAACCATCATCAGAGTTAACTGCTAATAGCATTCCTTCTGACTTTTCACCCATTAGTTTAGCTGGAGCTAAGTTCGCAACTACTACTACCGTCTTCCCTACTATTTCTTCAGCAGAATAGTGTTGGCTAATTCCTGCTATTATCTGTCGAGTTTCTTCGCCTATTTGTACTTGTAGTTTTAGTAGTTTGTTCGATTTTTTTATCGGCTCGGCAGCAATAACAGTCGCCGTTTTTAGCTTCACTTTCATGAAATCATCGAACGTGATTTCCTTCACTTTTTCTTCCACAATTTCTTCCTCATTTTGAGCATTCTTATCACCCAATTTTGCTTTCTCTGCTTCTACAAAATCATCTTCTATTCTGCCGAATATTATTTGAGGTTGACGTACTTCTTGACCTTGGTTTACTAAAGCTAATGCCGCAGATGACCAAATATCTGTTAGCAATGTATCATCGCCAATAGTTATTTCCTCGCCCAATAGAGATTGGATATAAGCCGCAGAATAAGGGATTATAGGAGCAAATACAATAGAGAGAGAACGTACTAACTGACAACAAACGAACATAGTTTTAGCAGCTTGATTTTCATCAGCCTTTATAGATTTCCATGGCTCTTCGTCATTGAAGTACTTGTTTGCAGCTCGAGCTATGTTCATAGACTCAGTTATTGCATCGCGGAATCTGAACTTTTCGTAATTCTCAGATACCTTCTCTACCCCACTTTTTAGGGCCTCAATTACTGCTTTGTCATTTGGCTCCAAATCACCTTTCTTACCTGTATTCCAATAGTCAAGAAGTGGAATGTATTTATCTGATAAAACTGGTACTTTGCTATCAAAATTCTTATGCAAGAAAGTCATCAATCGGTTGACGAAGTTCCCCAATATAGACGCTAATTCGTTGTTATTACGTGCTTGATAGTCTTTCCAAGTAAAATCAGCATCCCTCGTTTCTGGGAAGTTCATAGCCAAAGAATAACGCAGAGCATCAATTTTATCTGGCTCTGGGTGTGCTTCTACGAAGTCCTTTAGGTCAATAGACCAATTCCTAGATTTAGAGAATTTTTTACTTTCTAGATTCAAAAACTCATGTGCAGGTACATTCTTTGGTAATATATAAGGATTATCTCCATCGCTTCTACCGTGCAACATAGCTGGGAATATCAATGTATGGAAGACAATATTATCTTTCCCAATAAATGCATAATATTCTGTATCTTCACTTTGCCACCAATCTCTCCATTCATCCGAATCACCAAAGTGTTTCTTAGTTGCAGAAATATATCCTAAAACAGCATCGAACCAAACATATAATACTTTGTCTTTTGTTTTTTCTTTATCCATTCCCTCTATTTCATTGAGGTGAACGCCCCATTTCAAATCACGGGTAATAGCTCTGTTGCTAAGCCCTTGCTTTAGCCAGCTACGAGTTTGTTGCAATACGTTGTCTTTCCATGCATCTGCATTGGACTCAATATACTGCTCCAAAAATGACTGAAACTCACCGAATTTGAAATACCAATGAGTTGTTTTCTTTAACGCTGGGGTTTTACCCGATATTAAGCTAATAGGGTTCTTCAATTCAATTTGATTATAATATGCACCGCAACTATCACATTGGTCGCCTCGAGCGTGCTCAGACCCGCAATTAGGGCATATACCCTCTACGTAGCGATCAGGGAGGAACATATTAGCGGATTCGTCATAGAATTGCTCAGTTTCTTCCTCTTGCAAATATCCTTTGTCTAGGAAGTGCTTGAAAAACTCTTTAGCTACTTCGTGATGCTCTGCAATAGATGTACGAGAATATACATCGAACGACATACCAAGCTTTTCAAACGCTTCTTTGTTAGAATAGTGGTATTTGTCTATTATTTCTTGTGGTGTAACACCTTCTTTCTCGGCAGCTATAGTTATAGCTACTCCGTGTTCATCAGAACCACAGACATAAAGAACATCATCTCCTATTAGTCGTTTATAACGCACAAAGAGGTCAGCCGGCAAATAAGCCCCTGCACAATGTCCGAGGTGAATATATCCATTTGCATAAGGTAAAGCAGAAGTAACAAGTATTTTCTTATTCATATTAAAATCAAATATTCGTAAATAGTATGGACTACAAATATAAACAAGGTAATCGGTAAAAAGTAATAAAATGGAGCCGAATATAGAATGAATTGTGTATATTTGAAGATACGACTCAATAAATCACTTCAGAACCTATGAAAAAATCAAATTTCAGTTTAGTTCTTAGAGAAATAGCATTAGATGTGTTTTTCTATATGATAGTCCTCAATGGATTATTCCTATTAGAAATGAATAATTTATTTCTAGAAATAGCAATTGCTATTACTCTAACTTGTGCAATGCGATATGCCTTGTACAAACATGAAGGTGGATTCTTTGAGAGTGAGAACTAATAACCTTATTATTATAGGTCTGCCTTCAACACTTTACCAGTTGTCCTAAGCAAACGAATATAGGAATGAAGCTTTTGTTAATACACCTCTATTACTTCCCTATCTTTTGTTTTAGTGTTTCAATTAAACTTTCCCCACGTAGTTCGGACTGTACTTTAGTATCGAATTCACCTTGAGGGTTTATAAGCATCATCGTTGGAAAAGCAGAAATTTTATAATCTTTTAATACATTTTCTATATATCCTTTCATCTGTATTGTCTGAGTCCATTTTATATTATTCTTTTCGCTGTATTCTTTAATAACATCTACACCTCTATCATTAGCAATTCCAATTATTTCGAATCCCTTATCTTTGAACATTTCGTATGCCTTAATTAAATTCGGGGTCTCAGCTACACATGGTCCACACCAAGTTCCCCAGAAATCTAATAACACCCATTTACCTGCAAAATCGGAGAGACTGTAATACTTCCCATCAATCGATTTAAATTCTAACTTTGGAGGTATTTTAGAAATCATAAAGTCCATCTTCTCGATAGTTCTTTTCATTCCATCTAGTTGTGACTCAGATAAATCTTCTTCCGATATGTAGTTATTAATCCTATCAATAATAAAATCATAACCTCCCGGTTCATATGCTACTTTTGTACGTGATAAGCTGTAATAGAATCTATTTTTTAATGATGTTCTTTCTGTATTTGATTCTATTTTATTAAACATTTTCTCGACAATATCCACATTAGATTTAGGGTCATTTAGAAATTCAGATCTATATAACATACCATCTATCACATCATAAAATAAAAAAGGGAATTCTTTTACCGAATTAAATACATCTACCCTAAAAGCATGATTACTACTAGTATCAGTAACTTGCATTAAATATAATTTATTCACCTTTAGATAATCATTTAAGATGGGAGTTTTTATTACTTTGAGTAAGCTATCATTTATTCTAATTAATCTATCTACTTTTTTAGTTATTGCTATTTTCATACTATCGATATATTCTTGAGAGTAGTCTTTTAAATACTCATCACTATACTGCCTTACAAATACGTAATAATTGTAATCAATGTCGAATATATCCTTTAATGGCATCAAATCTAATATTTCATTATACTTAGAATTTATTGGAGAGTTTACCCATTTCCCATTCGTCAAACTTGTATCATTGTCGGACTCCCTAACTCTATACTTCCCAAAGTCAACATCGATATCAATAATTTTATCTTTGGGATAACGAACAGCTTTATAATCTCCATTATGATCATAATCCCACTCCCCCGTATGTGAGTTAGGAGTATAAGTTATACCATCATTTAAGACTAAATAATACCCGATAGTATCAATGTCTTTAGGATTAATTTTAGAATATATTTCGTTATTGAGATTTACTTGAAATGAAAAATTATTTTTATCTGTTAACATATCGAATGTTGTTGCTTCCCTAATATCTCTTCTACCAGCGGAAATAAAAATATCTACAGAGTCTATTATCTTAGGTATCCCTCTTTTTGATAACACTGCCTCCACTCTAGGATTAGCATCACCTCCGATATAACGCGTCATAAAAGCTTCATAGCCTGGAGCTGCTAAATGTAGTTCTAAATAATTTTGATTATCTGGAATTTTGTATTTAAACTCACCATTATTATTAGTTTTTATAGTATCTATTATAAACCATTTCTCAGCTTTTTCTCTATTACTATAAACGAAAACTTCTTTTCTTGCATCCCCATCATCAGCTAAAGTGATTTTACCTGTGATATATTTCACGTCCTCTTTAGTATATGAATTTGTAGTGGCAATAAACAAAATTGCTAGTGATAATAATAAATTCTTCATACCATTCCCTTGAAACTTATTTAGAGTATCATAATTAGTCAAATTAAATTAATAAACATTCGCGTAATTATAAAGTGAATTATTAACTACTCATTACCAATCTCTTTTTCTAAGGTAGGTATCAGTTTTTCCCCTCGTAAGTGGTGAGCTTTTACTTTTACAAACTTTCCAGTTGGGTCTATAAGCATCATAGTTGGGAAACTAGTAATGCCGTATTGCTCTAGTACACCCTTAGCATACCCTTCTAACGCAATAGTATTAGTCCACTTCATTTCATTCTTTTTTATGTAATCTGATACTATATCTACACTGCGATCGTTTGCTACGCTTATCATCTCGAATTTCTCCCCACCTAATTTGTTGTATGCTTCTACTAAAAATGGTGTTTCCATTACACAAGGTCCACACCATGTCCCCCAAAAGTCGAGCAGTACCCATTTGCCTTTGTATTCCGATAGTTTTCGTTCCTTACCATCTATTGTCTTGAATGAAAAATCAGGAGCAAAGTTCATAGTATCTAGAACTAATTGAGCTAAAGTTTTCGGTATTCCTGTTTTTGGCCAACTGTCTAGGTCATCGTATTCAGCTAACTCATTCAGACCATTTATTAGATATTCTCTATACTTCGGTTCTTTTACTATCTCATTTGTCGCCAAACGTGAATAAAGCCCATATCTTAAATAATAGTAATTACGTTTGTTCTTTGATTTTGCAAAGAGCTCTTCTAGTTCATCTAAGTAATACTGAGGATTTTCTTTGAACTCCTTAGTATTAATCACATCGTTGAACTCAGAATAAAATACAGTTGGGAGCATCTGCAATGATTTCATTATAACTAACTTATCTCCCCAAGATTTTAAAGAGTCCGGAGCGCTTAGTAAATCTAGCTTGGTCAAATTCAGATAATCTGTCAGAAAAGGTGAATCAACGATTGAGAGTAAACTATCATTAGTGCTTATAAACCTTCGAAACTTCATTATAGTACCCATTTTCCGACGTTCTACTTCCGCAGAATCGAGCTTCTTTATAGCTTCCTTATTATATTGGAATACGTAGTAATAGAAATTCTGACGTAATCTAGCCACGTCTTCTGCTGGTAATAAATCTATTATTTCGTTGTAACGAGTATTAACAGGAGAATTAACCCACTTACCTGTAGTTAAGCTCTGCTCTTCGGGGTCATCCGAGTATCTGTACTTAGCTAAATCTATAGTCAGAGACAGTATTTTCTTCTTAGTCACAGCCACGGCATAAAAATCACCATTATTATCATATTTCCACTTTCCTTTATGTTCCGCCGGTGTATTAGACCCCTCTTTAAAATGAAGAGTATATCGGACAGTATCTTCTCCTTTACCAGTATATTTCGCATATTTCTTATCATTGAAATCAAGTTTGAATTTCACAAATCTTGAATAACCTATTTTTATCCTTTCGGCAATTCTACCTTTTTTAGTGTATATCACAATTCCAACAGAATCAAACTTTTCAGGTATTGCTCTATTATAGAGTATAGCCTCTACTCTAGGGTTTTTATCTCCCTCTATATAATCGGTCATATATGCTTCGTAACCAGGAGCAGCAAGATGTAGTTCAGCATAATTTATACTTTTGGGAATCGGTACTTTGAACTCACCGTTTGCTGATGTCGGTACTACTTTCATAAGATTATCATCGCTGTTTCGGAAGCGATTATAATAAACATATACTTCACGTTTGGCGACACCATCATCAGCTAAAGTAATTTTACCTGTGATATATTTCATCTCTTCTTCGCCCTGAAGGGCAAGTGATAGAAAGATTAACAAGCTGAGTATAAAAGATAATTTTTTCATAATAATTATCAATGTTGTTATTTTATAACTTAATAAGGAAATTAATTTACGAAATTTTAATTGAGGAGGGAAATGTATAGGGTTTTTTAGATTTAATTCAATTTTTTGTAATTTAAATCAAATTAAGATTTAACTAAGAGGTATATTATGACTCCAGAAGAAAAAATGATAGACAGTATAGAAAAGAACACAGGAAAACCCATTACTCATTGGATAGAAGTAGTTAAGAAATCAGGAATCGAAAAACATAAAGAAATGATAAACTATCTAAAAGACGAGCATGGTTTTACTTATGGGTTTGCAAATCTGGTAGTACACAAGGCCAAAAACTCGGACGCTGGTTCGGTAGCAAAGAGTGAAGATTTGGTTGATTTACAGTATAAAGGAAAAGAGACTCTAAGACCTATATATGATAAGTTAATGAAGGAAATATCAAAATTTGGAGAAGTAGAGATATCTCCTAAAAAAGCGTATGTAAGTCTAAGAGGTAAGAAGCAATTCGCGCTTATCCAGCCATCAACAAAAACTAGATTAGATGTAGGGATAAACTCAAAGGAATTAGAAATAACTGAGCGATTAGAAAAGTCAGGGAGTTTTAACTCCATGTGTTCACACAGAGTTAGACTCTCTGATGAAAAAAATGTTGATAAGGAACTAATAGGATGGCTGAAGTCGGCTTATGAAGAGGCGAGATAAAAAAACAACCTACCTTAGTAAAGGTAGGTTGTTAAACCGTAATTCCCCTTTCAATCCGTAACTTTAGTTACAAGATATTTTTAGATTATCTAATAGTTTATCAAGTTCAAAAGTAGAAACTCCACCATCATCATGGACCATTATAAATAGTCCACCTGTTGAATTACCTACTGACTCCTGAGTTAACCATACACCATCAGTATTTTGAGTAACTTTTGTTTTGAACGAAGTTACATAATTCAGAGATTTTCTTTCGAACACATGAACAGTATTGTCTCCTTTATCTTGGTCAGTAGTAAACCAATAGCCAGTGCCGTTACCGCAATCGTAAAGAGCTATTCCTTCAGCTTGATATTTGAATAAACCAGTACCAATGTTCTTTATGAATGTTCCTTTTTCCAAATCGTAAACTTTAATATTCTTTTTAAGATTACTTTCATCGGATATCAATAGGATATTATTCTCTGGATCAGCGTAGATAGACTCTACTACAAACAATCGACCATCACCTTGTTTTTCACCAATATTCTTAATGAATTTAGATTCAAGTTTATTATTTTTATATTTGAACGTGAATTGTTTTACTCTTTTGTCAAGCACTTCGACATTAGGTTCTTTGTCTTCATCTGATTCGAAATCATCAGTCACGAAAAGTGTATATTCATCATCTGACTTATGAACAGAAAGTCCATAAGGTTTCAATAACTTATCTTGACCAATATAGCCAACATGCTTATAATCTGGCAATGTGAATACTTGTACTCGATTATTATCTCTCTCTACTATCAACATCAGATTATCAATTATCCAGATACCATTGGGTCTACTGAACTCAGATTTACCACTACCTGATTTTCCTATTTTTTCAAGCTCTTTTAGTGATATTGCATCGTAAACTTGTAGGTAATCTTTGTTTTTAGAAGTAGCAATTATATACGATTTATCTCCATCTTTATAAAATGCAGGTGAATCGATATTATTTATATCATCCCAATTGGAAACTACATCTTCTGAAATAGTCATATACTCTGATTCTGTTTTTACGGTATCTACTACATCTACTTTATCTTGTTCTATTTTCTTATCAGCACACGAAAATATTGCGGAAGCGATTAACAACAATACTATTTTTTTCATTTTATTTCCTTTATTGATTATAAGTTAAATTTTATACCAGCGGTAGCTCTTGTATTATAATATTCTAATTGCATAACTCTACTAGAAACACCTTGGAAGTATCTAAGTGGTTGGTTAGTAAGGTTATTGATTTCGAAGAAGAAACTAAACTGGTCAGTAAATTTATATGAGCCATTTATATCTAAAAAGAATTGTTCATCATAGTATTTATCATTTCTTGCTTCACTTTCAAGTTCATCTATGTAGCTAGAAGCATAATTACCAGATACTCTAATTGTCAAATCTTCATTTTCCCAAGATAATGAAGCGTTGAAAGTGTGTTCAGCAGTACCCGGTAAAGTCAAGTCAGACTCACTCCTATCCTCTATACCTAACCCACTTACAGATGACCCAGTATATGTATAATTAGTATAAATATTCAGATTCTCAAGAAAAGAAGGAAGAAAATCTAATCTTCTTTGGAATGCAATTTCAGCACCCATAATCTGCGCAGAAGCTCCATTACGAGGCGTGCTATAGTCATCATACAAATCGCCAGTACCTGGTTCAATATAGTCTCTAGTGTTGAATGTGTAAGTAAAGTCTGTTAAATCTTTGTAGAAAGCTCCTAAAGACAGAATACCAACTGACTCGTAATAGTGCTCATACATTAAATCAAAATTCATTGATTTAGTAGGTTCTAGAGTAGGATTACCTTCGCTCAACTCTCTATCACCACCATCAATAATAATTTGTCTATAAGGAGCAATATCATAGTAATTAGGTCTAGAAATGGAATTTGTCCAAGCTATTCTAACTAGATCATTTTCTGTTAAAGAGTATTTACCATGAATAGACGGAAGTATATTGACATAATTATCAGTTCCAGTAGTTGGTGTGATTGTAGTTGTTCCTTCGTCTTCATTTACTTCAAATTTATTTGCATTATAAGTCAAATCAGTTGACTCGATTCTAACACCATATAATACGTGTAATTTGTCCGTGAAGTCATGTTCTGCCATAACATATCCACCTAAGATATTTTCTTCAGCATCAAAATTTGCAGGTACGTATTCTTCTTTGATATCTTCTTTTTCAAACTTAGAAGCATCATTCAAATCAAGATTTCCTAAAAATTCTCTTGAGACAAAGTCTCCCGCAACATAGTCACCTGGTAGGAAATTGTCTTTAGTTTTATTTGTGTTATTTGCATACATATCTTGTAAAAATTGTGATTCGTATTCATCCGTTGGTTTATATTCATAGAAGTCGTTATCACGTAATTTAGTTTTCATTCTTACTCTACCACCGAACTTAACTTTCGTATTATACCAATCCACTGGTAACTCAAAATCAATTTTCCCGTTAAAATCTACGTCTTCAGTATATTGGTTTAATTCTTGAATTACATCTAATTCATATTTATTGAAAGTATTATCAGCATTATCGTAACTAATATTTGGCTTTTCTAAGGAACTCAGATTTTGGATAACAGAAGATCCATCGTAAGCAACATCTATATAACGTTCATTAGGTCTATCTTCAGATGCTTTAGCATAATTACTATTCCAATTCATTTTTAATGAATTAAATAATAGGTGTTGTCCTGATACAGCAAAGTTCATGGTCTGCTGAGCCTCTAATCTAGCAAAATCTGTTCTGCCAGTTCCAATACCACCTTTCGTTTGACGTATTATTTCGGTTGGGTAAGCACCATTTTCTTGATCATCAAATTTGTATCTAGTTCTATATCTATTTTCCCAATCATCTCTGTTGTTGAATATACCACCCAAAGTTACTGTGTTATTTTCATCAAATTTATAATCAAAATCTAAAGAAATAGAAGATCTAACTCTTTGCAATTCATATTGTCTAATCTGAAAGTCTTCCATAAATGCAGCATCATTATCATCATAAGCCCACTCAGCTTCAATATTATCAGAACCAAGAATATGGTTATTATATGAGCCACTTAGTACGAAACCTAATTTATCATCAAACAATCTTTCACCATAAATCAATGCTCCGTTTAGAATAGGTTCTTCACTTAAGGCATTGTACCCAGAACCTGCAGTAACAGCTAATCTTCTTTCGCTTGGAGCATTTCTAGTAACAAGATTAATAGATCCACCAATTGCATCTGCATCCATATCAGGCGTTAGTGCTTTACTGACTTCTATTGATTGAATCATATCAGCTGAAACTAAATCAAGTTGAACCTCTCTGTTTTCTGCTTCAGCAGAAGGTATTCTATTACCGTTGATAGTAACGGAATTTAATCTAGCAGCTGTACCACGGATTAGACCAAATCTTGCTTCCCCTTGATCGTTTTGTACTGTGATACCTGGTACTCTCTTTAGTGCGTCACCAACGTTTGCATCCGGAAAACGCCCAACTTGATCTGCAGATATTATATTTGTGATATTATTATTATTTTTCTGAGTGTTTAGTGCTTTTGCTTGACCTTTTAAACCGTCTCCTAGTACTAATACTTCATCTGCTTTTACCGTACCAGAAACTAATAGAAATTTTATTGTTGTCGTTTTTTGATCACTCACTTCTATTTCTTGTACTTTATTAGAATAGCCTATATAACTGACTGTCAAAGTTTGCATACCAGTAGGTACGTTCAAGATTTGAAAATTACCGGTTTTGTCAGTAACTGCACCAAGCTTAGTTCCTTTTACCTTTACCACAGCGCCAGGTAGATAGAATCCGTTCGACGCATCTAGTACTTGACCCGTTACTACACCCTCAGGTTTGAAAGAGTATGCAACTGTAGTTGCTATTAGAATTAACGCTAGAATAGATAACAATTTCTTCAACATTGTTACTCCAAAAATAAGTTTATGTAAAATTAATTTTGTGCAAACATATAGCTGAATTGTTAGGTCTTGTGGAAATCTGAGTTAATGGTTTGTTAAGTTGAAAAGATTTTTCAATTAAATTTTTATAAATAAGTATAAAATTATTCGGCTCTTATTCGTTGATATACAGCCAAATGATGTCATTTTTCACTAAAATATTTAGGAATTTTGGCTATCTATAATTAAATTGAAATCTATAAAAACAATAAAAATGTTAATAATATGGCTTGGTTTAAAAGATCAGAAAAGAATATAAAAAATGATGGCCAAAGGAACATGCCTGACGGTTTATGGACAAAAGCACCAAATGGTAATATCATTTACAAAAAAGAATTAGAAGAAAACCTGTATACTGACCCTGCTAGTGATCACCACTTCCGTATCAGTGTAAAAGAATATGTAGGTATTATCTTTGATGAAGGAACATTCAAAGAAACACATAAGAAAGTACGCTCAGCTGACCCGCTTGAGTTTGAAGATACAAAAGCTTATAAAGATAGATTAGCTGCAGCGTATAAAAAATCAGATAGCTCAGATGCTCTAACAACTGGTCACGGCAAGATAAATGGGAAGAAAGTATCTTTCGCTTGTATGAACTTCGATTTTATCGGTGGGAGTATGGGCTCTGTTGTTGGAGAGAAATTTGTCAGAGCTACTCACTATGCAATTAAAAACAAGTGTCCACTTATAGTTATCTCTGCATCTGGTGGTGCTAGAATGCAAGAAGCAGTAATCTCTTTGATGCAAATGGCAAAAACAAGTGTCGCACTTGCACAGCTAGACGATGCTGGATTGCCGTTTATTTCCATATTATCAGACCCTACTACTGGTGGAGTTAGTGCTAGTTTTGCTATGTTGGGCGACGTTATAATAGCTGAACCTGGGGCATTGATAGGATTTGCTGGTCCAAGAGTAATCGAACAAACTATCAAACGTAAGCTACCAGAAGGATTCCAAACTTCTGAGTTTTTACTAGAACATGGATTTGTAGATATGATAGTTCATAGAAAGCAATTAAAAGAAGAGCTAACAAAAATCATTGATTGGTTTGGTTTCTAATAGAACCATATTAATTGTCCTAATTTCAATCTGTATAATACCAAACAGTGTTTTATCAAAACAGTATCACTTAAGGGAAATGGCTTATGTCACTATTGGTGGCGTGTTTGGTGCTAGCTCCAACGACTTCCAAGAAGATTATCAGAATATAATAGGTGGTAATTCGCTAGATTTTCGTGATACACCAGCATTTGGAGCTGGCTTAAAATTTTGGTTAGAAGATCACTATCGTTTGTCTATCTCTGCAGATTACTTTGAATCCAAATCATCTGACTCTTATTCAGAATTTGACTCCCTCTCAATAGGGACAGTCACTCGAGATATTAATAATGAATTCAACATTACTTCAATACCTATAGTTATATCCCTAGATTATATACCAGTAGAACAACAGTTTAAAACTTATGTTTCATTAGGAACAGGAATATTATTATCAAGAGTTTCTTGGCAAGAAAGTGTAAATTCGAATAGAGCTTCAGATATAAGAATTGGTGGTACTCACTATGATGATACAGATATTTTCCCTCTAATTCGAGGAGCTTTAGGAGTAGAACTAGATTTTGATCAATCTGTGACAGGAAATATCATTGGTAATTTAACTATTGAGTTAAGATATACGTATATGTTTAGGAATGTAGATATGTACGGTAAAATTAAAAATCAATTAAATACTGAATCGTCTAGTTTAGAGAACTCAGTTGAGTTGATACCAGGTTATTTGTCATTGAATCTACAATTTGGAATAGAATATTTCCAAACAATTGGTAAATAACATTTTTTTCATTAGATTGTTAGTAATAACGTTCATTTAAAATATATAAATGCTAGGGAGGCAAAGATGACAACAGAAGTAACTTTCAGACACTTTGATGCTAAGAAACATCCAACATTACACGATATGGCATTAGAGTCAGCAGATAGATTTACTCAGTTTAATAGTTCAATATTGAGTGCTCATGTTGAATTTATAAATGAACCCGAAGAAAAGAAAGTAGAGTTCAGAGTTAACGCGAACGGTAAAATATTAGTCTCTAGTGACAGTACCGACGATTTCAAAAAAAGTCTTGCTAGTGCAGAAGACAAGTTAATTAGACAGTTAAAGAAATTAAAGACTAAAAAGAATAATCATGATCATGAAAAATTCGAACCTGAGACTGACAAACCAGAATTTTAATTAATTTGGAAGGACATATAAAACAATATGTCCTTTTTTATTTATGTATAACAATCTAAAAGTAATAAGAAAAAAAGAAGTTAAAGTAGAAGCTCTGTTGAACTCACCACTAAAATTACAAGTAATCACTGGTGAAGTTGGGCTAGATAATTCGATCACCGAATCTAATATGTATAGGCCACAGCTTGCTTTAGCAGGATTTACAGAACTATTTACTTATAGTAATGTACAGGTAGTTGGCAATACTGAGATTTACTATCTACGATCTTTGGAATTGGAGCAAAGAAAGCAAGCTTTTAGGAATATCGTACGATTTGATGTGCCTTGTATTATTATAACAAATGGCAATCAGTTCCATGATGAGCTGGTAGAATTGGCTATCGAAAATAATACTGCTATTCTTTCGACAGATAAAGACACTACTTCTGCTATATCAATATTATCTGTATTTTTGAATGATCTATTTTCGCCACATGTGACTATCCATGGCTCCTTTATGGATGTTTACGGTGTAGGAATACTATTCACAGGTGGTAGTGGTATAGGTAAGAGTGAAATTGCTTTAGATTTGGTAGAAAGAGGACACAGGTTAGTAGCAGACGATATAGTAATACTAAATAACAATACTGGCACTGCACTGATGGGCACTGGCACCAACTTAGTACAGCACTTTATGGAAATTAGAGGCTTGGGCATAATTGATGTTAGACGTATGTTTGGTATTCGCTCTATACGATATCAGAAACGATTAGAAATAATAGTAGAATTAGAAGTTTGGGATAGTAATGGTGATTACACTAGAACAGGACTAGAAGAAAACACCTCAAAAATACTTGGAGTGGAGATAACTACAGTGAAGTTACCGATATTTCCAGGTAAAAATATAACTGTAATTGCTGAAGTAATAGCGCTCAATTACTTATTAAAAACCTATGGTTATAATGCTTCTGAAGTATTTACTCAAAAGCTAAATGATACTATAATGAACAAGACTAAAGATAAAAATATAACAGATGAAAGAATAATAAATTATTTTCAAGGCGATTTAGAATAATCGAGAATAAAAATATGATGAAAAGAATACTAATACCTTTATTGCTAATTACTTTCCTAGCTACTGCAATAAAGTCGAATGCAGATGAACCACATATCAGATTCCAAACAAAGACCTCTAAAACAGAGATAAAAGCAGGTGAAGAATTCTATGTTCTAGTTAATATGGATATAGATAAGTATTGGTACACTTACGACTTTATAGATCAAATTAGTCCTGAAGGTATAGGCCCTAATACAACTGAAATCGTAGTTTTAAGTGCAGAGTTAGCAGAGTCAAACGGAGATGTCTTAAAGCCAACCCCTCTTAAAAAATTCGATGAGGGTTTTGAGATGGATTTGACATATTATAAAGGTACATTCGATGTAATAGTCCCACTAAAAGCACTTAAGGATATTACAATTGGTAAAGATGACTTAGAAATAGAAGTTTACTTACAATTGTGTGATACTGTTAGGTGTTTACCTCCTGAACCTTATTCTGTAATAGTTAGTTCGGAAACATACAATTCAAATGATAATGAATCAATAATTGCAGCAAGTACAAAACAATTAGAAGAAAGCGATGACCACAAAGATGAGCCTATAATAACAGAATCAAGTGCTGAGATAGAAGCAAGCAAGAAAAAAGGCGTTTGGTCTTTCCTTTGGTTTGCTATGTTAGCTGGAGGAGCTGCTTTGCTAACTCCATGTGTTTTCCCGATGGTGCCAATTACGGTTTCATTCTTTACGAAAAGAGCTGAACAAACGAAGGCTAAAGGTCTAAGAGACTCACTTATTTATGCACTAGGAATTATACTAACTTTTACGATACTTGGATTTGCTCTTTCCTGGTTATTGCAAGACTCCGGTGGTTTAGGTGGGTTTGCAGCAAATGGATGGGTTAATATACTAATAGCTACAGTATTTGTGATTTTTGCTCTTAATCTATTCGGTGCATTTGAGATACAAATGCCTACTAGTTTGATGAACAAATTAAATAAGCAAACTCAAGGGTCAGGTATTTTTTCAATACTTGTTATGGGTTTAGTGTTTTCACTTACTTCGTTTACTTGTACTGTACCTTTTGTGGGCTCAGCATTGCTTTCCGCATCTGGTGGTGAGTGGTTTTACCCAATAATAGGTATGATAGGATTCTCAACTGTATTTGCATTGCCATTTTTCATATTCGCACTTATTCCGTCGGCTATGAATAAGCTTCCTAAAGCAGGTGGTTGGATGAACAATGTGAAAGTAGTAATGGGATTTTTAGAAGTTGCAGCCGCTGTCAAATTCATCAGTAATGTTGACTTAGTTTGGGGTTGGGGTATTATGCCTAGAGAAATGTTCATAGCTATATGGATAATCTGTGGTGTATTAATTGTTGCATACTTGTTAGGTGCATTTAAAATGAAGATGGATTCGGAGCTTTCGAATCTAGGTGCATTGAGAATGATATGGGCAATAATCTTTGGTGCTATAACTATATTCTTAATACCAGGTTTATTTGGTAAAAATATGGGTGAGTTAGATGCATTTTTACCTCCTCAGGGTTACTTAAACGCAAATGTTTCCTCTGCAAGTGTAGGTGGCAGTATGTTTGGAGAAACTGGTGAAAAAACTGTGTGGCTACATAGCTACGAAGAAGCTCTAGAACTAGCAAAGAAAGAAAACAAACCTATTTTTATTGACTTTACTGGTTGGACTTGTACTAATTGTAGATGGATGGAATCTAATGTATTCCCATTGCCTCAAGTACAGAAGTACTTTAGTGGAATGATAAACGTGAAACTCTACACTGATAGAAGAGAAGAACCTGAACTTAGTAATAAGGAATTTCAGAAAACGAAATTTAACTCTATCGAATTACCACTTTATGTGATATTGACTCCTGATGAAAAATTAGTTGGGACAAAGGCATTTACTAGAGATTTGCAAGAGTTTTTAGACTTTTTAGAGAAAGGTGCTAACTCCATATAGGGGTTAGTACTCGTCCTCGTCATCATAGTCATCGAAACCATCTTCGAATCCACTATCATCATAGTCATCATCGAAGTCTGAATCATAATCATCGTCTTGATCTTGGTTATCAATTCCTATTTTATACGGGGTTTCGTAAATATTCCCTTGTATAAGCTCTAATTCACCACCGACTAATTTTTGTGAAAGCATATCTGAGTCTTCAAACTTAATAACGAATTTATTACCTTCACTTGTAATAACTCCACCTTCTATATTTATATCACCTTCGAATATCTCATTTTCATCTTGATCCAGAATACCAGTAGCTTTCATTATCACGAAATCATCATCATCTAATACTTTGTAATTGTCACCTTTAGTTGGCTTTTGTTCTATCTCGTAGGGAGCTATTTCATCATGCAATAACATGAATTCTAGGGTTTTATGCCATGCTCTATATTTGATTGCCATATCTCATTTCCATTACAGTAGTTCAACAATTTTTTAAATTAATAATTTTTTACTTTAATCCAATTTGAAATCTATTATCTTCGTTATAATTTGTAGATGGTACTTTTACAACCATATTGTCAATTAATCTAGTTTTCCCTAGTATAGTTCCTAGTAATAATACTATATCTGTCTCTTCATCAAACTCGACAGGTTCAGAAAGGTTGTTAGCATCAGCGGCTAAGGCGTAATCTATTTTAAGTATATCGAGTTTCCTTAGAAAATCATGCATAAAAGCATTTATCTTTTTTCTGTTTCTCTCGCCAGATTCTATGAATTCCTTAGTAGCAACTAACGATTGAAAAAGAATTTTTGCTTTATTCTTTTCATCATCTGTCAAATACTTATTACGTGAACTCATTGCCAGACCATTTGTCTCGCGGACAATTGGACATACTACAATCTCAACACCCATTAGCATATCCTTTGATAGAGTCTTTACTACTAAAGTTTGTTGATAGTCTTTTTGACCAAAAAATGCTTTGTTTGGTAAAGCAGCACTAAATAGCTTAGAAACTACGGTAGCAACTCCATCAAAGAAATGAGGTCTATACTTGCCTTCAAAAACATAAGCTAATTCTCCTACAGATAAGCTAGTAGTAGCTCCTTCTGGATATATTTCTTCTCTAGCTGGGGCGAACAGTACATCACAATCTGCATTTTTAGCTAGATTGTAATCATGTTCGAAATCTCTAGGGTATGAATCGAAATCCTCATGAGGAGCAAACTGAGTTGGGTTAACAAACAACGAAGCTATAACAACATCACATTCTACTGTAGCTCTCGTTATCAGTGATATATGACCTTCATGAAGATAACCCATAGTCGGAACTAGCCCAACTGATTTACCTTTACTTCTTTGATCAATCGAGTATTTCCTTAGTTCATCAACTTTTCTTATAACTATCATTAATCTACCCTACTGCCAGACCTGTCTGCAGTTTGTTCTGTTATTTGTGCTCTAAATTTTTCAACTTTAGAATTAGGAATATCAGCAGTAATTTCAATCGTATCAGTATATACTTCTTCGAAAGAAACTGCATACTCTTCTAATAATCTTTTAATAGTATTAATATCATCATAAGTTGTAAATATTTTTACTTTTTTAGTGATATCTATTTTTCGTCTTTTACATAATTTAATAACTTCTTCTGCTGTACCACCATAAGCTCTAGCTAGTCCACCTACACCTAACTTAGTACCACCATAGAATCGAGTTACTACAACTAATACATCAGATAGTTTATATTTTTTGATAGAAAAGAGAATGGGATTACCAGCTGAACCATTTGGTTCGCCATCATCATTAGCCCTGTATTCTAAACCTTGAGCACCTAATATATAGGCATAACAATTATGAGTAGCATCATAATGTTCTTTGCGAATTGCATTGAGGTGTTTATCCGCATCTTCTTTACTTACTATTGGAAATATGTTCGCTATAAAGCGACTACCTTTGATTTTATCTTCAAAGGTTTTATGTTCAATTATAGAGTAATAATAATCCATCAATCGTATTTGTAAAAACCTAAATTTCGTAATAATAATTCTATCTTGGGCTCTAACCACATAGTCAATAAAGCGAAAGCAATACCAGCTACTACATCAACTACGTAATGATAACGCAAATATACTGTAGAGAAAATTAGACTGAAACCTATGACTGCTACAATCCACTTATATTTTGATTTGAATTTGAATGCAATCAGAATAGTTATTAGTGTCATCATAGTATGGCCACTAGGCATACAATCTCTATTAACTATTTCAGCTGGATTAACAGTATCGGGCATCACTCCACCGCCAGCATTGACTAAATCTCTGAAAAAATCAGTAAGAAATAATCCCGGTAATTCTGTATTGATCATGCTGAAATCATGTATTGTAAATCTAGGGCCTATAGCAGGCATAAAGAAATACAATATATAAGAGAAGAAAAAACCGAAAATAACTATTCTAGCAAATTCGAAAAATCTATCGTCTGACTCTCTTAGCGTGAACTCTACACCAAGTATAAATGGCAATACATAAAACATCATATATGCAAATTGTAGATACTCTGTAAGTAAGGGATTAGCTAACTTACCAATCCACTCTGTAGGGTTTACACCAAAGATAGCTAGATCCCAAGCTATAAGAGTAGTATCATAATCATGAGGATTGACTAGCGGTATATATAGATGAATATTGCTGTAAATAAAAAAGACTATGGGAATAACATATAATCTTCTTACTAAAGTGAAAACTTTACCGCCTTTATATTTGCTACTTACTATAGCGAATACAATTACACCAGTAGCTATTACAATATACGAAAGGAAGTTAAGTATTGGAGTTTGTAATTGTCCCCAAAATATTAGGCTTAGCATAGTATAAATAATTAACATACCTAATATATAGGCGTCACTTATCGTAAGTACATTAATGATTTTTTTTAATTTATTCACCAGTAATACTTTTTATATTGTCGTACAGTAAATTAAAATCTGATAATGTTAAATTTTCGGCCCTCAAATCTAACATTTCTTTGACTCTTTCAGGCATAGTCGGTGACGAAATAAAAGCTTGATAATCATCTACAGAATTAAAATGTGATTTGATAGAGTTTGATAGTTTCTTTCTACGGCCATTGAATGCGCCTTTTATAAAAGAATGCAATTTCCTATTGAAAACCCCATCATTGAATTTTATAGTTACTACTGATGATGTAACTTTAGGTGGAGGATTGAAAGCAGAAGGCGGTACATCGAATAATTTCTCTGCACTACCGCACATTAGTACTGCCAATGTCAATATCCCATATTCTTTACTATTGGGAGAAGATACAATTCTATTGCCTAATTCTCTTTGTATCATAAAAGTAAAAGAATCTATTCTATCAGAGTATTCTATTAATTTGAAAATAATTTGAGAAGAAATATAGTAAGGTAGATTACCTATCACTTTTACTTTTTTATCTTTTGGTAATATTTCATCAAGATTCGCATCAAGTATGTCAATATTTAAGACTTTTAAGCCACTAAAATTTTTACGAAGTACATAAACTGCACGCTTATCTATTTCTATACAAGTCAGATTTTTAGTTTTGGGAATCAAATACTTAGTTAATGCACCAGTCCCAGGTCCTATTTCTATAACTATATCATCCGATTTTATATCAGACATATCCGCAATTCGCTGCGAAACTGTTTCATCAACTAAGAAGTTCTGACCTAGTGACTTTTTTAATCTAAATTTTTCCAATTAAACTTCATATTTAGTGAATGCTTTTTTAAGTTTGTCTCTCGACTCTTCCATCGATTCATTGATTACATTGTAATCAGATATAACAGCTGTAAAATTAGTATCTCCTCTCCAACGAGGAACTAGATGGAAATGCAAATGATCTGGTAAACCAGCACCAGCTGCAGCTCCTGCATTCAACCCTACATTATAACCTTGAGGGCTATACACATCATCTATTACTTTTGAAGCAATATTAATTACTTCCATTATCTCTGTTCTACATTCAGCACTTAGCTCTGTCAGAGTCCCTTTATGTTCTAGAGGAGTAATCAGTAGATGCCCGTTATTATATGGGTATTTATTCATCATAACTATAGAGTGCTTATATCTTGCGACAAGCAAATTATCATCATCCAAACTAGGGTTTTTGATAGCATGACAAACAAAACATTCTTCTATTTTATCTTTACCTTTGAAAGAACCAATGTATTTGGATCGCCAAGGTGACCAAAGTTGTTCCATATTCTTATATTATTTTATTTAAGTATTATAAGTTATTACAAAAATAGTTCAAAAAAAAATGCTTGTAAAATTAATTACAAGCATTTAATCTTTTATACTACTAATATTATTAGAATATAGTAGAAGGGAATCTAATATCTATACCCATCTGAAGTGCACTTACTCTCCAATCATCATCAGCTGAAAGGTTAGTAACACCAAAGTTATAGTTGAAGTTAGGGACAATATAGAATCCATTGTTTAATATTATCTCATATTGTACACCAAACTTAATACCAACTCTCAAAGCACTTGAGTTAGGAATTTCGCCTTCTTCAACAAATAGAGTTCTACCATCTTCAGAATATCTTATATCTTTAGCTTCTTGTTCCTCCTGAGAAACTTGGTTGAATCTAGCTTCTTTTGGAGTCAATAATGAATAAGTTTGATTTAATTCTTTTGTCATAGCAAAGTCAAAAGTAGGACCAACAATGATACCAAATTCTGTATTGAATAAATTCAATTTATATTGCGCTTCAGCAGTTATCATATTATATATAACTTCATTTTTATGTTCTGTCGAACTCAAGATTGTAGTATCTGGGAGTCCAACTCTTTTAGCTATAGAAGGATACTCATCACCTTCTACTTCAAAGTTAGCAGGCATAGAATTATACAAAACACGAGCAATAATAGATGATTTAGAATCTTTAGCTCCACCTAGTAAATACTCAAAAGACAGACCAAAGAAATAACCATTAGCAGATCCATTCTGGAATACCGGACATGGGACTACTTCATCTTTAAATGTATTTATCTCTGCAGAATGTAATACCCTATTATAACCAACAACTGGTCCGAAATAGAACGGAATCGCAGCTTTAGTCGGCGCAAGTGGATCATCGAGTTGTCCAAATGAAGGCACCGTAAAAGCAATCGCTAGTGTTAGTGTTGTAAGAATAAATTTTTGTAAACTATTTGACATAATTTAAACCTTGTTACTTTGTAATAATAAATTCTTGAGTTAATGTTGTCCCTAAAGAGCGAACAACTAATATATATTTTCCATTAGCATACTTACTAAGATTTAATATAATATTATTTTTTCCTTTATCAAACAATATTTTATCCAATACGTTATATTTTTTTCCAACATAGTCTATTATATAGACTGAACCTGTTAGCTCATCGGACACATCTACAGTAAGATTTGCTTCATCACTGACCACGTTGGGTGCTATAGAAACACCCTCAATATAAGAACTTAATACAATATTTCGGTAGTTATAGACACAAATTTGATCAACATTTAAAGTGTTCAAAATCGCGTTCCCATCATAACAATCACTCAAGTCAAAATTTATTCCCATCTCGCCTTCCAAATCGGTATGAAGTAGGGCTAAAAATCTTAAATCGAATTCCCAAGATATTATATTTTCAAAGTTAAAATCTGAAAACTCATCTGAAATAAGTGTTAGCCTATCAGCTTCTTTGCTAATAGTTGCTTTTAATTCTTTCTTTTTATTGTTTTCTGAATCGTAAAAATATACAATAGTTTCATTATTATCAAGAAAAAAGTTGTACGTGTCAATATCTATTGTTACGTATATATCCGCTGTTGTATCAATATAATTCGGAAATCTACCACTAAATCTAACATCAAAATACTTCCCAATTTGTAACTCACCGGCTTCTAGTGGGTTAATTGTGATTCTGCTTTGTACTGAGTTAACTACACTTTCTGTTACGAAAATTGAGTCTTTCCTTTGAACCAAATCAAATACACTTATATTATAGTATATTTTATCAGATTTATTGCCCGAAGACATTACGATTAATTGTTTTTTGATTGATTGCGAAGGCGACAAAGTATCACCAAAGTTATTGTCTATCAAAGTAGCCACTTGAATATCAGATACAATATCTATATTTTGTAGCTGGAAATTTGTGTTGCCTGTGTTTTGTATTTCGATTTCGAGGGTATCAAAGTTACAAGACTGTACTGTAATATCTTCTGGATAAATAGAAATATCCAGAGTATCTTGCTCAGCGACAAAGCCTCTTATTCTTATTGTATCTGTTTTTACCCCATAGTTAGGAGCGGCATCTGATTCGACAATGAGCGTCATTGTTTGTTCACCTAGAGTTAGGCCATTGAATCTAATAGGAAGCTGTTCGGTAACCCCTTGTCCAATTACACGGGTATTGTAAAATGATTTATCATATTCGAATACATTTTCATCGCCAATCAACTTATAAATTCTATTTATTTTCAAATCTTCATTACCATAAGATATAATCACATCAACAGTTGAATCTTTGAAAGTAAATATTTTAATAGTGTCTAAATCTATATCATAAGTATTAATTTGTGGTAAAGTCGGTTGACCTGTCAGATTAACTAATATAGTATCGTGTGGAGTCCATCTTTCAACGAATTTCGCAGTCAATGAATATTTAGTAAAATCATTTACTTCCGTTGGATTATATACTAGTGATATATCTTCTGATTGATTTTCGTCTAGTATTACTAAACTCAGCCCCTCTAAAGTAGTAACATTTGGGTCATTTTGAAGATTAGAAACTACGCTAATAAAACTGAATTGAGAAATAAAATCACCAGTATTTTTGAAACTTTGAATTGTATTTTTAGAAGTTCCAATTCGAGTATTCCCAAAATCAAAAAATAAATTATTAATCTTAGGTTCACCTATACTTCCAGTTATTGTAGCGGTTCTGTTTATCTTGTGATTATCCATCAAAGTAATAGTATAATCGTGGTTTCCTTTCACTGTTTGAGTAAAGTTAATCTTATTAAACTTGATAGATTCACCTTGTGACAACTTATATGGGAACATTCCTACAGTATCAATTGTAAAATAAATACTAGGTGGTAGTATAACACTATCACACGTGATAACAGCATTACCTGTATTAGTGAACTCTACAAACTCCATTGCGTCCGTAGTATAGCTTGTACCAGATAAGATTTTAGGCAATTTGAGGTTACTCGCTGATAAATCGAAATTAATAACAATAGCGTTAATATCAACTTTACGACTATATTCACAATCGAAGTTGAAGAACATAGAGTCAATAACTGCATTTTGATTATTAGCTTGATTATTAAGACAAAGTATTAATCTATATGTTTGCTCTTTATAAAGCATTTTAGGGAGCGCAAAAGGTAAATTGAGCTTTAATCTCATATCAGCAGGTAAATCTACACTTTCTAATAGTACAGAATCAGCTTCGGTTCTAAGGTCAAAAATAATACAAGAATCTTTTTTGATGTTTACTTCTTTGTAGTCTAACTTATCAATCAATACTACTTGAGCACCAGGTCTGTAGTACTCATAAGTTGATGAGTTACCAAAGTAATCTATAACTGTAAATTTGAAATTAGCAGGTTTGTTTTTGTCAATAATGTTTCCATCTAGTTTGACAAAGGTCGTCGTATCGGTGATAGGAGTATGTGACCAAGAGAAATTATATGTTTCTACTTCATCAACCTCGATTACATTTATACCAGAGAATGAAGATACTTTTTCATCAAGAATAGTACCTCTAATAGTAGAGCAACTTTCTACAAAGTCCAAAATCGGTTCTGAGAAATCAGATTGTTCTTCGTCTATAAGTGAAGCACCAACAGTCATAGCATACGAGTCATAGACTCCGTTGGCAATAGCAATAGCATGGAACCCACCAGAATCGGCAACTATAGTATTGATACTAGGATTAGGTGGTACGAAAACTTTTTGCCAATAATAAGGTTCTCCAGCTAAGCTAAAAGTATTGAAACCTAGTATTTCATTCACATTTCTATTATTAACTTTAATAGAAGATTTACCTTTTTCGTCCGCAATAATTATAACGGCTTGATTGTCATATTGAGTTATAAACTTATCATTGTAAACAAATACGTCATTAGAACCGAAATAAGTAGTTTTATTTATCATTTTATCCAATGCAGGTATAACAACCATAGAGGGATCATATTTAAAACTATCAAATGTTTCTACATACTTTGCCATAAACTGAGTTATAAGGAATTTACCGTTTGCTGACCAATGAGTAGGCATTTCAATATTATCAAAAGTATGTACTTCACCAGGTAACAAGTAAATATTATTAATATTATCATCATTGGCTAATCTTAGATCTATAGTGTCTTTGGCAATTACCTTGAACATAGATCGAATACCATTGCCAAAAGGGACAGTGATGTACTCTTTGCCCCAAGTATTAGTAGGAGGCAACATCTCAACTATATGGTCCTTAGAGGTTAGTGAGCTATACGAGGTTTGTTGTTGAATAGAAGTACGCATATGACCAGATACAACCCCCACAGGTTTATCACTAACTATTCTACTACCCGATAGATCATGTACACCATTTATACCATGTGAATATTTTGATTTCACTAAGTAACTTTGGCCTTTATTCAATCTTATTTTAATAGTAGAGTCCTTAGCGGCACCTTTATAAGTATCGGCAGCAACAGTTATCTCGACATTAGTAAAATTCTCGTTTGCTAATATGAGAAACTCACCGAGCCGAGAAGTTTTTTGTAATTCAACTATTTGTGGGTCTTGGTCTATTGGTTCTATATAATAATCATTTGGCATAGTAACTGCGTAATGTTCTGTACCCCAGTTACGAGTAGGTATAATCGAAAACTTATCGCCCGACTGGAGTAGTGAGCTTTTTGCTACACAAGAAATAGGAGCTTTAGAACTAATCTCAATTAACTTATTACCAAATATCACTTCCGGGTCTATGTGCTCATAGTCTTCGTCAACATCAATATGTATTATGCTGTCCTTTTTAAGCTTTAGAGTATAGGTTTTGCCTAATCTAGGCTCAGTAATAGTAACTTCCGTATTATATTTGGAAGAGAGATATATACTTTGGTAAGGTGGTGAATATACGTTAATCTCATTGTCTATGAACCCGACGAGGAAATGACGACCTTCATACGAGGATATAGTACCCTCATTAGCAAATGATAAAACACTGCTAAGTGGAATAAAAATTAATAGTAATAGATAAAAACGTATCATACACTGCCACTTATATTTGTTCTAATATAACTTATTGATAAATAAGATACAAATACTAACAGTTATAATTGGAAGTAATTACTTTTGTAGTGAAGATTTTTTTCAACAGGTTGGTTGTTTGACCATTTATACCGAGGTAAGTAAAACTCTTTTACACCTGATTTTAGCTCTTGATACGGGATAGCAACAGCATTTACATTCTCAAGAAAATTGATTTTGTCTATCTCATCATTCTCGAAGAACATTTCAATTTTATTACAGTCATGCTTATGTGCATCGATTGCACCAGCATCATTCTGAGAGAAATACAAACTTTGAGCGTTTAGTGTAGTGATTATTCTACTAATTTTACCTTCTTCGAAAATCATTTCTATAGTATGACCGGCCAATTGATTCAGAAATTGAGTGAACTTTTCAAACTCCTTTGAGATGGAAAAAGCATTCCCAACTGATTCTATCCTCTTTAATTTCGATTCTTGCAGCTCAATTGTAATAGAGTCACCATAGAGTTGAGAGTTCTCGTACCATATTATAGGTTCTTTATCTAAAACAAATTTATTCTTTGTCCTGAAATATGTTGCCAAATTGGATCTAGCTTTTACATCTTTCCTTATTATCTCTACACTATCGCTAAATAAATAGTGCTCATTGTCTATATAACGAAATGCTTGCATTGTATCCGAGGATATACTTAATGTATCATATTCGAAACCTTTATCAGTCTCTAGACTATCAATTTGAAATAGGACAGGCTTACCATATGAGATACTGTATTTATCTTTAGGCTTGTAGATTAGTGTATCAGACAGTAAATACGAACTATTGAACTTTCCTTTTATCAATACATTATTATATGCGTAACTCTCTTGAGTTTTCTTATTATACTGGAGGTAATTGGAGTTCACTATGACTGAATCGTCTTCTATAAAGACATTTTGATAGAAATTAGCAACACTTGTCAAACTATTGTAGTCTCCAGATTTTGCTTTTAGATATGTTTTACTATCTTGAATTTCTAACTCTGTGTCAGTTTTAGTAAATTTCTTATCACCATAGTAAGTAGCTTTGTGGGTCTTCATGGTAAGGTCTTTTTGAGTTAGCTTTACATTACCGCTAAGATTAGATATATTTGTTGCTTCAAACAATTTTGCATAATCGCATGTGATAGTTACATCACCTTGTATAAGCTTTACATTACCAAAGTACTCTTTGATAGGTCCTTCTGGGGTCTCAGAACCTTGGAATTTATCTGCAGAATAGAATATTCTCTCTTGTGAATAAGAGCTAGAAAATACTAGGAATAATATTAAAATCAACTTTATCAATTAGAAACTATAGTTATATTTTTAGTTTCAACGTTATATTTGTGCTCAAGTTTCTTTTTCAAATTTTCTAAGCTTTTTTCAAAATTTGGCCCCATAACATTATCCAACATGGACCCAAGTAGTCGCATAAAAGGATTCCACCCGATATCTTTGTAGTGTACCCATTCAATAGTTGTATGCGAATTGTCTAAGCTTTTAGTTTTGATATATCCAGAAAAAGAAGTCTCTCCTTTATTCCACTCCAAGTGAAAATTAATTTTTTCAGGAGCAGATATATTGCTAAAAGTAAGTGACGCGGCTTCGGAATGATCACCATTCCACTTCTGTTTAGCGCCTTCACCTTTTGTCTTTCCTGGATAACTATATACCATAGTTGAGTCATATTCTTTCCAAGTTGTCCATTCTTCCCAATTTTTTAGGTCATAAAGGTAATCAAATGCGTAAGTTTGTGGAACATTTATTTTGATACTTCTACTAATAGAAATATCACCTGGTAGGGTCATTGCATAGACCATAACAGCTAAAACTAAAGCAGCAACTATTGCTAATAATATTTTTAAGAATTTCATTTTAAAACTAAAGGATTTTAGATTCGTACATATATATAAACCAAATTAAGTTTTTAAAATTATGATAAAAAATATATTTCTATATTCGGTAGTAACTTTTTTCATTTTTAACATCGGGTATAGCCAAACTACTACAGAAAGAAAACTAAGTTTAGCCCAATCTTACGAACAAGTAGGGCAATTAGATAATGCCATAAGAATATACGAGGAAGTATATTCGCAAGACAAGGGTTATTTGCAAGCTTTTCATGGGTTGATTCGATCATACAAATTAAAGAATATGAACGCTAAACTCTTAGAATTACTTGAAGATAGAGTTCAGTTCGATAAAAAAGCCGTTAACTATATACTATTGGGCGAGGCCAGATGGAATGCTGGTAAATCAAGTGAAGCAGATGAGGCGTGGGAAAATGCCTTGAAAACAGAACCCAAAAATCAATATGCTTATGCAGATCTTGCAGAAGTTCAATCTAGGTTACAGCTCTATAATAAAGCTATAAATACTTATCTCAAGGCCCGAAAAAATATTTCAACTAATAACGGACTAACATTATTTACTGAAGAATTGAGTAAGTTATACATTGCTATTGGCAACACAAAAAGTGCTATAAACGAATCTTTGACTTTACTTATGGAGATGGGCGCGCTACCTGCTGTTGAAGCTAGGATTTACGCACTAATGCAAGATGAGGATAATCTAGATATAATAGATGAAACTCTAAACGAATTTATAGATAAAAACAGCTCTAACTACATGGCAAATGAGTTATTCAGTTGGTACCAGACGAATTTGGGTAATCATAGTGAGGCATTAGAATACACAATAAAAGCAGATGAGATTTCTAATCAAGAAGGAAGATTAATAATTACATTTGGAGGTAATGCTGAACAAGCAGGAAACACAGACATAGCATTAGAGGCCTATCAATATATTATAGACCAAGGTAAAAGTAATAAGTTTTTTACTTCAGCCATATACAGCTATACAAGGACTCTAGAAGCTAAGATGATGTTTGATAAAAATTTATCCATCGAGAATATACAACAAATAATAAAAAGATACAGAACAATCATAGAGGAATTCCCTAAAAGCTCAACAGCAGCCGATGCATATCTTGAGATAGCTAGATTACAAAAAGACAGGTTAAAGGACTATAAGAAGTCTGAAGAAACCCTTTTCGAATTAACAAAAGAAATTCCTGGTGCACCACAATCCGGTACAGCTTTAGTAGAATTATCAGAGATTTTTATAAGCCGTGGAGACTTAGTTGAAGCAAAAGGTTTTTTAGAAACAGCAAAAGTTAGATACGGAAGGAATAATCGTGAAATTTTAGAGACAGTTGGTTACAAACAAGCATTGATAGAGTATTATACTGGTAATCTGGATAGCGCTGAAGCTTTATTTTTAGTGTTATCTGAAGCAAAAGATAACGATATAGCGAATGATGTTTTGGAAAAAAATTCTATCATATCGGACAAGTATAAAGAAGAAGAGAAAGTAAAAACATTTGCAGCCGCAGAGTATGACCTAATTAGACTAGATACATCAAGTGCTATAGCCAAATACGAATCTATTATAAATGAACTGCGTAACTTTGATACTGAGATTTGGCAACGTTCGCATCTAATTCTCTCTGATATCTATATGAATCGCAGAGATTTAGCAAAAGCAGACTATTACTTAGAAGAATTCATTAGAAATCTACCTGATGGTGTTCATACTGACAAAGCCCTTTTCAAATTGGCTTCAAACAAAGTATTAGCAGGTGATAATAGCAAAGCAATTGAACTTTATTCTAAAATACTAATAAATTTCCCTAACTCTATCTATCTAGACCAAGCTAGGTCTAAGATTAGAGAGTTAAGAGGAGAATCATAGTGAAATATATACTATTGTGAGATTGCAAAAGATGAAGCAATAACAGCAGCAGTTTCGGTTCTTAAGCGATTTTCGCTTATTCTCCAATTGTATTTGGCTTTGTTTTTTAATCTTTCTATTTCATCAGGGGAAAAACCTCCTTCAGGACCAATTAGAATTATAACTCGTTTCTCAGTAAGAGTATAATCGGTATTACCAGCATAATCAGTTGTAATTATAGCACCTTTCTGATTTTTCATAAAATCTTCGAGTTTCATAGGCTCGTTTACTTTAGGTAATACAGCTCGGCGTGATTGCTTCATTGCAGCAATTGCTTTTTTGATAAATCTTTCTGTCTTAAAGTTTTTTCGTTGTGTGTGTTTGGTTTTAAGAGGTTGAAACTCAGATACTCCGATTTCAGTACATTTCTCAACAAGGTATTCCATCCTTTCTTTGTCTAATATCATTCCAAATGCAACAGTTATATACTTAGGAGGAAATGCTTCCGCTCTTCCAAATATATTCAAGAATGCATGTTTATTTTTGAAACGGATTTCGCAAAGACACTCTAGTCCTTTACCATTAACGGCTAATACTTGATCACCTGAGTTAAGTCTTAGCGCTTTGACATGCTGTTCTTCGTGTTGAGGAACTTCTATTGTATCATGATCTATAGTTAGTTCTGGTATGTAAATACATTCCATTTCTGTACCTTTTTTTATTTCAAAGATACGGAAGATGTAATAAAATTAAATATTATTTGGCCAATTCATTTGTTATAATATCTATAAAGTTTGTATTATCAGGATGAAGTGAGCTTACTACTCTACCATCTTTACCAATCAAATAACTTGTTGGAGTTCCTAAAATACTGTAATGATTAGCAATAGAAGTAGATAATGTGTTACCGTCATATATATTAATCCACTCATCCATACCGAACTTTTCTAGAAATTCTTTAACTCTGTCTTGGGAAACATTAAGCGACCTATCTGTAGTTATTGTTATTACTATAAAATCATCATTTTCTATTTTTTTATATGCATCTACTAACGATGGAATAGACTCAACACAGAAGTGACAACCTGTTCGCCAGAACTCTAAAAATACCACTTTGCCACGTAAATCAGACAAAGAAAATTCATTATCACTATTCTCATTAATTAGAAAATCAGGTGGGAAATCTCCAGACCTTAAAAACGATTCAGAAGATTGTCCTAATACTCTAATATTAGAATAAAGACCTGAAGCTACTTGAATATCTTCATATACTTTCTTTGGGGTTTGTTCCTCAGGTACTACAGTATTATCTTTGGTACAAGACACTAAGAGCAATGATAGAAATATCGTAATTAAAGCACTTTTCATTATATTTATCCGTTTTGTTTATTTAATAGACTAACAAAAACTATAATTGTTACAAAAACATTGTAGTTAATTTGTTAGAATGTCATTAGTTTTACAATATTATAAAAGGAGAAAAATGGGTGAAATAGATTTCAATACGATTGGTGTACAGCTTTGGAGTATATTATTATTAGTGATATATGCAGTTATAACATTAGTTGTTGGTTTTTGGCTTGTTGGTCGTCTTACTAATATTCTAGAAAAAGCATTACTCAAAAAGGAGATTGATCTTTCACTCCAAAAATTCTTAATCCGACTAATTAGCATTGGGTTAAAAGTATTAGTATTAATATCTGTTGCTGGTTTAGTAGGAATACCAACAACTTCTTTCGTGGCTGTAATAGGTGCCGCAGGTTTGGCAGTTGGGTTAGCACTTCAAGGATCCCTAGCTAATTTTGCAGGAGGGGTACTAATACTGTTTTTAAAACCTTTCAAAGTTGGAGATTTTATAGAAGGTGCAGGTCACTCGGGAACTGTTGAAGAAATAAGTATATTCTATACACATATGAAAACTGCTAAAAACCAAGCCGTCGTTATACCTAACGCTCAATTATCTAATAACAGTATAATAAACTACTCAACTAAACCTATTCGTAGATTAGATTTAGTGTTTGGTATAGATTACAGTGATGATATTGATAAAGCGAAAGAAGTTCTAAAGAATATAATTTCTTCAGATTCGAGAGTATTAGATGATCCTTCTTACATGATTGCTGTTGAATCATTAGGTGATAATGCTGTGAATATAGTTACAAGATCATGGTGCAAAAATGAAGATTATTGGGATTTACATTTCGGTTTCACAGAAAAAGTTAAAAAAGAATTTGATGCGAATGGTATTTCATTTCCATTCCCTCAACATGACATTCATATAATAAAAGATTAATAAACAGGAATAACAACTTGATACACGAACGTATTTTTTCAGAAGAAAACTCAAGCGGTAGCTTGATGCAAAGAGATAAGATTGAGGACAAGTACAAATGGAATCTCAAAGATATTTACGAAACCGAGGAACTTTGGGAAGAAGATTTCAAATATGTTAAATCAAAGATAGAAGAATATAAGACCTACGAAGGTACTATTGGTAATTCAGCCGATACTCTCTTGGCATTACTTCAATTCGATGAGGAAGTTGGAATCAAATATGATCGACTTCACCTTTATTCCTTTCTGGCTAAAGATTTAGATTTGGCTAATACTAAATACCAAGCTATGGCAGGCAGATTGCAAGACCTCGGCTCTAAGCTTGGGAGTGCTGGCTCATTCATCAGACCAGAGTTAATTGAGATTGGAAAAGAGAAGATTGCAAAATTCCTCGCTGAGAAAGAGGAACTAGCACACTATGAGCATTATTTCGATAATATGTTCCGTACAGCCGAGCATTCACTAGACAAAGACAAGGAAGAAATCCTATCAATGACTGTCCAGATGCGCCAAACGGCATATCAGACATTCAGCTATTTCAAAAATGCAGATATAAAGTACCCAACTACAAAAGATAGCGATGGGAACGATGTAGAAATAAGCGATGGGAGATACTACTCTGCACTATTCAACAAAGACAGAGCATACAGAGAGAGAGTTTACAAGGGATACTATGCTCCTATGATAGAGCATAGAAATATGCTTTCTTCTCTATTCAATGGTAGCATACACGCCAATATATTTACTGCAAAAGTTAGAAAATTCAAATCAACAAGAGAAGCTGCACTAAAGCCGAATAATATTCCGCTAGAAGTGTATGACAATCTAGTGAAAGCTGTGAATGATAACCTAGCACCATTGCACAGATGGGCAGCAATCAAGAAAAGAGTATTGGGAGTAGATAAGCTGCACCCTTATGATAGTTATGTTTCTATTTTCGATTCAGATGATACGAAGTATAGCTATGACGAAGGGGTTAAGATAGTAAGAGAGTCACTATTACCACTAGGTGAAGAGTATTTGACAGCTCTCGACAAAGCGTTTGACAACCGCTGGATAGATGTATATGAAACTAAAGGCAAGCGTGGCGGAGCATACTCATCGGGTACTAGTTACGGAGTTCATCCTTATGTATTACTGAACTGGAATCATCAGATGAACGATGTATCAACTCTAACTCACGAGATGGGTCATAATATGCACTCATATTTCACTGAAAAATACCAACCTTATGTATATGCAGATTATCCTATTTTCTTAGCAGAAGTAGCATCTATCACAAACGAAGCAATGCTAATGGATTACCTAATCGCAAATAGCAAAAGTAAACTAGAAAAGCTGAACTTAATAGAAATGTATCTGAACAAGATAGTAACTACATTTTACAGACAAACTAGATTCGCAGAATACGAGCAGCTTGTACACGAAAAAACTGAGGCTGGCGAATCGCTAACTCCTGATGATTTGTGTAAACTATACTCTGAAATGTATCAGAAGTACTGGGGTCCAGATATGGAAGTAGATGACGAAGAGTCATACACTTGGGCAAGAGTACCTCACTTCTATTATGGTTTTTATGTATTCCAATATGCGACTGGACTTGCTGCGGCAGAGCTAGTAGCAAAGAACGTAAAAGACAAAGGGCAAGAAGGCGTTGATAGTTTGATGCAATTCCTGAAAGCTGGGAAATCTAAATACGCAATAGATGTACTGAAAGATGCAGGTGTGGATATGACAAAACCAGAGCCAGTAAAAGCAGTAATCGACACTATGAATAGACTATTAGATGAGTTAGAAGCGGAGCTGTGAAAATTGATGTAACTAAAATAGAAAAGTTATTAGAAAAAGAATTTGAGTTTCTGATTCAAGATTTTGGTTATACTCTAGAAAAATCAAAATATTTAACTGAAATATATCTACACTACAAAACAAGAAAAAGAGGAATTGATATATTTTATGAAGCATCAAATCAAGGCTTAACCGTTGATTTATACAGTAGGAATATTATTGTTGATTTATTTTTTGGTAAAGAAGGGGAACTCGGGTTCAATAGTGAAATAATAACTAAAGGTGATATTAAATCTGAAGATGTAAAAAAGGTCAGTGCTTCAAAAACTTCTGAGGAAATATTTCAAATATACAACTCTAATACAATTGATGATGTAAATATAGATGCGGTTAATCTCTATAAAAGAATAATGTTGGATTATTTACCAGATGTCTTAAATGGCAAAAAGTGGATTAAATTAAAGACCCCTAAAATAAAGAATTTTCAATGAATACAATTGAATATTTAGAATCAGAATTTGAGTTTTTAATCCATGATTATGGGTTTAAGAAAGACGAAATAATAAACTACGGTCATGAATTTTATATTGCTTATAAATCTAGAAAAAGAGAAGTGAGTTTATATTATAGTTATATGGATAGAAGGCTCTCTGTAAAGTTGATAAACTTAAATTTAATTGCAAATATTTTTTGTGGTGGTGAAGGATATATCAGATATAATCTTGATACGATAACTAATGGAGACATTAAAGAAGAAGAGTTTAAAGTCGAGTATAATTGGCGCACATATGATGAAGAAACACTAAACAAGACTAAACTTTACCGAAAAATAATGCAAGATTATCTACACGAAGTCTTATTGGGCAAAAAGTGGATTAGACTAAAGTAAAGAAGTCGGCATAAATCATAAGCTAGCAATTCCCCTCTTTAAGCAACGCGAAAGAGGGGTTATCGTCAGTGTCCTCCGCTGGCGGAGTGGGTATTAACTCTTTCATATTCGTTCATAACCACCCATATTCTTTCTAATTATATTGTTACTAATAGTTTATAAATTTCATATTCGTTCATAAGTTATCTTTGAATTGCATAGTATTTTTCATTTATGTTAAGCATTCTGTTATAACATATTTAAATATTAATCGTATTGTAATGAAACTAAATAAGAATGGTGTAATTATGATACGAGTTAAATATAACTTAATTTCTAAGAATAAAAAAGTCTCCCCAGTTCAGATGTCTATTACGTGGGATGGAAATAGGATTCAAAAGAATATTGGTCATTCAGTTGAAACACAATACTGGAACTTTAATAAACATAGATTAAAACCGAATCATCCTAATGCTCTAACATTTAATTCTTATTTACATGATTTAGAATCTTCAATTATAACTTTGTACAATGAAAAACAGAGTTTTAATAAGAGTGTTTCAAAGAATATAATTAAAAAAGAAGTCACTGCAATTATTAATAACGGTGTAAATGAAGAGAATAAAAATCAGAATCTTATAGATGTATTTGATAAATTTATAGAGTCATATAGACCTAATGGTAAGAAACCTGCAAAGAAGACCCTGGATAGCTATATAAACACCAGAAATAAGATTATAAGATACAAAAAGGACAATAAATTAAATCTGAGTTTCGATGATATTGATGTAGAGTTTATTGAAAATTTTATTGATTATTTAAGAAATGAAAAATCTAATAATGACAATACTATTGGAACAAATATCACCAAAATTAAAACTTTCATGAACTGGTCTTATGATAAGAAGTACCATAATAATACTGAGTATAAAAAATTCAAAACCTTAAAAAGTGAAGCATTATTCTCTATTGCACTTAATCAAGATGAAGTAAAGAAACTTCATTTACTAAAAGTTGAAGATAATGAATTGGAATTTGCAAGATTATTTATGCTAGTTAATTGTCATATAGGATTAAGGTACTCGGATTTAATGGACGTTATTAAAAACCATACAGTAAATAGTAATTACTTGAGAATATTTCAAGTTAAGACTAGAAACACAGTCTCTTTGTACATAAATGATAGTGTAATACAGTTTATAGCTAGATTAAAAGAACTCTATCAAGAAAGATATGATAGAAAGAATTTAAACAAGAATCTTAAAATCATTGGTCAGTTTTGTGGAATGAATGCTATTGAGACTTCAACAAAAATTGTTGGAAATGACAGATTCACGATTGAAAAACCTAGGTGGCAACTATTAACAACACATGTTGGAAGAAGAACATTTGCTACAACAGCCGCTAATAATAATATGCCATTGCATTCAATAAAGAAGTACACTGGTCATAAGAGTTTGGATTCTCTTGAAAAATATTTAAATGCATCCAACTATGATGACAAAGAAGTTTTAGAAAATTTGTTTAAATTAGAGTACTAGAATTTCTTTCTACATAAAATTTTTAGGAAATACATTGGAACCAAATGGATTAGAGCTAGAAGACCATATAATAAGATTTTTCTTTGATAATATTTACAAGAAACCAATTAATTATTGGAAAAAACAATTAGTATCACTGGATAGAGACAAGTTATTGAATCTAAGAAATGAATTCGAAGTATATTTAGATGAACTACCAAGTGTTTCAGAGATTGAATTATATTCAACAATACATAAATATCAAATAAAAAATTGGAATGGTGAAGTTTATGTTCCTAGAGGAGACCAAGCTATTATTACTTCATCTTTGAAAATTGGTAAAGAACTTATAGATCTAATAGATGAGAGACTAATAATAAATAATGAGGAATTAATTAAAGAATTTCCAAATTATGGCAAGTGGAATAACTCAGATAACCCTTCTCATTTCCTTTTAAACAGAAACACATTAGGATGTGTTGCACTAGCATTCGAAAAGGTAAAAGTCTCACAAGCCTTGCAACTTGAAAATATCTATGTCCGACTTTCAAATATACTATATCAATTTAATGGTAAGCCATATTCCTATATTTCTTTTAGAAATGCTAAACAAAATAGTAAAAAAACAGCAGCGCAGTGCAGAAAAGAAGTGCCTTTTTTAGTAGGAGAATCTGTAGAATTCGTTACCTATTTGTTAAAGATGGAAGAAAAGTTCGATTCAGTCAAAAAAAACGAACACCAATCATAAGCATTCATTTTAGTTCAAGTTATAATTCCTAGGCACCTTTACGCACCTCACAGGCACCTCACAAGCACCTTCCCATGCACCCGTAACTAATGAAACAATATTGACTTATAACAGTTATTGAAAGTGAACTCAAATGAGAGTTTATTTTTTTTAATTAAAATATAGGTGGTAAAATGGATTCCAATTCATTATTATCAATCAAAGAGCTTTCAAAGAAGCTTGGCATTTCAGTAACCTCATTATATAGGTTACGCCAAAAAGGTATTATCAAACATATTAGGATTGGGGGTAGAGTAGTCTTTGAGTACGAAACCGTCTTAAAATCCTTAAAAGAACAATCTAATTACGGAGGAGTATTATGAAAAATAATACTATAAAACAGAAAGAATTCTGCACCAGTGTATTTAAAACAATAATCGAATCTACTGGTGGAGACTTCAATGGTGAAGGGTACTATACTGTACCTTGTCTATCGGATAAACCTATTCAGGTTATAATGAACAATGACGGATATTATTCATATATAAAAAATAATATAAATTGTGATCATCTAGACTTATTGAAAGAGTTCATTGGTACTGACAGTACTTATGAAGCAATTACATTTTTTTCGACAGAATATTGCGGTGATAGCGGTAAGAAGATAAGCTTTTTCAATGCCCCAATCAGGAATATTCATAAAACAAAAGATGTAGATCTAACAACTGTTGCAAAGACTATCAGAGATGATGGTGGTAATAAAACTCTAATTAGTAGGCTTAGAAGCGGCGTGAAGTCTATCAAAACTCAAATGCTAGACTATTACACTTTCTCAGGTATATTTGAGACAAGATGTTTAGAGGGGCTATTAAATTATTCTGGATTGATTTGTCTGGATATAGATAATATATCTAATCCAAGTGAGCTCCAGAATGAGATAATAAACTTATCTATACCTCTTGTTCTAATCTTTAGATCACCATCTGGAAATGGCTTAAAACTGGTTTTAAAGAGTAGCTCAGAAGCTGGTAAACATCTTGATTACTTCCATTACTATGAAAGACTTTTCAAAAAAGAACTTGGTATAAGTATAGATAAATCAGGAAAAGACATACCTAGAGCTTGTTTTACTTCCTATGACCCATATTTGTACTATATGCACCCAGATTTCGTAAATGAAATTGAGGTGGTTCAAGACAAACCAAAATCAATTTTTGATTTTGCTGATAGATTCATACAAAACTCACGAGATGGTGAAAAACATACTAGACTTACAAAAATATCATATTTACTAGGTGGTTATTGTGCCGCAGGTATTATTGAAAAAGCTGAAGCTCTTTCCACGTTGAAGGAAAGCATAAGTAGAAGAGGTAATCTTGCAGATATAGATTTAGCTTTTCGTACTATTGATGACTGCTTTAGTAGTGGTGAAAGTCACCCAATCAGTGAAGAAAAGCTAAATAACTACATTGACTACAATGATAGACAACTAGAAGAAGAGGTTCGCAATATTGAACCACCATCAGGAATAGAATATAATCTGGATAATATAGTTTATCCAGAGAATGTATTCATGAGTATGCCTAAGCAAATACAGGAAATCATCAACAAAGTTAAAAATGAAAATAACGAAAGTTTTTTGCTTTATTCTTTCTTAGTACTCAGCTCTGGTATGTTCTCGAAAATTGAGTTCAATCATAATCATAGTACATTATCATTAAATCTATCTAGTATCTGCTTAGCAGAATCTAGCTCTGGAAAAGGAGCTACGAACTTGGTAAAGGAACTATTTGAGGAAGTAGATAATTCACTAAAAAAAATAGAAAATGAAGGTAAGGAAGACAAGCACAAATGCCTTTTCTTATCCATGAATATTTCAGGTAGTGAGTTAATCCATAGACTAGAACTGAATGAAGGTAATGCTATCTTGTATGACACTGAAATCACTAGTTTCACATCAGCCAATTCTAAGGAGTGGGGCGATTATGATACTATATTCAGACAAGGAGCTTCTAATGACCCGATTTCTAAGCACAGAAGAGACTCTAAAGATATTTTTATTAAGTTTCCAAAAGTAACAGTCTTTTTAACTGGTACTCCATCTCAAATCACATCGGTTTTTAAGGACAAAGACAATGGTCTTTATTCAAGATTCATGTATTATACCTTTAGGGGTGATGAGAAGTGGACTAGGAATTTAATGTTTAAATCTAAAAGAGATGTAAAAGCACAGCAACAGTATTTGCTTAAAGTCTACAATCACTATCAAAATAATATACCTGATATTGAGATTGCTCAAGAAGCTCAAGATTATCTAGATAATTATTTTGATCCATTGTTTGAAAAGTACAAGTCAGACAATTTATTAAAATCGGTGGTAGTGAGACATGGGATATATGCTTGGAAGCTGGCTATCACAATAAAGCTATTCGAAGAGCTTATACCCAATGGAGGTAAATTAGTAATAGGCAAAGACATTATAAAGGTAGCCATAGAGTTTGTTATAAAATCTCTTTCAGTAGCATCTGATTTATCGTTCAACCTATCAAATACTCCATTAACTAACGCACAAAGATTGGTGAAAATCCTCAGACAAATTGGAACTGAGTTTTCCAGATCACAAGTAATTGATTATTGTAAATCCATGTTCCAGAGTTCAACAATAGATAAGTATCTGAAAGATAACAGTCTATTTGAAAAAAAAGGATATGGTAAATATAAACTAAAAGGATAGAGGGGGAAGATAAGCCGTATAAACTCGGAAACTCGGAAACTTCAAAAACGGCAAATAGAGTTTCCGAGTTTCCGAGTTTATATAGGCTATCCTCAGCTTTATATATTAATTATTCAAATTAAACTATATGAGTATAAAAATGAAAATAACAGAAATAATAGAAAACAACTTCTTTTTGTTACGAGATACTATTTATGACTTAGGAATTAGATTAACAGAAGTATCAACAAATATTTATCCTAATAATCATAAGAACTTCCTTAGCGGTAAATTTAGTGAACACAGAATTACACCTAGAGATAAAGTACTGATTGTGGAATATCTCAAGAGTCAAGTAGGTGAAGCTGTGTTTAATCAATCTTATACTAAAGAACTTGATAAATATAACAAGTATTTAACAAAAAGTTAGAATACAGCGTAGTACATTTAAGCAGACTACTAGCAACACCGTTAGTAGTCTGTCTATTTATACTTAATTGACTACCATTTATTATAAAATGGCTAATTTCGTATTGGAATAGCCCTCAAAGCCCGCTTAAATCTATACTGTATTTCGTTTGGACGGCGTATTAGAATCTTCGTATATCCGTTAGAAGTAATAAACTATCTTCTCCTAGCCTTTAATCGATATGTTTTATCCTCTAATGTCGTCAGATACGAATTTAAGAGGAAAATTCGATGAAAATTGGTGACTAATTCAATAAAAATAATGGTTCAATAAGAAGAATAGAATAAAGACTAACGAATTAATAAACAATAACAATACTATTTGATGCTTGGATACCGATATAGGTATCCTAAGTTATATGATTTTTACTATATTGTTATATACAAAAGCTCAATTATGAATTTTGTAATTGAGATTGTGAATATCGCTCTTTTTGACTCTTATGAGTACAAAAATATTCGAGTGAGACGAAAACAAAGCGATTTAAAATTTGTACTATTATTACCATACTATTATTTATTGTAGGGTAAGTGACTAAATTTGGGGCTATTTTGAAAACAAGAAATAATGAAATGGAAGAAACTATAAAAATGACATTAGCAGAAGTACTCAAAGACTCGAACTACAAACTGACACAGTTCAGTGCCGAGAAAGTGAAATTCTTGGAAGAGAACATAACAGTTCGAGAAACAAGGGGAAAAGACACCCCTTACATAAACTGTTTGGTAAGAAAAAAGGAAATCAAATTAACACCAGAAGAAGCAGTAAGACAGCTTTATGTAATGGTGCTAACACAAGACTTTGGTTATCCGACTAACCGAATGGAATTAGAGTACGCTGTTTCTTTTGGTCGAGAAAAGAAACGTGCCGACATTGTAATTTTTGACCGTGATAGAACAACTTCGCCATATATCATGGTGGAGCTAAAAAAGCCAAAACTCAAAGACGGAAAAGAACAACTTAAATCATATTGCAACGCCACAGGCGCACCTATCGGAATTTGGAGTAACGGTGATTCCATTTCATTCTACCACCGAAAAGACCCTAACTATTTTGAAGATATTCCAGGCATTCCGAGAGAAGACCAAAAACTTTCTGAAATACTTTCTGAACGTTGGACGATTGAAGACCTGATTGAAAAGGACAAACTTGTAACGGAAAGAAAATCGCTGAAAGACCTGATTCTCGAAATGGAAGATGAAGTTTTGGCGAATGCAGGGGTTGACGTTTTCGAAGAATTATTCAAATTAATTTTTACCAAACTCTTTGACGAAATGGAGAGCGGACGAAACCGCTCACGCCATTTAGAATTCAGAAATTACGGAGACACAGAAAGCGAACTCAAAACTAAAATTCAACGACTTTTTGACCAATCTAAAAAGAAATGGGAAGGCGTTTTTACAGATGATTCCAAAATAATGCTTACCCCTTCTCACCTTTCAGTGTGTGTTTCTTCTTTGCAAGACGTTAAACTTTTCAACTCAAACTTGGATGTTGTAGATGAAGCTTTCGAGTATCTAATAAACAAAAGTAGCAAGGGAGAAAAAGGTCAATATTTTACACCACGATATGTAATTGACATGTGCGTAAAAATGCTCAATGCTCATGCTGACGAAACTATCATTGATACAGCAGCAGGAAGTTGTGGATTCCCTGTTCACACCATTTTTCATGTTTGGGAAAAGATTTTAGAAGCCAAAGGATTAGACAAAAGCCACCTCTTCACTTTAGAAGAAAAGCCTGTTGAATGCTTGGACTATGTTCGAGATAAAGTATTCGCCATTGACTTTGACGAGAAAGCTGTTCGAGTTGGCAGGACGCTCAACCTGATTGCAGGTGACGGACAAACCAACGTTTTGCACTTAAATACCTTGGATTGGGAGCGTTGGGATGAAAAAACCGAAGATGAAGATTGGCAAGACGTCTATTTTGAAGGATGGAAAAAACTCAAAAAGCTACGAGCAGACAAAAACAGCAACCGAGATTTTGGCTTTGATATTTTAATGGCAAATCCACCATTTGCAGGTGATATTAAAGAGAGCAGAATTTTAGCCAAATATGAATTGGGTAAAAAAGCCAATGGAAAATATCAAACCAAAGTTGGTCGAGATATTCTGTTCATAGAACGTAATCTTGACTTTTTGAAGCCAGGTGGTCGAATGGCAATTGTTTTGCCGCAAGGAAGATTCAATAACAGCAGCGACAAACAAATTAGAGATTTTATTGCTGAACATGGTCGCATTTTAGCGGTAGTTGGATTGCATGGTAACGTATTTAAACCACATACAGGAACAAAAACCAGCGTTCTGTTTGTGCAAAAGTGGGATACTAGACTTTGCCCAAAAGTAGAAGACTACCCTATTTTCTTTGCAACCATGCAAGAACCAAGTAAAGATAACAGCGGAGAGAAAATCTATTTGAAACGAAAAGACCTTCCTGAAGCAAAAGCAAAAACGGTTGCAGAAAGCGGAGATGTTCAAGATCCTACCACACACTATGAAAGCACGCCACAGAATTTAGATGAATACCTTTTGGACAGTCATGGTCACTTGATTGTTAAGCACGATTTATTTAACCATGACGGATTGACGAAAGACGGTATTGCAGAAGCATTTTTAGAATTTGCTAAAAAAGAAAAACTGTCTTTCGTGGGAAAGTAACTAGCCCTTTTAATGAAGCCAAGTACAAGGCTTTGTTGGAAGGGCTTGAAATATCGGAAGTATTTTTATCAGTAGTAAAAAAAGAGAGTTATTCTTATAGATGGGATAGCACCTACTTTTTAAAAGAATTCATTTTTAGTCCATTAGAAAATACTCAAACGGACTTAATTGAGAATCTATTTAACATAAAAAGTGGCTCTACACCAAGAGATAGAGATGCAGAATTAAAGGAAGGTGTTATTTTGCTGAAAACTAATGATATAAGAAATAATGTACTAAAAGACAAAGGAGATTCATTCTTTTATATAGATACCTATACTAATTCAAGAATGAAGGCTACTCAATTAAAACCTAATGACGTTTTAATTAATATAGTTGGTGCAACCACAGATGTAATTGGTAGGGTTTCTTTTGTATCTGATAGTTTTCCAAAAGCCAACATTACACAAGCAATGTCATTAATGAGAGCAAAGCAACAAAGCGTTTTGCCCCATTACCTATTCTGCTTCTTGCTTTCAAAATATGGCAATATGCAAGTAAGGAGATTTGCGAGACCAACAGGTCAATACAATATGAACCATTCTGAACTTGGTTGTTTTGAAATACCATTACTTTCAATTGATTTTCAAAATGAGTTAACAAGATTGATTTCCAACAATAATCAGCTTGACATAAAATCTAAACAGGTTTATAACCAAGCTGAAAACCTACTTCTAGAAACACTTGGTTTAGAAAACTTTCAGCCTAGCAAAGAACCAGTAAACGTAAAAACATTCTCAGATTCTTTTGGCAGTTCAGGGCGTTTGGATGCGGAGTATTACCAAGTTAAATATGATAATTTGGAAGAAGCAATTATTAAATATTCAAATTACTCAACAATTGGAAATATTAGAACAGACAATTTCCGTGGATTACAACCTGAATACGTTGAAGATGGAGAACTAGATGTTATCAATAGTAAGCATATATTAGAAAATACCCTTGATTATGGAAACTTTGAAAAGACGAGTATTGCTTATTGGGAATCTCAAAAAAGAGCCAGAGTTTTTAAAGGTGACATTCTTACTTACACAACAGGTGCAAATATTGGAAGAACCCAAGTTTATTTAATTGAAAACAAAGCTTTAGCCAGTAATCATGTTAATATATTGCGGTTAAAAGAAGGATACAACTCTTTCTATGTTGGGTTTGTAATGAACTCAATAATCGGAAGAATGCAAACAGAAAAATTTAGTGCAGGTAGTGCCCAAGCAGAATTGTACCCAAAGGATATTGACCAGTTTATTATTCCATTTTGTTCAGATGCCAACCAATCAAAGATAATGGAACAAATAGAAGAAAGTTTTAAACTAAAAAGGCAATCCGAACACCTTTTGGAAGTAGCCAAAACAGCCGTGGAAATGGCGATTGAACAAGATGAAGAAACGGCAATTGCCTTTATAAACGATAATATGAATTGATATGCCAAGCACTTACACAGAGAACGCAGATAAATGGAAGTCATTAGCAGATATTGACTACTTCACCCACTTTGTAAAAGCTTGGATTCCATTCAACGCTTGGTACAAAACTTACTTTCCTGCACTAAGAACGGACAGAGAAGCGATAAATGAAATTAAGTCCAATGCAAACGCTGCAAGAAATCGTTTTTTGAGTTTGCTTAATGGAGTAAATGAAGAAAGCGAACAATTTCGTTCAAATTTGGCTCATTTGCATTATTGCTTGAATAATACAGTAGTTGAGAACAACGAACAACGAATTTATTTTGAGAGCTTCGTCATTGAAATGGACAGAAATTGCATTACTCAAAATGATGCTTACAACGGCATCAATTATTACGTGCAACTTACTTTAACAGGAGCAGGAATTACGAGAACAGTTGCGACAGTTGTAAATTCAACAAGACGGAATTTACTCAACTATAACCATACAGAATATGACTTACAACATTTAAGAGCTGACCGAGAATTTGGGAGACTTTCAAGAATTCAAAGACAATTCTTAGAGCAAAAGTTTAATGACGCAAATCCTTTCAAGCCGATAAACCTACTTTCAGCAGATCCAAACAACTGTATAAGAGTTGGACAGTATAATTTAATAAACGACCCTGCGACAATTTTTAAGGGTATCCTAGAAATGCTATACAACCTAAGAAATGTTCTCTTTCACGGTCAAATAATTCCAAACAGAGACACGAATATGGTTTACGAACCTGCATATAAAGTTTTGAAAATGATTGTTGAAGGATTATGATAAAGAAAATCAACTATATAAAGAACTTTGGAGTTTTTAACGCTTATCGTAGGTCAGGGAATATTCAGGACTTCGAAAAGGTTAATATTATTTATGGTTGGAATTATTCAGGTAAAACTACTATTTCAAGAGTTTTTCAGTGCTTTGAAAGCAGTAAGTTAAAAGAGCATTATCCACAAGCAGAATTTGAACTTGAAGATTTTGAAGGCAACAAGGGTAATCAATCAAATTTGAACATTAACAATTTTGAAATCAAAGTTTTTAACTCAGATTTCATAAAAGACAATATTCATTTAGAAGGGGAAAGATTTAACCCGATTTTACTATTAGGTGAAGATACAAAGAAGGCACAGGAAGAACTTGAGAAGAAGAATAAAAAACTTGGGAAAGTAAAGACAATTATTTCAAACCTTGGGAAAACAAAAACTAGTATTGATAATGAAATTCTATCAGGTCTCACGCAAAGAGCCTCTCAAATAAAAGAAACATTACATATCGTACAAGCATATACTCGCGCTCATATAAAGCCATTATTTGACGAAATTAAGTCAGATTATAAAAAACACATTAAAAATGATTCCGAAGTAACCCCATTATTAAAGAAAGCAACTGCCTCTGAAAATGATAAATTGCCTGAAAAGGATGATGTATTATATGAATTACATTTGTCAGAACTTTTAAGCAGTACCAAAGCACTACTAAAGGAAATACCTGAATTTTCTAGTACCATTCAATATTTGATGGACAATCCAGATATCGCCAATTGGATTGAAAAAGGGATTCCTTTACATGAAAACAAGGAAAAATGTGAGTTCTGTGGTAATGACTTAGACAAAGACAGAATAACTCAACTAACAGCGCATTTTTCCGAAGACCTTAAAAGACACAAAAAAAGTATAAACGATTTAATTTCAAAAATTAAAGAAGCGAAACAATCAAATCCCTCATATCAAAAAAGTGACTTTTATAAAAATTTATGGAGCGATTTTGAAGTAGCTAATAGTTCATTAAAAGGACAAGTTGCTATTTATAATAAGGAACTTGGCAAATTAGTAAAGCTACTTGAAAAAAAGTTTGACAATCCATTTGTTCCAATAACTGATTTAAGTTCAATCAATGATAATACAGCAGATTTTAATTCAAGTCTAAGCGATTACAATCAGGTTGTCATAAAAAACAGAAAGATTACAAAGGATTTTCAAATTGAAAAGGATAATGCAATTGATAGTTTAAAGAAACATTATACTGCAAAATTCATAGATGATATTGAACTCGAGAAAAAGCTGTCCAAAATCAAACTGTATGAGAATCGTGAAGTCAATTTCGGAAATTACAAGGGAAACTTAGAACAAGAAATTAAAGAGCTCGAAAGCAAAGTTAGTAAGGCTCATAAAGGAAGTGAGAAATTAAATTCATTTATACAAAAATTCTTAGGACGTGATGAAATCCGTGTAAATGTAGAGAAAGAAGGGGAAAAAGAAAGATTCCGCTTAAAAAGGAAAGATACTAAAGCAGTAAACTTGAGCGAAGGAGAAAAAACAGCCATTGCATTTTCATTTTTCCTTACAAAACTTCTTGAATGTAACGACTTAAAAAAGGTAATTGTGTTTATTGACGACCCAATCTCCAGTTTAGACAGTAATCATATTTTTCAAGTTAATTCCGTTATCAAGGACTTTTTCTTTTCAAAAGAAAACCCTGAAGATGTTAATCCAAAGATTTTAAACTGCAAACAATTATTCCTGTCTACTCATAATTTTGACTTTTTCAATTTGTTGCGAGAACTACCCAACCCAAAAGATGGAAATAAGTTTTATTACTTCGTAAAACGTATAAATGAAAATGAATCTCTAATTGATAAATTGCCAAAATCAATCAAAAATTATTCATCTGAATATCATTACTTATTTGAATTGATTTACACATTTAATAAGCAAACGAACAAAGACATTGACCTTGCTCTTATTTTGCCAAATGCAGTGAGACGATTTGTTGAACTCTATACATATTCAAGAATTCCAGGTGATGAAAACAATTCAGTTGAAAATAGAGCAGAAAAATTATGGGGGAGTCAAGATTCAAAAAGAATATTGAAGGTTTGCCATTATTTTAGTCACGGTAATAATATTGTTAGAATGGGAAAACATAATGAATATATGTGTGATATTGAAAATGCAGTTTCAGACCTTATAAGTTTGTTATCTAAAGACACTTTTCATTTTACTGAATTGGAAAAAATAATAAAATAACCCCAAATGAATACAAAACTTTGTATCCTTAAATTCTTATAATTAAATGATCCAACTCATATTATTAAGTATAATACAACCACAACTAGCATCTTTACTAGTTGTGGTTGATGTTCTTATAAGAAAATGAAATTACTACTCCTTTACTATCCTTTCTCTGGCTGTGTATTTCTTATTTCCTTCACTGTGTTCTACATTAATGATATAAGCTCCAGCAGGACTGTTAGACAAGTCAAAATAAAACATCTGACCTGTTGCTCCATTCTGTGTTGTAACCATTCTACCTGTAGCATCATATACAGAAACAACTAATGACCTATTACTAATCTTATATCCATCTAGTTTTTCTGGTAAAAACGCTTGTACACTCAAATTACCTGATGTAGGGTTTGGATAAACAGTAAGCTCAAAGTCATTGATATTCTTTGCTTCATATTGAATACCACCGTTATTAAAGTCTATTATGTATTTCACTGGATCATTTTGAATGGCTGATTTATAAGATATTGTATCATTATTCTGCAAACCACCTATAAATGCTTTTTCATTATAGTGTGCTGTAGTATCATTATTTTGATAAATCAGATTAAACTCTGTAGTAGTAGAATCAATTATTGAGTATATCAACTTTGTAGCATTAGCTGGGTAAGCAGTAATGGTAGGCATAGTTAATACTACTTGTGCAGAATCATAGGCTCTTTCAAGTATTAGATTAACATCTGAATTTCGATAACCATAAATTGTTATCTCCATTTCCATTTCACCATCATTATTAGCATCACTCAATATAAGTCCTTTTGCTTTAAACGAATCTGCTGTTAGGTCAGATAATAATAAATCAGTAGGACAAGGATCTGTTAAATTTGATACATTTTCAAAGTTAACAGGATTAGTAGAAATAGACCCTGGATCATTCTCAAACTTTGGTAGGTCAAAATATACATTATTACTATCACCAGTAAAGCCCATCAATACATGATTATCAATTACATCTTCATACGCTGCTTTATAGAACAAATTAGCAGATGCTTTAATAATTGGATTATCTAATGAATCAACATCATGTGTTTCAAAAACCCTTCTGTTCTTCCACATATTGTTTAATTCTTCAAAATTAGGCTGTTTGCTTTTTGCTAGTTGTGTCATACTTCCTGTTGCAGCTTTTCTTGGTGCAACTTTAGGATAATATCCTTCTATGTTATTATCAAGGTCATTATTTAATAATATAGAACCATTAAATTTAGGCATTTGATAAATAACAGTTGTATCCAATGTAAAATTTAGATTGTAGTTACCTGCTACCTCACTTTCTTCACCACCTATTATTATACCATCTTGCTGAGCAGAGTTTATACTTGAAATAACATCTGTATTTCGAGTTCCAGAAAGATATATTTCTCTTAGTTTAGATGCATTCCAACTATCAGTCACATGATTAGTATCTTTATAGTAAAAAGTTATTCCTGCAATTTTTGTAGTTGAAAAATCAACAAAAGTTTGATCATCTATCCAGTCTATATTATCTACTCTATTGTAAACACAATCTGGAATATCTGTTGTAACATAGCTACCTAAACTTCTATATATAATTGGCTTTGTTTCTACTTTAGTCGACATATTCGTTGTTGAAATCTTAACCATCTTGTTATTAATATCTTTCTGTAGATTTATTCCACCCTGATAATTATCAGGAATATTCAGAACTAAAGTATCATTATCATCATCGAATGAAACTCTTGAATAATAGATACCTCCGATTGTATCGTGCATTTGATACCAAACTAAACCTGCATTATTTTCTCCATTTTCCATATGACTATATGTATTGAATGAAGGGTATAATATTGATTTAGGAAATGCACCAGGGAACTCATGGATTTTAATAGTATCTATATCTATTGGTGTATTACTATTAGTATCTTGATATGCAACTAAAAGACCTTTAAGGCTGTCCGTCCATGCAATATAATTCCCATGTGCTGAGGCATTAATTGTTGGTGTCCCTAACCTATCAATATCACTAGAATTAAGTTTGAATATTTCTTCATTTGATATAGTACCGCCCCCAATTGGCAATATCTTTGAAAGTATCACCCTTCCTAAATTTGGGCCTGATCCTAAACTATCTGTACATGTATAGACTATATATGGATGTGGGATACCAGAACTATCTTCTCTTACCACTAATGCTGGATGATTACAATCTTCATATAATGGATTGAGTGGGTTTTGCCGTATAAAAAAGTCTTTTGAAACGTTTACACGTGAACCTGCATTCCATCTGATGTTTTCAGACAAATCATTTTTTTGGATCGGAATACTCTGAATATAATGTACTTCTTTATAGACTATATTCGTATCTGGTATGTATGAGTTCTTATAATATGCTAAATGATAAACAATTCTATTAGAATCAGTTGGGTCTCGATATTCTACTAGGTTATTTTGATTATAGTTATCTAGAAAACCACTAACCATATCCGTTTTTAGTACTTCTACTTTGAGTATCTTAGCTTGACCTGGAAGCAAGTTAAATGATAATGTTCTATCTTGACCAATTACAGTATCTGTTACCATGTCATAGTACTTTGGATCTCTATGTATTAAACTATTCAACGAATCGACATCAGAGCCAATCTCACTTATACGAAGTAAGTTATAATCATTTGTATCTGAATATGTATAGTTGAATGGAATAGTTAGTTTTCTAGCACCTTGACGTTTCCACCAATAAGAACGATACAATGCAGTATCAGCACTATTCTCACAACTATCTAAAAATTCTGCACTGGAAAGAAATCTCAAATACTTCTGAGAAGGATTTAATGGATTAGTATAATAAATAAGAGGGTCTGTTCTTCTGTTTAATACACCAATATAGAATACACTATCCATCGGGACACCTTCTTCCCTTAAAACTGTCATTTCGAAGAATGAACTATCAAACGGTTCTACAAGATTATTATCAAAAACGGATTTTTTGACTATTCTGGTAGTGTATGTATTTCTCTCATCTAAACTAATGAATTTACTCATTAAAGTATCTGAACCAAAGGTATCATGATCCTGGGTATAGTAATTTCTAAACCCTTTACTCATAGCTGAAGTTAGTCTTAAATTCATTAGTAAACTATCATTTGCACGTACAAAAGAGTTAAACTCAAATAATTCTGAACGCATACTCTTCGTTCCAATATAAATACGGCTTGTATCTACTTCTTGATACTTTGCTACTGTATCTAAATTTACATAATCCCATATATTCCACGTGTTGTATTTAGCATTAATGAAATCTGTTCCGACACTGTCAGAATATATGTCATTGTATTCGTTTAACATATTATAATCCCCTATTCCTGGAGAGTCAACACCTAAGTTAGGAAATTTGTTATTTTGGTCTCCATCTGATAAAAACCCTTTACAACCTTTAATTAATGCACCTAAGTTCATGAGCCTAAATTCTTCTGCTGTTTTTGCTCTGTAATATCCGAACTTAGCATTTGAATCCCTATTACCAATTACAATTGGCTTAACACCAACATTGTAAATTAGATTATAAAAAAACCAAGGATTATTTTTAAATAAAAACCCATTTTTAACTTCGTCGAAATAACTTCCTAAAATACCACCTTCATAACGTACTTGTAATACATCATTATGATACAGCTGAAATGTATAAAAAGTATCATTTTCTAAACTTGTTAGTTCATACGGAAAGCCAGAATGAAATTGTAGTTTTGTTTCATAATGTGAGTTAAGTGTATCATCAATCGCTATGCTACCTAAATGTTTTTTAAATCCTGTTTTCAATCCGAATGATAATATGTTATCTTGTCCATTTCTTGCATAAGGAGCTGGTACTTGTGCGTCGCTTCCAATACCAACACCAATCCATTTATTAGGACTTTCAGTATAATGATAATATAAATTAGAATTTTTGAGATTGTCCCTAGTCATAAAAATCCCATTTGAGAACTTATTACAGTACCTTAAAGTACCCCACCAATAATAACTATCATTTTCTGTATCTTGGAATTTGAATCTAAATATATTCGCATCTGCCCAGTCATTACTTTCAATTTTTACATTATCGATTGCTGATTGAATTATATCCTTTATTGTATTTACATGAGTTTCTACTGTTGGGTTATCTGGGTCTTCATAAAGTATCTTAAATCCTCGTCTATCAATATATGGAATTGAAGTATCTGGATTAGTTCCAAGAGAATCATATTCACCTCTTAACAGGTGATGAGCCCTTACGTTTTCAATACGTATATAATCAATTGCAATGTCAGTTTTGCCAAAGTATTTAACTTCGATATCAAAATCTTTTATAGCTTCAAAAACAGTATCCTTTACATTATTTGAAAATTTAGGGTTATTTAGGATATTGTTATTTGTAATAAATTCAGCAGAAATAGTTATATCTTCATACCCATCATCAGCAATAGGTAACATATTTCTAGTTACAATAATAGAGTCAATAGGATATGTAGTAGTTGAATATTGTTGTCCAATGCCCCTGTCCTCAAAGTAGTCGAATACAACAGTATCAACTGAATTGTTATTTGGAATTTTATTGAATTGAATATATCCAGTTGTTGAGTTCCACTTTGAGTATGGAATTTTTAAACTTATTATGACAGAATCATCTTTAATTATATCCGTAGTAGGATTTAGTCTTCTAAGGTTTACTGTCAAATACCATTTTTTTCCTGAATAGCTGTCTGTTTGACCATCTTTGGGTTCAGAATCAAATTCAGGTTGTGGCCAAATACTATCGAGTACTGTTGTTCCAACATAACTACTATCTTTCTCAAGTATTAATCTTGAATAGTTCTCATCTAAAGAATTTGTAAGGATTCTTCCCTTTTTGTTTAAAAATCCAAAAACTGGGTCGGTTTTATCATCTGGTCTTAAAATATTGCCGATATTTGTAACATTCAATGGTAAAGATGGGTCATATTGCATCATTACAGCTGCGAAATAACCTGGACTATAATCAGTACTATCAACCCATCTTGGTTGCAAAAGCATATTGATTGGTCTTTTTACTGATTCTGAGGCTACTGTATAATTACTTCCTGTAGCAGCGTTATTCTCCAATGCATTGTTCATTTTCGTAGAACCACCCCATTGGAATCCTGTTAGGATTGATTTCTGATTAAATGAATCCAATACAAATGGTCTTGGTGAAGAAGAAGTCCCCCAAATAAATTCCCATGGAGTTGGTTCAAAATTTTGAGAATGTAACAAGGTAGTGATTATAAATAAAAGAAAGATTAACTTTTTCATTTTTAATTTTCCTTTATTACTTTGTAATTAGTTAAATTTTCACCGCAATTTATTATAATAAAATACACTCCTGATTGATATGAATTAAAATTAAGTTGAATATTGGACTTTAATTTATCAAAAATAAACTCTTTTAGTATACTTCCGTTAATATTTATAATCTTGACATATTGGTAAGATTCAAAACAATTTATTTTTATATTTACAAGACCAGTAGTAGGGTTTGGGCTAATGAAATGGTTATTATTTTTTATCTCGATAATATTTGATTCAGTATCAATCCTATAAATTCCGAATATATGTGATGCAGCACCTAAAAAACAATTTTTTAAATTTGAATACAATACAATTGATCCTGTTGGATATTTAATATCTGTTGGTGCATATAATTCTCTTTCATTTTTAATCAAATTAAATACTGAATTCATTACCCCACCTGATAAAAGAACTCGTGACTCATCTGAAAAAAAAGTAAATCTACCACCTACTTTATTCTCATCAATCATTTCCTTGATTTTTAATTTTTCTGAAATTAAATATTTATAGAAACCATATGAACTATATTCTACACTTTTATCGGGAATCTTCCCAGACAAATAAATAAGATTATTATCAACAGAAGAAAATTCTACATCATCTAACACACAGGCATAATAGTTAAGGTCTTGGTCATAATCATTATCATAAATTTTAATATTTTCAATGAGTTCCAATTTTTCCAGATCCCATACTTTCAAAAATGTTTTTCCATCATTTAATGCTGTTAGTAACTTACCATCATCCGATACATCAAAACATTTAAGTTTTTCATTTTCATAACCAACAGGTGTTAAGTCAGTTACTTCATTCATAGTTTCATAATTATATACTCTTAACCAATACTTCTCTGGTGTGTGATTTGATATAAAATTAGTCTTTTCTACAATTGTGTATACAAAAGGTCTTACTGGATCAACAATAGCTTGTCTAAATCTATAATATAATTTACCTCCTTTCTCATCTACTGAATCTTCATCCATATCTAGTTTAAAACTATTGACTATTGTAAAGTCATTAATATTTCTTAGTTCTATTGTAGGTTGAGATTCTTTGTCGCCCCCAGTAGTTATTAATATTTTTGAACTATCTGGTGTTACTTCTATTTGATTTTTATAGGATAAATATGGAATAGGTAAAGACCTAACTAGCTCACCAGTTTCTGTCTGACGAATTTCAATAACTCCTTTCTCACCAATTCCTGCAATTAAAATAAATGTGTCTTCACCTTTTAGAAATTCCATGTCATGAATTTCACCTGCTTCATTGATTTTATTCCATTTAGGGATAATCTCGGCACTAGTAAGTGTTGATGGTATAAGCATAATGGATGCTAATATCGTTAATAGTAGTTTTAACATTGGTTTTCCCTCCAATTAGTTGATAATTTAATATATTTTCTTTATTATAATTAGTAATATTTATAGAGACACATGAACTTCAAAAACGTCACAGAAATGAAAAAATATTAATCTAAGTTGTTAAATTTAAGAAATTATTTTGAATTTCTTTTGAATCTAGAATTCAATCGTAAAAAAAGTTCTCTCACTGAACTTCTAGTTCAATATAAATTTATAAAAAGCATACTTTTTAAATTTAAACTACTGGATTAAGAAATGTGAAATAGCATACTCTTACCAACTTAACTAAATACTTCGATAATCTATTACGGTCAGCCCGTAACTTCAAAAATAGTTAGTTGACTGAGTATTTAAACCAATCATTTTGCAAATTACTTAGAAGATAATTCTACTTGTAAACGTATCGTTTACGATTTTACACTAATTTTGCATCACTCAAATTAATTATAAAAATATTTAAGTTCTGAAGTAGAACTTTAGGAAAAACAATATTTATTTTTATATTAAAACTATTAATCAATTTTTAAAGCAATAGAAATTTAATTATGTTAAGTTAAACGTTAAATGAATCTAGTTGTGAGTCTATAACTTATTATTATACAATGATGTAATTATATCTCTGACTATTTGCTGGCGGAGGTGGATTCCGATGAAATCGGAAGACGAAGGTGGACAAATTACGTTACCTGAGCCAGTCGGGGGCGAGTAATTTATAAAAATGCTTACATTTCGACAGGCACAATGAACGCATTTATCCTCCTCAGTCAGAACAAGTTCTGACAGCTCCTCCAGAGGAGCATAATAAGGCAATTTAAGGAAAAAGACTAAAACAACCCCTCTTCCCTATTATCAAACTTTATTAGAAAACTATTACGATGAATCCGGCACTTGCCGGTTTTTTTTATGGCTGCAAAGTGGGATTTAGTGCCATAGCCCTTGTGTTTATCAAATCCATATTCGGGGAATTTGGCGTGATATTCTTTCATCATTCTGTCCCTAGTTACTTTCGCTATAATTGAAGCGGCAGCAATAGAAAATGACTTTGAGTCGCCTTTTACTATTGTCTGGAATGATTGGTATTTGGTTGATTTGAATCGGTTACCGTCTATTAGAAGCACATTGGGTTGAGTAGATAGTTTGCTGACAGCTAATTCCATAGCCATATAAGTAGCATTCAGTATATTGATTTCATCTATTTTCGCTTCGTCAACTATACCTATACCGTAAGATATTCTTTCATCAGATGTGATTAGTTCATAAAGCTCGTCTCTTATCTTTTCTGTTAATTTCTTGGAATCTGTCAGCTTCGGTATTTCAAATTGCTCGTGGAATATAACAGCGGCAGCCACTACTGGCCCAGCTAGTGGGCCTCTCCCAGCTTCATCTACCCCAGCTATGATGGGGTTATTTTTTATATGTGAGTTTTCGTAGTCGAAGTTTGGAGAGGTCATAAATTTGTTTTTAATAAATGAAATATTACTTTTTTGAAATTTAAAAATATTCTCAATAATTAATAGAAATTCCAACACCAATATTCATATCACTATCATAATGAGCTGACAATCCTATATTGCGCGTTATGATATACTTTAATCCAGCCATATATTCTTTATCAGTATTTATCATAAATGCCATCCTCATTCGGGCAGTTAATGGAATGTCTTCTCTCATTAATTGTAATCTTACTTTCCCATCATGGAATGCTTCAGCTTGCAGAATTAATAGCATTGGTAGAGTGTATTCCGCTCCTAAACTAAAAGCGATTCTTTTGTCTTTCGTGCTTGTTTGACCAAATATATTTTTTTCTGATTCACCAACAGTCTTCCGATACCTAGCATCAACTCCAATAAAAGGCATAAACCATTGCATTTGGCCTATGTATCTACCAAAATGAGTTTCCAATTCATATCCATGATGATCATTATATCCAAGTCGCCATTCAGTACTTAAACTCCATCTAGTATTTTGATACATTAACATACCATCATTACCATTAGAAGCAAAATCATTTTGAGCCATAAAGTGGAATTCCTGGTCATCTGCTCTAACCTTATCATAAGCGGCTTCTTTATCTGGTAATTGCGGATTAGGTGGTGAATTTTCATAAGAGAAAACCCTACCCATACCACTCATCATATGATAGAGAATATGGCAATGAAAGAACCAATCCCCATATTCTTCAGAAGCTAAAAATTCAATTGTGTCCCTTTCCATAGGCATAATATCAAGTACATTTTTCAATGGTGCATAATCACCTTGTCCATTTATCACTCTAAAAAAATGACCATGTAAATGCATTGGGTGTCGCATCATAGAATTATTATAAAGTATAATTCTAACTACTTCCCCGGCTTTAATCTGTATTTTATCTGTTTCAGAAAGCGTTTTATTATCTAGACTCCAAACATATCTATTCATGTTACCAGTTAATTCGAATTCTAAGGTCTTCACATTAGATTCTTTAGGATATACAGTTTTTGTTGGAGATTTTAGCATTTTATAATTAAGAGTTACAATTCTTTTGTTATTGTCCATATTATGATTCGAATGATTCATTTCTTTACTTTTCTTTTTTATTTCAGGATACATTACACTATTCATATCCATCTTTTGTAATTCCATATTCATTCCCATATCATCCATGCTACCATCCATATTCATCATATTATTCATCATTTTCATACCTTCAAAATACTTGAGTCTTGGGAGCGGAGTTTGTGCTACTAATTCACCTTCCCCAATATTCAAAATTGCAGAACCAATTCTATCTTCAGATGTCGCCATAAACTGATACTTTTTATCACGATCGGGAATCGTAATTACTACATCATACGTTTCTGAGACGCCAATTATTAACCTATCAACTACAACTGGTTCTACATCAACTCCATCATTTGCAATTACTGTTAACTTGCCACCAGAATAGTTTAGCCAAAAATAAGTTGAAGCACTCCCATTTGCTATACGCAATCTGATTTTGTCGCCTGCTTTGAAATTAGAATTGTTTAGTTCTGGTAAGTTAATCTCATTCTTTCCATTTATAAGGAATTTTTCATAGTAAACATCACTGACATCCATTGCTAGCATTCTCTTCCACTCATTTTCGATTTTAGTCCAAAAATGCCCTTCTACTAATGCTTCCCCATAACTTTGAACTGTCCCTTTTTCTATTGCAAACCAATCATTTGCATTATGTAAGTACCTATGAACAGTATTTGGATTCATATTTGTCCAGTCACTAAGAAGTAAATTATAACTCTGTAACTCATCAAATTCTCTATAAGTTGGGTCATCATTTTTTTTGTTTATTGTTAATGAACCATACATCCCAATCTGCTCTTGGAGACCGGTATGAGAGTGATACCAATAAGTTCCACTTTGTCTTAGTCTAAATGTAAATGTATGTACTGTATTAGGCTCTATAGGTGCTGTCGTCAGATAAGGTACTCCATCTTGCTCATTTGGGACTAGTAATCCATGCCAATGAAATGAAGTCGATTCGTCAAGCAAATTGTGAACTCTAATTATTACACTGTCACCATCAGTAAATGTTAAGGTAGGCATAGGAATTTGACCATTTACAGATATTGCTCTTTTTTCTTCACCTGCAAAATTGACAATTGTATCTCTAACGAATAGATCATATTCTACAATATTTATTTCTTTTGCTATTGACTCGGTTAATGAGAGGATTAGAATCATTAAACAAGTAATTAAAATTTTATTCTTTTTCATTATGTATTTCTTCCTTTATTTCATTTGCAAAATAACCTGCTCTTTTAACTAATTCACTGATTTCTTGTGGATTCATTTCGTTAGATTTTATTGTTAATACTTTATCTGGACTTTCTAAATCTACTTCCCAATTAATTATTTTTGATTCTTTATCAAGTATAGGTTTTACACTTGACACACATCCCATACATTTTATGTTTGTATTAAATTTTAACTCTTTCATCTTTAGATCTCCATTATATTATTTGTTATTAAATATTAATATTTCTTAATCTTAAACTATTTGCGACAACTGATACTGAGCTAAGTGCCATAGCTGCCCCTGCTATCATAGGGTCTAATAAAAATCCATTTATGGGGTATAGCAATCCTGCCGCAATAGGGACACCTAGAATGTTATAAATAAACGCCCAAAAAAGATTTTGCTTTATTCCTTTTACTGTTTTTCTTGATAGTTCTAATGATTTTGGAATAGAGCTTAGATCTGAAGTAATCAAAGTTATTTTTGCAACATCCATGGCTATATCTGAACCGTGACCCATTGCAATACTGACGTCCGATTGTGCTAATGCTTGAGAATCATTTATACCATCCCCTACCATAGCTACTATTTTACCATTTGCTTGAAGTTCTTCAATAAATTCTGCTTTTTCTTGAGGAAGAACCTCACCTTTAAAGTAAGTTAGATCGAGCTGGGAAGCTACAGCTTGTGCCGTTGATTTACTATCTCCAGTTAACATATAAACATCAATACCAGAATCTCTTAATTTTTTTATCGAACTAATAGATGAATCTTTGATTTTATCTGATATTGCTATTATTGCTAATACTCTATCCTCATCAGTAAAATATGTTACAGTCTTTGCTTCATTTTGCCATTTACTAGTTAGTTGTTGTTGGTTTTCATCTATTTCTACCCCTATCTCATCTATTAATTTTTTATTACCAACATAGTAATTCATTTTGTCATTATAAGATCCAAATGCACCTTTACCTGTTATGCTATTAAAATCTGTTAATGTAGTTGGTATTATTCCATTTTCTTTTAAATGTCTAACAATTGATAAAGCTAATGGATGTTCTGAGTTTGATTCTAGAGATAAGAGAATTCTTCTTTCCATTGATGATTCACTATCTATAAACCATTCAATGTCAGTGACAGACGGTTTCCCTTGAGTGATTGTCCCAGTTTTATCCAATACTACAGCATTGACATTTTGTGCTAATTCCAAACTCTCAGCATCTTTTATAAGTATATTATTCTCAGCCCCTTTGCCAATCCCTACCATTATCGCTGTTGGAGTTGCTAATCCTAGGGCACAAGGACAAGCAATAACAAGAACGGCAATAGACGATAACAGAGCGTGTGATATATAATCCATACCACCAAATATAATCCAAACAAAAAATGTAACAACCGAAGCTAATATTACAATTGGTACAAAAATAGAAGCGATTTTATCAACCATCTTTTGAACAGGAGCTTTGCTACCTTGTGCCTGTTGTACCAATTTAACTATTTGTGCTAGGAAAGTATCTTCTCCTACTTTTTCAGAAATAAATTGGAAACTACCCTTTTGATTTAATGTTCCTGCATATACTTTCTCTGATTCTTTTTTTTCAACGGGAATAGGCTCCCCAGTTATCATACTCTCATCAACAAATGATAGTCCTGATACTACTGTACCATCTACAGGAATTCTTTCCCCCGGTTTCACTACTATACGTTGACCCATTTTCACTTCTGATATTGCTACTTCCTTTTCAACTCCATCTATAATTAAATTTAAAGTTTTGGGCTGCAATCCAACTAATTTACGAATTGCAGTTGTTGTGTTTGATTTAGCTTTTTCTTCTAATAATTTCCCTAATGTTATAAAGGTAATTATTACAGTTGCTGCTTCATAATAGACATGTGGGTGGATTCCATAAGGAATCCAGAATTCAGGATAAATAGTATTAAATAGACTATATATAAATGCAGTTCCTGTACTCATCGCAACTAAAGTATCCATATTAGCTTTCTTATACTTCAATTGTTTCCAAGCATTTATAAAGTAGCTACGGCCAAAATAGAATAATATAGGTGATGAAATAAACAATGAAATCCATTTCCCTAATTCCCATTCCATAAAGAACATACCTATAATGACTATCGGTAAGGTTAGAACTACTGACCAAATAGTTCTAAGCTTTATCTCTTGGTAATATTCATTTACTATATTATCATTGGTGCTATTTGGGTTTGATTGATCTATTATAAGTTCATAGCCTATGCTTTTTAAAGCTTCCTCAAGCGTTTCTAATTCTATATTTTCCTTATATTCTACAAGTACACTATTAGTAGAAAAATTAACATTTGCACTAACAACACCTTCAACATAAGATAACATTGACTCTACACTTGAAGCACATGAAGCACAAGTCATTCCCTTAACTGGGAATATCCTCTTTTCAGTTTTTGAACTACTTATCGGTTCATTTATTTTTAATGTATTCATAATTTTTAAACTCTGTGATTATTGATGGTACAAAATTAATTTGATGACCAATCAATTATATTACAGAATTATGTAAAAATTATATAATATTTTGACTAAATTTTATCTATTAGCTTTAAATGAGGGTCGTGTGTAACTCTAAATTCAGTAACAGTCATTCCTGTTTCTTTCTTGAATAAAGAGGAGAGATAAGAGACATTGCTGAAGTTGAGTTGGTAAGCTATATCAGACAATGATAATTCTTGATAGAATATTAATTCTTTAACTTTTTCTATTTTTTGTGATGTAATAAACTTCTCTATTGTAATACCTTCGATAGAGGAGAATAATCTACTTAGATAAGAATAATCATGATTGAGTTTTTGGGAAATGAGAGTAGAAAAATTTGTTTCCAATGGCTCGTTAGAATGATGTATCTGTTCTATAATAATTGATTTGATTTCTGACACTACTTTGGATAATTTGTTTTCGAGCAATTCGAATCCAAGTAATTTTAAATTTTCCTCAAGTTTATTTTTAATAGAACTTTCTAATTCTTTCTTTAAATAGACCTGACCTAATTTAACATTTAGATATTCTATTCCTAATTCATTCAAGATGTTTTCAATTGCAAGAATACATCTAGCACAAACCATATTTTTAATATGTAGGATCATTTCGGATTCTCTTTCAATTATTTATATCCTAATCTATCAATCTCAAAAATTCCTGTCTTAAATTTAGGTCAGAAAGTAGTCGCCCACGCATTACAGAAGTCACCATTTCCGAATGGCTTTCATCAGCTGATACACCTCTGGCTATCATACAATAGTGCTTTGCTCTTATTACTACACCAAGTGCTTTTGGCTCTAGTAGGTCTTGTAGGAAATCGACAATTTGTTCGCCAAGTTCTTCTTGTATTTGAGCTCTCTTTGCGAAGTATTCGGTTACTCTAGTTAGCTTAGATAGGCCAATTACTTTATCTTTGGGAATGTACCCAATTGCGGCATATCCGGAAATGGGTTGCCAGTGGTGCGAACATAGCGACATCACTTTTATTCCTTTTGATATTACTAGGTCATTCACCTTCGAGCGATTAGGGAATACAGTTAGCTTTGGTGGTTTGTTGAACCTCCCTTCTAGCAATTCATTTACATACATTTTTGCCATTCTCTCCGGTGTGTCAGTAGAGTTTGGGTCATTTGGGTCTATTTTTAGTATTTGCTGTACTTCTCTGAACTTTTGTTCCAATCGCATACGCATTTCTAATAGCTCTTCTTTGGAAAGCTCTTGATTGGCATTAGCATCAAAACTTGGTATTTCGTCGAACTGTCTATTACTCATTTTCGAACCTCTTTATCTCTACTGGCTCACCGTAGTACTCCACCCATGAGTTAGGTGTTTCATATAGCTTGAGTTTATAAAGCTCGCCGTCAGTAATATGTGGCTTAACAATATCCCAGATCAGAACTGAGATATTCTCAACTGTAGGTATTACACCTTTTAGAAAATCCACATCTACATTCAAATGCTTGTGATCTAAGTGAATAAGAACTTTTTTAACAAGTATATCTTTCAACTTTTTAAGGTCAATAACGTATCCTGTATCAGGGTTAGGTTTACCTTTTACAGTAACTTCTAATACATAATTATGACCGTGTCCATTTGGGTTATTGCATTTATCATATACTTCTTGATTTTTCTGAAAATCCCATTCTGGGTTGTATAATCTATGAGAAGCACTGAACTCTACACTTTTTGTAATAAATAACATTTATAATTCCTAAATTGAATTTTTACAGTATTACGGTATTATGCTCGTATTATTTGTAAATTTGAATAACAAACTAAACAAAGTTACGAAAAATGAAAAAGATATTATTTATTCTTATTGCATCGCTTCTTTATAGTTGCTCATCAGTTAGCGAAAAGAAAAGCGAGCTGAACACAGAATTTAAAAAACTACGAAGTATAACACCTAAGAATCTAGAATTCTCAGGTAAAGTAGATATAGACATGAATGGGCAAAGTCTAAGTCTAAACACTGATATATACTCTGCTGCGAGCGATTCAGTGCTTATGATACTGAAAGCATTTATGGGTATTCCAGCAGCTAAGGTTTATGCAGACCCAATGTCTTTTATGGCTTATAATGCGTTGGAAAATAAAGCATTCTATGGTGAACCCACTAAAGAAAACATGGTAAAAGCTATGAGGTTCGGTTTCTCATATAATGATATGATAGCGCTACTTAGAAATGAACCAAATTTCGAGATGGACTATAAAATCAACAAAGAAGGCTCTAATGAGAATGAAATACTTTACTATAGGTATTTCAAAGATGAGTTCATTGAGTATATCAAATATAATATCAAAGATAACTATATAACTCAATACCAACAAAAATCTTCTGATAATACACTTCTACTCAATGTATTTTTTGAGGATCCTAAAATGGTAGGGAAAAGAAACATGCCTCACAAAGTAACTGCACTGATACCAGAGACAGAAGGGAGTGTAAAGTTCAGATTTGATGAGATAAAATCAATTGATAAATTTGATAAAGGGTTCAATTTTTCAATTCCTAGTAACGTAACGAAAATAAAGCTATAAACCATTGTCAATAGTTGAATTACAGAAGAACAATGTATTAATGCTATTTATAGTATTGTTATCTTGTTGCCTTTCTGCAACAAACGCTTTCGCTCAAGATATTGACAGTACCAAAGCAATCATTGATTCTACTATCACTGATAGTACTGCCGACGAGATATATTTAGATGTAGAATCTGATCTTGAGAAAAGAGTAATATACTCAGCCAAAGATAGTGCTGTATTTATGCCTGGAAAGAGTATGCTGAGACTAAGAGGAGGGGCTAAAGTTGACTATGGTACAGACAAACTAGAAGCAGAAGTTATTCTATTCGACTTAGAAAAATCAAATCTTGATGCTTCTGCAATTCAAGACAGCAATGGTACATATTATGGTTTCCCAAAGTATAACCAACAAGAAAATGAGTATTTTGCTAAGCAACTAACATTTAACTTCAAAACTAAGAAAGGTGTAATAAGCTCCGGCGAAACGGAAATAACTGAAGGATTTTACTTCGGTGAAAAGATAAAAAGAATAAACGAAACAGATATATTCATCGAAAATGGTTTCTATACTACATGCGATGCACCTCACCCCCACTATTACTTCGGTTCTCCCGAAATGAAGATTGTAAACAAAGAAAAAGTACTTATAGACCCACTTATATTTTATGTAGAAGACATACCCGTATTCATTTACCCATTCGGTATATTTTTCCCGAATAAAGGGGGGCGACAATCTGGGCTGATGGTTCCATCTTTCTTATTTTCCGCTGGAAGAGGGGTAGTCTTTGATGATTTGGGTTTCTATTGGGCTGCTTCGGAATTTTGGGATATGCAGTTCACTACAGATTTCTATTCAAAGGGTGGGTATTTATTAGGAACAGCAGGAAGGTGGAATGTAAAAGATCAATATTCTGGTAATGCTAGTTTCGAATATGGTAAGACTAGATTTAATACTGACGATGAATATGTTACCGCATGGAAATTTACCTTGGATCATAGACAGAACCTGACTCCTTATCAGAATATCAGTGCTAACTTGAACTTCTCATCTTCTGATTTCAATAGAAATACCTCTGCTAATATAAATCAGAGGATAACTCAAACCATTACTTCGAATGCCTCATACAGCATGGCATTTGATAATGGGTCTAATTTATCTGCTGGATATAATAGAGAACAAAATATAATAACTGACGAACAAACTCAGAATATACCTGTTACATATAGTATTCCGAATTTGACATTATTCAAACTCTTTGATAAAGATGTTACGTTCAGAAATTCTTCTAGGTTAAACTATACGCAACAAACACGTCAAAATATTGATTTAGGTGAAGAAATTCCTGATACAACTTTTAGAAGCGAAGAGCGAAAATACTTGAGTCATACCCCCTCTATAACTTTTAGTTTACCAAGACTATATAATTTCAATATAACACCTAGCTTTAATTTTGGAGTAAATAACTACTTCCGAAAAATGACTCGAACATATAATAATGAGACAGAAGAAGTAGAGCAAAATTTCGAACAGGGTTTCTTCTCAGAGTACTATTATAACTACGGTGTGAGTGCACAAACAAGGTTGTATGGAATGCTTAATTTCGGAGAGACAGGGCTCAAAGCATTGCGTCATACTTTCGAACCTACAATAAGTTATCGAATCAATCCAGACTTCTCAGACCAGAGTTATGATTTTTATGGCACGTATTATGATAATAAGTTAGAAAGAGAGATCACATATAGTAAATTTGATGCTGATGGAGGAAGTCATGCCTCATCAAATTTGCAACAGAATATTGGCATAAATTTGGTGAATAGATTTGAAGCAAAGGTTTCGGGTGACTCATTAGATAATAATTTGGAACTTTTGCAATTTAATCTAAATACGAATTATAATGTTGCTGCAGATTCACTCAATTGGAGTGATATAAATACTTCATTTAGGACCCCTGCGGTGAGTTTTGTTAGTTTTTCTGGTAATGCTAATTTCACTTTATACGATGAAGCCGATATAGTGAATAGTGAAAATGAGAAAGTTGGTGTAGAGAAAATTAACAAATTTTTATTTGAAAATAATAAAGGATTAGTTAGATTAACAAATCTTAATCTATCATTAAGCACAAGTTTTGATTCCGATGGAATAAAAGTTGCTGAAAGTTTTGGTGAAGATGTTGAGCCAGTTGACTCAGCAGAGACAGAGAGTTCTTTGGGAGATAGGTTTTCGAGAAGAATGAATCTTAATCAAGAAGACAGAGATTTATTCGGAGAGTGTAATGCTGGTTATCAACCAATAAGTGTACCTTGGTCAGTTACTTTAGGATTGAACTTCAGATATTCACAACCCTTTGAAGACAGAATAGATAGGAGCTTAAATCTGAATCTAGGTATTAGGTTTCAACTAACAGAAACATGGAAATTTGACGCAAACGGTCTATATGATTTGATAGACCAAAAATTAGAAAATACAAGTGTTAATATAACTAAGGATATGCACTGCTGGGATTTATCAGTTAGGTGGTATCCAACAGGTATAAACCAAGGGTTTTACCTGAGATTTGGAATAAAGGCATCACAATTACAAGATTTAAAATTAGAAAAACGTGATGACCCAATATATAGATAAATATGAAAAACATATTAGTCATAGAAGACGAAGAATTTGTAAGAGAGACCATATCCGACATGCTCGAGATAGAGGGCTATATACCTATTCTTGCGAAAAATGGTGAAGCTGGTCTAGAGTGCCTAACTCAGATAAAGCCTGACCTAATTCTATGTGATATTAATATGCCAGTTATGGATGGATATGAAGTCTTAGAAAGACTAAAATCCACCGAAAGCCTTTCTAATATTCCTTTTATATTTTTAACAGCTAAAGCTAGTAATGATGATATGCGCCGTGGTATGGAACTCGGTGCTGACGACTATATATTCAAACCATTCAAGGCTAGAGACTTGCTTAATGCTATTAATACACGATTAGAAGTATATGATAGAAGTAAAGTGATGACTGAAACCAAGCTAGATGAACTAAGGTTACAGCTTGCATCTTCTCTTCCACATGAATTTAGAACTCCTCTAAATGTCATTTTAGCTACTTCTCAGTTCCTTCATAAAAAAATGGATATGATGGAAAAAAATGAGATAAAAGATATGATTTATAATATTGTGAACTCTGGCAATAGGCTGAGCAAACTCATATCTAATTATCTAGTTTATACCAACTTACTCCTTAACAAGGAAGAATTGGACTTTAAAGATAAAGTCTTCACGAATTATACAATAGATCCAGAAGATATGATAGAGAACTCTTTCTTGAAAATGGCTTCTGAATTCGAAAGAATAGAAGATGTGGAAATAGATTGTGTACCTGCGGTGATAGATGTTTACCCAGAATACTTCCTAAAAATTGCAGATGAATTAGCTTCAAATGCTTTCAAGTTTTCGAAAGATGGAACTAAAATAAGAGTTTCTACTAGAATAGAAGGTGAACTATATATTATGGAAGTCAGAGATAGGGGGATTGGATTTGATTTGACTAAGCTAGACGAAATTGGTGGATTCAAGCAATTCGGGCGTAAGACAATGGAACAACAAGGAATGGGTCTCGGTTTAGCCATAATCAAATTAGTATGTCAAAGATTTAAAATTGATATAAAGATTGACTCCGTACCAAATGAAGGTACTACATTTACTCTCAAATTACCTATTAAAAAAGAGAGTGTCTAAAGCCAAAAGGTTTTTGGTATCGAACACATTCTTAACTTTCAGCATCCCATTAATTTCAATATCTGTAAACATATATTTCATATATGGTCTTTTTAGTTTTCCAATACCGTGTTCTGCTGAAATAGTTCCATCTAATTCTATAGCTAATTTCATCATATAATGATAAAACTCCTCTGCTTTAGCTTTGTCTTCTTCACTTTTTACAAATAGATTAGCATGTAAATGACAATCACCCAAATGACCGAAAACAACAAAATCCAATCCCATAGTATTCAAATGAGAATACATCTCACCATAATAAAATCGAAACTTATCAGATGGAACAGCCGTATCTGTATAAATTTTTTGTTGCCCATACCTAGAAAGTAATTCATTTACGGCTAGTGGTAAATCATGACGAAATTTTGTAATCTTTTCTCTTTCTCTATCATTCATTGCTACCCATGTCATATCCACCAAATCGGTATGCTCAAGAGTAAGTTCATACAGAGATAATGTATCGTTATCAAGCATTACTGAATTGGTTTCGAATTCTACCCATACAGCACCAATTGCTTCAACAGGTAAATCACTATGCTGTTCAGATAATAATTTCAACGAATTATGGTCAAAATACTCTATTAGTCTTGGTCTTAATTGACGTTGATTATCATTTCTCAAATATTCAGCAAAATTTAGCAAATTGTTATAGTCGTCGAAAAAAACGACAGCTGAAAGTATTTCCTCCGATTGATAAAGCAAATCTAATCCTACTTTTTTGACTATTCCCAAGGTACCTTCACTACCTATAAATAGATCTATAATATCCATATCAGGTCTTAGATAATACCCAGCAGCATTTTTACTTGATTTGGGAATTTTTATTTTGGGTATCTCAAACTTTATTATATTACCATTTAGAGTTTTCACTTCAGCGTTATAACCATTAGCTATATACTCTCCCCTAGTTATATGCAGTTCGTCACCATCGGGCAGAACAATTTCTAGGTAATTTACGAAATTTCGAGTGGCCCCATATTTGAAAGTTTTTGCACCCGATGCATTATTAGCAACGTTCCCACCTATAGTGCTCCAAGTTTCCGTTGGATTCGAAGGATACATCAAATTAAAAGGCTTTAGTTCTTCGTGAAATGTTTGTAATCGGACACCTGGTTCGAGTAATGCCGTTTTATTAACCGTATCAATAGAAAGAATTTTATCCAACCTTTCAGTTGAAATCAAAGCTCCGGAAAGAGGTACTCCTCCACCTGTTAGCCCTGTTCTGGCTGCTGAGACTGTAAATTCAGTATTTGTAAAATATAGCTCTTTGACTAATGGGCCTATCTCTTCTACACTCTCAGGGATAAATACTTCATCAGCTTTCCCTAGATAATTAGCCGCGTCTTTTTGATATTCTAATTTTCTTTCTTCATCAGTTATCTTTATCATACTATTGGTACATCCTTTCAATTTCTGATTTATACTTTTCGAAAATAACATTTGTTTTCATACTAAGCTTAGGAGTTAGCTCGCCAGTTTCTACCGAAAAGGAATTAGGAACTATTGTTATCTTTCTAACTCGCTCGTATTTGGCTAATGTGTCTTGATGATTATTTACTTCTTGCATTATTATCTTATTAATTAAACTATTTGTCACTAGATCGTAATTAGACTGAAACTCTATATTCTTCTCTTTTGCAATTTCTTTTATCGAGTCAAAGTTTGGAGATACTAACGCAGTTAAGTAATCTTTATTCTCACCAAAAATAGCTATATGATCTATATATTCACTCATTCTTATCATATCTTCGATTGGCGATGGAGAAATATTTTTACCACCACTAGTAACTATAATACTTTTAATTCGTCCAGTTATTTTTAAGCTTCCTTTTGTCGTGAATTCTCCTATATCACCCGTATGAAACCAATTATTATCATCTATACAACGTTTAGTAGCCATATCATCATGCCAATAACCTTTCATAACCGAATCTCCTCTTACTAGTACTTCGCCTGTAGTATCTATTTTAACTTCTACATTACTTACTGGTGGCCCTACAGTACCAATCTCTAAGTTATTAGGAGTATTTGCTGATACAACGGGTGAGCATTCCGTCAATCCATATCCTTGAATAATTTTTAATCCAATTGAGTGAAAGAATTTTTGTACTTCTGGGTTTAGAGCAGAACCCCCAGAGACTATATATTTAAGTCTTCCTCCTAACTTTTCTCTCATTTTAGAAAAAATTAGTTTATCGTAAATTTTTAATTTCAACTTATCCGCTAGAGGTATTTTATCAGAGTCTAGATATTTATTTGAAAGATCAATTGCTCTATAAACAAGCTCTCTTTTTGATTTCTTTTCATTTTTTATAGCATTTAATATTTTACTTTTAACTGTTTCAAGTAATTTAGGTACAGCTGTGATTATTCTTGGTTTTACTTCATTCAAATTACTAGATAATGAATCTATAGATTGTGCAATTGTAATCACGCCACCTGTTATCATAAAAGTATAAATCACAGTTCTTTCATAGGCATGACACATGGGTAAAAAAGAAAGGAATTCATCAGTCGAGTTTTTAATTCCAGTATCCCAAATAGAGTTTACATTGGTAAGTACATTTTTATTAGTTAGCATTACACCTTTAGGATTACCTGTGGTACCTGAGGTGTATATTAATGTAAGTATATCGTCTATTTCTACATTTCTCGAGATTTTTATTAATTCATTTTTAAGATTTTCGAAATTATAATTTTTCTCTACCGATTCGATAAGCTCACTCATAGATAAAATATTATTATGTTTATCCGTTATACCATCATCCATAGTTATTATATACTCCAGATGTTCTAGATCATCTTTTACAGAGAGAATATTGTTTAATTGGAATTTATTGGAAACTATTATTATTCTAGCGTCACAATCATTAAAGATAAATTTCTGCTGTTCAGGAGTAAAGTTAGGAAAAGTCGGAACATTAATAACGCCGATACAATGAGTCGCAATATCTGCTATCAACCACTCAATCCTATTTTCTGAAATAATTCCAACCCTATCTTTATAATTAATGCCTAGGTCTGTAATTGCTTTATTAAAGCAAATCACTTTCTTAAGGAAGTCTCCTTTTGACATAGAGGTAAGGTCATTATTCTTATAGTATTGCAAGATAGTTTCTGAGTTACTCTTAGTTCTAAGTGCATCAAAGAAACTAGTAAATATTGAGTTAGAATTTAAATCCATTTCCCACCATTTTAAGGTTTAAATGTATATTTTTTGTAGATTAAGCAGATAAATATAAAAGAAATTAAAAAAAAATAGGATTAAAATGAAGAATTTATTCACTGTACTTGTAATCGTGCTGATAACAACATTAGGTCTAGATGCTCAATGGGAGATAAAAGGGGATACGATAATTGTCCAAACACTTTCTTATGACTCTATAACAACAAGATCAGGGACTTGGTTATTCCCACCTGAGGATAGCTATGAAAAAATTCTTATGCACTATTCTCTGAAATGTGACCCTAGAACAACCCAAGATAGATTTAATTGTGGAGAGTGGGATTATTTAACATATACTGTAGTTACTGATTCTTCTGGAAAATTTGATTCTACTTCATTTTTGTCCCCCAATTTTCTTGTAAGAGGCACTTCACCAAACAAATACTTTTATACAACTCAGCCATATAATTACAAAGAGAATGAAATTATTTATAATACTAGTTTTGGAAGTAATTTAACCAATAGAATAGAAGTACCATTCAACAATGATGAAAATGGTATATTCGAAATAAAGCCTACTCATGGCAAAGCTTTCTTTGTTAATATGCTATTTCAAAATTCAGAATTGGAATCATATAGAAATAATCAGAGCGAAATTCATGCTATCAAGCTTAAATTCTTAAGTGATGTAAAAATAAAAAATTTCAGAATAAAACTAAAGAATATGAATGCATCTATCCAAGGAGATATACTGAAAAATGAGAATGAAAGCTATCTTAGCGATATTGATATAAAGGCTGGTGATACTAAGGAGTTTGTATTGTTCTCCCCTTTTAAAGTAGAGGATGAGAACTTACTATCAATAGTGATTAGTGGAGAAATCGAAGAAGGAATACTTTCTCTGCAATCGAGAGTAAATGAAGAATCTTTAAAGTCTAAATATTATTTTGGGAATGAGAATTATATAAAATTTTCAGAGGGTAGTTATATAGACGTACCTCAAAAGGCTTTCTCCAATTTGGATGATGAAATAACTATAGCCTTTTGGCAAAATGGGGATAAGGTAAAAATGCCACAAAACTCTTATGCATTCGAAGGAGTAAATGCGAAAGGCCAAAGAGTACTGAATAGTCATTTGCCCTGGAGCAATGGACAAGTTTATTGGGATGCAGGTAATAATGGTGGTAGTTATGATAGAATATCTAAACAAGCAACCGATATCGAGTACAAAGGAGAGTGGAATTATTGGACTTTCACAAAAAACACCACTACTGGTGAAATGAAAATTTATTTAAATGGTGAACAGTGGCACTCAGGAACTACATTGAATAGAAATTTCGATGATATAGTAGCTTTCAAAATAGCATCAAATGTAAATGGTTATGGCAGATACGATGGATCTATGGACAATTTCGCAGTTTGGAATAGAGTATTGTCCCCAAGTGAAATCGTAACCACAATGCAAAATAACTATCAAATTAATAAAGCTCAACCCCATTGGAATGGACTGTTATTCTACTATGATATGAATAGTATTACAGACAATATAATAACAGATATCACAGGAAATGGAAACGATGGTATTTCTCATGGTTTCCCAGAATTAAGAAGTATCGGTTCTGATAACACAATTGCCATTGATGATAATGATGAGATACTAAGACCTGTTGTTACATTTGTGAAAGGCGAGTTTAGTGATAATGTTAAGCTAGACAGAGAATTAGTTAATGTTGTGAGAGAGTATCCTGTCCCTAAAGATGAAGTTTACTTATTCGATTATGATAGTCCTAATAAAGTTATACCCGCCGCTGAACTAAAGGCATTTTCGGAAAAGATAAAAATACCAACAAGTATTCTTACAGTTTATCCTGCAAATAAACCATTTTACACTTACAGTGAATTCGGAACTATCATTGACTCTGTCGTTGCCGTTGCTACTGATTCACTTATAAAAGAAGATATAAATTATTACTCACCAGTTGTAGATTATGAGATTCACAGATTTATAACTCCTTATGGTATAAATTTGGACTTAGGTCCTGACGGATTCACTTGGGTAGAAGATGTATCTGATTTTGAGCCACTATTACACGGTAATGTCAACCTAAGAGCAGGCAATCAACAAGAATTAATTGATCTGAAATTCCTATTTATAAAAGGAACTCCTGCAAGAAAAGTAAAAAGTGTACAAACACTTTGGAGTTCGGGAGGAAGTTATGAGAGTATAGTCAAAGATAATAATATTTCGTACGTTGTGATAACACCGAACAAAGATGCTTCAATGTTCAGAGCTAAAACAAGGTCAAGTGGTCACGGTTTTGCAGGACCAGCTAACACAGATAATTGCTCTGAATTTTGTAAAAGAACACACAGATTATATGTAGGTAATGATGGTAAGTTCGAATGGGAAGGATGGAAAGAATGTGGTGATAATCCAGTATTTCCACAAGGTGGTACTTGGCAAATAGATAGATCTGACTGGTGCCCAGGAGCAACTGTCAATACTTATGATCATGAAATAACTTCATTCGTAGAACCAGGGGCCACTGTAGAAATGGATTATGAGATTGATAATCCAGCTCAGTTCGTTCCTTATGGTAATTATGTGTTTACAGGATATATGATAGGTTATGATAACCCGAGTTTTGTAAATGATGTATCACTAGAAAGAATAATATCACCATCACTTGACCAAGAGTATGGCCGACTAAATCCTGCATGCGGAGATCCACAAGTAATAATAAAGAACACTGGTTCAGAAACACTTAGAGAACTAACATTCGAATATGGAATAAAAGGCAGAGAAAAGTATCGTCATCATTGGGGTGGTAGATTAGAATTTTTAGAATCGGAAGTAGTAACTTTACCTGCAATTCACATGAATACGCTCAATGCTGGAAAAGAATATGAATTCGAAGTAAATATAATTAATCCAAATGGTAAAGAAGATGAATATTCAAGAAACAATTATGCTATTTCGAAATTCATTGGTGTAGATGTACTTAGCAGTGAAGTAGTTATAAACATGAAAACTAATAGACAAGCTGAAGCTCAATATCAAATGACTCTTAAAAAAGCATATGGTCCTATTATAGAACAAGTTGAGTTAGGTAAATTTGAAAGTAATAAGACATACAGCTTTACTCATAATTTGAGTAAAGGTTGCTACGAATTGTTATTTGAGAATGTAGAAGGTTTCGGTTTAGATTTATGGTGGATGAGAGAACAGCTAGGAACGGGCTATATAAGTCTAAGCGCAGGTAATAAAACTGTTAATTTTAATCCCGATTTTGGTAATTTTATTAAATACCAATTTACAATTGGTGAACTCCCAGACATAAGAATTTCAACAGACACTTTGAACTTTGGTGACTTATTAGTAGGTGAAAAAAGACAGAAATCTGTATTTATTAGTCCTAGAAATGCGAAAGGATTAAATTTGAGAGGAATTGAAATGGGGTTTGCTGGTGCTAAGGGTTTAACTCTGATTAGCCCTACTGATTTTAGTAAAGATATATTCATTAAAGAAGGTGAAAAACAAGAAATAGTTTTTCAGTTTGAACCAAAAGATGAAGACCCTAAATCAGCAATAATCTCAATCAAATCAGACTCAGAGAATACCCCAACTTATAAGTTAACATTAATAGGTAATACAGGTATTTCGACTGTAGAAAGCTACAACGAGTCTATTTACGACGCCGAAATAGTAACCAATGGTAGTAACAAGGAAATTAGACTGATTAACAAGACGAATCACTCTATTACTTCCGACATAAGCTTATATGATATTAGCGGTAAGCTTATTAGCAATTTATATGAAAATCTTCAGATTACTAATTCTATAAATCTACCGATTAATGTAACAACACTAGATCAGGGTATTTATATAGTTCGTGTAAGTTTAGGAAATAATCATAAAGACTTGAAATTTATTAATATAAAATAAAAACAAAGTGTGTAAGATTACTTACAAATAAATGATTGTAAATAGAATTTTAGATTAAAATGATATTTTATTTATAATTTTTTGTTAAATTAGTAACGAAAATATTGAGTATATCGTTAAATTTATAACTGAATTTGAAATTATTTATAATTATATGGAGTAATATTATGAAAACAAGAGTTTTACATAATCTAGGTCTTGCATCTATTACTATGCTTTGCCTATCTTTTTTATTGCCAACAAACACAATGGCACAGTACTATCCTGAAACAGCGATTATTATCGAACAACCACAAGATGTAATTGAATGTGAAGGTTCTTTAGATCAGTTTTTATTTGTAGTTGCTGCACCTTCACAAAAACAATATAAAATTGCTTACAGATGGTGGAAAGACGGAAGAGTAATTTCTGATTGGGTAGAAGATTTTGGTCAAATTACTTTTGATACACTTAGATATAGATTAAGCGGTTTGTACAAAGCAGAGATGTTTGTTTTTGATCCAAATTATAATGGCAGTACTAATGGTGGATCCGGATGGCCAAGTGGTCAAAGTTATGAAGAAGCTAGAATATCACCTATTGTATTTTCAGAAGAAGCTAATCTATATGCATTGCAAAAGCCAGAATTTATGAAAGATATCAAAAGTGTTTTTACAAAAGAAGGTAAAGGTCTTTCATTAACTTTTGATGCTCACATTTATGGTGAACATAATATGGAAAACCCTACTTATTGGACACAAATCCAATGGTTCAGAGGAAACACACCTTTAACTGACAACGAAAGATACGAAGGCACTAAATCTTCAATTTTAAATATTGAAAATGTTATGGCTACTGATTTTGCAACTGACTATAAAGTGAGATTAGTTGGTGAATGCGATACAGTTTGGTCAAACAACTTTGCAATCAATAAAGAACCTGTTGCAACAGTAACAATCCCTCCTGTTGGAGTTGAAGGTTGCGTAGGCGATGTAGTTCAATTATCTATAGAAGCTGAATCGTCAATTGCTAATGTAAATCTTGCTTATCAATGGTGGGTAGATGGTGTTAAGATTACAGATGAAGCTGGTAAATTCAACGGTACAAATACTCCTAATCTGAATGTTACTTTAACTACAGACTTAGCTTATGATGGTACAGAAGAATTCACTTGTCAAGTATGGCCTGTTGGCTATCCTGACAATGGTGCAATTAGCGCTCCTGCAATGATTACTTGGAAAACAGCTCCAGTATTAACAATGGATTTGAGTGCTGCGTATTCAGCAAAAGAAGATGATAAAGTTGAAATGTATGTAACAGTAACTGGAAGCAATCTAACTTACACTTGGACAAAAGATGGAGTTGATTTAGCTAACAATAATGATTCGCTAGTAATTGACATGGTTGCTATGGCTGATGCTGGTGATTATGTAGTTACGGTTTCTAATGACTGTGGCGAAGTTACATCTACAACTGCTACATTAACTGTAACTCAAGGCCCTATCATAACAAGTGTAAATGCAGAAACTGGCTTAGGACTTACTCAAAACTATCCTAATCCATTTGAAGGTAACTCTAGTATGTCGTTCAACTCGCAAAGAAGTGGAAACGCATCTGTTGTAATGACAGATATGCTAGGTAATGTAGTTGCAAACTTATTTAACGGTTATGTAAACGCAGGCGCTGAAACAACAATCCAACTTAACGTAACAAATATGAATCTTAATTCGGGTACATACTTTGTAACTTTGAGAATGGGAGATAAAGTGGAAACAAGACAAATATCTGTAGTTAGATAATCTATTACACATATTTGAATCGGATTTATAAGCCGAGTAGTTTGATAACTACTCGGCTTTTTTTATTGAATGCAATTCATTTTGTTACTCCTAGACTTGCTTTGAAGCCACCATGTAACATAATTAAAAAAAAAATTTCACTTTGTTACAAATTTCAATAATAGAAGGGTTTCTAGTAAATTTTTAATAATTCTTTATTTATATATTTCGCATCTAGAATAGTATAAATAAGTATTAATTAATTATTAAAGGAGTTTTATATGAAAAAACTTAATACGCTAGGAATGGGATTATTTACATTCTTTGCAATTTGCTTTCTGTTTTTAGGAAGCGCAGATTTATTTGCTCAGCCAACGGTAAAAGCAATTAAAAGATATAGTCCAACAGACCAATACACATATGAAGAATATTTGACTTGGGAAGTTGAATTTTCGGATCCTATTGATAGTAAAACTATCAGTGGCGATGACTTCAAAATGACTCAACTTGACGGCTATTACTACACGGCGATTGATTACGTTTATCAAAGTGACAAAGATGGTTATAAATGGGTTGTGGAAACTTACACTTATAATTATGATGGTTATGGTGAAATACGATTAGATTTCACTGGAGTAGTTTCTAATACAAAAGGTACTTCTACATCTAAGGGATATACTTTTACAAGTGGTGAAACATTCATATACGGTGAAAAACCTACACCAGAAGTATCTTTCTTTAGTAGAGTATCTCCAACATCTCAAAACATTTATGCTCAAGATGTAGCTTGGAACGTTTATTTTAACCAGGCTATTGACGCAAATACTTTGACTACTTCGGATTTTGCATTAAACAAATCTGGCACAGCTAACGGAACAATCTCAAGTATAACAACTGTAAATAGTTCTACGTTTAGAGTAAATGTTAATAATGTATCTGGATTAGGTAATTTGAGGTTAGACTTTACAGGATCTGTTTCGAATACGGCTGGTGATAAGAGTCAATATACTTACACATATGGTCCAGTGTTTACAATACAACCTCCTATCTCAATAACTTCGATTACTAGATTTACTCCATTGGCACAGCAATTCAAAGGAACTAGCGTTACTTATAGAGTAATTTTTAATAGATCATTACTTGCTTCTTCAGTAAATACAACTGATTTCCAACTAGCTGCTTTATCAGGACAAATTTCAGGTTCTGTCACTTCTGTGACAGGTTCTGGTACAACTTACTATGTTACTGTAAGTGGTATTAGTAAAGATGTTGAGCTTAGATTGAATACTAATGGCTCATTTACGGATACATATAGCTTAACAAATTCTACTACATTCTTTACAGGTGAAACTTATATTATAGATATTACTGCACCAGTAATTCAGTATGCTACTATTACTTCAAGTAATCAAAACATAAGAAGAGCAATTCCTGAGAATACAGTAACAGTAAACTTCAATACAAACGAAATTATAAATATCGTATCTGCAAAAATAAATGGTAAAACAGTTTCTCACAAAGGAAGTGGAACTACTGGTGGTTCATCAGAATATACTTATACTTTATTTGATACTGAAGGGCTTGCTACATTTGAGTTCATAGTATCTGATATGGCTGGTAATACTACAACATTCAATAAAACAACTGATGGTTCTTTTGTTAATTTTGTTATCCCTATTCCAGAAGTTGTGATTATAGAACAACCGAATGATGTAATAGCTTGCGAAGGCAGTACAGATAGATTTTTATTTGTTGTTGCTGCTCCTGATTTGAAAGGGTATAATATTGTATATAGATGGTGGAAAGACGGTAGAAAAATTTCTAACTGGACTCCCGACTTTGGTCAACTTAATTTTGATACATTAAGATACAAAATGAGTGGAACTTATAGAGCAGAGATGTTTGTATTTAACCCAAGATGGAAATCAGACTATGGTAATCCATTTAATTATGACTCTGCTAAGGTATCTCCTGTTGTTTTCTCAGAAGAAATAAACCTGTATGTACTACAAAGACCTTCATTCTTAAGTGATATTAAACCCGTTACTGCAGCACTAGGTTCAAATTTATCTTTGACTTTTGATGCTCAGATATACGGTGAACATAACATGGAAAACCCTACTTATTGGACAGAAATTCAATGGTATAGAGGTAATACACCACTTACAGATAATGAAAGATATCAAGGTACAAAATCATCGATTTTAAATATTAATAATGTAGATGCATCTGATTATGCTACTGACTATAGAGTTAGACTAGTTGGTGAATGTGAAACAATATGGTCTAATGAATTTGCTATTAGTCAAGAACCATACGCAACTATTAAAGTTCAACCAACTTCAGTTGAAGGTTGTGTAAATGATGTAGTTCAAATTTCAGTTGAAGCTGAATCTACTTTACAAGGTATGCCTCTTACTTACCAATGGATGGTAAATGGTGTAGCAATAATAGATGAAGCTGGCAAGTTCAATGGTGCTAATTCTCCTGACTTAAATGTAACTTTAACTACTGCCTTGGCTTATGATGGTACTGAAGTATTCACGTGTAAAGTATGGCCAGTTGGGTTCCCTAGCAATGGAGTTACTAGTAGCCCTGCTATGATTACTTGGAAAACTGCTCCTGTTATAACTATGGATCTTAGTAACGCATATTCAGCAAAAGTAGATGACAAAGTTGAATTGTATATCACTGTTACAGGTAACAATTTGACTTATACTTGGACTAAAGACGGTGTTGATTTAGTTAATAATAATGATTCATTAGTTATAGATATGGTTACTTTGGGTGACGCTGGAGATTATGTTGTGACTGTATCTAATGACTGTGGAGATGTAACTTCTACTACAGCTACTTTAGCTGTTACTCAAGGTCCAATTATAACTAGTGTTAATGCTATAACTGGACTTGGTCTAAGCCAAAACTATCCAAATCCATTTAGCTCTAACTCTACTATGACATTCAACTCACAAAGAAGCGGTAACGCAACTGTAGTGATGACTGATATGTTGGGTAATATAGTTGCTAACCTGTACAACGGTCACGTTAATGCAGGTGTCGAAACTCCAATCCAACTTAATAATATGAACTTGAACTCAGGTACATATTTCATTACTTTGAGAATGGGTGATAAAGTTGAAACTAGACAAGTATCTGTTGTGAGATAATCACTTTAGATTAAATTTCGATTCATACAAGCCGAGTAGTCCAAGACTACTCGGCTTTTTTATTATGCAATTCTCAGATTTTCCATATATTGCAATATGAAAAAGATAATATTGATATTAAGTTTAGTACTTGTTTTCGCTTGTAATAATGAAGATGGAATGTCTGATGAGAAATTCATTCAGATTTATCAAGAAGTTTTAGTCGCTAGAGAAAGTACGGTTGATAGAGAAAAGGGAACTTCTAAAGTAAATGAAGTTTTCGAGAAGTATAATATAAGTGAACCAGAATTTCGTAAGCTTTATTTGAAAATGGCTTCTGAGAACCCTAAGAGACTAGCTGAGTTGTTAGATTCTATTCGTATACAAACTGAGGTAGAAATTCGAAGTATTGATTCGATAAGAAAAGCATCAGAGATGAAAAAAGATACCAACTCCGCCACCAACACCGATAAATGAGGTGTTGCCTTCAACTCTTTCTAAGAAATTATCGAATGAATCATTAGAAGTTGTTTGGTATTGTAATCCCAAATTAAAGTTGAAAGATACTGCACTATTAAGTATATAGTTATACCCAACACCTAAGCCGAGGTTATGATAAACGTCTTTATCATAAAGTTTTATTTCCTTTTCGAAATCAGTACCTGGGTCAATGTAAGTCACACTGTTTTTCTCAAAATACCATAAGCTAGCCGCAGCAAACCCATAGACTTTATGCTCGGAGTCTCTATAAATAGTTTTCTGGTATTCTATACCTGTTATTATTGTTAGATTTAGATTATTATCTGCATTACTTCCCGTATAATAGGGCATGACTGTAAATTGGAATGCATTTTGGCGATCAAGTTCTATAACATATCCTAATCCAGTACCGGAAATCGTAGAATAGCTAATACCCAGCTGATGACGAGGGTATTTATTAGCAAAAACTGAGGTGGTTGCAAGGAATAAGATCGTTACTATGATAATTTTAAAACGCATTTTCTAAATGTGTTATATGTGGTTTTCCAGCAATAATATCTATCGCTACTAAGTCCATACGGCAATCTTTATCAGTTATTTTATTTATATTCAAATAACCCTCAGCAGCTTTTCTTAACTTTAGTTGTTTGCCATAAGTCACAGATTCAATAGCCGTCCCAAAGTTATTATTGTTTCTTCCTTTTACTTCACAAAAAACAAGAATATTATCAATTTCTGCGACTATATCTATTTCCCCAAGCTTCCCATAATGGAAATTTCGCTTTATAATTTTATAGCCTTTTTTTATAAGATAATCTTCGGCTAGTCCCTCAAAATTATGTCCAACTTGAGTATTATCCATTAGTAAGCTCTAACGTTTTTCCCTTCATAATAATTAATGAAAGCACGATTAACTACTCTCATACCACTTGCTGTTGGATAATTACCTGTAAAGTACCAGTCACCTTTATGATTAGGACAAGCTATATGCAAATGCTCTACCGTTTGGAATATAACCTCTACTTCAGCATTTATAGTTTCTTCTCTGATTAATTGAGCTACTTTTTTAGAAATCTCTTCTGCTGTAAATAAGTCATAAATCCCTTTTACATAGTTTATACCATCGTATTCTGGTAGTTTAACTGAAGACTTACATTTTTCATAAACTTCATCTATCACTGATTCTTTCCCCTGCTCTTTAAGTAATTCTATAGCTGCTTTGAAAGCAATAAAATCACCCAATTTAGCCATATCAATTCCGTAGCAATCAGGATAACGAATCTGTGGAGCAGAAGAAACAACAATTATTTTCTTAGGTTTTAGAGTATCTAGTATTCTAATTATACTTTTTTGTAATGTAGTTCCTCTTACAATACTGTCATCTAAAACAACGAGTGTATCTGTTGGTTTTACTTTACCATAAGTAACATCATATATGTGCGAAACCAAATCATCGCGTGAACTGTCTTCAGTAATGAACGTTCGTAATTTAGCATCTTTAATAGCTATTTTTTCTAGCCTTACTCGTTTTTCGAGTATTTTACTCAAATCTTCATTGCTAAGAGTACCATTTCGCTCAATTATTTCATCTATTTGTATTCTCTTCTGATAATCTTCCATCCCTTTGAGTAGTCCATAGAATGCTACTTCTGCAGTATTTGGAATAAAAGAAAAAACTGTATTATCTAAATCGCCTGCTATAGAGTGAATAACTTGCTTAGTAACTTGCCTTCCCAGCTCCAATCTCTCATTATAAATATCTGCATCATTTCCTCGAGAGAAGTATATACGTTCAAAAGAACAAGATAATTTTTCTTGCGGTTCACGTATTTCCTCGAAAGAGATTCTTCCATCTTTCTTGATTATAATAGCATGTCCAGGATCTAATTCTTTAATTTGATCTATTTCTACTTTGAAAGCTGTTTGTATAACGGGTCTTTCTGAAGTAACCACAGCTATTTCATCATCTATATAATAGAAGCAAGGGCGAATACCATTAGGGTCTCTTAAAACAAAAGAGTCACCATGACCGATCATACCAGCTATACTATAACCACCATCCCACTTTTTCGCAGAACGACGAAGCATATTAGTTACATCTAAATTATCCATAATCAAAGGTGAAGCGTCTTTTTTAGAAATACCTTTACTTTTTAGATCAAACCATACTTTATTGACTTCTTCATCTAGAAAGTGCCCTGTTCGCTCAAGTATCGTTACTGTATCAGCCTTTTCTTTAGGGTGTTGTCCTAGGTTTATAAGTGTTTCGAACAGTTCATCAACATTAGTCATGTTGAAATTACCTGCCATTATTAGATTTTTGTGCATCCAATTATTAGCCCGTAAGAAAGGGTGGCAGTTCTCAATTTTATTTTTACCGTAAGTCCCGTACCTTAAGTGGCCTAAGTATATATTTCCGACATAAGGTAATTCTTCTGCGGCTAATTCCAGATTATTTTTATACTCTGGATTATTTCTCATACGCTTATTAATCTTTCTTGATATTTGACCGAAGATGTCCTGAATTGGTTGATTTTCTACAGAGCGACGTCTAAATATATAAGGATTACCAGGTTCAGGGTCAAACTTTATGCTAAGGAAACCAGCACCATCTTGGCCTCGATTATGCTGTTTTTGCATAAGTAAATACATTTTGTTGATGCCATAAAACGGACTGCCATACTTTTCTATATAGTAAGACATTGGCTTCAGTAATCTAAGTAGAACTATACCACATTCGTGCTTTATCGGATCGCTCATAAACTAAGGGGGATTTGATTATTTAACGAATTCAAAAATAAGAAAATTATTTAAAAGGTTTTATTATTGTTTTGTGTATAGGCGGATTTAATCTTTCCAGATTTTAAAATTAAAAATTATTAGAATTTGAAAAATCTAGCCGAGCCATGATAAACTGCCCTGACTTTGTTACAAAATTACATCCCGACTCCACCTATGTTACTAATTATGTAGCCTTAACTGAATGATTCATTTTATTTTCAAAAGAGTGTAAAATCTATTTGACATTATGTATATTATTATTAACTTTGTATCAATTATATTATACATCATCAAAAAAGTTTTTAGAAATGGAAAAATTATCACTAGCTGAAAAGAGACCTATATTCTCATTATTAACTACTATCATTACATTCGCTGCTTACTATTGGTATGTAACAGAATTGTATATAGAGAAGACATTGACAGTGCAAACTGAAATCGAATTTTGGAGTGCAGTTATTCTCATTCTCATCCCAGTATTTGTTGTGAGTAAAATAATTCTAATGATTATTCTGACTATAATTAATACTATCATAACTGGAGAGGAAACAAGATTTGACAAGTTAGATGAGTTCGGGAAATTAATAGATATAAAAGCAACACGTAATTTCTATCATGTATTTATTGTTGGCTTTTTAGCATTTCTAAGCTCCTTAGCTTTTAGCTTTAATGTTTTCATCTCATTCAATATTATCCTATTTACTATATTAGTCTCAGCTATAATAGCAGATTTATCTGAGTTCTATTATATGCGAAGTGGAGTATAATCTATGAGTAAAAACTTTATTAGCTCTAATATAAGAGTACTCAGATTTCATAACAATGAGATGACTCAACAGCAATTAGCAGACGCGGTTGATGTGACTCGCCAAACTATAGTTGCAATCGAAAAAGGAAAATATTCTCCATCATTGGAGCTTGCATTCAAAATTGCTCGAATTTTCGATAAAAAGCTAGAAGAAGTATTTAATTATGAGCCATTGGAGGGCTCAAAATGATTGAGAATCTTTTCATATTTAAAACGAATATAGATAATGGTGAACGGATTAATGGGATTAAAGAGGATTTGAATTCTAATCCCTTCGTTCGTAATTGGTATCTAGATCAAGAAGATAAAGACAATGTACTCAAAGTACGAACTGACGGAAAAATAAGAGAAAATGAAATAATTGAAATTGTAAATTCAAATGGATTTCAATGTGAAATTCTTTCAGATTAAGAGATATGTCAATGAAAGCAATGGTTTACAAAAAATACGGATCACCAGATGTATTTGAAATAGCTGAATTAAAAAAGCCTCAAATAAAGTCAAATGAAATATTAATCAAAGTGCATTACACGACCGTTACAACAGCAGATGTAAGACTACGCTCGCTAAATGTACCAAAAGGTTTCGGGTTAGTAATAAGACTAGTACAAGGTCTGACAAAACCAAGAAAGCAACTATTAGGCTCTGATTTTTCTGGGGAGGTAGTGGCAGTTGGTAATAATGTAAAGGAATTCGTAACTGGAGATAAAGTCTTTGGATCCAGTAAGACAGGAACTTATGCCGAGTTTACCGTTCTCAAAGTTAATGGGACTATTACTAAAATCCCTGATAATATTAGTTTGGAAGAGGCAGCATCGCTACCTTTCGGAGCAATGACTTCATTGACATTTCTAAGAGATTTGGGGGAGTTAAAGCAAGGGCAAAAGCTTCTAATAAATGGTGCATCTGGTTCATTGGGTACAAATGCGATACAAATGGCTAAAATGTACAGTGCTCATATAACTGCAATTTGTAGTGGTAAGAACACTGAATTAGTCAAATCATTAGGTGCAGACGAGGTTATAGATTACACCAAAGAAAACTATCTAAAAAGCGGTAAGAAATATGATATTATCTATGACACATTAGGAATAATCTCACCGAAGGAAAGTTTAAGCATGTTAAATGAAGGTGGAAGACATCTAATGGCCGTAGCTACAATCCCTCAATACTTTGATATTTTCAAGTTATCTATGACACAAAGGAAAAAGATCAAAGCTGGAATGGCTATATTCAGTAAGAATAATATAGAAACAATTGCTGAGTTCGTCAGTATGGGTAAACTAAAACCAGTTATAGATAAAACTTTTCAGTTAGAAGATATTGCAGAAGCTCACAGATATGTAGATATGGGGCATAAAGTTGGCAGTGTTGTTATAAAAAACATAGAAAATAGCAATTAAATTACATTTTCTTGTCCCAATTCTAAAAAGCAAATCGTTATATTGGTGTAATCGAAATTTTATAACAATACTTAAGAGGTAATACGATGAACCAATATTTATTAATCTACAGAAATGATGTAAGCCAGGAATTTAATCCTAGTCCGGAGCAAATGCAGGCTATAATGGAACAATGGGGTGCTTGGCATGAAGATCTAGCAAAAGAAGGGCGTTTAGTAGCATCTGAGGCTTTGCAAACATCAGGTAAGGTACTTGCACCTGACAATGTTGTTACAGACGGTCCTTATGTAGAAGCTAAAGAATTAGTTGGTGGATTTACACTTATAAAAGCTGAGTCAATGGAAAAAGCTATCGATTTAGCAAAAGGTTGTCCACTTCATGCTGGTGGTGAAAAGATAGAAGTAAGAGAAGTAATGAAATTTGAATTTTAGAATTTAATTCTACATCTGAGTAATTTCAAACCCAATAATCAATAATTATTGGGTTTTTTGTTATATTTGCTTAACTAATACGTATTAATAATATCTGAATTAACAAAGTTAAGATTATGGAAACAATAAGAATAGATATTTTGAACCCAAAGGCCTTAAAGCTCTTGAACAATCTTGCAGATTTGAACTTGATCCGAATTAAAAGTAATGATGATGATTTGTCGAAACTAATTAAGAAAATTAGGAGCAACTCTAAGGAAGAAATCACTTTAGAAAATATTACTAAAGAAGTAGAAGCTGTAAGGCAGTCTCGAAATGCCAATTAAAAGAGTAATTCTTGATACAAATTTATGGATTAGTTTCCTTATAAATGATTCATATAAAGAAATTGACCATCTAATTAAAAGTGATCAGATAAAATTAATTTTCTCAATTGAATTATTAGATGAATTCATCGAAGTTGTAAATAGACCAAAATTTAATAAATACTTCAAAGATGATGATATAATACAATTACTTAACATGTTTGATGAGTATGCAGTTCTTGTTGAGGTTAAATCAAATTTAGATTTATGCCGAGATAAGAAAGATAATTTTCTTTTAAATTTGGCAAAAGACTCCAAATCCGATTATTTAATAACTGGCGATTTAGACTTATTGATTCTAGAAAGAATAGATAATTGTAAAATAATCCAATACTCCAATTTCCTAAAAGAAATGAACTAAAAGTAAACACGAATATACCGCCCAATAATCAATAATTATTGGGTTTTTTTGTTATATTAGGAATTAAATAATTAAACTCTTGGACTATATATCATAATGAAATGGAAATCAACACCCATTAGTGAAATAATTAATAGAGATATCATCTACTTTGATAGAGAGAATAGTTCTATTTGTGAACGGATATGTAAGTGCCTGTATATAGATAGTTTTCCTGATATATCTAGTTTAAGCTATTGGCAACTTATAAAAGACAATTGGGAACAGAAAAAAATTGAATATTTGCTAGATGAAGATATAGATGCATTTGAGACTGAAATGTTGGACTTAATAGAGGACAATAAATCTCGAATAGCTTACACAACAAAAGATAATAGAATAAATGGATTATTACATTTCACTGATTATGAAAGTCCAGTCATTTACTCCAATATCTATCAAAACTTAAATGCTTTTGAAAGGCACCTTAGAGAATATTTGATTTATCATGGATTGAATGATAAAAAATTTTTAGAATACTTAGAATCATTTAAACTTCCGAGTGTGAATCCTCGATACCAAGATAAAATTTATGACAGAATTTTTAAACTAAAAAAACAAAAAGATAAGAGAGCTTTCGATAATGTTTATTTAAGTGAGTTATTAGAGTTTAGTATCTCTGGTTACGTTAACTTAGGCCTTAAAAAGGATATCGGTCTTGACTTCCTAAAAGAAAAGAATGGAAAAGAACCAGTATATAGGACTATAAATTCACTTAGAAATTTCATAATGCATCATGATAATATTACTGGAGAAGTTATATTTAACCCACAATATTTCACAGAGTTTAAAAATTTCTTTGAGATGGTAATAACTTTCAAGAAGGCATTTCTAATACTATCTGAAAGATTGTTCGAGATTGACACAAAGAATAAGATAGTATTTAACAAGAGTAGATTGGAGTTAATTGACAGGTTAACAGATGAACAATTAACTGATTATTTCTTTAATTTGGATTAAAATTATGACTTTAGATGAACATACAATAGAATTCACAAAAAGTTTTAGAAAAAAGACTGATGAAGAGTTAGTAGCATCTTTTAATAGGGAAGTAGGAGTAAAAGGCTGGGTTTCTATAAGAGGGTCTTACCTAGAAGCTATGAGAATCGTTCTAGCCGAAAGAGGTATAGACATTTCTTCTGTCCATGACGGAACTAGTACCAAACTTGATAAAAAGGTTATACTCAAAGATAAAAAGTTAGTAAGGGTAGATGAATAGTTACAACTACATAGACCCACGCTCAGAGATTTTTAATCTTGAGGATGTATTATGTTGAAGAAATTATTTTTAATATTCTTTCTGACAATCTCATTTGCTCTTTCTGATGAAGAGACATTTTGGATAGTATTTCAGGGTGGAATTGACGCTTCTCCTAGCAACTCAGTAATAGAGATGGATGAATTAGTAGAAGGTAAAGATATTGATGAAATTAGAGGACTTCTTTTTTCAGATAATGTTGCTCTAAAGGGATTATCTGTTAATGTATTAGAAATTTTAAATGAAAAGAAAATAATTGAGTTAGATTCGAAAGAATTAAATCAAATTAAAATCCTTTATTCTTCAAATGAAGAATTGGAGTTGCTATATGGGTGCGATAATTTCTATTCAGTATCTTTAGGAGAATATCTTAATAACTCACATGGGTTTAGAGACGTAGCTAGAGAAAGATATACTAAGTTGATAGAGGAATACTATCGAGATGAATAACTACAACTACATAGACCCACGAGCTGAAATCATCGAACAAATACAAGGTGATGAGAGGTTGCTATGGGCTGATAAACCGGCAACTGGAATTAAATTCAGATCTACAGATATCTTTATATTTATATTCAGTGTTTTATGGCTATCTTTCTCGTTGTTTTGGACTTACATGGCGATGGATGCAAGTATCTTTTTCGCCATGTTTGGAATACCATTCATTTTAGTTGGTATTCATCTACTTTTTGGTAGGTTTATATTCGATGCTTTATCAAGGAAAAATACAGTTTATGGGCTAACTAATAAAAGAATTATACAGAAATCTGGTCTTTTCAAAGTTCATTATAAATCAGTATTTCTTGATTCCCTTCCCAGCTTATCATATACTGAAAAACCAGATGGAAGTGGAGATATTAACTTTGGGCATACAATAGGTAGTTTTAAAAACAGTAAAGATAGAAACAGAGGCGATTTTCCGCTTGTAAGAATAGAGTTTATACCCAATGTTCGAAGTGTTCATAATAAAATAGCAGATGCTAAAAGCAAAGTCCGTAGTAATGAAGAAAAATTAGAAACAAAATGGTGAGAAAATGAAGATAGAAGCAAACAACCCAATTGATTACATTTCAAATTTGCCTGAGGAAAGACAAGAAGCAATGTCAAGATTGAGACAAACAATACTAGACAATTTGCCCAAAGGATTTGAAGAAACAATGAGCTATGGTATGATTGGTTATGTTGTGCCGCATAGTATATACCCTGAAGGATATCATTGTACACCTGAATTACCTCTACCCTTTATGAGTATTGCATCCCAAAAGAATTTCGTTGCATTATACCACATGGGTATTTATGCAGATAAGGAGTTATATGATTGGTTTGTAGTCGAATATCCCAAGCATGTGAAAACTAAATTGGACATGGGTAAAAGTTGTATAAGGTTCAAGAAAATTGAAACTATACCATATGATTTGATAGCTGAGCTATGCACTAGAATGACTGTCAAGCAATGGATTGAATTATATGAAAGAAATGTAAAAGGATAAAAAATGAGTGTTGATTACCAAATACCAGCGAAAACTAGGATTGGACATGTTCACCTGAAAGTATCTAATCTTGAGCGTTCTTTAGAATTTTATTGCGGATTGCTAGGGTTTGAACTAGTTACGAGTTACGGTACTGAAGCTGCGTTTATATCTGCTGGTGGTTATCATCACCATATAGGTCTGAATACTTGGTTTAGTAAAGATTCTCCCCCATCTAGTATTAATAGTACCGGATTATTTCATACAGCTATACTTTACCCAACAAGAAAAGATTTGGCTATTATTTTAAGAAGATTGTTGGACGCTGAGTACCGATTAACTGGAGCTTCTGATCATGGGGTATCTGAAGCAATATACTTAGACGATCCTGATAAGAATGGAGTAGAGCTATATTGGGATAAGCCCAAAGAGCTTTGGCCCCACAAAGCCGATGGCTCTATAGAGATGTATACTTATAGGTTGGATTTAGATGATTTATTAAAGGAACTAGATTGATTTCGAATTAGAAAAGTAGGATTTTGAAAATGGCAGAACTAATTGGCGAAATATTTTGGGAAATAATTAGAGTTATTTCTAAATCGATTGGAGTCGTTTTTATAAAAGTCTTTACTTTTACGACTACCCCTATAAAGGAGATTTACTCAGATAAATCAAAGGATACAGCTGCATATATAATTGGAGCATTATTCTTCGTAGCTTTGATTACGATATTGATTTATTATACTAATAGTTAACCGAGGGATTGTGATGAATTATGATAAAGCTCTAGAAATGTATGATAGTTTTGTAGATCAATGTCCAAGATTTGAAAGAAAAGGCGAGACTATACCCTATACTTCTGCTAATGGGCACATGTTTTCCATTCTCAATAAAGATGGTGAACTCGGAATCCGATTTTCAAAAGATGTTCAAGAAAACTATATTGAAAAGCATAACACTAGTATAATAAAGTCGCACGGTGCTATTATGAGAGGGTATATACTTATTACAGAAGATATGATTAATGAAAAAGACTTGGTTCCCGACTTATTGAACGAAAGCTATGATTATGTAGTGAGTTTGAAGAAGAAGTGATATGATAATCTGTCTTGCTCAAATTGCTTCTTTCAAAGGTGATATTCAAAAGAATATAGAAAAGCATATAATATATGTTAATGAAGCAATCGAAAATAGAGCAAATCTAATTTGTTTTCCTGAATTATCTATTACGGGTTATGAACCAGAATTAGCTGAGAGTCTAGCTACAACAACTGATTATAAAAGATTTGATATATTCCAAGAGCTGGCTGATAGTGGAGCAATCACGATTTGTATTGGGTATCCTTTAATAGTTGAAAATGGAATTAATATCAGTATGCTGATTTTCCAGCCAAACAGCAGCAGGCAAACCTACTCTAAGCAATATCTACACTCAGATGAAAAGCCGTATTTTGTAGAAGGAACAGAGCAAATAATCATAGAAATTGAAGGGGTTAGAATTGCTCCGGCTATCTGCTATGAGTCATTAATTCCTGAGCATTTCGACAAAGCCAATGAAATGGGTTGTGATGTATATCTAGCAAGCGTAGCTAAACCTAAAAATAACGTAGAAAGAGCAAATAAGTATTTCTCTCAACTTTCCAAGAATAAAAACATCTCAATTCTAATGGTTAATTCAATTGGCTATTCAGATAATTTTCTTGCCGTTGGAGGTAGTGCAGCATGGGACGGTACAGGTAAGTTGATTGAGAAGTTAGATGATAAGTCAGAAAATCTATTAATTTTAGAAGTTTAATATTTTTTAATAGATTGTGATAGCATCGAATGATAGTATCATGAACCAAAACATACCAAATTGAATATAGGGATTTCGATGATTTACGACTACTTATTTTATTATTTATTTAAATTATTTAAGCTATTTAAAAGTGATGACGGCTATTTTAATGCCGTTTTAGTTCTATCTATAATTGCTTTTACTAATATCATGCTATTACTACTATTTTTAAAAGCTTTTGATTTAGTTTTTGTTCCTATAGTTGGTATAATAGAAACAGTAATTCTTGTTACTTTGCCATTTTCCGTATTGTACTTTATATATGGATATAAGGAAAAATATAAAATCCGAATTAAAGAAGTTGAATCAGCGTCTAAAAAAACAGAAAATAATGTTCGCCATTATCTCATTAATTTACGTGATTCTATCCTTCTCATTACCCTTTATATTTGGTAACTATTATAGTGTATCACTTTTAAACTAAAATATAGTAAATTTGGATTCCCATGAGTATAGTGATACTTTGAAACAAATGAGAAAAACATGAATTGGTTACTTTTAATAATAGCAGGGCTTTTCGAAGTCGGATTCGCTACCTGCTTAGGAATGGCGAAAGAGAAAACAGGCAATGAATCAACTTATTGGTTTATAGGGTTTTTAGTTTGTTTGGGTATCAGTATGTACCTATTGGTCAAAGCGACCGAAGGTTTACCGATTGGTACAGCTTATGCTGTTTGGACTGGAGTAGGCGCTGTTGGGACGGTGCTAATGGGTATAGTTTTATTCAACGAGCCAACGGATTTTTGGAGACTATTTTTTATAACTACATTGATTGCTTCTATTATTGGGCTGAAAGTGGTGTCTAATTAATGTATTCAACTTGACACACAATGCTCTGATGCCTGTGCGGAGTCGAAGGCAGAGGCAAGACTTGAAAAGCAAATGCTTTATTCCACGGAACTTAGCAACGCTGCAATCTTAAGAGTAAAACATATTAGAAATATATTCCTAGGATATTATTGAAATAACACTTCCCTAAACCCCTCTACAAGGAGGGACTTGTGAAGATTAAACTTTTCTTCCTAATACTTCACGCAAATATTCTTTGGCTCTGTGAAAAAGTCCATAGCTTCGAAGCCGCCTTCTCTACCCATTCCGCTATCCTTTACACCACCGAAAGGAGTACGCAAATCACGAAGTAACCAGCAATTCACCCACACTATACCTGCGTGCAAGTTCTGAGCTACTCTATTAGCTCGGTTAATGTCTTGTGTCCATATTGTAGCAGCAAGTCCGTATTTGACGCTATTAGCATAGCCAAGTACTTCTTCTTCAGTGCTGAAAGGTTGCAAAGTTACAACTGGACCGAATATTTCTTCTTGATTAGTTCTACAATTGAACGGGAGTCCTTCAATTACGGTCGGCTCTATGAAATAACCGTTCGCGCATCTCCCCTCAGGTTTTACTGCGTTTCCGCCTGCTATTACTTTACCACCTTCTTGCTTAGCTAATTCGATATATGATAGTACTTTCTCTTGATGTGGTTTGGAGACTACTGCACCTAGTGATGTGTCTCCTTCCATTGGGTCACCTACCTTTAACTTTTTCACTTTCGCTACGAAATCATCACGGAATTTCTCATATATAGATTCGTGGATGAATACTCGTGAACCACAAAGACATATCTGCCCTTGATTTGCAAAAGATGAGATAACGCTAGTGCTTAGTGCTTTGTCATAGTCGCAATCATCGAATATAATGTTCGGGTTCTTTCCACCTAATTCTAAAGACATTTTCTTGAATTTTGGTGCGACTATTCTTGCTATATGCTCACCTGTCTTAGTTCCACCTGTAAACGAAATCGCTTGTATATCATCATGTTGGACTATTGCCTCACCAGCAGTAGGTCCGTTGCCGTGTACTATATTCAGAACTCCTTTAGGAAGTCCAGCTTCTTTACAAACCTCAGAAAGTAAGTAAGCTGTCATAGGCGTAATCTCGCTTGGTTTAGCAACTACTGTATTGCCGGTAGCTAGAGCTGGGGCAATCTTCCAAGTGAATAGGTAAAGTGGCAAATTCCAAGGTGATATACACCCCACTACACCTAAGGGTTGTCTTAGAGTATAGTTGATAGCTGGCTCTTCCGGCATAAAGTGCGACTGGCTAGAATAGTGCATAACAGCAGTAGCATAGAACTTGAAGTTGGATTTTGCACGTGGAATATCTACTTTCCGAGCTAGCTTTATTGGCTTGCCATTGTCTCTGCTTTCAGCTTCTACAAATTCTTCGAATCTACTTTCTATACCATTCGCGATTGCCATTATATAATCGTGTCTTTGTTCGTTCGACAGATTAGACCAAGCTGGAAAAGCGGCTTTTGCAGCTTTGACCGCCATATCTACATCGGCAGAATCTGAATCGGGAATTAGCGAATATACCTCGCCTACCGAAGGATCATAATTATCTAAATATTTACCATTCATAGGGGCTACAAGCTCCCCGTTAATATAATTCTGTATTTTGAACATTTCTTTTCAGATTTTTAGTTTTTATTATCTATCAAGATAATGAATTATTCTAAAATTCCATTAATTTGTAATTGACACTGATACTATTAACAAAATAAACGAAGACCAACTTAGGTGCTTTTTAATTCATTTATATTCTTGTTTTTCCTTGCTATAGTCTTACCTATATTCTATTTGCTACCAAAGAAATCGTATAAGAATATATTCCTATTAGCGGCTAGTTACTTTTTTTATGGATATTGGGATTGGCGGTTTTGTTTATTACTGTTATTATCAACAATAGTCGATTATTATATCGGATTGTGGATACACAATACAGAAGATGTAAAGAGAAGGAAGCTGTTACTTTATACTAGTTTAAGTGTGAACTTAGGTATATTAGGGTTCTTCAAATATTTCAATTTCTTTATAGATAGTTTCCAAACTATGATAAATGGTTTGGGTGGGAATGTTGACTCGCTTCACTTGAATATTATTCTTCCTGTTGGAATCTCGTTTTATACTTTTCAAACCCTTTCTTACACTTTTGATGTATATAGAAAGAAATTAGAGCCAACGAATAATATTATTGATTTCGCTTTATTTGTATCATTTTTCCCGCAACTAGTAGCAGGTCCTATTGAGAGAGCAAAAGATCTATTACCCCAATTATATAATAAACTAAGCCCAACTAAAGATCAATTAAAAGAAGGTGCTACTCTTATAGTTCTCGGTTTATTCCGAAAGGTGATGATAGGCGACACTGCTGGCAGAATCGTAGATCATATTTTTGGGAATCTACATCTTTATAAATCCATAGAAATAATTGCAGCTGTACTACTTTTCGGTATTCAAATTTATGCTGATTTCTCAGGGTATAGCAAAATAGCTCGAGGTACCGCTAAGCTACTAGGCATAGAGCTAATGGTAAATTTCGAGCAACCATACTTATCGAGAAATATCACTGAGTTTTGGCGTAGGTGGCATATATCACTCTCCTCTTGGCTGAAAGATTATCTGTACATTACTCTTGGTGGTAATAGAAAAGGTCAAGCACGCACTTATATCAATCTAATGATAACTATGCTACTCGGTGGGTTGTGGCACGGAGCTAGTTGGAACTTTGTTATTTGGGGTGGGTTGCACGGTTTCTACTTAGCAGCACACAAGTTTTTCAGCAAGGGGAAAACAGAGTATGACCCTATAACTAGACTCAAAGATATACCGAAAGTGATGCTCACTTTTGTTTTAGTAGCGTTTACTTGGTTGTTTTTCAGAGCTACATCGTGGGAGTCAACTCAGCAGATATTCTCTGCTATATTTGATTGGCAAGCGAGCGAATATGCACATATATTCACCCAGATACTACTTTCGTATTTCGTTTTGACTTTTGCTTTAGATATTGTTGAAAATAGATTTGGACATACATTTGTGCTCCGATTCAAATCAATATCAATCCGATTAGGTATATTAATAAGCTTATTTGTTGTGACACTGATTTATATTTTTCAATCAAAACCATTACCTTTTATATATTTCCAATTTTAAAATTTGATAAAAACTTTAAAACATATCACCTTATTTTTTATTTCAGTAGCATCTACATTGCTAGTCTGTGAATTATTCGTAGATAATGCCAAAATTGTAGAAGCATCTTTGGGAAAATACTACGAAGATATAGGAAAGGGACTACCTAATAATCAAGAGACAGTACTTTTCACAGAAGGGTTTGGAATATTTAAAACTAATAATAGCCGATTTGCTGGTAGAGAAGTTGATACAAATACATCTAAGCATATTAATATTGCTCTAATAGGTGATTCATTTGTCGAATCTTTCCAAGTCTTCCAACGCAATTATTTTGGTAATATAATAGAACAAAATTTATCCGAAAGATTCAAAGAATATACATTCGAAGTGCAAAATTTTGGTAGAGCAAATTTCAATCTAAATCACAACTACGCTTACCAAAGAGTATTCGTTGATAATTTTGATCCAGAATTAATTATCTACTTTGTTTCTAATGGAGATTTGCACCTAGAAGAACTAACACCTCTGTATCCCTATACTAAAGAAGTTGACGGTAAATTAGTTACATCAGTTGAGTTCAACAAAGACGAAGTAGAAAGATATAGATTAGTACAAAATATACTTAGCAAGTCAATATTATTGAATATGTTAAAGAATGCAAAACATGCGACTAAAAAACACCCAATACCATCTATTCTATTTGGTAAAGTTTACGATTGGTTTGCCCCCCCTATAAGAATTGAAATACCCGATACTAATTATATCCCACTTCCATTGGCTAATAAAATATTAAACAATCTAGATAGTAATGTAATAATTGTAAACAGAGATTATACACCATTATATAAACCCTTTGTTGATGAGGTTAATAGACTTGGTATAACTTATTGGGATACTAGTGTTTTTGTTGATTCTCTATATAAACAGGGAAAAGATCCATATTATTGGAAGGTTACGAAGACTAATGGGCATTGGAATCAGGAAATGCATAAAGATATAGGTGAGTTACTATCTAAGAAATTAATTCAAAAGATCGAACAAGACTCAGTTTCTATTCTCAAACCTCGCTTTTAACTCTTTCTCAGTTTTGATAATTGGTATTGCCATAAATAATATCATAGTAAAAATTGAAAGAAATACCCCAACTATCATATTTAGATCTTTCATAGGCACTGCTAAAGAAGCTGTAAGTGTATATATAATCATATACCTAATCATCAGTTTACCTGAATAGGGCTGTGCAAAATCCCATGCTTCTTGGCTAACCATTGATCGCTTTGTACGGTAACCATAGAGTGAATTTACCTTCTTAGGAGGATACTTCAATGTAATTAGCATTATAATAATAACTAATGGACCCGTAAGGATTGGTATAATGAATAAAGGGTTATCAAAAATCATATTTTTACATTATTAATTCTAATATTCAAATATAAAAAAAGCACCTTAAAAAAAGATGCTTAAATTTTGTGTTTTAAATACTTCTAGTATAACTAGCAATTTTTTGCTTAATTTCTTCTTTAGTTTTACCGAGTTTTTGCTGTATTTTACCTAATAACTCATCCTCTTTTCCTTCAGCATAAGTCAAATCATTATCTGTTAATTCTGCAAAATCTTGTTTCAACTTTCCTTTGATTTCGTTCCAGTTTCCTTTAATCTCTAAGTTATCCATATTAACACTCCATCATATAATTAAACAAACTTGTTATACTTATTAGAACGAATAAAACCAATGATATTGCAGTTTACTCCGAATTAGCCGCTATTACAAGTCGATTATCACTTTTATTGCTTCATAAATTGGCTGTGTATAACTCAATTGTAGAAAGGTAATGATAAGAGTCTATTATTTTATTAATTTTGTAGTAACTAATTCAAAATAAAACAAAAAGATAAATGAAAACCCCCTCAACACATAAAATAGAAAGAGCAATAATATCAGTCTCAGATAAGACTGGAGTAGTAGAATTTGCAAGAAGATTAGATTCACTAGGTATAGATATATACTCAACTGGTGGAACAAAAGCGACAATAGCTAACGCAGGAATCCCGGTACAATCTGTAAGTGCATTGACTGATTTCCCTGAGATAATGGACGGTAGAGTGAAGACATTACACCCCGCAATACACTCAGGTATATTGGCAGATTTGGGTAAGCAAGATCACATAGACGAACTAGAAAAACACAATTTGAAATCAATTGATTTGCTTGTAGTAAATCTATATCCATTCGAAGAAACACTAAAGAAAAATGCTCCACACGATGAGATGATAGAGAACATTGACATCGGTGGCCCTACTATGCTTCGTGCAGCGGCTAAAAACTACAAATGGACTGCAGTAGTCGTTAATCCTGATAAATATGATACTGTTCTAAATGAACTAGAAAGTAACGGAAGCACTCTATCAGAAGGATTGAGAGTACAATTGGCGGGTGAAGTATTCAATCATACTGCTAGATATGACTCCATCATTTCTAACTATTTTAACAAGCACAATCAAATTGATTTAGGACCAACTATTAATATTTCATTCAAGAAAGAGCAAGACCTACGATATGGTGAAAATCCACATCAATCGGCTGCGCTATATGGGAATATTTCAGAAATATTTGAAAAGCTACACGGTAAAGAACTATCGTATAATAATATAATAGACATAGACTCTGCAGCAAGAATAATCAACGAATTTTCTGATGACGAAGAACCAACTGTATCTATAATCAAGCATACTAACCCTTGCGGAGTTGGTCGTGGAAGCAACCTAGTAACAGCTTATGACAATGCTTTTGCTACTGATAGAGTTTCGCCTTTCGGTGGTATAATAGCAATGAACAAGACTCTAGATATAGAGATGGCAGAGAAAATACATAGTATATTCACAGAAGTTCTAATAGCTCCAGATTTCACTCCTGAAGCACTAGAACACCTTTCTAAGAAAAAAGATAGACGCTTAATTAGACTGAACTATGATATGCTGAAAAATGCCCAAGGGTATGAACTAAAATCAGTACTAGGAGGGTTGCTTTCTCAGTCAACTGATGCAGACTTGATAAATAACGAAGAGATGAAAGTAGTTACTGACAGAGAGCCAACAAACGATGAGTGGCAAGCACTTATGTTTAACTGGAAAGTATGTAAACACGTAAAGTCTAACGCAATTGTATATGGCAAGAGCGACAGAACTCTAGGTATAGGCGCTGGACAAATGTCGAGAGTAGATTCATCGAGAATAGCAGTAGAAAAATCGAAGCTAATGGAGCTAGACCTACAAGGTAGCGTAGTTGCTTCCGATGCGTTCTTCCCATTCGCAGATGGGCTACTAGAAGCAGTGAAGGCAGGAGCAACAGCTGTAATACAACCCGGTGGCTCTGTAAGAGACGATGAAGTGATAAAAGCTGCTAATGATAATAACATAGCGATGATATTCACTGGTATGCGCCACTTCAAGCACTAATAGATGTAAAGAGAAATAGAAATTAAAAAGGAGCCGATTGGCTCCTTAATTAAATTAATTAGATTTAATAAACTTTTCTGACTTAATGAATTTTCCGTATTTGTTCCAAAAGACTTTCATATACAGTCCTGGAGGTAAGTATAAATTTCCTAAATCAAATTCAGACGATGAATTAAATATTAATTGACCATCATAACTATAAATAGATACTGAAGAATATTCAAAGAAACTATTATCATTATATAATGAAATAGAAGATTCACTCCTAATATTTCTTAAAATATAATTATTTTGACATGCAGCCAGGCAATTGCCATAATCATCGCATGCAATATCAACCATAAAGCCACTATTTACAAAAGTTGTTGGCTCTAGGTTGTCAAATTGCCAATTATCATTACCAATTTTAGTACTTAAGGAATTAAAAGTTTTTGCTGCACAAATTATATATTCAGAATTCATCGTTAAACTTTGAAAATAACTTATTTCCGAAATATAATCAATTTTCTTTCCGTTAACGACAGTTGTCCAAGTTTTACCACCATCTGTAGACTTGTCGATAACACCTGTGAAATCGCCTTTTCCTGACTCAGTAGGCATTGTACTCCCACAACCATATATAATATTCTCATCTACAAAAAGTACGTCAATATAGTATCGAGGATTATCAATTATTTCCCATGTTTTACCTCTATCTTTTGTCGAATAAATATATGAGTATGAAGAATCCGCAGTAATATCAGTAAGTAGGAAAGAAAAGAAATTATTATTGTGCATTATTAACTTCCTCCTAAATAATGATACGACGTCGTTTTCAAATTCTATATTATGGTCAACAATATTAATATGTGAGGTATCTTTAGATTCTGTATCATAAATAATAATATAACCATCATTAGTATAACAAGCTATAGACTCTTCAAATGAATCTAAAAGCGTGCTTCTCTCAAAAGGTAAAAATATCAAAAGTGAATCCCATGAATTTCCATAATCTTTGCTTGTAAATAAATACCCATCCTCTCTAGTAAATGCGAAGGTACCGTTTTTCGTAATTTCCATGTCTCGTATTTTCAACGGTTCTCTAGGTAGATCAGCTATACTAGTCGAATCTTGATATACTCTTCTCCATGTATTACCATTGTCTGTAGTAAGATGCATTGACCATTCAAAAGTAATATTACCATTTCTTAAAGAATTATATTCAGCAGCAAATACAAATGTATCCTTTGAAAATGACTCAATTTCTGATATTTTAAAGTTTTCAAATTCTTTAGACAATTCCCACTCTACTTGAGAGTTAGTAACATACGAAATGAGAAATATCATTACTATTATGTATTTTTTCATGTTATTCACTTTTTTTAATTTTAGTTTAATTTATTATAAACTTCTTCTTTATAGATTGACCGTTTATATGATATTTTATAAAATAAGTCCCACTTATTATATTTGATAAATTTAAATTAATTTAAATTCCGTTATATTTTTCTTATGATTTTCCGATACTATTCTTTTCCACTCTTTTAGCCTCCCGTTGAGTGGTGCTTTGTTGATGGATTCATTTGTAATTCATTTATCAAACGTTTTACAAATATTGTTCAGTTTCATACTGGTCGAAAATAAAGTAAAAATAAAATAAAATCCAAATATATTCTAAAAGACAAGCAATTATTACAGATAGGTCTTGGGGAGCTAAGTGAAGTAATAATCCGATGTGTACGTTGAATAATGAAAAATTTGTATCAATATTTACAATAAAAAAAAGGAGCCGATTGGCTCCTTTTTTTGTATTGTTATATAAGGATTTGATATATTTGGTTAAATAAAACCCGACTTCCATATAATATGGACAGCCGATGGGAAAAAATACCCTGATGAAAAACCTGGTGAAGAAACAAAATACCAAGATAGATATCTTAAAGAGAAAGGCAGTCCAACGAGGATAAACCATGATGAAAAATAATTTAAAAGTAATAAGTTTAATCATTCTAAGTATTTTGTTTTTAAACAAACTAAATGCGGTTGAAATTATAAGCATAAACCAAAAAGAAGAATTACTTCAGATTAAAGTCCTTGTCAATGAAAAAGGAATTCAGTTTTCAAATTATCACATTCGGAAAAAACAAAATTATTATTTTCAAGACTCATTATATGAAGAGATTTATTTATACATTCCAGAATATATTGAAATATCCGATTCAATATTATACATTAACTTTGCAAACAAAGATCCTAGTTATTCATATGATTTAAATGAATCAAATAAAGCAGTTATTAGTTGTCGTTGTGAAGAAGAAATTGGACAAATAGTCAATATAGAAGTTGGAATAGAATCAAAACAAGTAGAATTTGTTGAAATTAATTTAATTAAGATAATAAATTCAGATTCAGTTCTGATTAAAAAATGAGAGATAGTTACCAAACTCAACAAAGAATACCAGATTTCCGTAGATATGAGATACTTGTGCTGAGCGAAGTCGAAGTAAAAGATCACTTAGGAAATGTAAGAACAGTGATAGCCGACTATAAGAACATAAGCAATATGTACCCCTACGGTAAGTCGTACGGCACCAACGCCATCTACAATGCAAGTGAGGATTACCGCTATGGCTTCAATGGGATGGAGAAGGAACCACTTCCTCTTTTTAAATCTTTTTCTATCTTAATATAATTTGCTTTCTATACGAGTTCTCGCCCTTTATACGGACTTCGCCTATATAGTCACCCGGTGGGAGCTTTCTGCCGTTCTCATCTCTACCTGTCCAAGTACGTTGATAGCTACCCGGTGGCAAATGCCCTTTGAATATAGTTGCTACTACTACTGCTTGTATAGAGTATATTACTACTTCTACCTCAGTGTAGTGATCTACTTTGAATTTGATATTCCCGCTGTAATCTTCGGTCAAACCAAAAAAACTACCTATGTCCGCAAATGACAATCTAACACCATATGGATTATAAGTTCGAGCAAATGGTACTTCGAAGGCACGCATAAGGTTTTCTTGCCTTTGTACTATCATATTTGGGTCGGGCTTGAAAGCGTCAGTAGGTAAATAATCCATTCCTGTTTTCTCTGCATCGGGGTCTAAACTGATTAGAGTATAACCAATATTCATAAGGTCGTAACGCAATCGTAGTTCAATAGGTAACTTCATTCTCATTGCTTGTTCATAAGCACTATCCTGAGCTGGAGTAGTTCTATTTTCGAATCCAGGTATTTTAGTATCTGAACTATCTTTGGTAAACACATCAAATGAAGATTTCTTATCTTCTTTTTTTATAATCGTATTGATATCTTCGCTTTGTGAGAAAAGACTAATATTTAGTAGTATTAATAATAAGGAGATTGATTTTATCATATTTGGAATTCGTTTTATACAATTAACGTCATTTTGTGTAATATGTTTTTTATAGTAGTATTAAAATAAAAAAAATCCCTTACAAAAACGATTTATAAGGGATTATTAGTTTGTAATTCTAAAATTTTTTAAATTTATTTAGAATCTTTAGTCAAGCTATCTAGATCAGATTTAGAAAGTAGATCTCCGAATGAAATAGCACCACCAGAAGTCTGTATATTATTTACAGGTTTTCTAGGAGCTCTTTCGCGTTTTTCTCTACGGTTATTCATCTTTTCTTGTTGCTCTTCTGATAACAAAGGAGAAACAACTAATGACTCATCTTTAGCAGCCGAATCAATAACTTTTACAGCTATTTCGGCCCCCACTTTAAGAGGTTGGTCATTCTCATTTTCTTTCAATACACTTATACGGCTAATAGGCATAAATGCATCAACTTCATCATTGATTCTGATGATAGCACCCTTATCAAATACTTTTTCTACTTTACCAGAAGTCTCAGCGCCTTTGCTGTATTTCTCAGCTAAAGCAGGCCAAGGATTTTCTTGATTTTGCTTTAAACTAAGAGCCGCCTGGCCTTTTTCTTCAGATATTTGTAGAACTTTAAGTTCTAGTTCTTGATTTTCTTCGAGCATATCCGAAGGCTTGTTAATTCTCTTAGCCCAGCTAAGTTCGCTAACTCTTAGTAAACCTTCTACACCTGGTTCTAGCTCTACATAAGCACCAAAATCAGTAAGACGTTTGATTTTACCTTTTACAGACTCACCCGCTTTGTACTTCTCTTCAGCACCTTTCCAAGGTGAATCTTCTAATGCTTTTTTACTTAGAGTGATTTTGCCATTCTTTTGGTCAACTTCTACAACTTTGACAGTTAGCTCATCACCTTTATGGAAGTGGTTTTTAGGATTATCTATATGTGAGTGCGAAAGTCTAGATACATGTATCAGCCCTTCTACACCACCTAGGTCTAAAAACACACCAAAATTAGTAATAGAAGAAACTTTACCAGTTAATTCTTCACCAACTTTGATTTTTTCCCAAAGTTCTTTTTGTATAAGTTCTTTTCTAGAAACAATAACAATTTTACCATCGCCGATCTGTTTCACTTCAGTAACTTTTACGTCAAATTTAGTATTTACTGCTTCATCTAATTTTTCATCTTTTACATTTCTTTCTAGAGAGAAATGCGAAGCAGGTAAGAATAAAGGAACAGTGTCGTAAACTACACGCAAACCGCCTTTAGCTTTAGCAATTACTTCTACGTTGATAGTTTCATCTGTACCAATTAATTTTTCCAAAGAGCTAACAACACTATTATAATGTGCTTTGTCTTCTGTTTCTGAATCATCAGATTTATTAGCTTCAGGCTTAGAGTTATCAGACTCCTCAGCTTTCGGCTCTTCTGTTTTAGCAACTTCTGGCTCAGGAGCAGTTTCGGCAACAGCCTCAACTTTCTCTTCGGCAGCAGTTTCTACTACAGGAGTTTCATTTACAGTTTCAGCAGATTGCTCAGCACTGGCAGATGTTTCTTCTGAATTAATTTCAGTCTCTGGTTGGCTGTTTTCAGTGTTTTTTAGTTCTTCGTTACTCATACGCTTCGATTAAGATGTGTGTTTAAAATTCTAAATGTGTTTTGACACGATTCACAAGTTAAGTATTATAAATCTTTGAAACAAAACTTGATATGGTTTTTTTTGATTTTTTACTGTTTTTCTTCAATTATATTTTGTTAATAAGTTATATTTAGATAATTTTGTGGTCTAATTAAATACAATTAATGATTTACTGGTTTGTACATAGTTAGATAGTACAAACTATAAACCGTCAGTAATCGGAGTTATAAATGGCTGAACGTCGTAGATACGAAACCACTTTGATAATAAATGCTGCTCTAGAAGATCAAGAGATAGACGCAGTAGTATCTAAAGTAACAAAATATATAGAAGACAATGGTGGCGAAGTTGAAAATGTAAAAAATGCAGGTCGTCGTAGATTGGCTTATCCAATCAACAAAAAATACAATGGCTGTTATGTGCATATTCAATTCCTCGCTTCTTCTGAATTCCAAACTATATATAATAAGTTTTTGATTTTGGAAGATACAATACTAAGACACTTGAACTTAGATTTACCAGATGCAATGATAGAATACAGAAAGCAAAGAGATTTGGAAGCTGGCAAAGTTTCTGCAGAAAAAGCAGAAGAAAAGTCAGAATAATTTAAAAAAATGAAATTTAAAATTCAGGTGTTAAGATGAAAGTTATTTTAAGACAAGATTTGGACAACTTAGGCTCTATAGGCGACGTAGTAGAAGTGAAAAACGGCTATGGAAGAAATTATTTGATTCCTAGACAATATGCTTACTATGCTTCTCCTGCTGCTATCCAAAGAATCAAATTCGAAAGAAAGCAATATGACAAACGTCAAGAAGAGCAAAAAGCTGTAGCAGAATCATTAGCTGCTAAGTTAGCTGAGTTACAAGTATCTATCCCGATGAAAGTTGGTGAAGAAGGCAAACTATTCGGTGCTGTTACTGGTCAAGCTATTGCTGAGCAAATGGGTTTGATGGGTCACAACATAGATAGAAGAGACATAATAATAGATGAGCCAATCAAATCTCTTGGAGTATTTAGCGTGAAAGTTAAATTACACAAAGATGTTGTTGCTCCTCTAAAAGTTTGGGTTATCAGCGAAGATTAATCCCTTACTTTACTTAAGATGAAAACAAAGAATCCCGACCATTGGTTGGGATTTTTTTTGTGTATATCCCTCTTCACTGTATTTTATATCAAAACTTAGTAGAGATTCACTATCACGAAAAGAGAAACTACCGAAATAGCCATCCACAATGATAGCCCAAGTATCATTGGTTTCCAGCCAGCAGATTTTATCTTTTCTATAGATAGACCTGCACCTATTAAAAATAGGGTTAATACTAGTAACGACTTTGATGCAGTAGTAATACTATTTGTCAGTATCTTCGGTATTGGTATATAAGTGTTCAGTAATATAGCTATTACAAATAAGAGAATGAACCACGGAATCTTGATACTTTTTCCTTTACCTTTGAATAGGTAGAGTGAAACGATAGAAAGTGGAATAATCCATAACGCCCTTGCAAGTTTTACGGTTGTTGCTACTCGCAATGCTTCTTCACCAAAAGAATAGGCAGCACCTACTACTGAACTAGTATCATGAATAGCAATAGCACTCCATAGACCGAACTGATGTTGGTCTAGTGATAGCAAATGCCCCAAAACAGGGAATAGTACTAGTGCCACAGAGTTCAATAGGAATACAACTCCTAATGAAACAGACATATCCTTCTCAGTTGCATTTATTACGGGAGCTACTGCCGCTATTGCACTTCCACCACAGATAGCAGTACCAGAAGAAAGAAGATGGCTAGTCCTTTTTTCCATACCTAATTTTTTGCCTATTAGATTTCCAAGAACAAGTGTAAAAATAATAGAAAACACCGTTAATAAAAAACCATCCTTGCCGGCAGCTAAAGCCTGAGTAATATTCATTCCGAAACCCAAACCAACTACTGCAACCTTAAGTAATAAACTTACTGCTTTACTGTTTATCTCAGGAAAAGGATGCCCAAACAGATAGACAAATAGAAAGCCACCGACTAAAGCTACAGGGCTAGAAACAAATGAAGAAAGACACAGAATCACAGCAACAATGAAAATCGTTTTCTGAATATTAGGATTGATATTGTACTTGCCTATAATCACTTTTGCCAATAACGTATTTGATTTTTTTTTAACTTACAGAAAATAACTTTTCAAATTAGTTTATGAAGACTATTACCTTACTCTTATTATTAATACCTTTACTTCTGTCTGCAAAGCAGCTCGAAGTTTGTATTGACTGCGAATACAACTCATTATCAAGTGCTTCTAGTGTAGCTATTCCAGGTGATACTATATTTATTATAGGTACAGTAATTTCAGGTGACAATGTATCTGAGCTCAAAGGCAAACCTAATAATTGGATTCATATTATAGGTAAAGATAAAGCTACTTTTGATGGAGGTAATACAGCATTACAACTTTCTGATTGTGAATACCTATATATATCTAATATTACATTTGAAAAGCAAAGGCTCAACGGTGTAAACATAGATGACGCTGGGACATACGACTCCCCTACTCATCATATAAAAATAACCAATTGTACTTTCCGAGACATGGAAGGAACTGGCAATAATGATTTACTTAAACTCTCAGGTTTCGAAGATTTCGAGATTATGAACTGTATATTTCTCAATGGCTCGAAAGGAGGTAGCGGAATCGATATGGTGGGCTGTCATAATGGACTAATCGTAAATAATTATTTCGAGAATATGGGCTCAAATTGTATACAAGCTAAAGGTGGTACAAGAGACATAGAAATAACTCGGAATATATTCATCAATGGTGGTAATAGAGCCGTTAATATAGGTGGAAGCACTGGCCTATCTTATTTCCGGCCACAAGACTCTAAGACAGAATCGCAAGATATATCAATCTATGCAAATATTTTTGTTGGTGGTGAATGTGCAGTCGCATTTGTTGGTACTGTCAATAGTCACGTTTACAACAATACCATAGTAGGCTCACGCAAATGGATATTTCGAATCTTACAAGAGACGGTTGACCCAGATAGATTTCTGTTATGTGGAGATAATAGTTTCTATAATAATGTGGTACAATTTGATGATTCTTTGAGTATGACCGTAAATATAGGTCCTAATACAAGACCCGAATCTTTCCTATTCTATAATAATTTATGGTACAAGGAATACAACCAATCTTGGAATCATAATCTGCCTTCTGATGAAATAAATAGTATTGTTGGAATTAATCCAGAGTTAAGTGAAAAATATGGACACGATATATACCCTCGAAATTCCATAGTTGTGGAAGGAAAAGGAAAAGAGTTAAGTAAGCCATCATACGATTATGACTCTGTAGAGTATGCTACCCCTCCTACAATTGGTGCTTTTGAGGTAAATCCAATTTCTTCAATAAAAAGCAATAAAGAATCTGACAATATGATTTTGAGAGATGGATTATTGTATATACACGATTTTGAATTCAATAAATACAAAATTTATAACTATTCGGGTATTTTACTCGGTGAATCTGAAACGAATAATAACTCAATAAAATTGGATCAAATCAACGAAAAATTTTTAATATTACTTTTAGAGTCAGAAAGAACTAGAAAAGTATTGATATTAAGGAAGTAGGTGATAGTTACGACTAAATAATATTTTTCAATATAATATGCATATATTTATTGGTTTTAAAATAAAACAAAAATATTTCAAAAAAAGTTACTTCAATTATTGGTATTTAATAATCCATCAATTATATTTGTAAGCTCTGATATAGTCAGAGCGTGTTTTTTATAATATTGGGATGTGGCCAAGTGGTAAGGCAACGGTTTTTGGTACCGTCATACGCAGGTTCGAACCCTGCCATCCCAACCAATTTACAGTGTGTATCAATGTCAGATTTCAAAATTGCCACCGGAAGATCTAATTTACCTCTTGCTAAAAAGGTGGCTAAATCGCTAGGAGTTTCACTTGCTGACACTTCGATTAAAAATTTCAGCGATGGTGAAATTTGGGTCAAATACAACGAAAATGTTAGAGGAGTAGATTTATATATTTTACAGTCTACTTTTGCGCCTACTGACAATATCTTCGAGTTGCTGATGCTTATAGATGCAGCGAAGAGAGCTTCTGCCAGTAGGGTTACTGCCGTTATACCATATTATGGGTATGCACGTCAGGATAGAAAAGATCAGCCAAGAGTAGCTATTACATCCAAATTATTAGCTAACTTGTTGGTTCGTGCTGGTGCAGATAGAGTAATTACAATTGATTTGCACTCATCACAGATACAAGGTTTCTTTGATATACCTCTTGATAATCTATACGCATCTAATGTATTAGTTAATGCTATTAAGAAGATGGGCGTTAAAAACCCTACATTGGCTTCTCCAGATGTTGGAGGAGTTCGAACAGCAAGGGCTTATGCAAAAAGATTAGATGGTGATTTGGTTCTCGTAGACAAACGACGTTCAGGTCATAACGAATCAGAAGTTATGAATATTATTGGCGAAGTCGAAGGCAAGGACATTGTTATACTTGATGATATGATAGATACAGGTGGAACATTTGTCGGGGCTGCAGAGGGATTAAAAGCGGCTGGTGCAAAAAGAATTATTGGCGTTTGTGTACATCCAGTCTTTTCTGGTACGGCCATCGAAAGAATAGAGAAAAGTGATGCAATAGATAATATGATAGTAACTGATACTATTCCTTTGCGTCAGAAATCAGATAAAATAACAGTAGTTTCGGTAGCAGATTTGTTAGCCGAAGCAATAATAAGAACTCACGACAATAGATCGGTAAGTTCGCTTTTTGAAATTGAAAGATAATATTTAAACAGGTTTTTAATTATGGCTTCTATACAACTAAAAGTAGCTAAAAGAGACGCTAAAAATACGAAAGTAAGTGACGTAAGAAGACAAGGCTTTATACCAGGTGTATATTACATCAACGGTACTGAGTCTATTCCAATCACTTCTAACTTCAAAGATTTGAAGCCAATCGTTTTCACTTCATTGACTAATGTCGTTGATTTGGAAATAGATGGTGAAGAAACTAAAAAATGTATTCTTAAAGAAGTAAAGTTTGACCCTATCACAGATGAGATTTTACATTTCGATTTGATGGGATTAACTCCTGGTAACAGAATCGTTGTAAACATTCCTATTACTTTGGTTGGTCAATCTATAGGCGTTAGAAATGGTGGTATATTAAACCACGTTCTTAGAAAAGTAAAAGTTAGATGTTACCCTAAAGATTTGGTTGAAACTATCGAAGTCGATATCTCTAAATTGAAAATAGGAAAACTAATTAAACTTAATGAAATAGACCTAGGTGAGTTAGAAGTAGTTGTGAAAGGCAACGCTGTAATCGCTGGTGTATCTCGTCCGAGAGTGGCTTCTGCTGGAGCTTCTATCGATATGGATGATGATGATGAAGAATCAGATTCTATCGGTGAAGAAGGAGCGGCAACTGAAGGTGGCGAAGAAGCTGCTGGCGAATAATCTATCTTAGATTATAATATTTTAGGGTATTCTTGATTCATTTTAAGAATACCCTTTTTTTATACTTATTTATTATTATGAAAGATACATTTGACTATATTTTTGTTGGGTTAGGTAACCCAGGGCCTAAATATCAGAAGACTCGTCACAATATTGGTTGGCTTGCCTTGTACGAATTTGTACTTCGCAATAATAAAGATTTCAATCCTTCAGATGGGTTGCAAGCATACCAAGCAAAAGTAAAAATAGGCGACAAAAATATTCTTTGCCTCCTCCCTACTACTTATATGAATAACTCGGGCGAATCTGTTCGAGCAGCATTAAAGAAATATAAAGTTCCGACAAAGAACATAATAGTACTAGTTGACGAATATAATTTTGAATTGGGAAAGATACATTTGAAAATTGGTGGGAGCGCAGGTGGTCACAATGGCCTAAAATCTTTACTTTATCATTTAGATACCGACCAATTCTATAAACTTCGTTTAGGCATTAGTAAAAACTTTGGACCAGGTGAGCTAGTGGACTATGTACTCTCCGAATTTACAGAAGAAGAATGGAACGGCGAACTAACCAACTCAATCCTCAAAGCTGTTAAAGCACTACATAATATAGCTGAGCATGGTGCACTCAAATCTATGAGCGACATAAATTCAGATAAGCTCTAGCTTACATAACCTATATATTTATATGAGTACTTAAAGTTTTTTAAATTACAATGTAATTTATCTTACTTTAGTTTGTTTTTATAATTATTTATTTTTAAACATTCATTTTTTGAGGGGATTATGAATTTAATATTGGTACTAATTACATTAAAAGTTTTTTTTAATATATCAAATGCAGAAGAACTTTGGCAACGACTAGACCAACCGAGAGTTGATGCTTCGTTCTGGGATCTATTCCAAGTTGATGGAAAAACTTACGATTGGCTTAATGATGGTCTATTTGAGTACACAGGTGAAGAATATATTTACGTTGATGATCCTTTTTTCCAAGATAAAGGGACAATATATTCGCTGCGAGTAGAGAACTGCAAAGGAGTAATGAGTAGTGAAGCAGGGATCTATTATCTAGAAGATAACAAATGGAACAAATGTGAAGAAATAAGTAACGAAATGGAATTAGAGAACATTACATTTTTAGGGAATAAGATTGTTGGAAATTATGGTATCTATAGTTCTATCCTTTATTCAAATAATGATGGTAGGACTTGGAATTTTATAACAAATGGAAAAGATACTCTAAAAGCAAGTGAAATGTATTTATTTGGTGATACTATTCACTCCACTTTCTTTTACAGATATCTAAGAATATACGAAGAGGGCGACTCACTAACAATACGGTTAAGGTGTTAGTTAATTAAAATAAAAGTTTAATATTCTATTAGTACTTTTCAATTCAATTAATAATAAGTACTAATACACAGCTTAGAAATTGGATAAACTATCAAGTGACCACTATTCCTATGGGTTAGTGGACACAATTATTAACTCTATTTTATATGTCCTTTTGCTTTCATTTCATCTATTACATCTTCAGCAAACTTCTCGATTATAGTCTCTATATCCATACCAAGCATATTTATTTGAGCTGAAGTGCTTGAGTAGCCTTTCCAAGCAATTTTATTTGTAGATACATCCACCAGATCTGCTTGAAACTGATTATTCATATATACATCTATATCATTAGTTACATATGTATTAGTATTAGTTACAGTAGCATCTTTTCCATTCTTTTTCTTGGTTGTTGTAGTTTCTGTGTTGGTATGAACTTGAGGTACAACTCTTTCATTAACCACCTCATCAATGATTTCTATTCTAATAAATCCATCATATCCATTTTTAGTTAATGTAGATTGGAATTCGCTTTCCTCCCATGTCCTAGTCGGAGTAAATATCATAGAACCTTCAGTTGCATTTATACCTGCCTCTTTGAATTCTTCTACAAATACTCTTTCAATCAGAGCTCGTTTATTAAGATTTTGTTCAACAGAATATATACAAAATTTGGAATACTTTTTATTAATAAAATCCGGATCAGAGTATGAAGTAGTTTCTATCGAGACACACGAAGTAGCAACTACTGATATTACTATAAGTAGTATTAAGCTTTTGTATTTAGTGAGTATTTTCGTTTTCATAAGAATCATTCCAAAAAAAAATAGTTTATTACTAAGTATCTAAAATCAAATATTTTGAAATTTGCTACTTCTAATGTTGTAATACTCTACAAAATATAATTTAGTTTCATAAAAAAATTAGGAAATAAATAAGCTATGAAATACTCATATAGCACAAAGCTAAAAGGTGAATTTGAAGAAGTGATTGAAAAAGTAACTGAAGAGTTAAAAAAAGAAGGATTTGGAGTTTTAACTCAAATAGATGTTACTAAAACATTAAAAGAAAAAATAGATGTAGATTTCAAAAAGTATCGTATATTAGGAGCATGCAACCCACATTTTGCTCATAAAGCTTTAAGCATAGAGAACAATATAGGCGTTATGCTACCTTGTAATGTGATAGTAGTGGAAGCAGGTAATGATGAGTATGAAGTATCAGCCGTTAGCCCTATGGCATCTATGCAGGCTATCGAAAATGAACAGTTGGGTGCAATAGCACAAGAAGTAGAAGAAAAACTTATGTCTGTTATCAATAGGTTAAAATAATTGAAATATATTATAGCTATATTTTTACTAATTGCGAGTAGTCCAATTTATTCGCAAGAGTTACCAGGAGGTCAATACGATAGGTATGAGATAGAGCCTTTGAAGACAAATGCTAAGAATAAAGCTATGATTACTGCTAAATATAAATATACTAACAATGATACCTACTCGATGAACGATGTAGGAATAAAGATAGGTATATATGCTACAGATGAGTTAGTAATAGGTGCACATTATTTTTATTTATTTGACAATTCGGTAGTATTTGAACCAAACCAAGATGATTTGAAAGCGGCTCTTTTATACGATTTATACGGTTTTAATATTGATTATTTTTTATCAAACAGTTATTCTCTACCTGTTTCATTAGGTATTAATCTTGGGTTTGGCAGAGCAACATATACTAGCTTTGGGAATTCTCCTGTCAGCGACGATCTAGCAGGTGATTGGTTAATCAATATAGAGCCTGAGGCGAATTTGTATTTCCACATTACTAATAGTGTCTTAATTGATTTTAATATAGGTTATCGTATTATCTCAGGTCTCGAATATAGCGGAATAGAGAGTTCTGATATATCAGGATTTGTCGGAGGAATAGGTATTACACTAAGTATCCATTAATTTCGGAGAATCGATAACCCTATTATTTATGAACATATACCTCATTCCGTCAAGAACAAAATTTTGAATTTAGAATTATTTTTTGTTACTTGCTATTTAGAAATGAGTCGAAAGACGAATTTTTATATTTCTAACAACCATTAGGTTCTCTTGGATTTATCTATACTATTTGGATTCATAGTTGGTGTTGTTTTGGCTCTACCTCCGGGACCTGTTGGAGTTACAGCTATAGAGATAGGGTTATTCCAAAACAAAAAAGCAGGTTTTCAACTTGCACTTGGCAATGCCATAATGGACTTTATCTACTGTTTGGGCGTCATATTCGCTACTACGGCTGCTATTTCTACGCTTAGTAGTTTTTCTAAAGATTATCCTGCCGCATATTTAGTTTTTCAAATCGGAACGATTTCAGCTTTATTCATAATTGGTTTTCTTAATCTAAAAGCTAAAAAAAGAAAAATTAAAAAAAGTGATGAGGCCACTTCAGGCTACGCTTCTAAATTAGGAAAAAAAGGACCCATTTTCCTTGGTATAGCTATTGCACTAACCAATCTAGCTAATCCTACTTTCCTACCTTCACTTGCTGCTGTTACTATTTGGGTACATGAAGCTGGCATGACTACAGGTGGAGCTATTTCTAATTTCTTATTTGCGCTTGGATTCGGACTAGGCAACTTATTTTGGGTTAACTTTATCGCTTCTCTTACCAATAAGTATAAACATAAATTTTCTACAAATATGATTTTCAGAATTAAGCAGGCTGCTGGTGTTACATTCATTGGTTTTGGTACTTTCTTAGGTTTCAGATTAATCTCTCTATCTAAAATACCAGAAATGCTTCGTTTTGTCCTTGCCTTATAATTTCATAATAATTCTAACTAACATTCGCCTAACATTCTATGAAAATGCAATATGACATTATAGTTTGTGGTGGTGGTATGTCAGGTCTTAGTCTACTCTACAGAACATTAAAGTCTGGGATTTGGGACAACAAAACCATTCTACTTATTGATAAAAGCGACAAGTCTATAAACGATAGAACTTGGTGTTTTTGGGAAAACTCTCCATCTCCCTTCGAAGAAATCATTTTTAGAAAATGGGACGAAATGTGTTTTTTTAGTTCTGATAACCAAGGATATTTACTTGATACAGGTGAATATACATACAATATGATTAGAAGTATTGACTTTTATGATTACACTTTGGATTATTTGAAGACAAGGGCAAATCTGACTATTATAAATGAAAATATCATTACTATTACTACCACAGATAATGGTTGTGAGGTGATTACTGATAATAAAAAACTCAATTCAGATTATGTATTTAACTCTATTTATACAAGACCAGACTTGAAAGAAAAACACACTTATCTGTTACAGCATTTTAAAGGTGTTTTAATCGAATCCAGTGAGCTAAACTTGAATCCGAATAAGATTTATCTTATGGATTTTAGGACAAATCAAGAAAATGGTAATACGTTTTTCTATGTGCTACCTACTTCGGGAAATACAGCTTTGGTCGAATATACTTTATTTTCTGAAAAGTTATTAGAAAAGGATCTTTATGATAAACGAATCGAAGAATATATAACTGATATTTTGACTATCAAGGATTATAAGATATTAGAAAGTGAGTTTGGAGTTATACCTATGACTGACTACCCTTTTTCTAGGGCAAATAAAAATATAATAAATATAGGTACTATAGGAGGTGATACTCGAGGTTCTACGGGCTATACTTTTACTAATACACAGAAAACTATTACTAAGATTATTAATAATTATAGTATAAATGGAATTCCTCACTTTCACAAAGAACATATATCTTCACGACATAAACTATATGACAGTACATTACTGAAAGTGCTAGCCAATGGGAAGTATAAAGGTCATCATTTATTTACGGATATGTTCTCTTCTGCTAAAGCTTCAGATATACTTGCATTCTTAGATAGTGAGAGTACACTCAAACAGGAATTCAAAGTAATCAAAAGCCTTATACCTCAATACTTCATCAAACCATTTTTTCAAAGTTGGCTAGAAAGAAAATAATTTGTACCAATAGCTAATTGTAATTAATTGTATTACATAGCTTTAACTAATATACAACCAATATGAATCCATAATCGATATCAATTTTATAATTTCGAAGCAATTTGATAGTATTATATTGCCTAAACGCAATATTAATTTACACCTTACGTTTGTATTAAACATTTTTATTTTTTATTTTAGAAAAGCAGCATAAACTACATTCCAAAAAGGAAAGAATACGAACTAAGCAATGTGGAAAATTTTAAAGTCCTATCATTGATTGGTGTTGATAATTACAACTTGTAATCAATACAAAAATACTTTTTAATTGTATCCACTTAGTTGTGTCATTATAAAAAATTAATTTGGCAGAGTAGCCACTATTTACAAAGTGTACCCTACTTCACCAAATTGCTTTTAAGTCATTATGCTGAGTGTTATCAATGATTTATAATTAATATAGGTACCCCCACTATGAAATTCTCTCGACATTTTACCAAAGATGACGTGAATGTATATGATCTATTCAAATACACTCACCGCTCATCAACTATAAAGAACCCAGACGGCTCAACTGTTTTCGATATGAAAAATGTGGAAGTTCCGATAGGATGGTCACAAATGGCTACCGATATATTGGCACAAAAGTATTTCCGAAAGGCCGGTGTACCTCAGTTTGACGAAAAAGGAAAGAAAATAAAAGATGAGAATGGTGAACACGCTACGGGCTCTGAGAACTCAGTAAAACAAGTAGTTCACAGGTTAGCTGGTACTTGGAGACATTGGGGCGAGCAACACAACTATTTTGATACTACCAAAGATGCTGAAATATTCTACGAAGAAGCAGCATATATGCTATTGAATCAAGCCGCAGCACCTAATTCACCTCAGTGGTTCAACACAGGTTTAAATTTCGCTTATGGTATTACAGGAAGCAAACAAGGTCACTACTACGTTAACCCAGAAAACGGGAAAATAGAAAAATCTAAAGACGCTTATACAAGACCTCAGCCACACGCTTGTTTTATACAATCTGTAAGCGATGATATGCTTAACGAAGGTGGGATTTTTGATTTGATTACGAGAGAGGCTCGTATTTTCAAATTCGGAAGTGGTACTGGGTCTAATTTCTCTCGCATACGTAGTAGCGAAGAGCCATTATCTGGAGGGGGGGTATCTTCTGGAATGATGAGCTTCTTGAAGATATTTGATAGAGCTGCTGGAGCTATAAAATCTGGTGGTACGACAAGGCGTGCAGCAAAAATGGTCGTTGTTGATATAGACCACCCAGATGTAGAACAGTTTATAGAGTGGAAAGCGAAAGAAGAAGAGAAAGTAGCGGCATTAGTAACAGGCTCTAGAATCAACAAAGTCTTCCTAGAAGCAATAATGGAAGAAGCTATCACTAATAGTCCAGATATAGAGAAAAATCAAACTTTAAAAGATTTAATAAAGCGTGGTGCTCACCGTGGTGTTCCTTTGAACTATATGGACAGGGTATTAGAGCTAGTTAAGCAAGGATTCACTTCTGTAGATACCGAAGCTTTCGATACTCACTACGAGAGCGATGCTTATAATACTGTAAGTGGTCAAAATGCTAATAACACAGTTCGTGTGACTAATGAATTTATGAAAGCTGTTGAAGCTGATGAAGAGTGGGAACTAAAATGGCGTACAGACGAGATGCACGTACGTCGCGTAAGAGCACGTGACCTTTGGAATAAAATCAACTTAGCTTCTTGGAAGTCTGCTGACCCAGGATTGCAATACGATACGACTATCAACGAATGGCACACTTGCCCTGAGTCTGGCCGTATCAATGCATCTAACCCTTGTTCAGAATATATGTTTTTAGATGATACAGCTTGTAACCTAGCTAGTTTGAACTTAATGAAGTTTTACAACGAAGAGACTAGTGAATTTGATATAGAAGCTTACAAACACGCTGCTCGTATCTGGACAGTTATACTCGAAATATCTGTACTAATGGCTCAATTCCCTTCTAAGAGAGTTGCTGACCTTAGTTACAAATTCAGAACTTTAGGACTTGGTTACGCTAATATTGGTTCTTTACTAATGGTAAATGGCATTCCTTATGATTCGAATGAAGCTCTTGCTTGGACTGGTGCTCTGACTTCTATATTATGTGGTCAAGCTTATGCTACTTCTGCGGAAATGGCAAAAGAACTTGGTTCATTCCCAGAGTATAAGCTAAACGAAAAACACATGTTAAGAGTAATTCGTAATCACAGAAGAGCCGCATATAATGCTAAAACTTCTGAGTACGAGGGCCTGACTATCAGACCTCAAGGTATTGACACTCGATTCTGTCCACAAGACATGCTAACTGCAGCACGTGAAGTTTGGGACAACGCTCTAGAAATGGGTGAGCACTATGGTTATCGCAATGCACAAGTAACAGTAATAGCTCCTACTGGAACTATCGGCCTTGTAATGGATTGTGATACAACTGGTATCGAACCTGACTTCGCTATAGTTAAATATAAAAAATTAGCTGGTGGTGGTTACTTCAAGATCGTAAACCAATCTGTGCGTAAAGCATTAGTGAAACTAGGCTACACTGAAACAGAAATAGAAGAAATAACTAAATATAGTAAAGGGCACGGTACATTCGCTGGATGTCCAGAAATAAACAAAGCCACTTTACTAGAAAAAGGATTTACAGAAGAAAAAATCAAATTAGTAGAAGATCAGTTAGATGATGTATTTGATATCAAATTTGCCTTCAACAAATGGACATTAGGTGAAGATTTCTTGATGAAGTTAGGGCTTTCTGATGAAGAAATTGCTGACTCATCACTTAATCTATTAGCTGCTCTTGGTTTTACTCCAGAACAAATTGAGAAAGCTAACGATTATGTTTGTGGTACTATGATGATAGAAGGTGCACCTCATCTAAAAGATGAACATCTACCTATCTTTGATTGTGCTAACACTTGTGGTAAAAAAGGTGAACGCTCTATTGCTTATATGGCGCACGTTCGTATAATGGCTGCGGCACAACCGTTTATCTCTGGAGCCATATCTAAGACAGTAAATATGTCTGGAAGCGCAACGGTGAACAACATAAGCGAAGTTCACATGAAGTCATGGAAACTGATGTTGAAAGCAATCGCTCTATATCGTGATGGCTCTAAACTATCACAACCATTGAATTCAGCTAACTATGATGGACTGGAAGAGACTGTACTATTGGGCGACGAGCATACACTAGATGAAACTTTAGGAGCTAAAGAAATACATGAGCAAATAGAAGGTCAATCAGTAAGAAAATCAGAAAGATACAAACTTCCTAAGCGTCGTAAAGGTATTATCCGCGAGGCGACTGTAGGTGGACACAAAATATTCCTAAGAACTGGCGAATACGAAGACGGTCAATTAGGCGAAATCTTTATAGATATGTACAAAGAAGGGGCTGCTTACCGAGGTATGTTGAATAGTTTCGCTATCTTGGCATCTAAGGCATTGCAATATGGAGTGCCATTAGAAGAACTAGTAGATACGTTCACATTCACTAGATTCGAGCCAGCAGGTATGGTACAAGGACACGAAGCAATCAAGAACTCAACTTCAATCCTTGATTACGTGTTCCGTACTCTTGGCTACGACTACTTACAAAGAAATGACCTAGTTCACGTATTTGCAGTAGATGAAGATAAGAACAATCCTAACCCATCGGATACTCCAGAGTTACAATCACCTGAGTCAAAATCAGATGATATAACAAACAAAGGTGGTACACAACCTGATGAAAAAGATATTGCTAAAAATATAATAGCTCCACAATTAGTTCAACTTAAATCTACGACTACAATCGATGGTGGTAGAGTTGCCCAAAAACAAGCTGAACTAGACGAAGCACGTAGCTTGGGCTATACTGGCGAGATGTGTAGCACTTGTAGCTCATCGAGGGTGAAGCGAAACGGTAGTTGCACCGTTTGCGAAGATTGCGGCACAACGAGTGGATGCTCATAAAAATTGAATAATAATTACAATCCCTGTTTCGCGAGAAATGGGGATTTTTTTTCTAGGAAATATTATTATACGCATATATCGCCCCTTCTGGGGCATAGATCTTTTTTCTATTCCTATGTTATAGATATTAAGCCCTTACAGGGAAAATCGACTTTCAATATAGTACTACTGAATCCGAAATATAAATTCGTTAAATAAATCAAGGGTATTGCACCAGGGGGGCAATTTGTCTATTACTAAAGGATTAGAAAATATATTAAATAGTTCCATGATTCGTAATAGGTAGTATGAAAATTCTTCTTACAGGTGCTACAGGATATATAGGCAAAAGATTATTACCACTACTTGTAGAGGAAGGGCATCATGTTGTTTGCTGTGTGAGAGACAAAACAAGGTTTAACTATGCTCAATCTTTAGAGCCCAAAATTTCAATTGTTGAGATTGATTTGCTCAAAGAAGAAAGTTTGTTAAATATACCCGTTGACATTGATGTTGCATATTACCTTGTTCATTCTATGTCCTCTTCTGATGATTACAAGGATTTAGAACAGCGATCAGCTATTAATTTCAGAAAGAGAATTTCTAATACTAATGCTCAGCAAGTAATATACCTTAGTGGCATTATCAATGAATCCAAACTCTCAAAACATTTAGAATCAAGAAAAAGAGTAGAAGAAGAACTCGGACTTGGAATTTATCACTTCACATGTCTGAGAGCTGGTATTATAGTCGGCTCAGGTAGTGCATCATTTGAGATAATCAGAGATCTAGTAGAGAAATTACCCGTTATGATAGCACCGAAATGGCTATCAACAAGATGTCAACCAATAGGAATTTCAGATGTACTAACATTTCTTATTAAGTCAATATTAAAAGAAGAAACTTATAACAAGAATTTTGATATTGGGTGTAATGATATTCTGACTTACAAAGATATGTTACTTCAATTTGCAGAAGCTAGGAACTTAAAACGGAAAATATATACAGTCCCTCTAATGACACCTAAATTGTCGTCTTATTGGTTGTACTTTGTTACATCTACCTCATATCGACTAGCTCGTTCTTTGGTCAATAGTATGAAAGTTGAAGTAATTTGCCGTAATCATGATATAAATAAAATATTAGATGTTGAACCTATCTCATTCAGAGAAGCAATCGATAGAGCATTTAAAAGAATAGAAGACAATAATATTTACTCCAGTTGGAAAGATTCATATTCAAGTAGTGGTGTCAATTTTAATATAAGTGAATTTGTAAAAGTTCCTGAATTTGGCTCATACAAAGATAAAAGAACCAAAAAAATAGATGACAGAGATACTTGTATAAATAATATATGGAAAATTGGCGGTGAAACAGGTTGGTACTACGGTAATTGGCTTTGGAAAATCCGTGGTATTTTAGATAAATTTGTTGGTGGTGTAGGGCTAAGAAGAGGTCGAACTAATAAACTATCAATATCAACAGGCGATGCTTTGGATTTTTGGCGAGTTCTATATGCTGATAAAGAAGAAGGTCGGTTATTACTTTTTGCAGAAATGAAATTACCTGGGGATGCTTGGCTAGAATTCAAAGTAAAAGATGGATATATAATTCAAACAGCTACTTTCAGACCCTTAGGACTAGCTGGCAGGTTATATTGGTTTTCGGTATTACCATTCCACGGATTTATATTCAATGGACTAATCAAAAAGCTCGCAAATTCTAAATAAGCCATTGGCTTTTTTTAATGCCAATGCCCAAACCCATAAAAAGGAATAGTAAAAGCCAGTAATATGTATGTGATGAGTTTGATATAGCTTATCCTGTTCTAAAATATCGTTGAAGGAAATTTAAAACCCACATTTATTAAATGACTAACATTACCAGAATTGGAGACTGTATTCTTTGTTGATGCAAAACCATATTGGAAATTATAATCAAGGTTTAAAAAGAATCCATTATTTAAGATTATTTCTATTTTAGGACCTACAATAATTCCAAAATTACTATTAGGTAAATATTCAATATCATTAATTGATTGTTCGTTTAATAAAAAGCTATAAAACCCACCTAAAACTATACTAGCAGGAATACTCTTTTGTAAATTAATAAAATAGTATTGATATTTTATGGGAATTGTTAAATAACTAGAATTTAATTGAATAGTCTGACTACTCTTGTTCAATACATTATACTTTTTTAATTCATAACTAACACCATATAGCAATGTACTTCTTTCAGTTTTATATGATGAGAGAAATGACTGAAACTCAATTGCTATTTGACCTGAAGGAAGGTATTCCGTAGAAACCTTATCAATATTAACTTTTGAAAAGTTTGTTCCCCCACTTAGACCAAGATAAAAGGGTATCGGTGGGCCGCAACCAATCATTGGACTTTCATCCACCTGCCCATACCCACTGTATGGAATAGCAAAAGCAAGTAATATGATTGTGATGAGTTTGATATTGTTAATCCATAGTGTTTCCCGAAATGTAATATATAAAAAAAGAGAACCTTTTTCAAGATTCTCTTTAAAATTTAAATAATTTGATTATTATTTGCCTGGACTCTTCAGTTGCTACTCTCCCTCAGAGTGACACAGATTTATTCTAATTTATTTTGGTTCGTAGCCTTCTACGTAGAATACATCGGCACTTTTGCCGCTTTCCAACGCTTTTGAATATGACTTAGCGACTACGCTTGAGTTTGGCCACGGGTCTGTCGGCATTCCCATTTTCTCAGCTGACTCTGATAGTAGTGGTGGATGAGCTACCATAATTCGTTTTCCATCTTCCATTTCCAAAGTTGCTCCTAGAGCAAATCCCTCTAGTCCTTTGTTCACTGCTGAAATAATAGAAGTTGATGGCCATGGAGCATAAGCAAACATACCTCCAGTAAGTATAATGGCACCATTTTCTTTCAAATTCTTCATTCCGTATTTTGCTACTCTTAGCTGACCAGCAAATTTGCTGTTCAAACTCGATTGAATTTTCTCTTCGTCCAATTCACTTACTGGTGCGAATGCAGCGTTTCCTGCTGCACAAATTATAGCGTCAACTTTTTCTGTACTTTCGAAGAAATCGTGAACTGATTCAGGATTATCAATGTCTATACTCACAAGTGAATTTCTGTGCCCAGAAATAACTTCGTAACCTTTGCTTTCTAATTCAGCTACTATTCCTTTACCTATTGTGCCTGTAGCACCTATTACTATTGCTTTCATGTTATTTACTCCTAATGACTTGAATTTATAATTTACATTAACGTTGATTCTACTATTAAATTTTATCTCAATACGCAACTTTTTAGTTGCCTTATTGATTTTTATTGTTTAAATTTGAATCATTGATTAACCCAAAAAAGGTAATATTATGGAGCATTCAGTATATATAAGAAAGAGATTCAACCACCCAATCGAGAAGGTCTGGAAATTCATTACTAAAAGTGAATATATAGAAAAGTGGTTTCTTAAAGTGGAAGAATTAACGTTGGAGAAAGGTAGCAAGTATCACTTAGTAGGTGAGCCAACTGAAACTTGGGATGGGAATTTGTATTGTGAGGTTATTGAAGTAATAGAAAATAGAAAATTCGTTCATACTTTTAAGTCTAATAGCATGAATGAATCAACAGAAGTTACTTGGTTATTGGAAAGTACAGAAGATGGCGGAACGTTTTTAACTTTAACTCATAAAGGCAATGAAAATCTAAAAGATTTAATAGGAACAATTGAAAGTGTAGACTCAGGTTGGATGAGTCATTTGGCAACATTGACAAAGTTAATAAATAATCAATTAGAAGAATCATGCTAACTGACGTTTACAAAGCTATTGCTCTGAAACAAAGAAGGGATATATTAGAATTGTTAGCAAAAAGTCCCGAACAATTAAACATCAGCCAAATAACAGCTGAAATCAAGGAGTCAAGACAGACTGTTACAAAAAACATAAACATCCTAGCTGAAGAGGGTTTAATAGAACTCTCTTCAGAAGGACGTGAAAAATTTTGCAAAGTAAATCTAGAAAAACTAAACGAAGTAAGTGAATGGTTTATCAAACTGCATAATTTCTGGGATAGTAAACTAACTGATCTAGAAAAAGCACTTGATGAATCAAATTGATTACTTACCCATTGGTATATTAATATCGAATTTCTTAGCATTGTCTGCGGCTCTCTCGTAGCCAGCATCTGTGTGTCTTAGTATCCCCATTAGTGGGTCGTAAGTTAGCACTCTTTCTAATCTGCCTTTTGCTTCGTCAGTACCATCAGCAACGACTACCATACCTGCGTGTTGTGATAGCCCCATACCAACTCCACCACCGTGGTGTAGTGACACCCATGAAGCACCGCCAATTGCATTAAGCGCAAAGTTTAAGAATACCCAATCGGAAACTGCATCAGAGCCGTCTAGCATTCCCTCTGTCTCTCTGTATGGCGACGCTACCGAGCCGCAATCTAAGTGGTCACGTCCAATTACTATTGGCGCAGAGACTTTGCCTGTTCTTACAAGCTCGTTGAATAACTGGCCTGCCAATGCTCTTTCTCCGTACCCTAACCAACAAATACGTGAAGGTAAAGCTTGGTAACCGATATTTGCGGCAGCATTATCTATCCACCTGTGTAATGGTTCGTTATTTGGGAATAAATTTTTGATTGCTTCATCAGTAACAGCAATATCATCAGGATTGCCTGATAGAGCCACCCAACGAAATGGGCCTTTACCATCACAGAAAAGAGGACGGATATACTCAGGCACGAACCCTTTGAAAGCAAAGGCATCTTTGTATCCACCATTATCCTGTGCAATACCACGAATATTGTTTCCATAGTCAAATACTACAGCACCTTTTTTCTGGAATTCTACCATAGTCTCTACGTGAGTTGCTATGGATTTATATACTTCTGCTAGGTATTTATCTGGGTCAGATGCTCTAAGTTTATCAGCTTCATCTTTACTATATCCAGCTGGGTAGTAACCATTTAGTGGATCGTGAGCTGAAGTTTGGTCAGTTACGATATCTGGAACAATTCCTCTTCTCAAAAGTTCAGGAAGAACTTCTGCTGTATTGCCGATTAGCCCAATTGACTTTGCTTCATTATTATTCTTAGCTTCGTTCATTACTCGAAGTGCATCGTCTAGATTATCTACTTTTACATCGCAATATCCATCGTGGATACGCTTATCTATTCTTGACTCATCAATCTCGACTGTGATAGATGCAGCACCAGCGAACTTAGCAGCTAGTGGTTGAGCACCACCCATACCGCCCATACCGCCAGTTAACAAGAAGCGACCGTTAAGAGTACCACCGAAATGTTGTCTAGCACACTCAGCGAAAGTCTCGTATGTCCCTTGTACTATTCCCTGAGTACCTATATAAATCCAACTACCAGCGGTCATCTGCCCGTACATCATCAGACCTTTCTTATCCAGTTCTCGAAAATGTTCCCAGTTAGACCAATTTGGCACTAGATTCGAATTGGCTATAATTACCCTAGGTGCAGCCGAATAAGTCTTAGCAACACCAACTGGTTTACCTGATTGGACTAATAGCGTTTCGTCTATATCCATATTTTTCAGAGTGTTCGTAATAGCGTCAAAGCTTTCCCAATTTCTAGCGGCCTTTCCTAGCCCACCATATACTATTAGTTCTTCTGGTTTTTCGGCATTTTCGGGGTCTAGATTGTGGTGTATCATACGATACGCGGCTTCTAGTTGCCAATTCTTACAAGTTAGTTCGGTACCTTTAGGTACAGTTACGGTTCTTTTTGTAGTCATTTATCATTCTCAATTTATTTGTTTTCACGAACTTGACGAACAACAAAAATAATAATTTCTAATGACATAAATTTGGCTTCATATTTGTAGGTGGATAAGTGTCATTATTCGATCGAGCGTTTTAATAAACGACGATACTACAGGACACTTTCAAACCTCCCCCGTTTGTAGTGTCCTGTTTTTGTTTTTATAAGTATGAGTGAGATGTATTTATTATCGGATTATCATTTGAATCTTATTGCCAAAGGAAACAAAGTAAACCCCATTCGGTAAACTAGATAAGTTAACTGTGTCCTCAGTGCTAGTCAACACCAATTGCCCAAAGAGATTGTAGATAGTTAATTCTTCATTACTGAAGTTAGGAATTGACAGAGTATTTGTAAAAGAATTGTATTTTATCTCTTCGTTTTCGGCTATATTTTCAACAGTAGTTGTACTAGTATTCAAGCAACTGCGCTCATAGCTGTTCACAGTTTCCCAAGCTATTTCTTGGAATACTCTAGCTTGATCTTCTGTTGGTGGGTCAAAATCACCTCCCCACCATACTTGGGTTTGTTGGGTTAATCCAACAGGGCTAGTATTATGTATCATAGCAAAGTGCACACAGGCAACGAAATATTTTCCTATATCAGTTAAGTGTATATTGTCGCTAAAGATATCATCGATACTCGAGATACCTGGGACTGTACCTTCTTCTATTGCATCATACAGGCGAGCTAATCCTTGACCTGCTGGGATCATGCATACAGGATTAGTTGGGTTGAATCTATTATTCAACGTATCGACTACGCTTTCCCACATTGCTAAATCGTCATCAAGGCGTTGTCGCCATGGGTTCGCATCTATATCATAATCACACCCAGTAGGTGTCCCACTTTTTATACAATGCCAATCCTCGTAAAGGTAAATCTGGATATTCGGATTGTAGCTAAGTGCATAAGCCACTAAGCTATCGGCATACTGATAGGTGTCACCTATAATCGACCAATAACGCGGTACTGATTCAGTAAGTACAAGCACATTATACTCACCAGTTGGCAATCCACCTTCTTCACTATAGAATGCATAGTAATAAGGAGGATTCTCATTATAGTCTTTATTGATTTTCCTGTCCCATTGCCACCTAAGAGGTGCACCAGGTATACTTTGGTATGCCCAATCAAAATCTACAGCAAACATATCATCAGACAAAGACTTTACCATATCGGGAATCTGGTCACTCAGACTATGTCCTATGTAAAAAGCGTTTTTTTGTTGGGCGCTTAATATAGAGCTTGTTAGAAGTAGAAATAATATTACTTTTGTTTTCATTAGATTCGATATTTAATAGATGAGTTTTTTTAATTTAACAAAAAAAACCGACTCAAATAATGAATCGGTTTAAATTTGTAAATAGAGTCGCAGATTAATTAACCTTCACTATATTGGAAGTGAATTCTTCTTGATTACTAAAGACTTTAATCGAATAACTCCCATTCGCTACATTAGAAATATCAAGATTAATTGAATTAGTATTCGATGTTAGATAACCTAAATCATTACTCATAACTACTTCACCAGTTACTGAAATAACTTCATAGCTAAACTCAGATGGAAATTTATTATTAAACTTAACAGTAATATTCCCAACTGTTGGGTTCGGATATGTTACTCCGTTATTAGATAAATTATTCTCAACACTAGTCTTCGTCAGAAAGTTTTTCAAAATGATTAGCCCCCTAACAGTCCCACCATACAAATCACCATTTTCAGTTATTTGCATTCCATTACTTATTTGATAGTAGCCCATCTGTTCATAAGGGTAATTATTTTCGGATTGATCTTTTCCGTTTGCTTTGCTCGTTATTAGTATTGGACTCAAGTGTTCTATTTCTACTTCACTGAATTTACCATTTTCAAATTTTTGAAATTTATGAGGTTTTCCGTCATATACTAATTGTTCACAGAATATTGCATTATTGAAAACGGCAAAGTCAGTTATAGATTCTATCACATCATCTTCACTACGTGGCAAAGAATAATACTCATATTCTTTAGTATTTGGGTCATATACCATAAAAGCACAAAAATGACTGTATGTAGCTATGACATCTAGGAAAAAGTAAAGTTTATTATTCAATTCAAAAATATTATTCACATGATAGTACTTGATTTCCTCCCAATCCAATGACTCGAAGGGCATGTCATAATTCATAAATTCAACTTCATTAGATGTCAAGTCAAATATTCTCAGCGGATCCTCGCCAAAAAAGGAACAATAAATTTTGCCTTCAAAATATTCTATGTCGGAAAAATCAACAGAGATATTGTCAAATGAATGTAATGTATTCATTGATTCGCCGTCATATTCCATTAACTCTACATCTTTTTCTGCCCAACGGTAAGGGATTTCTTTATCATCGACCCCAGAAACTAAAATCCTTGAATTCGCTTTTGTAAAATATAGATTCCCTTCATTATCTTCAGTAAAGTCTTTTATTTCAAAATATGTACTGTCTGGTAGTTTTATACCTTCATAAAATGAAGTGAATTTACCACTTGGCTCTATCTTATACAAACTATTGATATCTCCTATCCACAGATTATCGTTTTTATCCTTGTACATATTGGTGTTACCAAAAGTGACTTTTGCACCATACTCGGATAGAAAGTCTTTCTCTAAAGTATTTGTTTCCAAATCAAGCACATCAATTGTAGCTATACCTTCGTGTTGATATGTAGCTATATAGAGTTTGTTATTAATTAGAGTTGTAGATTCTACCTGAAAGTTTGAAATTTCCAGATCACTAAGTTCCAATTTGGTTTGTGCAGTTGCCGTTAGTGATGAAATCACAATTAGTAATAGAGTAATAATTTTCATAATGTCCCTCCTATAAAGATTGTTATTAAAATGTTCTTTCAGTAATAAACAACCCAATTTCGGTTTTGTCACAAAAAAATATGAAAAAGTCATTTAGTACACATACTATTGAATAAAAAAACCGACTCAAAGTTTGAACCATTTAATATCGTCAATATTTTCTCTAACCCAAACTACCACCTTCTATTATAGATTCTGTTCTAGTGTCTTCTATTTGCTTCATTTCTTCAGTGATTCTTTTCTCTTTCCAAGTCCCTTTTTTAAACCAAACTATAGTAGCCAATGCAGCAATTATATTAGAAACTGCAAATGCAATCCATATACCTACTTCAGCCAATGTGGTATGTATTGCTAGTACGTACCCCAAGGGGAAACGTAAAACCCATAAACTGACAATAGCCAAAATCATAGAAATCATTGTGTTTCCTGCACCGACGAAGACACCATTTAGGGTTAATTGTACACCTACGAATCCGAAAGTCAACGACATAGTTCTAAGAAAAAGAGCACCTGATTTTATAGTTTCATATTCACCCGGAATAAAGAAAGCTACTACTTGGTTGGCAAAAATAAATATTAAATTCCCCCCAATTGTTAGAGCTATGAATGCTGTTTTAGTACTTAGTATAGCTATTCTTTCAGCACGTTCTATTTTACCAGCACCTATATTTTGCCCTACTAGGGTAGAAGTCGCCATAGATAAACCCATAGCTGGTATTATCACAAACATTAACACATAGGTTCCTATACCGTAAGCTGCAACTGTAAGAGTACCAAAGGTAGTCACTAACAAGGTCATAACAGCCAACCCAGCTGCTCTAGTAGATTGCTCAATAGAGGAAGGAAAACCTATTTTGAACATTTTGTAGATAAGAGGATAATCGGGTTTAAAATGACTTAGCCTCAATTTAATCCCGTATTTACCTCCAGACAACAAAGCGATTCCAATAATGGAGGCAATAGCTTGTGTTAATATAGTCGATATAGCAGCCCCCTTAACTCCCATAGCAGGTATTGGTCCATATCCAAAGATAAACAGTGGGTCTAAAACCAAATTTAATAATACAGTACCAAGTACTATGTACATAGGAGTTCTTACATTACCAACTCCCCTTAGTAGAGATTGGAATACCATATAAGTAAACATAAATACTAAACCAATAAAAGATATCCTCATATACGAAATAGCCGGAGCTATCACGTTTTGATCATCTGTCATAAGCAAAGTCATAGATGGTGATAATAGATAACCTAATACACCTAAAATTAATGATACTATTATTACCATCAGAAAAGTTTGTGATGACGTATAGTCAACAGTTGCCTGATCTTGCTTGCCTGCATATTGGGCCACCAGTATAGTACCCGCAACACCTAATCCAATACCTAGAGAAATAATAAAGAATATAATAGGAAAACTAATCGAAACTGCTGCTACAGCATCTGTACCCAAGCGACCTACCCAAAAAGTATCTGTAAGCTGGTATGCCGTTTGTAATATATTTACAAATATAACAGGCAAAGCTAAGGAGATAAGCGATTTGAGAATTGATCCTTCTGTTAGCTTATTAGGTTTTTGTTGCATAAATTGAAAATTCTAAGGTTTGTATTAATTAGCTTTCGATTGAAGTTTGAGAGATACTTTTATTTTAAGTGAAATGCGGGTTAACAAAAAAGCATAATTTGCAGTAAATAGTTAATACTTTATGAAGGTAATCATATAATCAGTGAATTATTCGGTTTTCATTTTATTATCCTCTTATTTTCGACTGTGATTAGCGAACCCTCAGCCAACATTACTGAGTCTGGTTCTCGGCTAGTTAACTCAGAGAACTCCGCGCCATATAGTGAGCCAAAGTCTATTCTAATATCGTGGTCTAACACTTTGTAGCAATCCCATTTGGGGTGAGTAACTTCGTATTCATAAGTCTTTGATTCGTTTACTTTCGTATATCCCCAATAGTGTTCGGTTATGAATTCTTCCTCGCTTCCTGTTGGAATTGGCTTGGCCTCCTTTTCAGATGTTAATGAGATATGATGTTGTTCGTTATTATGTTCCCACTCATATTTCGTAATCATATTTGTATGGTTGTCAATCGACTCGTGAGACATTTTAACGGTTTGATAGTGTTCACTGTACAGAGTATTAGCAACGATTGAAAGCGCTCTTCGAGGTACTAATTCTTTTATAAATACTACTCCTCTCTTCCATTTACCTTTATCATTATACCGAACATAGAATCTCAAGTTAACTTCTTCGAAATTTACATGAAATGGGATCTTCATACCCAACATTTTAGTATTCACAAACATAAACCCAACTAAGCTAACATAGTGTTTACCATCCCAAGTATCTAACTCAGTTCCATAGGGCAAATGTTTTATGAGGTCCGATTCATTTACCTCATAGTTTGCTATTGCCAATCTACGCCACTCTGCTTTTAGGAAGCTCATGTTTACCTGTCTTTTTACTTTTCAAACACCCCGTCTCACGCCCTTGGCGTGATCCACCCCTCTTTTCCCGATCACTTTATTCGCTAAAGAGGGGAATGTTTCTGTATTCATTGTTCTTGTCTCTTTGTTGTCAACTGTGGCTATTCGCACATCTACATCCAAAATAAATCAAATAGTGTAATTAAAACAATAAGAGCCGTTACAATTAATGAATACATTAAAGCTATTGATTTGTTTTCAATTATCTCCAAAATAAGCAAAAATATAAGACTAATTTGTGTTATTAATAATGGTAATTGTACAAAATAACAAAACATAAAAACACCAATAAAGCTTGTTTTTATGTCAATTAATACATGATTATAATAAGTGCCTATTATTGAAATCATTGATAAGATTACTAATATGGAATAATATTTTTTAATTATTTTTCACTCTCTTCCTCTATTACTTCCTGTAACACAAATGCAGTTGAATTGAATGAAAATGTAAGTACAAAGAGTAAGATTATTTCTTTCATAATTTTCATCTATTTATTGGAAATAAGAACCTAATCAAACGCTTCTTCATATAGAGTTATATTCTCTATACCCTCAATTTTATGAATGTATTTTTCAATTACTATTTTTAACTTATCGGGATTTATATTAGTTATATTTGAGTTTGCACAGTTTAGTAATGTCTCAGTTGCTGTAGTTCTAAACCCATATATTACATTGGAATTATCTATCTGTAATTTAGCACAGTCAATTTTTTGGCCTAATGTTTTCTCAATCTTTTCTTTATCTGATTCCTTAAAGTAATACATATTCATTTTTAACATGTATTTAGAATTCAAATCTATCAAACCTTTTAAACTCTTTATCCTGTTGTAAATTGTAAAACTCAAGTTAACGCCAGACATTCTCTTATAGTAAGCTGGGTACTCGCTGTAATTATTCTTAATCTTGATATTTTCATATTTACTTAAATTAGCCCCCTCTTTATTGAGAATTATTTGGCTTGTCAATGTGTTTATATCGTTAGGTGTTTCTGATTGCATTAGGTCATTATAAAACACAAAGTTATCCATAAATACATAGATATTTTCATCTGTTTCATTTAAAATATCTATTACCTCAATTCTTAACTGTTCTGTTTCAAGAATTAAGTCAACACTTGAATATAAAGTAAAATCAGGAAAATCATAATCAAATTCTTGTTTTGAAAATGCAGCAGAGTACATATACATTAATATTAAGGTGCAGTATAGTAAGTATGAGTGTTTATTATTCATAGTTCATCTCCTCTTTTATAATAGCTAATTTAATAAATAATTAAGACTACTTCTAAATTACGATTATTTTAAAACAAAATTGGTTGATTTTTCGTTATAATAAATAACTACTTTGAAATGTTTAGTTTAATAAGTAATTTTAAACATCATGTTTAAAGAAAATCGTTAGAAAGTTATTTAGAATATTAAGATTATTGAATTATGAAAACACAAGATATATTTATAGCACACCCACAAACAATAGAAGAAGAGAATGCATTAAAAGCATTTCTTAAAGCTCTTAAAATTAAGTTTGAGGTTTCTAACAAGGAAAAATACAATCCTGATTTCACTAAAAAAGTCTTGGAGAGCAGACAAGAAGCGAGAGAGGGTAAAGTAACTAGAGTTAAAAAAGAAGAATTGAAAGAATTTTTAGGCTTGTGATATGGAATTCCATTTGGAGTTTACAGATAAGGCAAGACAAGATATTTCTACTCATAAAAAGGCAGGTAATAAAGCTATCTTAAATAAAGTACTAAAAATCCTAGAAGAAATATCTGAGAATCCATTTTCTGGAATAGGAAAGCCCGAACCGTTAAAATACAATTTGTCTGGATTGTGGTCTAGAAGAATAAACAAGGAACACAGATTGATTTATGAAATTGAAGGGAATATAGTTTTCATTCTTTCCGTTAAAGGTCATTACGAATAACCTCACAAAAAAAAACCGCTCTCTTTCGAAAGCGGTTCTCTTAAAATCTGAAGAATAATTCTATTCTAATTACATATTCTTGATTAGAGCGTCGCCAAATTCAGAAGTTTTTAGCAATGTTGCTCCATCCATTAATCTCTCAAAATCGTAAGTCACAGTTTTTTGTGAGATTGTTTTCTCTACAGCATCTACTATTAAGTCAGCAGCTTTTTGCCAGCCCAAATGCTCTAGCATCAACACGCCAGATAATATTACTGAACCTGGGTTCACCTTATCCAATCCAGCATACTTAGGTGCAGTTCCATGAGTCGCTTCGAAAATTGCATGACCACTAGTATAATTGATATTTGCACCTGGCGCTATACCAATTCCACCAACCATTGCAGCCAATGCATCAGAGATATAATCACCGTTTAGATTCATAGTACAAACTACTTCATACTCATCAGGACGTAAAAGAATTTGCTGTAAGAATGCATCAGCAATCACATCTTTAATTAATATTTTTCCATTAGCCAATGCTTCTTTTTGCGCAGTATTAGCAGCATCTTCGCCTTTCTCTTCTTTTATTACGTCGTATTGTCTCCAGGTGAAAACTTTATCGCCATACTCTTGCTCTGCTACGTCGTAACCAGTATCTTTGAACATACCTTCAGTGAATTTCATAATGTTACCTTTGTGTACCCACGTTACTGAGTCACGGCCGTGTTCTATAGCATAATCGATAGCTGCTCTTGCTATTCTCTGAGTACCTTCTATTGAGATTGGTTTGATACCAATTGAAGATGATTCTGGGAATCTGATTTTCTTTACTCCCATTTCATTTTCAATAAAATTAACTACTTTTTTCACTTCTTCTGAACCAGCTTTCCACTCTATACCAGCGTAAATATCTTCAGTGTTCTCACGGAAGATAACCATATCAACTTTGTTAGGTTCTTTGACTGGAGATGGTACACCTTGGAACCATCTAACAGGACGTAAACAAGTGTAAAGATCCAATTGTTGTCTGAGTGCAACATTCAGAGAGCGAATACCACCACCAACTGGAGTAGTCAGAGGGCCTTTGATAGCAATTAAGTATTCATTTATATCTTCTAAAGTTTCAGCAGGTAACCATTCTCCTGTTTTATCGAATGCTTTTTCACCAGCTAATACTTCTTTCCAAACTATTTTCTTTTCGCCATTATAAGCCTTTTCTACAGCACTGTCCAATACTCTTACTGTAGCAGCCCAGATATCAGGACCTATACCGTCGCCTTCTATGAATGGGATTATTGGATCGTTAGGAACATTTAGTTTGCCATTGTTTATCGTAATTTTAGAACCAGCCATTTATAAACCTTTTTTTATGATTTTTGATTTTAGATAAAGCAAAATTAACAAATTTTGTCTTAATTCATTTCTGGGACGTGGAATTATCTAATATATTTATATATTAATGTAATAGACAAAGTTGAACAATAGACGTAAGTTATGTTTTTAGAATAAAAAAAAATTACATTTTTATGTTACCTTTTTAAAGGTTGTGTGTTGTTATATCAAATGCGGAATAAATTATTATAAATTTACAAAAAGAGGTATCTCAAATGAGACAAACTATATACAAAATAATGCTGCTCGGTTTCATAGCAGCTTTCATGAGTGCAGGTAGCATTGACTTGCTAGCAAAACAACCTGCCAAACCTATAAAAGTAGGAGTAAGAGTCGATATTAAGGAATCGTCTCCGGTACAAGGTAATATCACATTATACTGGTATGATGGTGACTTAAAAAATGAACTTGGCAACTATTTCAGAATTACACAATATAAAAAAGCAGATGGTAAGGAAACTGAGAAAAGATTAGGCAATGTAGAGAGAAATAATAAAGGAGAATATAAGCTTGTAATAGAGAATCTACCTCCTGCTGATTATTGCTATACTATAGATTTATATGATGAGAAAAATGATATAGCTAGTGACCTTACAGAGAGAGTTTGCGCTACTGTGGGTGATGATAATAATTTCAGAAAAATGTATTTTAACTGTGAAACGAAATTGATCAAACTTGAAAACGGCCAAGGTAAATTCTTTGTTGATGTAAAGAATAATACAAATTGTGAGTTTGAAGTAAAAGTAATAGAAACAGATGCTACAGTAGAAATTGCAGAGCAAGGCGCGAAAGGTGCTTTACTTAAGATAGCAGCAAAGGAAAAAGGAAAATACGTTGCATTATTAGGATTAGTTGACAAATGTACGGGTGAATTAGTTGATAGAGTTGAGCTAGTTATTTGTTATGGAGATTGTGCAAATACTCCAGAAGGAATGTATTTTGCAGAAGATTCACAATTTATTCAGCTAGATGATAATGGATCATCTTCGACAAGAATCAAAATAGTGAACAATACGAATTGCGAATTTGATATAATGGTTGTAGAATCTAAAGTTAAAATCGCAGTTATGGAGCTAGGCGAAGGCTTTGCAGAAATTAAATTTACAGCTCAAGAGAAAGGAAAATACAAATCAGTAATTGGTTTAAAGAACAAATGTACTGGTGAAATAGTTAGTAAGATGGTCTTTGAAATTTGTTGGGGCGATTGCAATACAAATGAACCTGGACTATATTTCGAAAAAGGAACCGAATTTGCACACAAATTGGAAGAGGGTGTAGCTTGGAAATATGATGTAAATGCTGTCTCTAAAGAAGATTGTAGACTGACTTATTATTTATCTGATGATACTGGCAACAACACTACTCCTGATGGTCTTAGATTGGACGAAGAGACAGGAATGATGGTATGGGAAAATCCAGTTAAAGGTGAATACAAAGTCCCAGTAATAGTAAGATCTACTTGTGATGGTGGAGCAACATATAGTCAAATAGTAGGAGTATTCTATTTATTTGTTAGAGGCGAAGAACCGGAATATTCAAGTATTTTGACTTGTAAATTCTATGACGAAACAGATGATATCAAAGACTTCTTTGGTAAAGTAACTGTATGGGCTGCAGACGATAAAGATCCTGGAGTACCACCTACACCGAACAGAAAAGTATTTACTGCTGAATTAAGAGGAACTTCTGTCACTATCACTTTACCTGCTGGAAAATATTATTTGAAAGCAGATGTAAAGGGTTACAAAGGTCAATATTTTGAAGATGCTTTTGAATTAATAAATGCCAAAACTATTAGTATTGGTGATAACGAAAAAGTTGAAGTTAGTATGATGCTCCATTCTATACCTGAGCCTAACTACTTTGTAGTGACTGGTCAAGTATCAGATGCCGCAACAGGCGAACCATTACCTGCAGTTGTTACTTTCTTACCTGTTAAGTGGGTATTAGGTGGTAAAGACAATGACCAAGGTTTCATAGATTTCAAATTTGACAACAGAGTAAAAACAGACGAAAAAGGTAATTACTCTATCAAATTACCTGACACATATACTTACTATGCTAATGCAGTAGCTATGACTAACACTGAAGTTTATAAATTACAATGGTACGAAGGTGCAGACTCTTATTACGAAGCAGATATCATATATCTAGATTCTGATAAAGACGGTATAAACTTCAAGCTAGAAGCTGCAGAAGCTACACAAGGATACATGAGCGGTTCTGTAGCTGACAAAGAAGGAAATATAGTTATGTCAACTGTTATAGCTTTATTAAAAGACAAAAACAATACAGAATACAAGGCTGTAACTAGAACTGATGAAGAAGGAAACTTCTATTTCAGCAATCTAAAATATGGAGAGTATGTAGTACTTTCATTACCTACCGAGAATAGTTATATTCCTGGGTACTATGTTACTGGTGACTATGCTACTTTAAAATGGAAAGAAGCAACATTGGTTGGTGTTGGTGATTTCGCCCCTACGATGATGATAGATATCATACATGCACCATCAGGTAAAGATAGAGCTAAAGGTATAGCTAAAATAAAAGGTCGATTACTGAAAGGTTTGAAAGGACTATCTCCAGACGGTAATAATGGTGGTAATAGTGATGATGCTATAAACGGTGGATTAGTATATCTTACTGATAATACTGGTGATGTAGTAAATTACTTTGTAACTGATGTAGATGGCTATTTCGAATTGGAAGGTATAGAACCAGGCACATATACACTTTCAATTGATAAATTTGGTTTCGAAGCATACTCAGAAGTTATAGAAGTAGATTATACTAAAGATATAGAAGTAGAAACAGAGATAGTTCTTAATCAAATAACTACTTCAGTAGATTATTTGGACTTTGGAACTGTTAGGCTATCAGTTAGCCCTATGCCTGTTTCTAACATATCAAAAGTTACATTCGATGGTAAATCTGGAGTGTCTAATATCAGATTAGTGGATATAACAGGTAATGTAGTTTATCAAACAACTCTGAATACTATTGACGGTAACAATAACTTTGATTTGGATGCAAAAAACATTACTACTGGTACTTATATTCTTGTAATAGAAAATGAAGAAAAATCAGTAGCAGGAAGCATTAATATAATCAAGTAATAACATAATAAAAGAATTAGAATTCAAAGCCTCACCTATTGGTGAGGTTTTTTTTTGTTTAATAAGAATTTATTATATTCCAAAAATCAATTTATTCAACAAGAGGAAAGTCAGTATGAAACAATTAAAATTTGCTCTAGTAGCATTATCAATAATCCTTTTTACCTCATGTAAAGAAGATAGTGGATCACCAACAGATTCTAAATCTCTTGGTGTAGAAGTAGGACAATATTCACCGGCACAAGTTGGCTCTTATTGGAAATATGAGTTAACCCAAAACGGAGTATCAAAAGATATGACTATGACAGCTGTTGGGACTAAAGAGAAAGTTGGGAAAAAATGGATTGAATTTGAATCAGTCATGAGTGGTCAAACTCAAATAGGGTATCAAAGATATGAGAATGGTAAATACTATAGCCTTATTCCAGATGGTACTACAACTATAATTGGAGACTTTGAGTTTTTATTAATTGATGAAAATGCTGAAAAAGGTGATAAATGGGAGATTCCCGCAGATGTCAGAGTACAAGGAACTAACACAACACTAAAGTCTTTATACAAAGTTGAAGTTTATGACAAATACAGTAGTTACGAAGTTCGTGGCAACACTTATAATAACGTAATAGCTATGTATTTAAACCTTAGCGCTACTTACTACGGACAACAGATGAATCTAATTGACCAGATTTATTATTATGCTTCTGGAGTTGGAGTTATCAAATCAGTAGGTGCAGGCTCTGGAACTACAATTTTACAAGAATTGATAGAGTATAAAGAATAAAAATAATCGACAGTATATTTACTTCAAACCTCGCACTAAGGTGAGTTTTTTTTATTCAAAATTTAATTATATTCCCACAATCATATTTTTCAACTAAGAGGATTTTTTCAAATGAGATACACAAAATTTATAGCACTATTAATAGTACTAGCACTATTCTCGGCATGTAAAGAAGAGAGCTCAACTGGACCAGAAGTTGATTCTAATGATTTAGGTGTTCCAATAGGAGATTATATTCCAGCTAAAATGGGCTCGACATGGGAATATAGTTTTAACTATAACGGAAATCTCGGAACAAGTTTACTCAAAGTTACTGGGACTAGAAAATTTGACTCTGGTGAGTATGTTGAATTTGAAGAACAAGTAGAAGGACAAATTCCAACTAGATCATATAGGAAATATGTAGATGGGAAATATTATGGATTAACTCCAGATGGTTCTTCTTCATTTATAGGGGATTACCAGTTGTTATTATTCGATGTCAATTCTAGTATTGGTGATAAATGGGAAAAATCAGCACCATTAAAAACTCAGAATAACAAGAAGGATAGTTCTATACATAGATTAGAATTATTAGATAGGCTTGATTCATATATAGTTAAAGGTGTCACCTATAACGATATAATTGTGACCCAAATTAAGCTCTATCTAAAGACTGAAGCTGGTTCTGTCTTCCAGTTAAGCGAGTATGTTTACCATTACGCTAAGAATGTAGGTATAATAAAAATAGAAGCTAGTACTGAAGTTGAATCAATTGTACAAGAATTAACAAAGTACACACCTTAGAATTATAATTAAAAAAAAGACTTATGAAAGACTGTTCAAAATTAAAGAACAGTCTTTTTTGAACTCTATTGCCCCTTACTTTAAAGAGGATTTTAAAAGGATGCCTATATTTCTCAAACACACAGTCTGCATATAATAAATTAAATACAGGTAAGTAATTAAGTCTACTTTATTTCAAATTCATCTATTACATTCATTTCTAGGTCTTTTACTACGAATTTAATTCTATCCGAATTAACACTAACTATCGCATGATGATATTTCTTTGCTTGACTTATAGTGTAGCTCGCTTCTTTTGGTGAGTAAAGCGGAGAGCCTCCCCCACCAATTACCATATGATGAATACCATTCACCAAATTATGTTGATAATAATGTGAATGTCCTGTTAGTATCAGTTGTACTCCATATCTTTCAAATACTTTTTCCGTCATTAACTTCATTGCTTTGTTCTCGCCGTGCGCTCCAGAACTATAAGCAGGTATGTGGAATACAACTATTTTCCATTTTTTATCCGAATTTTTAAGTTGTTCCTCTGCAAATTCCCATTGTTGACTATTAGAGCCAACTCCAACTTCAGTATTCAATATAAGAAACAAAGCGTCTCCCCTCTCAAAAGAGTAATAAGGTCTAGCTTCTTGACTAATAGAAGTTGATTGTGTAAAAGCCTGAGTATTGTCGTTCCAACCTTCATGATTTCCTGCGGCATTGTAAAAAGGAAATTTGGTAAACATAGATTGGGCCTCATCAACGAAAAATTCATCGATCCAATAATTATATTCTTTTTTGTATGCCAAATCGCCGTTGAATATCATAAAGTCAGGGTTTTCTTTGGCCATATTAGTTGCAATTTTTTTCCAAATTTTAATCCCAGACCTATTATCACCCATATTAGTAAATGTAAACTCACCTTCTTTATTTGGTACCCTAAAACTATATTTCTCTTTACTATCTATCCAATATTCATATTCAGCACCAAATTTTAGGTTATCCAATAGTATCCTATGTACAAAAGTACTTCCACCGAAATTAGTTTTTCTTAAAAACTTTGTACTTGATGTTAAGTTTTGGAGTGAAGTATCTTCTTTTAATTTATAATGAACAGTTATATCATTAGTATTATCGGATTCTATTAATACATATAGTTGATTGGCATCTAACCCTTGTAACCAAGGCTTTTTAATCTCTTTACTTACTAGGTTATAAGAGGGTAGCACTACCGCTATCAACACTAAGACGCTATATATTAGACACTTACAAGGAGAACTAAATTTTGTTTTTTTCATAGTTTTTAATTAAATTGATTCTAATAATTGGGTAGAAATACATATTGTTTCTTAGACAAATTTTAACTCCCAATAATATAAGACTTATCACAAAATTCCTAATAATTCTATACAATAAGGAGAAATATGAGAATTTTTAACAGCATACTAATTACTGTAATTTTGTTAACATTAATATCTTGCTCTACGAGGGAGGAAATGGACGAGTTTAATAATCAAGATGAAAATTTGGAAAAAGTAAAAGAAAGAATAAAAGCTTATAGCCCAACTAAAATCTCAGCAGATATTTCAAATCTAACTCCTAACCAGAAGAAAGTAATAGAATTGCTAGTTAAAGCAGGCCAAGTATCAGATGATATATTCTGGATCCAAAATACTCCTGATGCTATTAGCATAAGAGATTCACTTAAAAAGAGTAAATCAGAATCTGCCAAAATATACCTAGATTATGTAAATATAAACTACGGTCCATATGATGAAATATATGGTAGTGAAAGATTCGTAGGTGACGGGCCAAGTATAAGACCTGATGGTGGTAATTTTTACCCTACTGATATGACTAAGGAAGATTTTGAAAATTATATAGTAGAAAATCCGGAGCTAAAAGACGAATTCACAAGTTTATATACTGTAATTCAAAAAGATGGTGATGGTTATAAGGCTGTACCATACCATATAGCTTATGTTGATAAAGTTAATCAATTAGCGAAATACTTGGAAGAAGCAGCTAAATATGCAGATAATCAATCTCTTAAAAATTATTTGTTATTAAGAGCAAAAGCTGTGCGAAATGATGACTATTATGAAAGCGATTTGGCTTGGATGGAATTAGTTAATAATGATATAGACGTAGTCATTGGACCAATAGAGTCATATGCAGACAAATTATTAGGTTATAAGACTTCTTATGAATCTATAGTGATGGTAAAAGATAAAAAAGCATCCGAAGAATTAGCAATGTTTGAAAAAAATATAGACAAATTCGAAGCAAGATTACCTTATGATAAGAAATATATAAGAGAAACAGCAGGAAAAGGAACTAAGTTACAAGTTGTAAATGTAGCTTATTTTGGTGGGCATGGTCAACAAGGTACTAAAACTATAGCTGCCTCGCTTCCTAATGACCCTAGAGTACACCAAGCAAAAGGTGCTAAAAAGTCAATGTTCAAAAATATGATGGAAGCTAAATTTGACCAAATAGTAAGACCTATAGGTAATATAATTCTTGAACCAAAGTTAAGAAAATATATTGATAAAGAGGCTTTCACTAGCTTTGTAACTCTCCACGAAGTATCACATACTTTGGGAAGAGGTTATGTCTATGGCAAAAAAGATGTTACTGTAGCATCAATGCTCAAAGAAAAATATTCTTTCTTGGAAGAATGTAAAGCAGACATCGTAGGTCTTTGGAATATATCAATTATGCGAGAACTAGGGCTAATTGATGATGACTACGTACAAAGAACTAAAGCTACTTATGTGGCTGGATTATATAGATCTATTCGCTTCGGTGATGAAAAAGCTCACGGTAAAGGTAATTTGATTCAATTGAATTATTTGATGGACAAAGGCGCTATAATAACCAACGAAGATGGGACGCTAGGTATAAATAATGAAATATTTTTTGAAGTAGTCGGAGAACTAGCAGGTAAAGTACTAACCATACAAGCTGAAGGCGATTATAATGCTGCTGTTAACTTAGAAAAAGATTATGGCAATGTTACAGAGAGAATAGAGGCAAATATTGAAAAACTTAAATCAATCCCTAGAGATTTGGATACAACTTACGATTTCAAATAAAAGTTAGACGTAAATCGTTTCGGAAATTAAGAAATCCCCAAAATATGATAAAGATAAAATGGAGACTAAAATGAACGTTATAGAAGACAGAATTAAGATAACAAAAGTTAAAAAGAGTAAAATTGAAAATGTTAATTGGAATACGTTAGGATTTGGGAAAGTCTTTTCGGATCATATTTTTGTCGTTGACTATATAAATGGTCAGTGGGAAGAAGGTAAGATAATTCCATATAGTGATATGGCTTTTGAGCCGACAATGTGTACATTGCACTATGGTCAAACAATATTCGAAGGTTTAAAAGCTTACTTGGATATAAATGGCGATGTAAACATATTCAGACCGGATAGAAATGCGAAGAGATTAAATAATTCGGCTACTAGATTAGTTATGCCCGAATACCCAGAAGAAAAATTCCTTGAAGCAATTAATGATTTAGTAGCTGTTGAGAAAGATTGGATACCCAAAGAAAGGGGCCAAGCATTATATCTACGACCTGTTATGTTTGGTTCTAGTAATTTCCTTGGTGTACATAGCTCAGATAATTATAAATTAGTTATTATCTGCTCCCCTGTTGCTTCTTACTATGCTGCTGGTTTGAAACCCGTTAGTATATTAGTATCGCATGAATATGTAAGAGCGGTTAGAGGTGGTCTAGGTATGGCTAAAACTGCTGCAAACTATGCTGCATCATTATTAGCTGGAAAAGAAGCAAAAGCAAAAGGGTTTGACCAAGTATTATGGCTAGATGGAGTTCACCAAGAGTATGTAGATGAAGTCGGTGCTATGAATATTATGTTCGTTATAGGAGATGAATTAGTAACTCCTACTCTAGACCAAGGTTCTATATTACCAGGTGTTACTAGAGAAACTGTTCTAGCTTTAGCTAAAGAGAAAGGAATTAAAACATCTGAAAGAAGAATCAGAATATCAGAAGTATATGATGCTCATGAAAGAGGTGAGCTAAAAGAGGTATTTGGAACAGGTACGGCAGCTATTATATCTCCAGTTGGAAAACTCAACTACAAAGGAAAAGAAATAGTAATAAATAATAATGAAATTGGCCCTGTAGCTCATGATATGTATGAGACTATAGTTGGGATACAAAGAGGTGAGTTAGAAGATACTCATGGCTGGATTCATAAAGTAGCATCTATTTAATAGAAATTGTATAAATTTGTAAAAGGCAGCTTCGCAATAAGTTGCCTTTTTTTATATTATAATTGTAATAAACTAATATACTTAATGTCCGTCTATGGCGAACTAAGTAATAAATAAAACAAGAATCGAATGGCAAAGCAAGAAGAAGTATTGAAATCAATAGTAGATGCAGAGATGAAAAGCGTAGAGATACCAGAGAGTTTGACGGTATTACCTTTACGAGAGATGATATTGTTCCCTAATATGATATTCCCCGTATTAATCGGTAGAACTTCATCACTAAAAGCAATAGCTAAGGCAATAGACAATGATAAATTTATATTTCTATCAAGTCAAAAAGACTCGAATATAGAAGAGCCAAAGATTGGTGATATAAACGAGTATGGTACAATTGGGAAAATTATTCAAGTACTTAGATTACCTAATAATTTACTGAAAGTACTGATAGAAGGAATGTTCCATGCTAAAATTAAAAAGCCAGTTGAAAACAGCGATTGTATGGAAGCTGTGATTGAACAAATTCCAATAAAATACAACGAAAAAGATAAAGATACTAGAGAACTGATACAACAGACAGGTGAGATTTTCAAAGAGTATGTATTCTCCAAAGATAATTTACCTCCTGACTTGGTAAGCGCATTTGACAATATAGACGATCCAGTACGTAAGATGTATTATGCAGCAGCTAATATGCAAGCTGATATCAAAGAAAAACAAAGAATACTAAACCATAGATTCTTAAAATCGCAATACACTGAATTACTGAAATTACTAACAGCTAAAATAGAGCTTTCAAAAATCCAGAATCAAGTTGGAGAGAGAGTTAGCGATTCTATACAGAAAACACAACGCGCATTTTATATAAGAGAGCAAATAAAAGCCCTTCAAAAAGAGTTGGGTGAAGATGAGGAATCTGAACCAGAAATAGAACAACTTCGTAAGATGCTTGATGAAGCTGATATGCCAAAACATGCAAAAGAAAAAGCTGATGAGGAATTAAATAGATTAAGAAAGACTCCTCAGATGTCTCCTGAGTTTTCTGTTAATAGAAATTTCCTAGAGTTAATGGCGCAATTACCTTGGAATAAATCATCCAAAGACAACTTAGATATAAACCATGTACAAAAAGTACTCGATGAAGATCACTATGATTTGGAAAAGCCGAAAGAAAGAATAACTGAGTTCATTTCAGTGCTTAATCTTGCGGGGGCATTGAAACGTCAGATAATCTGTTTTGTAGGCCCTCCTGGTGTAGGTAAAACTTCATTAGCTAAGTCTATTGCTAGAGCATTGAACAGAGAATTCGTAAGGTTCTCTCTTGGTGGTGTCCGAGATGAAGCCGAGATACGTGGACATAGAAGAACGTATATAGGTTCTATGCCAGGTAAGATAATACAATCTATGAAGAAAGCAGGTACTAAGAATCCAGTAATTCTTTTAGATGAAATTGATAAACTAGCTTCTGATTTCCGAGGAGATCCAGCTTCTGCTTTGCTAGAGGTATTAGATCCAGAGCAAAACATCAACTTCAATGACCACTATCTAGAAGTTGACTATGATTTGTCTAACGTCTTATTTATCACAACAGCGAATGTATTACATAATATACCACAACCTCTATTAGATAGAATGGAAGTAATACAGCTAACATCTTACCTTGATCACGATAAATTAGAAATAGCTAAAAAACACATAATCCCTAAGCTTATAAAGGAATATGGTTTTGATAATATTAAAATAAAGTTCGAAGATAAAGCTATAACTCGAATGATAACGGAATACACTCGCGAAGCTGGTGTTCGTAATTTGGAACGAACTATTGCAAATGTATTCAGAAAGTTAGCAAAAGAAATAGTTGCCGAATATGGCGATAAAGTAAAAGATAAATCTGTGGCTCTAAAAGATAACCCCGAATTCAAGAAAAAATATAAGAATAAGAGTATAGTAATTACTCCTGCTAAGGTAGAAGAATATCTAAAGGCACCTAAGCATAAGCTGAAGAAAGAAGACCTAAAAGATAAAGTAGGTGTAGCAACTGGTTTGGCTTGGACTAGTACAGGTGGTGATTTACTTCCAATAGAAGTAAATATAATGCCAAGTAAGAGTGAGAAACTTACACTAACTGGGAAGTTAGGGGACGTGATGAAAGAATCAGGAATGGCGGCATTATCTTATGTAAGAGCCAATTACAAATTGTTAGGCGTTCCGGAAGAGTTTACAAAGGGAATGGAAATACATATACATGTTCCTGAAGGTGCTATACCTAAAGATGGACCTTCAGCTGGTATAACTATGTGTACTGCCTTAGTCTCTGCGGCTACTAATAAACCGATAAGTGGCAAAGTAGCTATGACTGGTGAGATCACACTTCGTGGTAATATATTGCCAATTGGTGGACTTAGCGAAAAGCTATTAGCGGCAAAAAAACGTGGTATCAAAAAAGTTCTCGTTCCATTTGATAATAAAAGGGATGTAGAAGAAATCGATGCTTTTATAAAGAAAGGACTAAAAATCATCTTTGTAGAACATATCACTGAAGCATTACCACACAGCATTGTTAAATGGAAAAAAAAGTAAATTAGAATTAAATAACTATAGAATTATGGAATTAAAAAATAGAATTGAGAATCTCGATAATCCGAGTGAAATAGAAATAAAAGAACTTCAGGCAGAAATTATAGGCAAGCTGAATAATGGAACTATCAGAGCTGCTGAGCCAGACGGTAAAGGCGGTTGGATAGCTAATCAGTGGGTCAAAAAAGGCATTTTATTATTATTCAAATATAGTAAAATGGAAGATATGTCAATCAATGAAGAATTCGTTTTCTTCGATAAAAATACAATCCCACTTAAGCCGCTAAAACTAGAAGATGGAGTAAGGCTTGTACCTGGTGGTAGTTCCATCAGAAGCGGGTGTTACGTTGCTAAAGGAGTAATCTGTATGCCTCCTATGTATATCAATATAGGTGCTTATGTAGATGAAGGGACTATGGTTGATTCCCACGCATTAGTCGGTACTTGCGCTCAGATTGGTAAGAATGTTCACCTAAGTGCCGCTTCACAAATCGGTGGAGTTTTAGAGCCAGCTGGAGCTAGACCTGTAGTTATCGAAGATAATGTAATGATAGGTGGTAATTGTGGTGTTTACGAAGGTGTATTAGTCAGAGAAAGAGCCGTACTAGGCACAGGCGTAATACTTAACGCTAGTACAAAAGTGTATGACCTAGTAAACGGTACTGTACTTTCATCAACGGCAGAAAGTCCTTTGGAGATACCAGCTGGCGCAGTAGTAGTGCCAGGTAGCAGAGCCATAAACTCTCCTTTTGCTAAAGAAAATGGATTATCAATATCTACACCTTTGATTATAAAATATCGTGATGATAAAACGGACGCTAAAACTGCACTAGAAGAGGCATTGAGGTAATGGCAAAATCAGAAAATAATATGAACAAAAATCTGACAATGTCAGTAATGTTCATGTCAGGTGCGAATTTTGTTACCTTTTTCATTTTACTTTGGGTCTATAAAGTAACAAATGAAATATGGTTCCTAATAGCTGGTATAGCAATGCTTATAGCAGGTGTCCTATTTATGATTATAGTGTCAAAATTCAAAACCAAACTTCGTAAATTGGAAGAATTAAAGAAAACTAGACAGAGCGAACTAAATGAGCCAAATTAAGCTTAGAGATGATTTGGATATTGATCTTATCCAAGAGTTTGAAAATAAATTTATCTATATCAGTGACCCTCTGCTTATTGCAGAACCAATAGCCCTACCCTTTTCTTATTATCCGCTAATCCAAACACTAATGGAAGGAAATAAAACTCCAGAAGAAATAGCTAAAGATGGAGCTGCGAAACTAGTAAACCTCTCTGATGATAGACTTTACACTTTACTAGACAATCTAGTAACACTAAATATGATAGATACGCCAACTACCAGAATGGCGATAGAAAGTATGCAAAGATATGTTGATGGTAATGTACGAAACTCATATTGCCAATCATTTTCTTATCCTGAAGACCCGAAGGAATTAACTGCGTTTTTAGATATAATACTAGATAAAGGAAAGCAGTTAACCGAAAAGCCAATAAAAGCCATACTTGCTCCTCATATTGATCTGCGGTTGGAAGAATCTTGGGAAACCTATGCTAACTCTTTTCTAGCTTTGAACAACGTCGAAGATGTTGATACTGTTATTATGCTTGGAACTGGTCATTACAGAAGCACAGCAGACTTTATGTTTTCCAAAAAGGACTTCAAGACTCCATTAGGAACTGCAAATATTGACCATGAGTTAATTGAAGAAATAGAGAAAAATACGGATATCGTTTTAGATGATATAGCTCACTACAAAGAGCATTCATTGGAGTTCCACCTACTGTTTTTGCAAAGAATATTAGGTGATAAAAGCTTTAAAATAGTACCTATTCTTACGGGGTCGCCAGCTCATTATTTCAATGACAATACAATACCAGAAAGCAACGAAAAGTACAAAAACACTATTGATGCAATAAAAAATGCAATCATATCTTCAGGTAAAAAAGTTCTCATATTATCAAGTGGAGATTTGTCACACGTAGGTAGAAAATTCGGTGATGAATTCCCTGCTGTAACAGAACAAATCAGAGTCAAACACGAAGATGAATCACTAATAGAAATGATAACTAAAGCTGATAAAAATGCCTTCTTCACTGAAGTTACTGATGCCGGTGATAAAAATAAAATTTGTGGCACTGCACCATTCTATGCAGCACTCAGCTTAGTTGATAGCAAAGAAGTAATCGCAGCAGGATACAACCAATGGCAAGAAGAAGAAACTGAATCTATGGTCAGTTTCGCTGGGTTTGTAGTGGGGTAGGGCTTCTAGAATGAATATTCAAGAAAAACTATCGATTATATATTTTGCTTTAATTCCAATATTCTTTTTAAGCCTAGTTGGGATAAACCCAATTCTTCAAACAATAATTCTAATTATACTTTTGGCTTCAGTTGATGTTTATACTGAAAAGCTAAACTCTCGAAGAGAGAAGAAAAGATATTTCACTTTCAGTCTTTTGTTTCTTTTATTTGAGTTTTATGCCTATTATTTACTAGTTTTTGCAGAGAAAAAAGTGGATGATAATGGCTATATAATAATGATGTTTTTGTTTTCCCTAATTTTAGTACCACTATTAATGCTTATGAATTCTAATGTCTACAAGAAATATATAGTAAAAAAAACAGAAAGAACTGATGTTGAGGCGTAGAGACGTATTGCATATGTCTCTAAATCCCCTATACACCTTTGTAAACATGTCATTGCGAACGAAGTGTGGCAATCTCTTTTTACACTACCTCTACCCCAGCGACTGCAACGTCCTTTCAGTCCTCTCAGTAACATAGATACGTTTACGTAGTTGTGTTAGAAGGTTGAATCATTTTTTTGCTAATGATGTTGTAATGCTATACCGTTCTTCTATTGGACTCTACAATTGCAACGAATCCTAAGACCAACCTTTTTACCAAGCCCCTACAATAAAAGACTAAATTGTCCGATAATTTAGTTCGACAACTTCATCAAACAGAAAAAGAAAAAATGAAAACTGATATTAGAAACAAAGAAGATATAAAGCTAATGGTCGATACTTTCTACGGAAAAGTACAAGCAAACCCAATACTAGGGTTCATATTCGACGATATAGCTGAAGTTAATTGGGATACTCACCTTCCACACATGTATAAGTTCTGGGGAGGAGTGCTATTTGGAGAAAATGAGTTTCGTGGGAACCCTATGTATAAGCACATTATGCTAAGCAGAAAAACTCAGATGAGTGATATACAGTTTGCAGAATGGCTACGCTTATTTTCGAGTACAGTTGATGATTTGTTCGAAGGGCCGAGAGCCGATGAGGCTGTTACTAGAGCTAAGATGATTGCTAAAACTTTTCTGTTCAATATTAATCAAGCAGCTGCGAACGAAGAGTAATAATTGAACTTTTTTTAGTAACTTATAATTGTATAAACATAGGTTACTTAAAATGTATATAAACAAGAATTATGGTTTCTGGATGACCCTAAGTTGGTCTAAAAAGCCGATGATTTACGGATTTTTCTATTCACTCCTAATATCTATTATTTTCTATACTTTCGAAATTGGTATGGGGCTACCATGGCAACCCATAGGCGTAATAGGTATTGCCGTTGCCTTCTATCTCGGCTTCAAGAATAATAGCTCTTATGATAGGACTTGGGAAGCACGGAAAATATGGGGTGGTATTGTCAATTATAGCCGTTCTTTAGGTGCTCAGATTTGCTCATTCGTACAAGGAGACAATAGCGATCTAATCAAAAAGGAATTAGTTTATAGACATATTGCATGGATGACTGCCCTCAGATATCAACTTCGTTTGAGTCGTACCTGGGAACACAAAGAAGAGAGAATCCAAGATAGATATTCTGAAAATGTTTGTGAAGATTATACTAAAAGCCTCAACTCCGAATTGTCGAAGTACATCAGTAAATCTGAAATCAATGAATTAGATGGCAAATCGAATATAGCCACTCAAATCCTAAAAACACAATCTGTTAGATTTCAAGAATTGCGTGATAATAATACTTTTGAAGATTTCCGCCACATGGAGCTTCAGAACCTAATAACAAACTTTTATGAAGAGCAAGGCAAGGCGGAAAGAATAAAAAATTTCCCTTTCCCAAGACAATATGCATCTACAGCATTGTGGTTGACATTTGTCTTCTGTGCCTTAGTACCGCTAGGTTTAGTCGATATATTTAACTATACTTTGGGTTGGGTGTTTTGGCTCTCGCCAATAATGTCTGCACTAATTATTTGGATATTTTTCTTGATGGAAAAAATAGGCGATTACTCTGAAAACCCATTCGAGGGAACTTACAATGATGTACCTATTACTTCTATAGCAAGAGGTATAGAGATAGATATGCGAGAAATGATAAATGATACTGATATACCTAAACCGACTGAAGCAGAGAATGGATTTTTGATGTAGTATTACTTTCTTCTAGTTAGGGATTTTATAAAAGGAAAAATATCAATAGATAGACTGGCTTCAATGTTGGTGAAATCGCCTGCTTGGTACATAAGCTCGCCGTAATCATCTAAACCTATTCCGTCTATGCTGAAATCAATTCCTAATCCGAATCTGAACAAACCAGAAGTCCAAGGTACATCCGTGGCGAACATTAGCGTAGTCAATGCAAATTCGCCAAGACCATAAGCGTTGTTATGCGAAGTAGATTTGTATATCTTGAAGCCAGAGTACATATCCATTCTCAACCCACCGACCGAATCTGTAACCCCTAATAAAACTGATATAATAGCGAAGCTAGTATTATTAAAATTCAAATCATTATTAGCGTTCAATCGAATATATCCAACTGAGAAAGTATAACTGTCATTAATAACTATCTCACCCATAACCCCATATTTAGTATTAGATACAGTCCTTCTATCATTGAGCCAATCATCATAAGTAGGTAAGGAGTAAGAACCAATTGAAGAATGTAAGTACAGATGAAAGCTAGCTTTAGTGGTAGTATCCGGTTGAGCAGAGTATAAACTAAGTGGCAACATAGTCATCAATATGTATAGAAATAGCTTCATTGCTTTTTCTACGGATTGATCTATTAAAAGTTATGGGTTAAAGACGGTTTTGAGTTTGGGCAAGTGTTGATTATTCGGCGATATTGCTATTGGGACTATCCCTCGAAAATCAAGTGTACTCCAGTTAGTGGCGAATGACTTTAAATGATGAATATGCAAATACATTGTGTTCATTTTTTACTCATGGTTATGAATTATAACCATTCAAATTACGAATTTCTGCGGTAAATGTCCAACTACTTACTGAAGAAGCTAGATTATGAGGGTTCTTCACATCACTGATTACCGCTCGTACGTTGCAAGGTGGTCTTTTATCTCATATTCTTTGTGACCAGTTATTCGAGCGTTTGAGGTAAACGAACCAATAGTATTTGCTTGGTATTCTATGATTGTATCTTTCATAGCAAGTGGTTCGGCTTGGTCATAAGAGTGCAGATTATTAATATACAAATTGTCTGTATGAAAAAAGCAGTCTAATAATTAAAAGTAATTAGCCGTTATTTACTCAATAAATTTGGACTTACTTTTAACAATATTCCCTCCTTTAGTTACTCTACTTAAATAATAACCAGTACCTTTTACATTGGTGTCAATTGTCAGATGATTATCTTTAGGTGTTTCATCTATAGTAAAATACCACTTATTACTAGCATCTGCAATATTGACACTATCAAAACAAACTTTATGACTTCTATATTCAAAGCACAAATCATATATTTTATCTTCTTGAATATCAGGAAAATAAACCCCATTTATAAACTTTGCTACATAATATTGCCCACCTTCTTGATCGAATATCATCATTCCCACATTCTGGTAAAAATCCATTTTTTTACCATTAATCTCAAAATCAATATAATATATATCATTCCTATTTGTTAAAGTTGTTTTATTAGAAGAACAACTCATCATGATAAATATTAAAATTATCAGTGTTTTCATTCTTCAATATAGTATTTTCTTTGGAAATAGTCCAAAAGCTAATTGAATGAGCAGTATTTCCTAGATTCTTCTAACGCTTGCAGCGTTATCAGAATGACTGGACTTTTCTTAGGCTGTCGGCCTTACCCCCTCTTGCCTTTTAGGGAGAATACATAAGCAAGTACTTGAGCCACGGCTTTGTATAGGTTTTCTGGGACTTCCATGTCTATTTCTACATTGAAAAATAGTGTTCGTGCTAGTGGTGGGTCTTCTACTATTTGTACTCCATTTTCCTTTGCTACTTCTCTTATTCTAGCAGCTAAGAAATCGGCACCTTTGGCTACTACTCTTGGAGCACCCATATTTTTGTTATCATATTTTAAAGCGACTGCAAAGTGAGTTGGGTTAGTCACAACTACGTCAGCATCTGCTACATTTTGAACCATCATCTTTCTGAAACGTGAGCGAATTAATCCTTTTAACTTACCTTTTACGTGAGGGTCACCCTCCGATTGTTTCGTTTCGTCTTTTACTTCTTGCTTAGTCATCTTCATATCTTCTTTGTGTTTCCATTTCTGAAACATCAAATCGCTTACAGCTATTATAATATATGCTAGCCCTACTCCAAGAACAATTTTGAAACTCAGATCTCCCATTATCTCAATAAGTGCAGTGTAGTTTTGCAGAGGAATAGTCACTATTGCTTCCAAATCATCATAAACTATCCACATAATAACGGCACCTAGCAAAATGACTTTGGCAACACTTTTTAATAGCTCAAAAAATGATTGTGAGCTAAAAAATATTCGCTTGAGCCCCGAACCAATTTTGAATATTTTTTTATAAGTCTCAGGGTCGGTCCATTTTTTTGTTGCTACTGTAAGTCCTACTTGGCTTATCTCTGCAGCAAGTATAAGGAAAGTGAACAAAAGTAACAATGGCAGTATAAGCGAAGCAATAAAAGTAATTAAGTCGGGATACATTTTCAAAATATTTGCTTCAGTTAGCTTAATACTCCAAGCATTTCGAAACGAATAATCGAAGAATTTGATCATCTTAGTATATATAGTAGCTCCAAAAACAAATAGAGCCATACCACCAATGAGAACCATAACTGAAGTGGTAATATCGGTACTCTTAGATACCTGCCCCTTTTCTTTTGCCTCACTAAGCCGCTTGGGGGTCGCGGACTCGGTTTTTTCTTGGCCTTCCTTATTCTCAGCCATTATGGCACCCTCATAGGATTAAGCGAAATAAGGGCATCTAAGAAATCGCCTTGCACAGAATTCAATGCACTTTTACTAATAAGAACAAATGCAGGTAACGAAACTGTTAACATTATCAATCCAACCATTACCTTCATCTGAAAACTGAGCACGAAGACATTAGTTTGTGGTGCTACCCTTGCTAATAAGGCAAGTCCGAGGTTTGTAAGGAATAATGCTATGAGCAGTGGTGATGCAAGCTTTACAGCTAGTATAAAAATAGAAACAGCGGTAGTACCAAGTAAATCGAATGTAGTCTGAGTGAAAACCATTGAATCTAGGGGTAATACTCTGAAACTATAGTAAATGCCTTCTATTAAGAAATGATGCCCATTCATAATCAGAAACAACATAAGTATAATTAACTCATTGAACTCACCAACTAGAGTAGGAGTGGAGGCTTCTCTATCGAACAGCGCACCTGTCTGATACCCCATCTCCATATCGACTAATCCACCCGCAAATCTAGCAGCTGTAAAAGGTATATTAGCAACGAATCCCAAAAGAGCCCCTACCATAAATTCCTTTATAACTAACATTACTAGATTGAAAACATTGAGCCCTATTTCGGGTTGCTCTTGCCAAAAAGCAGAGGTAATTATAACCGATAGTATGAGAATTAGAAATATTTTCATCTGCGGGACTATTGCAGAATTCTTGAAGAAAGGTCCTGTCGTAAATAACCCACTCACACGTACAAGTATAAGCAAACCTATTATAAACTTTCCTTCTAGATAGAAAAGGGTTAGTGAGTCTAACATAAGCTCACCCCTACGGACCCATTTTTTCTATCATTGAAAACATTTCGATCGTAAATGTCTTCATACTAGAAATCATAAATGGGAATATTAGGATTGTAACTAGAAAAACAGCTATTACTTTAGGTACAAAAGTCAGAGTCTGCTCAGAAATAGAAGTAGCAGCTTGGAATATAGAAATTATAAGGCCTACTACAAGCGACACTAATAGTATTGGCCCACAAACTATCATAATATAGTAAAATGCTTTTCCTGCTATTTCTGTTACCATTTGATCAGTCATTTTTTCACCTATTGTTGCATAATACTTTTCATGAGAGAGTCTATTACAAGATACCAACCATCTACTAATATAAACAGTAATATTTTAATCGGCAGAGAGATTAACTGGGGAGGTAATAGGAACATACCTAATGACATCAAGATACTAGCTATAATCATATCGAGCACTAGGAAAGGTATAAATAATAAGAACCCGATCTGAAATGCTGTTTTGAGTTCACTGATAGCAAAAGCAGGTATTACACTCCACGTAGATACTTCCGATATATCGTTTGGTTTATCTTTACCGCTTAACTTGATGAACAATCCCAAATCTTCCTCTCTCGTATGCTTCAACATAAAGTTTCTGAATGGCAATATAACCGCATCTAAAGCCTCGTCTTGAGTTATCTGGTCAGTCATATACGGTTGTATTCCTTTTTCATTTGCCTCGTCTAGTACAGGTTGCATAACGAAAAATGTGAGGAACAAAGCCAAGCCTGTTAAAAGCTGATTAGGTGGCTGAGAGTGAGTACCCAATGCCTGTTTCAGAAAACTGAACACGACAATTATCCGAGTAAAGCAGGTCATCATAATAAGAATAGAAGGTGCTAATGCTAATACTGTTATAACACCAAGAATTTGTAATGTTAAGACCAAATCATTTTTATCATTGGACCCATCGACACTTACTGAAAGTTTAGGTAGAGATATACCCTGGGGTTGATTTTGCTGTGCAGTCGCTTTCTCTACCATCGTGGCAGAAAGTACAAAGAATACCGCAATGGCAATTATATATCGAAAAAAATAGTTCATCCTGAATATTAGCTTCCTTTGTACTACTAGTTACAATTGATGTGCCAAATAAAAAAAGCCCCGATAAACAGGGCTTTTCACGGCATTATTCCTTTTTGTGCTGCATTAACTCATGACTTATTGCACAATATTAATCATTTTAAGATTTGTATTGTCTTTATAGATACTTTATCATTTTCAATTAATAAAAGATAAGTTCCAGACTGGAGGTCATTTTCGAATGTATAATTATTAGATTTTATTGATGATTGTTTCAATAATCGCCCATTGATATTATATAGCTTAACTACTTCTGCTATTTCTGAAGTTGTGATTCTTATATCATTGGCATCTATTTCTACATTGAAATCTTCTGTATCTTTTGATTCAACGCCAGAAGTTATACTAACCGGCAGTAGTTTATTGTAATTATCTAATATAATAGCATCCTCTACCATTATCAGATTGTTTAACTCTATATTATTATCAACTAATAAATATGCAACAATTCCAGGTTTATTGATTTCAAAGCTTCTATCAAAGCTACCAATTGTAAATTCTAGTTTATTGCTATTTAGATTTTTAATTATATGCGCTTCGGTACCTTCGAACAAATCACCAGGTATAATTGACTTAACAGTAAGATGTTCGGGGATTTCTGCTTTTGCAGTCATTGCTCTAAACTTACTATTCACCGAACTAAAGATTGGTATTTTTTTATATTTCGATTCATCTATAGTTTCTACTAGCCCTGTTGTAGTATTCTCACCAGTTAGACCAGTACCTTCGTTATGCGTCTTACTATCATTATGGAAAACAACCATACCATCAGCTACAGTTATAACACCATCACCATCACAATCAGCGAAAGTAGCATCAGCATTATCCCAGACTAAAACTTTTTGTCCAGTCCACATAATAGTTGAGTTCTTTCTCTTGAAAGTCCTGCCATCATTTTGGATTGAGTTTCCTTCGAAATAAAGACCAATTTGATTATAATCTCTAGTGTCGACTAATCCATCATTATTACTATCGCCTGGCCATACATTTATAAAACTGTGTATATTTAATTCCAAAGGATCACTAGAAACTTCAACGTTAGTTTGACTACTATCAATAAATGCAGTTGCATAGAAATTAACAAAAGTAAAAATAAGTGCTTCTCGATTAGGTATATCATTAGATACGGCGAATTCCAAGTGCAGTATCTTCGGATTGTCGAAATTATTTTCGCCAATAGTTGTACCTGAGAATATACCAACATTCATAAACTTATCACCTGTACCAGGAATTTTCTTTGGATTAGTAATATAAACTGTACCATTATCGCCAAAATCACCGATTTTATATCCAGAAAAGTGAACATAATCACCAAAATTCCATTGAAGCTGGAATGAAGCGCTATTCACATTTTCTATTTCATCAATGTAAATATCAATTCCAAATTTGAAATTAGCAGTTACATGACCGTATCTAGCTGAGTCCACATCGGTTCTCTCTATCCTAAGAGTTTGCGAATTAGCAGAAATGGTAATAACTACTAGTGCAATTATATATAGTATTATATTTTTCATACTTATATGCTATCAAGTCTTATGCCAAACGATGTCACTAGTATTTTACATAATATTTATCTACTGTTTTGATGAAAATTGATAAAATAGTTAGTTGTTTGTTAAACCAAAATTATTCGCTTAGCGTCATTGATGAAAAAATATTCAACAATAAAAGAGATCAATGAAGCGAATAATACTTTTATCTTTATTAATACCATTTCTCAATCTTTTTTCACAAGAAGAATACACATTAAGTGGATATATAAAGGATAAATCATCAGGAGAGAGCCTAATAGGCGCCACCATTAGTATCAAAGATACTAAGCTAGGAGCAGTAACAAATGCTTATGGTTTTTACTCCCTAACACTTCCTAAAGGTAAGTACACTGCCACTGCTTCTTACATAGGCTTCGAAAAACTAGAAAAGACAATAGAACTGAACAAAGATACTAAGCTAAATATAGAGCTTAGTACATTGGATATTTTATCTGACGAAGTCCTAGTAACGGCGCAAAAAGCAAATAACAACGTGGCTTCAATCGAGATGAGTACTCTTGAACTTAGCGCACAAACTCTTACACGTATGCCAGCATTATTAGGCGAGACAGATGTTGTGAAATCTATACAGCTACTACCAGGTATTGCTTCTGTAGGAGAAGGCTCGACAGGATTTAATGTGCGTGGTGGAGGAATAGATCAGAACTTAGTATTACTGGACGAAGCACCTGTTTACAACTCATCACATTTATTTGGATTCTTTTCGGTATTTAATCCTGACGCTGTAAAAGACGTAAAATTAGTAAAAGGAGGTATACCGGCGGAGTATGGAGGCCGATTATCTTCAATACTAGATGTTAGGTTAAAAGAAGGTAATAATCGAAAGTTTAATGTTGATGGTGGTATAGGAGCTATATTCAGCCGCTTAGCTATAGAAGGACCTATTATTGAAGATAAATTGTCATTCTTAATTGCTGGACGTAGGTCTTATATTGATGTACTTGCAAAGCCTTTCCTTGCTGATGGATTAGAAGATAGTAAGTTTTATTTTTATGATCTGACAGCAAAGACTAATTGGAAGATTGACGAGAGTAATACTCTATTCGCTTCAGGATACTTTGGAAGAGATGTTTTCGGAGCAGGTTTTGGTTTTGATTGGGGTAGTCAGACTTTTACTACAAGATGGAATCACTTATTTAGTGACAAACTATTCTCGAATCTAACCTATTATTATAGTAACTACGACTATAAACTACAGTTCGGCGAAGACGACCAAGATGTATTCAAATGGCAGGCAAATATTGTTACACAATCAGTTAAATATGACTTAGAGTATTTCTTTAGCCCTAAAAACAATATTGATTTTGGAATAGAAGCTCTTTATTATGACTTTGTACCTGGTAATGCTGTTGGCGTAAGTGACGGTATCTCGGTACCGATTAGTTTAGATGAACAGTTTGCAGGTCAATTATCCGCATATATTGGACAAGAAATTGACGCATCAGATGATTTATCATTCAAATATGGGTTAAGAGGTTCATATTACCAATACTTAGGACCTGGAACAGCTTATTATTATGGCGACACGACCGTAGGAATATCGAAACCATTGATTAGTGAAGAGAAGTTTGATGATTTTGCTAATATAGCTGATTATTTTAACTTAGAACCTAGATTCTCAGTAAAGTATCAAATAAATGAAGAAAGTTCACTAAAAGCAAGTTATAATAGGATGGCACAATATGTTCATCTAGTTTCTAATACGGCTGCTTCGTCTCCTTTAGACGTATGGACACCCACGACAAACAACATAAAACCGGAAATTGCTGATCAAGTAGCATTAGGATATTTCAAGAATTTCGATGATAATGAGTGGGAGACTTCAGTAGAAGTTTACTATAAAGATTTGAAAAATCAGATTGAGTATAGAAATGGTGCTGACTTACTTTTAAATGAATATCTGGAGGCTGACTTCTTGAGTGGAGACGGAAGAGCTTATGGAGCTGAGTTTTATATAAAGAAAAACAGTGGTGATTTGACTGGATGGATTAGCTACACATTAGCAAGAACAGAACGACAAGTAAACGGAATTAATAATAGCGATTGGTTCCCTGCTAGATTCGATAGAACCCATAACTTGAGTATTGTTGGATTTTACGATTTATCAAAAACTTGGAGCCTATCTGCTAACTTTATCCTTTCATCAGGGACACCAGGAACTTTCCCCACAAATAGATTTGAGTGGCAAGGGTACTATATCCCACATAATGAAGAAGGTTCAAGAAATAATTTCAGAATACCTATGACACATAGATTAGATTTGTCTGTAACTTATGACCCAGAGGATGAACCAAATCAGTGGTGGACGGGAAAGTGGGTATTCTCTATCTACAATGTGTACAATAGGAAAAATCCTTATTCTGTTTACTTCCGTAACAATGAGAATAATCCAGCAGTAACTGAAGCCGTAAGGTTTGCAGTATTTGGCTCGATAGTTCCGGCTATCTCTTATAATTTCAATTTTGATGTAGATAAACTAATAAATGACTAATATGAAAAAATTAATATTAATACTATTCTCAGCCCTACTATTCACTTCTTGTGAAGACGTAATAGATGTAGATTTGGAAGAAGGAAAACCACAACTAACTGTTGATGCTATATTAACAAACTTAGACGAACCACAATTTGTTCGTTTAACTTTATCGGGGAACTATTTCGATGCTTCTTCTGTAACTCCTATTACGAACGCTTTGGTAGAGTTAACTGATAGCGACGGCAATAATTATACTTTCAAATCACCTGATGAAAATGGCAAGTATGAACTTGATTCACAATTCGACAGTCTCGTTGTTGGCAGAGAATACTATTTGAAAGTAACTTACAATAATGAAGTTTTTACTTCTAAGAGTGTAGTCAGACAAGTGCCAGCTATCGACTCAATAACTTGGAGTCGTGAGAACATCCCGTTTGGTGATGTTGACTCTATATGGGCAGTACAGTTTTGGGCATATGATAATCCTGGACTTGGTGATGCGTATTGGGTGAAGGCCACAAGAAATGGAGTAGTAAAAATCTCGCCTCAGAGTATAACTGTTGCTTATGACGGCTCTACTGGTAGGGGTGCTAAAACAGATAACATACCATTTATCTTACCAATCAGAGCATCAATAACTCCGGGTGGGTTTGCAGGGCCGCCAGATGGAGAAGAGTTTATTGAAGTAGGAGAAACCGTCGGAGTCCAACTCTTTAGTATCTCATTAGATTTCGCTGAATACCTTACAATATTGCAGGACCAACTGAATAATGGTGGATTATTCGCAAAGCCACCAACAAATCTGCCTACTAATATTTCAAATCAGAACAGTAATGGCAGCAAGGCACTCGGCTGGTTCGAAGTTTCTAATGTTTCTACTGATTCTGGTGAGATAAGTTGGGAAAGAAGTAATAATAGAAAGTAAGAAGACAAAAGATTAAATAATAAGAAAAGAGGAATACTAATTAAAAATTGTATTCCTTTTTTTTTACGTTTCTCCTAAATAAACTTAAATTACTATCTCAGAAAACCCGCAAATAGAAATTGAACATAAGCAACAAAGATAAAGCAATAAAAACAACCTACTTGAGTATAGTAGGTAATATACTATTGGCTATTGTCAAAGGTTTGACCGGGTATTTCGGGAATTCGTATGCACTAATAGCAGACGCTATAGAGTCCACAACTGATGTATTCGCCTCATGTTTAGTACTATTTGGAATCAAATATTCTACACGCCCCCCTGATGATAATCACCCCTACGGACACGGCAGAGCTGAGCCATTGATTACATTTGCAGTAGTAGGGTTCTTACTTATCTCTGCAGCTTATATTGCTTATGAGAGTATTTATAATATTACCACTCCTCAAATAGCACCTGAAAGTTTCACACTATATATTTTAGCCGCAATTATAATATGGAAAGAAGCATTCTATAGAATAGTATCTCGAAAGAGTGATGAGACAAATAGCACTTCACTAAAAGCTGATGCATGGCACCACAGAAGTGATGCAATTACTTCACTTATTGCGTTCATTGGTATTTCCGTTTCTATTTTCTTTGGAGAAGGTTACGAAACTGCAGATGATTGGGCAGCTTTACTTGCATCTGGGTTTATAGTTTACAATGCGTATCTGATATTCAGACCCGCATTGAGTGAAATCATGGACGAGCATCTTTATGATGATTTTATAGAGGACGTAAGACAGATTTCCGCTACAGTAGAAGGCGTTGTGGACACTGAAAAATGCTTTGTTCGTAAGATGGGACTTACTTATCACGTAGATCTTCATCTAATTGTAGATGGAGAAATAAGCGTAGTTAAAGGTCACGATATAGCCCATCGACTAAAAAACGAACTCCAACGCCAAATCCCAGAAATCTCAGATGTACTTATCCATGTGGAGCCTCAGTAAGTTCCAATGTTTATTTATTAATCCGGACCACCTTTGCCATTTCCCCATTATCCTACTTACTAGCTTTGACGACTTATTTATTTATTTCTAAATAACAAAATCCTCTTTTTATTTAATTGGAAAAATCCGTTCAATAATCACCAACGTATATGTCATGTAATTTTTCTAACTAATTAGTAGGATTCTAATGAAAAAAGTATTTGTCATAATAAGTGTTGCATTATTAACCATGAGCTACACTGCACAGAGTCAAATGGATTTGGGTGGTATGATTGGAGCTAACTTTGCTTCGGTAGATTTGGAATCATCTGAGAATATACAATCAGAGAACCGCTCTGCTATAGCAATTGGGCTATTCACAAATTTTCAAGCGAACGATTTTCTAAGTTTACAAATTACACCTATGTATATACAGAAAGGTGGGCACGGAGACAATCTCAAATTCTCAGATTTTACTGCTGATTATTTCGAGATCCCAGTTTTAGCCAGAGGAAATTTTGATCTTGGATTATTAAATCCGTATGTACTACTAGGCCCGAGTATTGGATTCCAATTGAACTCTACAGTCACTTCGGACGGTGTAGAAATCTCAGACAAATTAAGTAGTATGGACTTCTCTCTACAATTTGGAGCGGGTTTGGAATTAGAACTAGAAGGGCTTTCTATATTTGGTCAATTCACCTATGCCTATGGTATGACAGATTTGAATGGTGATGGTAATATAGAATTCATAGATCAGTTATACACTCGTGGGATAGCATTATTTGCTGGAGTGTCAGTACCTTTAGGCAAAGACTAATAACTCACTTTTTAACAAAACATAAAGGTAAAAAATGAAAAAATTAATATTAACTCTGACAGTAGTTTTTCTTTTATTTGGCTACAAAGCATATTGTGAAGTAGATTTTGGTGTGATTGCCGGGGTTAATTCTTCCAGTTTAAAAATAGAACCAGCAGAAGATTTCGATTAGAAGGTCGTACTACTTTCGGTGCGGGTTTATTTATGAATTTGCAAGCAAATGATTTTCTTAGTTTGCAGGTTACACCAATGTACTTGCAGAAAGGTGGAAATGCTAAAGTAGATTTTGATTTTCTAGACTACACAGAGTATAGAGCAGATTATCTGGAGATTCCAATTTTAATTCGTCTCAATTTTGATGCAGGAATGATAAAGCCATATCTATTGGCTGGACCAAGTCTTGGTTTTCAACTAAATTCGACATTTTGAATAGCGATGGAGAGGAAGTCGATATATCAAATGATACAAAGAATTTAGATTTGTCATTAGTCTTGGGTGCAGGATTAGAAATCGAACTAGACAATTTATCTTTATTCGGTCAATTAACATATAATCATGGATTATCTAATCTCGATAATTCGGATGGAATATTAGATTTCACTGATGAGATATATACGCGTAGTATTGGGTTTTATGTAGGATTGTCAGTACCTTTGGGTAAGAAATAAAATAAATAGTTTTTATACTTACTAGCAATACCTCCAATATAGCTAGTAGAAAAAACGAAAGGCTGTCTTCTATTTTGAAGTCAGCTTTTTTTTATTTATTAATTATTTCGTTTTCATCAAATCTAATATTCCTAACTATATTCCTATTAATTCGTTAAATTTGTGGCTATATGAATTATAAATAATCAGAAAAAGAATGAATTACGATTTTAGCAAAATAGAGCCGAAATGGCAACAGAAATGGGTTGAAGATAATGTTTACGCAGTTAGTGATGATACTAGCAAACCAAAATATTATGTTTTGGATATGTTCCCCTACCCTAGTGGGGCAGGATTACATATAGGACATCCCGAAGGTTATACTGCTACGGATATTATTGGCAGATACAAAACTATGAAAGGCTTCAATGTGCTTCACCCGATGGGGTTTGATGCATTTGGATTACCTACCGAAAGATACAGTATGCAGACAGGTGTTCATCCGGCAGAAGCAACTAAAAAGAACGTAATCACTTTCAAGAGACAGCTGAATCTATTAGGGTTTGCTTATGATTGGTCTAGAGAAATCAACACGACTGACCCTAGTTATTACAAATGGACTCAGTGGATGTTTTTGATTATGTATAATTCATGGTATGATCATACAGAAGAAACAGCTAAAGACATAAGTGAATTAGAAATACCGAAAAATATAACCGATGACAAAGCTAAACAAGAATACATAGATAGTAAGCGATTAGCGTACATATCTATGCAGCCTGTTAATTGGTGCGAAGAGTTAGGTACCGTATTAGCAAATGAAGAAGTTGACGAGTGGAGAAGCAAAGGCTATGAGGTTGAGCGTAAACCTATGCGTCAGTGGATGCTAAGAATAACAGAATATGCTGAAAGGTTATTAACTGATTTGGATTTGGTTGAGTGGCCTAGCTCAACAATGGAAATGCAAAAACATTGGATAGGTAAAAGCAAAGGAGCTGAGGTAGATTTTACTTTATCTGGTATAGATGATAAGATTAGAATATATACTACAAGGCCAGATACTTTATTTGGTGCAACTTATATGGTAATAGCACCTGAACACCCATTAGTCGACAAGATAACTACGCCCTCACAGAAAGAGAAGGTTGAATCTTTTATCAAAGAGACTTCTCTAAAAACGGATTTAGAGCGAACCGAACTAAACAAAGACAAGAAAGGAGTTTTCACAGGTACTTATGCTATTAATCCAGTAAATGGTAAAGAAATCCCTGTACTTATCTCAGATTATGTGCTTATGGGGTATGGCACAGGTGCAATTATGGCAGTACCAGGTCATGATGAGCGCGATAATGAATTTGCTCAAAAATATAACATGGAAATAGTACAAGTAGTAAAACCTATAGACCATGAACATAATCCTGAAGATGGCGCATTTACTGATGAAGGTATAGCTATAAATTCTGCTAATGACAGTATTTCGTTGGATGGATTAAAGACATCCGAAGCTAAAGCGAAAATAATAGAGTGGTTGGAAAGCAATGATTTGGGGGAAGGTAAAATACAATTCAGACTAAGAGATTGGTTATTTTCAAGACAAAGGTATTGGGGTGAACCGATACCTATAATATTATTCGAAGATGGTACCAAAAGAGCTATGAATTTGGACGAATTACCATTAGAACTACCCAACGTACAGGAGTATAAACCAGCTGGGACAGGCGAGTCACCTCTTGCTACAGTTGAGTCTTGGGTGAATTATGATGACCCAGTAACTGGTAAAAGAGGAAAAATAGAAACTAATACGATGCCGCAATGGTCCGGCTCATGTTGGTACTATTTGCGTTATATTGATCCAAATAATGATGAAGTATTTGCTGATAAAGCAAAGCAGGAATATTGGATGGGAAAAGAAGGGGTTGATTTGTATGTAGGTGGTGCGGAACACGCCGTTCTTCATTTGTTATATGCTAGATTTTGGCATAAAGTGTTGTATGATTATGGTTACGTTACTAGCAAAGAACCATTCAAAAAACTATTCCATCAAGGTTTGATAATGGGAACAGATGGAAGAAAGATGTCCAAATCACTTGGGAACGTGGTTAATCCAGATGATGTAGTAAGGGATTATGGTGCCGATTCATTGAGAATGTTTGAGATGTTTTTAGGTCCTTTGGAGCAAGCCAAACCATGGTCAGAGACTGGAATAGACGGTATATTCAGATTTTTGAATAGAGTTTGGAGATTAATCGTATCAGAAGAAGGTGGTTTGAGTGAAAAGGTACAAGATATAGCCCCAACTGAAGATTTAGATTACGTATTGAATGAAACAATAAAAAAAGTAGGCGAAGACATTGAAAATCTTAAATTCAATACAGCTATTTCGCAGATGATGATACTAGTAAACGAATTTTACAAGACTGACATAGTTCCCAAAAATGCGATAACAGACTTTGTTAAGATTTTGTCACCATTTGCTCCTCATATAGCAGAAGAATTGTGGGAAATATTAGGTAAGAAAACAACAATAGTTCACGCAGAATGGCCAGAGTATGACGAATCGAAAATGCAGAGGTCTTCTGTTGAAATGGTAGTACAAGTATTAAGTAAAATCAGAGCAAAAATAAATGTCGCTACTGGCTTGAGCCAAGAAGAAGTATTAGAAATAGCAAAAGAAGAACCCAACGTCCAGAAGTATTTAGAAGGTAAACAAATCAGAAAAGTTATATTTATACCCGATAAACTGATTAATTTGATTGCAAACTAAATAGAATATAATTGTTGCTCTTGTTACAAATGAGTAACTAAACTGTTACTTCCATATTAAGGAAAACCAATGAATTTAAGAAATTTCGATTACGATGAATTAATACAGTTATTTAACAATAATGATTTGCCTGATTACAGAGCAGAACAATTGTTTACGGCCCTCTACTCTAATAAAGTGGACAGTTTGGATAAGATAACAACTTTTCCAAAAGAACTACGTGCGGATTTGATGGATAATCATACGATTAAGTCATTTAAATCTATGAAAAAACAAGTCTCAGTTGATGGTTCTATCAAATACTTATTTACTATGGAAGATGGTAAAAGTATAGAAGCAGTGTTTATGCCATGGTATGACGACGCTGAGAAGACTAATATCCGCAATACACTATGTATTTCAAGTCAGGTTGGTTGTAGTTTGGATTGTAAGTTCTGTGCAACAGGAACTATGGATTTGGAACGTAACTTGGAGACTCACGAGATTATATCACAGATATTAGATATAGAACATGATTTGGGTACTAAAATAACGAATGTAGTATTTATGGGAATGGGGGAACCATTGCTTAATTATAAGAATGTAGCAAGAGCTGTTAATATACTTACCCATCCACTTACTGACCTTATGTCTAGGAGAAAAATAACAGTTTCTACTTCAGGCGTAGTACCTAATATCAAAAGAATGGCAAATCTTAGCCGACCTCCAAAATTAGCTATCTCACTTCATGGTACAACAAATGGGTTCCGTGATAAAATAATGCCAATTAATCTGAAAGCTGACATTACTGTACTAATGAATGCTGTAGAAGAGTACTATAGAAAAACGAAGCTAAATATAACCTATGAATATATTCCATTCGAAGGTATGAACGATACTATAGAAGATGCCAAAAGATTAGCTAAGATATGCAAAAGAGTACCTTCTAGGATTAACCTTATACCATTCAATGATATATCATTCACAGAGCCAACTGGTATAGCTGAAACATTAAAACCAAGTAGTAGCGAGCGTATAGTCGAGTTTGCTAATGAGATACGCAGCTTTGGTGGTATCGTAACTATTAGAGACACATTTGGTAGCGATATCGATGCAGCCTGTGGTCAATTAGCTCTATCTACCAGAAATGAAAAGAGTAAAGAAAATTGAAAGTAAGTGTCATCATATTGCTTTTTTTAATTATTTCAAATTGTCTTATGGCAAAAGAAATAGATTTAAAGTTTGGTGAGACTTATGTATTTAAATTAAAAAATGGTGATATAGTTACTGGATTAGTAAATAATGAAGTTGAAGTAAAAGATTTTGGCAAGGGAATATCCGTTGATACGCAGTTAGGTGAGGCCGTAATATTCTATGATCAAATAGAAGAATATAGATTGGAAGAACAGCACTATAGACATTCTCATAGAGTGTATTTTATGCCAACGGCAGTCCCAATTGGTGATAATCACTTTATAGGAAATTTTGAATTACTTTTTTTATATGGTGGCTTTGGTATTATGGATAAGATATCAGTTACTGCTGGTAGGAGTATAATTCCAACAATTGCAAGTGAAGAACAGATAACCGATTTGAATGTAAAGTTCACCGTCATAGAAGAGGAATACGAAAATTTTGAAGGGAAACTTCACGTGGCATTGGGAGGAAATCTTGCGTTTATTAACAATGATAATAGATTTATCCATGCTTATGGAGTTGCTACATTTCAAAAGAAACGTTCTAGATTATCATTAGCTTTATTTTCGAAATTGGGTTCAGAAGATATTTACAGACCAAATTTCAGAGATAATTTCTTCGATATAAATTATGCTAATGGAGCAATGGGACTAGCAATTGGACTAGATACAAAATTTACCCATTGGCATGACATCCATTTTATAGGTGAAATGTGGAATGCGAATATAGCAAAGCCACAAGATACCGGAGTACTCTTAGGGTTCAGATTATCGAATACAAAATTTGGGGCTGACTTTGGGCTGGCATTTTTTACTACACCAGTTGTTGCACCATTTTTTAGCTTTGTTTGGACACCTTTTTAAATTGATTTACTTATATTTGCAAATACTAATAAAATAAAATTCGAAATGGAAAATACTAAAGAAATAATAGACCACGTATCTAAGCTTGCTCATCTTGAGTTTAGCGAAGACGAGCTCAAGGCTATAACTCCTCAATTCAGCAAAATTCTGGATTATATTGATGAACTTAGTAAAATTGATTTACAAGACGTAGAACCGATGACTCATGTCTTAGATGAGACTAATGTGATGCGTGAGGATCTAGTCAAAGAATCAATCTCTGTAAAAGATGCACTAAAAAATGCACCGAAGCATAATGATATTTTCTTCAAAGTACCTAAGGTGTTTGATTGAACCCCTATGAACGACAGATGACTGCAGTAGGTATAATTCCTGCTAGATTATCTTCTACGAGATTTCCAGGTAAATTATTAGAAAGGATCAATGGGAAATCATTATTAGAAATGGTCTATGAAAATGCCAAAAAATCTACAATTCTTGATAAAGTTATCATAGCAACAGAAGACAATAAGATAGTAGCAGAAGCTGAAGCTATAGGTGCAGACTATATACATACACCTAATACTTTTGCAACTGGTACTGATAGGATAGCCTGGGCTTATAGAAGATTAGACTTCGAATATGATATTATATTCAATATACAAGGCGACGAACCATTACTCTCTCCCAAACTAATAGATGATTTATTCATTGGATTTTCTACTTCATTATGCCAAGTTGGTACTTTAGTTAAAAGAATAACTTCCGAAGAAGACTTAGAGAACCCAAATGTAGTTAAAGTAGTACGAAATATGGACGGTGATGCATTGTATTTTTCACGTAGCCCTATTCCATATTATAGGAACAAGCCTCAAGATCATTTGCTGTTGAATCATTATTGGAAGCATATCGGTCTTTATGCATATCGTTCTGAAGCTCTAGAGCAGTTCTCAAGATTGGAACAATCTGATTTAGAAATTGCAGAAAGTCTAGAACAACTTAGATTATTACAGAACAATTCAAAGTATTACTGTATGGAAACTCAGGAAGAAATTATGGGGATTGATACACCTGAAGACTTTGAAAAGCTAAAAGAATTACTTTAATGCTTTTTCTTTTTTAATACTTCTTCCCTATTCAAATCTCGAGGTATATCATAATAATCGTCTTTCTTTTTACTAGGACTAGGGACTTCTGACTTTTCATTTTTGATAGCTTCTTTTATCAAATCTAAAGTCTTGTCTTGCTCTACTTTTCTAGCTAACTTTTTTCTTGCCTTTGATACTATTGGCTTTCTGGATTTATTTACCTCATTGTAAACTTGCTCGAAATATGCCAGATTATATCTATTAGAGAAATTTGAAATTTTAGGAGCATATTTTAGAATACTATAATCGTCTATTTTAAAAAGATTATCACTTGTGGAGACAATTCTACAAATACCAAGAGAATCAAGAGCATAAAAATAGTCTTTGATAGGAATACAAATTCTATTGCTTATATTCAGTACAGGCATTCCCATATTAAATATTACTCTTTGTTTGGCAACAAGATATGTCAAAAGGTTACTATTATGATTAAGTTGTAGAACTTTTCCGTCAAAGCTTATTCCTAAAGAGTCTCTTTTGAAATCATCTATAATGCATGAAGTCGTATATTCTAAGTCAGAATACTCATAACCCATGTTATTGATAACGTTTATACTTTTAAGTCGACCACTTTGATTAGCTACGGTAATTGTCTTCGATAATATACCGAATGGGAATAAGAGTAAAAATATAAAAAATGCCGACTTCATGTATTAGAAATCGGCATTTTATTTTAAAACTTTAGTCTTTAATTATAATCCAGGAGGACGGCGCATTTTTTGTCTATATTCTTCAACTGTTGATATAATTTCAACTAATTCTAATTTCATTATAAGAACTGAATTAGGTGGTATTTTTTGACCACTTCCCTCATCTTTAAAAGCCAAACTAGGAGGGATAACAAATTCATATATATCACCAACACCCATCATTTTAATAGCTTCTTGGAAACCATAGACAACACCTTCTATTGGCATTTCTAAAGGTTTTCCTTTCTCAAATGTATTCTCAAACACTTCACCATTCAATAATTCTCCACGAATGTTGATAGCAACAACCATATTATCAGCAGGCTTGGGCCCACTTCCAACTTTTATAGGTTTGTATTGTAATCCTGTAGAAGTTTCTTTCCACCCTTCTTTCTTTATATTTTCTGCTAAGAATTTAGGGCCCAATTCAATGAATGTCTCACCGATTTTTTTCATTTCTTGCATTTTGTTATTGTACCTAATTCTTTCCGTTTCGGTTTGAATCTTTTGAATTTCGGTCATGAGCTTCATTCTTTCTTCTTGACTTAACATAGGTTCTCTTTTTTCGAGACCATCTATAATACCAGCAATAAGATAATCAAAATTTACTCTACTATTTGCACTATCCATCATATTTATACCTGTGGTTATATCAAAACCAAATGTATAACTCATCCTATCAACCAAAGTTACAGGTTCTTGTAAGTCTTCTTTTCTCTCATATCCTTCATACTTCTTTGCAGTTTCATTGCTTTTACACGCAAATAGAAGAATTGATAAGAATATAATTGAAATTATTTTTTTCATATGTGTTCCTTTTTTTCTTTTTAATAACAGTTGAAATGCATTATTGTTTCAAATCTTCGTTATCTAAATTATAAACTATAGTAAATAGATTAATCTTTCTATACTGTTCACATACCATTTCTGCATATTTTTTCGAATAGTAAGAACCGATAGAATATGCGACCCCACCAGAAGTATTCACCCTAACCGTATTTGGTATTATTGTTTCTACAACTTCGTGATGTTCTAAATTTTGAGGTACTATTAGCACACTATATTTGTTCTCTTGTGCTTTACCATCAGTTGTATATTCTACTATTAGTCCTATTAATTCAGTTTGTATTAATTCCTCTTCATCACTAACAACTTCATCTGCAGTAATCAAAGCTTCAATCATACTTTGCATGTGCAACGCTTGCTCTTTAGGTGGACTAGTAGCTAAGTAATTAGTCATAGAATCGCGGAGAAGTATAAAATTGTAACTATCTCCATCTTTTCTATTCAGATTCATCTCATCTACTGAGTAATTAATATTCCATTCTTTTGCAAAAGCTTCAATAATCTCTCTTTCTTTAGGATCAAGATCATCATCTATCATAGCTATTTGGTGTAATATACTAATGATAATCTCTGCATTAGATGGCTTAAACATTTTCTTAAGTAAATAAGTTGATTCTTTTCGTTCTAATTTTAATGCTGATTTAGCTAATTGCCACAGATTTCGACTACTCTTACCTTTCACCCATAATCCCGTGGAAATTAGTAGGAAGACAAAAGATTCGATTAGATAGAGCGATGTATCAACTATTGATAACATATCGGTCTCAACCCATATATAATAGAAGATCCACAACACACAATTACCTACTAGTAACAGGATACCAGCTATGGATTGCGAAGCAGCAACTTCTTCTTCATGCTTTCTCTTCCATATCTTATTTATTCGTAGATATACCTGAACGGTAGTCACGATAACAGAGACTTGAGTTAGCACTAATATTATGGAAATAAAATCTTTCATTCAATTCTGTAGCAAATTATTTTATAAAGATAAAAAAAGGCACTGTCAAATAAAACAATGCCCGCAAATTATATCTAATTTTCCTAATGAAATGTATTCGATTATGATTATCTAGTTACAATAAATTCTATGATCTGATTCATACCATTAGCAGAAATAGTAATAAAATAGACTCCCGATACCAAATCTGAAATATTAAAACTAAATTCCTTCTCACCAATTATTGACTTTTCACCTAATTCTTTTACTATTTTACCGTTTATATCTGTGATGTAGAACTTAGCATTCGCTTCTATCCTGGAGCTTACTCTTATTCTAAGTTCGTCATTATTAGTTGGGTTCTCACTAATTAATTTCGCCTCAAATTGGTCGACTATATCTGATATTTCAACTGATGATTGTGGGTCAAATACTAAGTTAGCTTGGATATAACCACCATCATCATTTCCTGAAATAGATGAAGTTGTAAAATTTCCATCGAAATCTATATTGTAATTATTCTCCGTTACTGGTATCAAGCCATCGTCTGTCATTTCGCCAGCATCACTTAAAACTTTTAGTCTCGCAAAATGTTCCCCTAGGCGAGTGTCGTTAGTATTAAAATCAAAAGTAATTGTTAGTTCTTTGGATGGCTCTAATATGTAATTTTTAATCTCATGAATACTCTGCCCAGTCTCTTCGACTCTAAAATTTGAAAATTGTTTGTAGTCAGGTGCCGTACTGTCAATCTCAATAGAATGAATAAATACATTAGAAGCGATAAGATTATCTTCATTATAAGTAACATTTGAAATTATTATTCTTCCCATTTCAGGATGCAATCCCTTCTGTATAAAATGGTCAGAGAATATCTGATTAGTAATAGATATATCAGGTTTAAAAACTTGATTTTTATTTACAAATGAGAACTTATTTTTTAATGTTATATCATCAAAATCAATTATTATACTATCTTCGAAATTAGAATTAATCCTTCCTGTATAGATTATAGGGATAATTATATCAGTTACTTTATCATTGTCTGGCGTAAGTTCTGGATATATTCTTATAAGTTCAAACTTTGAAATGTCATTTATTAATATATCACCTGAACAGTTAAGAGCAAGCATATTCTTTTTTTCGTTTATAGCAATTCTATTATCACGGGATTTTACTTCAAATAAATTCGTCTTGAGATCCAATGGAGTACCTGTAGTTGGATCCGAAGAACCAGGAGGTAATTTATTAGAAAGTCTTAACCCTTTTGAAGAATCAATTGCTCCGACTCGCATTAGTTCATAAGTAGGTAAAATTATAGTAGGTCCATTGGGATTAGGAGGGAAATGAAAATTACTTTCTTCAGCTATTAATAAGCTATAATAAAATAAGTGAAATGTAATTACTATTAAAGAATATATTTTCAAATTAAACCTCTCAAAATGTTGAAACTTATTAACCTACAATTAACAAAAAAAATGTTAAATTTGGTAGATAAATACTAAAAATATATGGTTAAATATGAAAAAGTACTTTTTTATCTTATTTATATTGGTTTCTTCGCCTTTATATTCTCAAAAATTAATCTACAATCAAAATTTTGATGGTAAATTAGAATTAAAAAACTTAACATTAGACGAACGTGAAGATAAGAAAGGTTCGTTGGAAGATGGTTATTATATTTTCCAATACATAGATGGAGATAATACTAAATTTAGTATTGAACTATTAGATATCAAGGATTTGGAGTCGAGTAACTACATTATAGAATCAAAAATAAAGTATGAAGATGGTGAAGAAGATATGCCGTTTGGATTAGTCTTGAATTCGAATAATAATGCCGATGATTTTTATTTATTTTCTATCTCAGACAATGGCTATTTTAGGATCCAATCATACTATAATGATGAATATCATGAGCAAGTAGGTTGGACAAAGACTGATGCTGTTGACGAAGGTGGTTGGAATGTACTAAGAGTAGAACGTATCAATTACATTGCGCGATATTATATAAATGGCGTGAATGTATTTAATGATGAGTACTTTATACCAAATGGTTATTGGTGTGGGTTTTTCTTGACTCAAGAAGGTCAAGAAATAGAAGTAGATTATTTGAAATTTTGGGAATCTGAAAAAACAATCGATCTAATTGATAATCCATTAACAGATATAGAAAAAGTAGTTCTTAAAGAACTTAATAGTGAAACAGATGAGTTATCACCTAGAATTGCACCTGATGGTAAGACTATATTTTTCACAAGGGACGATCACCCTGAGCATTTTGGGTCTAGTAATAACCAAGATATATGGTTCTCAGAATTGAAAAATGGCAAATGGGGTAAACCTCAGATAATGCCAAAGCCAATCAACAACAGCGGTTCGAATTCATTAATCACCATAACTCCGGATTATAACACTGTATATCTTTCAAATTTGTATGATAAAAATGGAGAGCCCGACGGTTCGGGTATGTCAATTTCTAGAAGAAATTCTATGGGGTGGGAAGTACCAACTAAAGTAGATATCGATAATTTTCATAATAGTAACCAATACGTTTCTTACTTTATGTCACAGGACAAAAAAATACTTTTTACAGGTATAGAGACTGAGACTAGCAGAGGTGGTATGGATCTATATATAAGTAAATTAGAAAATGATGGCAGCTATACAGAACCAGTAAATTTAGGAGATAATATCAATACTTTTGCTGATGACTTCAATCCGTTTTTAGCTGCTGATAATACTACCCTTTATTATATCTCAGCTGGTTTACCCGGATACGGAAGAGAAGATGTTTGGGTAACCAAACGATTAGATGATACATGGATGAATTGGTCTAAGCCAAAGAACTTAGGACCGGCAATCAATTCGAAAGGAAGAGAGTTTGCGTTCACTCTCACAGCCAAAGGAGATGAAGCATATATGGTTTCATACGAAAAGCTAGAGGGCTCTAAAGGTGCAGGTGATTTGGTTAAAGTACAACTTTCCAAATCAGCTCAACCCGATCCAGTAGTTTTAGTTTATGGCAAAGTATTGAATAAAAAAACGAATGAGCCAATAGCTGCAAACATAGAATATTTTGGATTAAAAGACGATAAAAACTACGGTAATGCAACATCTAACCCGGAAACCGGTGAATATAAAATAATCTTACCTCGAGGTGTTAATTACGGGTTCAAATCTAGTGCTAAAGGCTTCATATCTGTCTCTGAGAACTTAGATCTAACAGATTTAAAAGAATACAAAGAAATTGAAAAGAATCTATATCTAGTTCCAGTAGAAATTGGTCAGACTATTCGATTGAATAATATATTTTTCGATACTGGACTGGCTATATTAAGAGAAGAATCAGAGAATGAATTGGAGAACCTGAAGAAACTACTACTAGATAACAGTAAAATGACAATCGAGATATCAGGGCATACTGATAATGTAGGTAATGACGCCAATAATATGAAATTGTCTTCAGACAGAGCACAAGCAGTAGTTCAGTGGTTATTGGACAAAGGAATAAATCCAAATAGATTAACTTCAAAAGGTTATGGTGAAACTAAACCAATCGGAAGTAATTCCACCGAAGATGGGAAACAATTAAATAGAAGAGTAGAATTTACAATTATTACTCAGTAACTTTTTTCTTGAATTTATTAATATCATTGAGCAAATAGACTATACCAAATGCTTGGTAGATTGCAACAATGTAAACTGCAACATTGTTTTTTAATGACAACGAACTAGCGAATAAGAATACTATAAGGTATCCCAATAGGGATACCATAGTATGGTTAACTAACGCAATTACTTTCGATTCACCTTGATTTATTTTCGAATGAACTACAGTAAAAATAGCCAAAGGTATAAAAGATCCAAATATTGCTCCTATAGGAGCCACAATAAACCCAAAAATCAAAGTAGTTATTAAAGTGCCATCCGTTATCATTTGGTCACTCGCAACTATAGGTAGACCAATTAAAAGTAACAAGTTCGTTGTTATAATAGACCATATCCAGACTTTAGCAAACCTCTTAATATAAGTAGCTATATTAACCATATTAGTCATTATATGTTGTTATTACTTTGAATTCCATTTTTATCTTATTAGGGTTCTCCTTTCCTAATTCTGATTTCAAAATAGAATATCCACTCATTTCTTGTTTAACTCTTGCTTCTTTTATCCAGCCAGTATTCTTATCTAATTTAATTTCAGAACCAACTGTACCAGTTAACTGATAAGTATATGGGGTAGTGTTGTTATAGTTCCCATCTTTAGGCTGATATGATATAAGTGTTCCAACACCGGTAATCACGTAATTATCTTCAGTTTCATTCTCAAATTTATATAGTGTATTAATTCTAACTGGCATATTATTGTTCAGTACTGCCTCAGCTACCCATTGTCTACCTAATTCAACAGGTTCTGGAGGAAATATAGCAGTTATAGTCTCAAAGCTACTTTTAAAATTTTCTTTACCGAAAGAGTTCTTTAGATTTTCTTCAAGTTGCTTTTTCACAGTTGGTTCTAAATTTTGTATGGTTTTAAATGCTTTATCAAATAACCCTTCGAAATTAGTAATATCTACTATCTTACCTCTTTCTGTCATTTTTATACCAAATTTCATATCTCTGAGTGCAGCTAATAATATAGAAATATAATCATTCGAATCTTTAGGGTTTTCTGAACTATAAACTACATCGTATCCTTGCATTGATATACCCATACTTAGACTATCATATACTACATCCATAGAGTAAATATTTTCTTTTTTTTCTATAACTTTGTAAGTCATACTTCCACTCATTGACATAAGCATATCTATCTCTTGCCCACTCTGTACCTGGTTTATAACAGATTTCGCATTCATAGTCTGGTGATATGATTCACCTACTTTTAAATCGAATTTAAGATCAGTTTTCGAATAAATAAGTTGATTAAAAAATAGAAATGATGTTAATATAATCAGTATTCTTGCCATAAAATTCATTGTGTCTTTTTATTAATACGGAATCTTTGTAATAAGCAATTTACGAAATAATAAGGATGTTATTAAATGGAGGAATTCTAATAACAATTAATTTTTCTCTTAAATTGCGTAATACAGAAAACGAATAACAAAAAAAAATGATTCCAATAATTAATATTAACGATTTCAACTACGATTTACCAGAAGATAGAATAGCGAAATACCCATTACAAAACAGAGTAAAATCGAAGCTACTAGTAGCTAATTCAACAGCTAACACTATCACTCATCACACTTTCGAAGATGTTATCAATCTATTACCAGATAATACTTCACTTTATATTAATAAAACGAAAGTCATCTCAGGTCGATTCTATATGGTCAAAGAAACTGGTGGTAGAGCTGAAATTCTATTAGTAGAGCCTATAGAACCCTCAAATGACCCACAAATAGCATTACAAGCCACAGGCACTGCTGTGTGGAAAGCAATTATAGGAGGTAAAAGAATAAAAGCTGGGTCGGTACTTAAAGAAATCAATGGGCAACTAAGTGCTGAAATACTCGAAAAAGAAGCTAATGAAGTGAAAGTTAAACTAAACTGGGAAAATGGTACTTTTTCAGAGTTATTACTTAACTCAGGTGTATTACCTTTACCTCCATATTTGAATAGAGAGTCAGAAGAGGCAGATAAAGAAAGTTACCAAACTGTTTTTGCTAAATATGATGGCTCTATAGCAGCACCCACTGCCGGACTACACTTTACAAATGAAATTCTAGATAAACTAAAAGCAAAAGGCATTAGATTAAGAGAGTTAACACTTCACGTTGGCCCAGGGACATTCTTGCCAGTTAGTACTGATAATATAAATGAACATAAAATGCATTCGGAGATGTTCTCTATAAATAAATCATTACTAAATAACTTATTAGAAGACTTAGAAGAAGAAAGAAAAATCGTTTGTGTAGGAACTACTAGTATTAGAACGGTGGAATCATTATTTTGGGCAGGTAATAATATAGAAGAGTTCAGTCGGACTAAACTAGTCAATCAATGGGCCCCCTATGAAAAAAATGAAGTGCTCTCGCCTATTAAATCGATAAATAACCTAATAAATATAATGAAAAATGAAATTCTTCAAGGAAAAACTGAATTAATTATTGTACCTGGATATAAGTTCAAATTCACAGATGGACTTTTTACTAATTATCATGTTCCGAAAAGTACACTTCTATTATTAGTATCGGCTTTTGTTGGTGAAATGTGGACGGATATATACAAGTCCGCTTTGGATAATAATTATAGATTTCTGAGCTACGGCGATTCGAGTTTGTTATTAAAATAATTTACTCTTCATCGTCTGATTCAGGTTTCGGTACTACATCTACTCTGATAACTTTATCTTCAAGAATTCTATTTTCCATAAATTGCTCTATATCTTCCATTGTGATAGCATCGTATTTCTCAACTAGGTTAAATGCCGCTTCAGGGTCATTTTCAAACATTTCTTTTGTAGAAACTAAGTCAGCTATACCACCTGTTTTCAGGAAATTACCACTAATTATTGTTTTCACATAGTTTTTAGAACGCTCCAAATCTGATGCAAAAAAAGAAGATTTTTTAGCACTAATTATTTCATTCATCATAGCATCATATAATTCGTCACAAGAAGTTGAATTATCATTTGCAATAATAAAGAAAGTAAGTAACGATGAATTTTCTCTTTTATCAAAAAACACACCCGCATGAGATGCAATTTCTTTCTCATAAACTAATGAGTTGTATAGTTTCGAACTTCGACCACGCGCCATAATATCAGTATAAACTTTAGCTACATAGTCCTCTCTACCCTCGGCGAATCCAGCACAGTGGAATGAAACAAAGACAGCACTATGAGGTACATTATCTTCATAACTTGCAACTCCACCAGTTAGTCGCATTTCGGGAACGAATTGATTTCTCTCAATTTTATCAGTTGTCCCATTTCCTTCGCTAAAATATTTCTCTATCAAATTAAAAGTAGGCTCTACTTCTACATCACCACAAATAGTTAGAACAGCATTTTTAGGTTTATAATATTTATTACGAAATTCATTTGCATCTTCTAAAGTAACGCTACGAACATCATCTATTAAGCCTTGAACTTCCCACGAATAAGAGCAATCATTTCTAAATGCAATCGTAGATAAGTGGTCTCTCCATTGCCCATAGGGTCTATCTATGACTGTTTGGTATATTTCTTCAGTTACAACATCTTTTTGAATATCTAGTACGCTCTGATGTAATTCAAAATTATATAATCTATCTGCTTCTAACCATAAGGCAAGTTCAAGTTGAGTTTTGGGAACAGTCATATAATATGTAGTCCAATCATAAGTAGTATAAGCGTTATTAGTGCCACCAGCTTCTGAACAAATTTGATCAAACTTTCCTTTTGGTACATTGGGAGTACCTTCGAACATCAAATGCTCGAATAAGTGAGCCAATCCTGTTTTACCTATTTTTTCATCTTTAGATCCAACTTGGTACGAAATATTAACAGTTACAATTGGGGTAGTTGTTTTAGGTATAATAACTGTTCTTAATCCTGATTTGAATTGACGCTTAAAAACTTCCATTTGACAAATATATAATAATGTTCAAAAATTGATTTCAAATTTAGTCAATAATTATTGAATAATTGATTCTATAGTATATTATTATCTATCTTCCTCTAGCTCGTTTATATTTCGCTACATTGCGAGAATGCTCCGCATTAGTCTTAGCAAAATAATGTGCTCCAGAACCATCACCATACGCTACCATATATAATAAGTCATGCACTTCTGGATCCAAACAGGCTTTTAATGCATCTTTACCAGGGTTATTAATGGGTCCAGGAGGAATACCTTTGTATTTATAAGTATTATAAGGACTATCTATTTCTAGATCTTTGTTCAGAAGTCTCTTCTTTTCACCAACGGCAAATTGAACCGTAGGGTCAGCTTGGAGTAACATCCCTATTTTCACTCTGTTAAGATAGAGTCCTGCGACAGTAGGAAGCTCGGATTTAAGAGGAGTCTCTGCTTGTACTATAGAGGCAATTGATATTAATTGATGTTTAGTTAGCTTAGTAGATTTCAAATCATCTTCTCTATCTTCAGTCCAAAAGTCGAAGTGGTGTTTCAATAGTTTGTCTATTACTACTTGCTCTGATTCATCACCAAAGAATTCATAAGTTTCGGGTAAGAGATATCCAATACTTGACTTTGCCGGAATTTTCCAAGCTTTGAGTAAACTATCCGAATTAGCTAATGCTAGAAACTTGTTTGCATCCAAATTTAGTTTTTCCGCAATAATTATAGCTGTTTCCTTATTACTCAAACCCTCAGGTATAGTCACTTTTATAGTCTTTGCGTATCCTCCTGTAAACAGTTTATCAATAATATCTTCGTTTGCCGTGCTAGGGGCTATATCATAGTATCCTGCAAAAACAGATTTACCTTCTAGTTTCATTTTGATTTTAATATAACTTGAAAATAACCATGATGGTTGCAACAAATCATACTTATTAAATTTTTCTACTATAGTATTCACTGATGAATTTTTAGGTACATATACAGTTATAGTATCACTGAAAGAAGGTAACTCACCAAGCTTTGAGCTCGAATAACTAATGAATAGGAGTATTGAGATAAGTGCAGATATTACTATTGTATAAAGTATTTTTTTCAATTATTATCGTCTTTTTTGTTCCACAAGAAATCTAATCTTTCCTTAATTTTCTTTTCTAAACCAGAATTTTTAGGATTGTAAAAATAGCGTTTTTTAATATTAATTGGGAAATAATTCTGATCAACGAAGCCACCGAAATCATGTGGATATTTATATTCTTTCCCATAACCTTCTTCTTTCATTAGTTTAGTTGGTGCATTTCTTAGGTGAATAGGAACTTGCAACTCACCAGATTTTCTAACAAATTCAAGTGCTTCTTTGTATGCAGTATAAGAAGCATTAGATTTAGGAGCAGATGCCAAATAAGTAACCGCTTGAGCAAGATTAATCCCTGCTTCAGGCATACCTATCAAGTTAACCGCCTCAAAAACCGATGTAGCTATACGTAAAGCATTCGTATCAGCATTGCCAATATCCTCACTAGCGAAAATGACCAACCTTCGAGCTATAAACTTAGGGTCTTCACCAGCTTCTATCATCTTCGCTAACCAAATTAGTGCAGCATCGGGGTCTGAGCCACGCATTGATTTGATAAATGCCGAAATAGTATCATAGTGATTATCCCCTTTTTTGTCATATTTTACTACCTTACGCAGCAATGAACTCTCAAACAGCTTTGTATCAAGTACTATAATCCCTTCATCATTAGGTTTACTGAACTTAATAGCTGTTTCTAAAACATTGACTGCAGAACGACCATCGCCACCTGATAGGGTAATAAGAGTTTCCCAATCTTTGATTTCTATCTTCATTCCAGAAAGAATAATATCAGTGGTTAACACCCTCTTTATTAGTCCTTTAACCTCTTCATCTTCGAGATGATTTAGTCTATAAACATTACACCGACTAAGCAAAGCCCCATTTACTTCGAAAGATGGATTTTCAGTAGTGGCTCCTATTAATGTCAGCACTCCAGTCTCTACGGCATGTAGAAGAGCATCTTGTTGTGATTTGTTAAATCTATGTATCTCATCTATAAAAAGAAGATTTTTCTTACCACTTTCGAAATTTATTTTTGCTCTAGCTATTATCTCCCTAATCTCTTTAACACCAGACTCAATAGCAGATATTCTAGTATAGGTAAAATCACCAGCTTCAGCTATCAAACTAGCAAATGTTGTTTTACCTACGCCAGGTGGTCCCCAGAAAATAATAGAAGGGAAATTACCCGTATCGAAAAACATTCGAAGAGGTCCATTATTTCCAATTAGATGCTTTTGTCCTGCCACATCGTCAATAGTTTGTGGTCTAGCTCTTTCTGCGAGAGGCGTATTGCGAAGCTGTTTAGCTTTATTTATATCGTTGAAAAGACCATCCATTGGAATAAAATTAGTTTGATTATAATAATTCAAGTTAATAATAGTTTTATAATAATATATATATTGTTATAAATTCGGCAAGTTTTTTGATTATTAATAGAAACTTAACGCATTATTTACAGTATTATTAGAAGTTATGATTAGATTTGTAACTAAAAATCTAATAGAAGTGTTATAACGTAAGGTAAGTAGTTTTAAATTTGAAAATAATTAATTAAATTACGGCGATGAATAAACTCATTTACATATCTTTATTTTTTATTGCAGCAGTAACACTACTAGCAAGTACATTGGATTTTTCTCGAATCAATGCCAGACCTGAAGGAGACAATGTATTAGTAGAGTGGATATTGGGTAGTGAGGCAAGAGTCAAAAGTTACGAGCTTTACCGTGCTAACAATGGTATATTCACAAAAATTGCTGAAAAAGAAGCAAAAGGCGACAACTCTAGCTACAAACACGTAGATGTAGAAGCATTTATCAAGAACGCCAAAAACTCTCAAGTTCAAGAAAAGATTGACTTGAAATATAAGATTAAAGTACGTTTTGATAATGGTAGCTCTGAAGACTCTGAAGAGATCCTAGTAAGCCATAACGTAAGCTCAGTAAAGAGAACTTGGGGTATGATTAAAGAGCTTTTCCGTTAATTTTATCGCTCTACTTTACTATCACAATCTAATACATTCTGGTTTAATGCTTTTATGAAAAAGTACCTTTTCTTATTTTTATTTATATTCTCCTACTCTAATTCTAGTGCACATAAGTGCTATTATCCTGAAGCATTAGAAAACCTCAAAAATGGAAAGCAAAATAGTTTGATGAGCAATGAAATTTCTCGTGAAAATATGCAATATACTCTAATAACTGAAAACAAACATTTTGCAATTCACTATAACCTAACTGGCTTCAACGCAGTAGATAACAAAGACCTTAATAATAACGGTATTCCTGACTATATAGATTCAGTGGCTTACTATTCAGAATTAGCATATCAAAAAGAAGTTGTTGAATTAGGTTTCCCTTTCTCCGAAAAAGATAGTATGTTTAGTGGTACACCAATGTACGACATATTTATTAAAGAATTGAAAAACACACCATATTATGGGGCAATGCAACCCGAATCAAGTTCGTTTCCTAATAATTCTAATTTCAGATCATCTTTTATGGTATTGGAAAATGATTATTTAGAAGTACCAAAATTTAGAACCACTGGTATAGATGGACTAAAAATTACAATATTTCATGAGTTTCATCATGCAATACAATACTATATGACAGACAATAACTCAAGAGTATTAGCTGAAATGACTTCAACTTTTATGGAGTATCGTTTTTTCCCTGAGATTTTAGATTATTTACAATGGACTGAGAAATGGTTTCAAAACCCAACGGAAACTTCTCTGACTAATGAAGATAGTCCTGACGCTGGTTATGGTATGGCATTATTTTTCCAATACACATACAGCAAATATGGAGATGGTATTCAATTAGAATTATGGAAAGAACTCGCTAAGTACCGAAATCCAGTCGACGCTCTTAACAATACACTTATTTCAAAATCTAGTAACCTAAAAGATGATTTTTGTGAATTTAGTAAATGGATGTATTACACTGGAATTTATTCTAATGATAATAATTACTTCCCGAGTGCTAAGCAATTACCCGAAATTACATTCACAAATGATATAATATTTGATAAGGATAAATTGGTAATAACAGCAGATCTAATACCTTTCACATTCAGTCCGACACGAATATTGGTACAAAATAATAATAAATCAACTAATGACACTATAATAGTTATACTTACCAATACAGATATTGATAATGCTAGAAATGGTCAATCACTCAAGAAGATAGCTACTTATACTTTACTTACGAACCCGAGTCAGGTTTCGCAACCATTAGAAAAACTATCACTATATTATACTGATGAATCTGATGCAGTTTATTGTAATACTATTCTAGAGTTCGAAGGTGAAAAGGGTATAAGATATACAGACGCATACCCTAACCCATACAGACTGAATATTAATGAGTCTCTTCATTTACCGGCTCCGGAAAAGTCTGCTGTTTATGACAATATAAACATAGAAATATATACACCTGAAATGAAGGTAATTTATACAGGTAGTAAAGAAGTATCAGTACATAATGGGCAATTAGTACTTAACTTACAAAGTAGTGAGCTATCAAACTTTGGTGATGGTATTTATTTATTCAAAGTTTTTAATGATGACGATTCGAAAATAGGTAAATTTATGGTGAGAAAATGAGCTTAACTATAGAAGTTGACAAACTAGCCAAATCATATGACTATATCGAGTATATTTTTCGAGATTTGGATTGTAAATTGAATTCAGGTCAAGTAACTGCTATCACAGGTAAAAACGGTTCTGGCAAATCTACCTTATTAAAAATAATAGCTGGCCAATCAGACCCAACGAAAGGAATTGTCAAATATATAGAAAATAACAAAGAAATAGCGCTAACTAATATTTCCTATGTGGCCCCTTATTACAATTTGTACGAAGATTATACTCCTATAGAAATACACAAGCTTGTTGTAAAACTTAGAAATACAAATGAGAAAATCTCAGAATTTGAAGAATATTTAGACAAATTTGAACTGTTGAGAAAAAAAAACGTCCCTATCAAAAACTTTTCTTCTGGTATGAAACAGAGGTTGAAAATTATTTTGAATCTTATAGGAGATTATCAAGCATATTTTTTTGATGAGCCTTCATCTAATCTTGATATTTTTGGAATACAAACATTAAAAAAAGAAATTGAAAATCTAAAAAATAGCGGTAAATTAGTCGCGATAGCAACGAACGAAACCAATGAAATGAGTTGGTGCAATAACTTTATAAGATTATAACTATGGAACTATTACTATTCATATTATTCCTCTTGACTCCACTAGTACAGACAGACACTTCACGTGCTTTGGTAAAGTACAAAAACTACAATACGTTTGTATCGCAAGTAAACTTACCTGATACATTGTCACTTTGTGGTGAAGTAGTTGATCTGACTGATCCTGAACTAAGGGAAAGAGCCGAGAGAGAGTTCCTATTACTAATGCAACAATCTGGTCAAGTAATACTATATCTAAAAAGAGCAGAAAGATATTTCCCATTATATGACACCTATTTAGAAAGATTCAAACTACCTAGTGATTTGAAATATGTATCAGTTGCTGAAAGTGCACTCTATATGTCTCGATCATCTGCTGGAGCTGAGGGTCTTTGGCAAATTATGCCAGAAACTGCTCGTTCACTTGGTTTGCGAGTTGATGAATACGTAGATGAGAGAAGACATCCTGAAAAAAGTACAATAGCCGGACTCCAATATTTGTCAGAAGGGCAAAGAAAATTTAAAACATGGGCTCTAGCAATTGCTGGTTATAATAGAGGAAAAAATGGAATTGCAAATGACCTAGATTTTCAAATGAAGGATAAATATACAGACCTTTATCTCAATGAAGAAACATCTAGATATTATTTTCGCATACTTGTGATTAAAGAATTGATGCAAAATCCGGGGAAGTATGGATTTGATACAAGCAACTTAAAAGGCTACAAAGATCCTACTACGAAGGAAATAAAAGTAGATACGGCTATTAACAATTTAGCTCAATGGGCTAAGGAAAATGGGACGGATTATAAAACCGTCAAGCTATTAAATCCTTGGATAGTCAAAAGAGAATTAAACTCCCCTAGAAAAGAAAGTTATATAATAAGAGTGCCAGAATAGTACAAAAGAAAAACATACTAATAACTGGGGCATCAGAAGGAATAGGTCGTGAGCTTTGTAAATTGATAGCAAAAGACGGCCATAATCTATATATGGTAGCTAGAAACTCTGAGCGACTCGCTTCACTTAAGAAAGAAATAAGCACTACAAACAATAGTATTCATTATATTAGTTGTGATGTGTCAGATTATAATCAATGCAAAGCAACTTTCGATATAGCTAAAGAAGAGTTTGGCTCAATAGATATAGCTATTCTAAATGCTGGGTTGGGTTTGAATAGTTCTCTATCTGTATCACATATCGATACAGCACATAATACCTTAGGAGTAAACTATTTTGGAATAGTAAACTTTGGGAGTATTTTATTACCTTATTTTAAAAAGAAAAGCAAAGGCGAATTCATTGGTGTAAGCTCAATGGCTGATGTAAGAGGTTTTGAAGGTTCGGGTATATATTGTAGTTCTAAAGCTGCTGTAAGCGCTTATCTCGAATCAGCAAGAGTAGAGATGCGACACTTTGGTGTAAGAGTAATGACTATTAGACCAGGGTTTGTAGATACGAATATGACTAAAAAGAATAAACACCCTATGCCGTTTATTATGGATGCAACAAAAGCAGCAAAGCTTATGTACAAAGCAATTAATAGTAAAAAGAATAGTTATTCTTTCCCCTGGCAAACGCGCTTAGGATCTTATATACTTAGTTTACTTCCCGATACATTATACGATTTATTAGCAACTATGAGAGGAAAAGTTGGACAATAGACCTATTGGTGTTTTCGATTCTGGGGTTGGAGGAGTTTCAGTACTTAGAACCCTTTTGGAATTAATGCCAAATGAAGAATTCATATACCTTGGAGATACTGAAAAAGTACCCTATGGGACAAAATCTAAAGAAGAAATAGTAAGATATTCGTTAGACTGCGCTGAGTTTTTAAAATCCAAAAATGTTAAAATGACCGTTGTTGCTTGTAATACAGCTTCCAATAATGCTCGTGAAGAATTAAAAAAACAATACGAGAATATAAAGTTAGTTGATCTAGTCAAACCGATTTTGGCAATTGAATTTGAAGAAGATGAAATATGCCATATAGGAATAATAGCAACAGAAGCTACTATAAGCAACGAGCATTTCAGAAAATCACTTGAAGAACCTGAAGATTCTGGGAAAGTAAAGTTATTTAAGAAAGCTGGTCCAAAATTCGTAGAATTAGTAGAAAAAAACGAGATCCATACAGACAAAGCTGACCATATAATTGAAGAGTATATGTCGCCATTACTCCAAGAAAACATAGATGTTTTAGTTCTGGGTTGTACCCATTACCAATTCCTAAAAAAGAAAATACAAACATTTGCACCTGATTTGCATATTGTAGATCCTTCCGAATGGGCTGCTCATGATACATATAATGAGCTTAGAAGTAGAGATATGCTTACTAATAAGACTAATCATAAGAATGTCCAATTTTACATTTCGAAGCCATCTACTGAATTCCGTCATCTCGCTTCTAATCTATTAGAGTTCGATTGCGCTGAACCAATAATAGTAAATATACACTAATCTACTGAATTGAAATAATCTAAAACAATCAGTTTTAAAATAATTTAGGAGTTTAATGTCATTTATTCTTGTTTGTTTTATTTGCTTTTATTAACTTCGTTTACAGAAATAAAATATTTAGTCAAAGAAAATAATTATGAAACACAAGACAATAATAGAACCATTTAGAATCAAGTCTGTTGAGCAAATTACTATAACTACAGAAGTAGAAAGAAAAAACTATCTAAAAGAAGCGAAAAACAACTTGTTTCTATTGGACGCAGATAAAGTCATAATTGATTTGCTAACTGATAGTGGCACTTCCGCTATGAGTGCTAACCAATGGGCAGGTATAATGAGAGGAGATGAATCTTATGCAGGTGCTAAAAGCTGGAAAAGAATGAAAGAAACTATAGTAAGTCTTACTTCTTACGAAAACGTAATTCCAACTCACCAAGGTAGAGCCGCAGAGAGTATACTCTATACTCAATTAGGAGGTAAAGGAAAGGTATTTCTGAGTAACACTCATTTCGATACTACTAGAGCTAATATCGAATATTCTGGAGCTACAGCTATAGATTGTATTACTGAAGAAGGGAAAAAACCTTCACTCATCCATCCTTTTAAAGGAAACATGGATATAGAACAATTGGAAGATAATATACTCAAGTATGGAGCTAATAATATTGGGGCTGTAATACTTACTGTTACAAATAACAGCGGAGGAGGCCAACCAGTTAGTATGCACAATGCTAGAGAAGTAAGACGAATTTGTGATAAATACGATATTCTATTTATTCTTGATTGCTGTAGGATTGCAGAAAACTCATATTTCATTTGGGAGAGAGAGGAAGGTTACGAAGACTATGATTTCAAAGAGATAGCACAAGAAATGTTTTCGTTAGCAGATGGAGCTGTTATGAGCGCTAAAAAAGATGCCCTAGTTAATATGGGAGGATTTATAGCTTTGAAAGATAAAAATATTGCAGATAGTTGCATCAATACACTTATTATAAAAGAAGGGTTTGTCACTTATGGTGGTCTATCTGGCAGAGATATGGAAGCAATCGCAATAGGATTAGAAGAAGTATTTGATAAAGATTATCTAAATTATAGGATAAGAAGTACAACTTACTTAGGTGATAAATTAATAGAACTTGGTGTACCTGTTATGAGACCAATTGGTGGACATGCTGTTTATATAGATGCAAAAGAATTCTATAATCACATACCGGTTGAACAATTTCCTGGACAATCACTCGCATGTGATTTATATGTGAAAGGTGGTATCAGGGGATGCGAGATAGGATCAGTCATGTTTGGTAAAAAAGATGAAGATGGGAAACTAATACCATCACCAATGGAATTAGTTAGACTTGCTATTCCGAGAAGAGTATATACACAAAGTCATATTGATTATGTTATAGAAACCTTTGGGGAAATCATAAGAAATAAATCACAGTCTAAGGGAATGAAAATAACTTATGAACCTGAGTTCCTTAGACATTTCACTGCTCATTTCGAAAGAGTTTAACTTCAAATTCTTATTCAAAAATGATTTTACTAATCCAGATAGAAATACAATTATTTTTCTATTATTTAGTCCTTAACTAAAACAAATTTTTGAATAAAGAAATCAGGAGATAAATTATGTCATTTGAACTTCCACAACTCCCGTATGCATACGATGCTCTAGAGCCTCATATAGATGCCAGAACTATGGAAATACACCATACTAAACATCATGCAGGTTACACATCAAAATTAAATGATGCGATTAAAGGAACAGAATTAGAAAATGAAAGTATAGAAAGCTTATTAGCAAACCACACTGAAAACAAAGCCGTAAGAAATAATGGTGGTGGATATTGGAATCACAAATTATTCTGGGAAATAATGTCACCAAATGGTGGAGGTACACCATCTGGCAATTTGGCTGATGCAATTAATTCAGCTTTCGGTTCTTTCGACAAATTCAAAGAAGAATTCTCTAACGCTGCAGCTTCGCAGTTTGGTTCTGGTTGGGCGTGGTTATGTGTTACTGACAAAGGTACTTTGGCAGTATGCTCTACACCTAATCAAGACAATCCACTTATGCCAGTTTCTAGTTGCTCCGGAATCCCGATACTGGGATTAGATGTATGGGAACATGCATACTATTTAAATTATCAGAACAAACGCCCTGACTATATTTCTGCATTTTGGAATGTAGTTAATTGGGATGAAGTATCTAAGAGATTCGAAAATAGCTAATCTGATGATTGGATAATAAAGGATATATACCGAAGACCGTCTATTATATAGACGGTTTTTTTTTCACTTACCCCATTCGGACAAATCACTAGATACAACATTGAATAAATGGTATTTTATATAATCCAACTAAAGTAAAAATTTACATTATCCTTAGTCGTCGTTGTGGCTAAATATTGTTCTTACAATAAATTATTTTAGTTTTGTAAGTTCTAACTGGAAGTTAGTGGGAAATATTATTTCTATTAACTAACTGAAAGTCAATTATTACACATAAATTACATAAGGTTACAGATGAAAATATCTGAAAATGGCGATACTATCAAAGTACACTATACTGGAAAATTAAAAAGCGGTGATATCTTCGATTCTTCTGAAGGAAGAGAACCATTGGAATTTCAATTAGGTTCGGGCATGGTAATCGAAGGATTTAACGATGGTCTATTAGGAATGAAAGAAGGCGAAACTAAGTCAATCGAAATACCTGTTGACAAAGCTTATGGCCCCAAAAATCAGGACTATATAGTCGAAATAGCAAAAGATAAGCTAGATAATAGTGACCAATTTGAAGTAGGTATGCAAGTTTCTTTCTCTAATCAAGAGCAAGGTGGACAACCTATACCAGTTGAAGTAGTTGCAGTAAGCGATGATACTGTTACTTTCGATGCTAATCCTCCACTTGCTGGCGAAGATTTAATCTTCGAAGTAGAAATGATTGGAATATTAAAGGCTTAAATATAAATGAAAAAAATAGTTTTATTAATAGCTATTTTCACTCTAATGATGGCTTGCCAAGAAAAGAAGAGTTTTGATGATCTTCAAACTTATTCTAAAGATGGTAAGCCACATTTTATAGTGATGAACTCAGCAGGTTCAGTTGAGAAATTCCAATATGACAATGAATCTAATGGATTCAAAGTCAAAACTACTGATGGTATAAATGAGAGTGTAAGCTTTTTACCCTATCCGGCTAATTTTGGTTTTTATCCATCAACTCACTCTGAGGGCGAAGACAAAGGCGAATTGCTCCATGGCTTTCTAATTGCCCCCGAATTATCAATTCAAACTATGGTAGATGTGAAACCACTGGGAGCTGTCTCTGTCATAGATAAAGGGAAAGAGATTCAGTTCGTTATATCAATACCAGATGATAAATTACTACGTATAGATATGGAAGATACTAACGAGTTGCACGAGGATATGGAAACTATTCTTGGATTATGGCTAGTTAATGCATTCGAGATAGATAGTATCATCAGTTGGCATGATGCAAATTATGCAGCGGAGCTAATCAAAACTCGGTCAAATCGCTAATGACAAAAATTGAAATAAAATACTTATTCAAGTATTTGGCTATGATGATAGTTCCAGCCAGCGTTGTTTTTTACTTAGTTGAGCTATTATTCAACTTTCTTTTTAACGAAACTAACTCATCTAGTTTGCGAGAGTTAATCACTAAAACAACTACACTTATCATTATAATTAGCATGGTAAGATTATTCCGTAAAGAGAATGAGAAATACTATAATGAAGAGCACTTAGTTTCGGGAATATATTTGACATTCAATTCTGTAGTATTTATGTTTCTGATTTTCTGTACATATTACGGTATCGATATTGTTTTTAACCTGATTGAAAGTAAACCTCTTTTACAATTCGACAACCTTGGTAGTCTGGCTCTTAACTTCATTTTAGTATCTATATTCACAGTTATAAATCTAACTAAAAATATAAAGCTTCTGAAGTAGTTTACTCTCCACTCATATACCATTCTACCAGATCAATGAATTGCTCTCTTTGGTCTATGAAAACACTATGAGAAGCATCTTGTACAATGGAGAAATTATCTTCTCCCATTAATGATTTGAATTCATCAAATTGAGCTTCATCAAAAAGGCCATCGTCAGCACCAAATATTCCAAATATCTTATTTTTCGCAGCTAGTTTCTTTATCTCTTCTGTCATATCCATCAAAGTATATTTCTCATTTGTGAAGAAACCAGATACTGGCTCACGAGTCATATCTGACATATACTTTGCTTCAGGCAACTTTGACAATTCTTTGTATAATTTCTGTGATTCTGCACTTTGATTTTTAGGTGAGTACAACCCACATTGCATAGCATTCATAAAGCAATAAGAACTATACTCAATAGTAGTTGTATCCATTTTCTCTAGCATAAGTATATACTGCAAGTTTGGAGAATTTTCAGAAGTATATTTTTCTTTGCATCTTTTTATAATCGTTTTGAATGATTTTTGATAAGAAAGTGGCGAATCTACCATAATAAATTTATTGATTTTTTCTGGATGTTTCATAGCATATTGTAGTCCCAATGTACCGCCCCAACTATGCCCCAATAAACTTATTTTCTTAACTCCATATTGGTTAAGTATAGTATTTATATCTGCAAAGGCCTCTTCGAAAGTATATTTGGAACCTAGGATATCCTTAGATCTACCACCACCTCTTTGATCATATACTATTACGAAGTAACCTTCATCAGCAAGTTTCTGAGCAGTAGATAACTCAAAAGAAACTGAGTTGTAACCCGGTCCACCGTGCATAAACAGTAGTGCTGGATTAGTCTTTTCACCGTAAGCTTTTGAGTATATTTCTTGAGCATTCGCTTGAGTTAAGAAAAGTGTAAATAGAATTGCAGCTAGTATTAAATAAGATTTTTTCATTTATTGTCTATTTTTTGGTAATTATTGGGATTCAATATAAAAAAATTAATGGAAAATCATTTTTCAATCGCTACTTATGAGTTTAAATATTTGTGTTTCGTTAGTAGTTATCTGAACTAATATTAGCTTATCATCAATAGGTTGCTCTATTGTTATACTATTCTCACCCATTTGTAAATCAATTGATTTATTCAAAAGCGTCTTACCGTTTAGATTATAGATACTAATAGTAGAATTATTGAAGTATGTCTCGCTAATTATATTTAGATTTCCATTAGAGTAATCTACATTAAATTTACTTTCGCTCTGATTCTCAACAGATGTTAGTGGTGATTTGGATTTATAGAGTATTGGATGACTACTACTAGCGTTCCGTCTATAATCTAGTTCACTATCTTTTATTATCCAAAGTGACATATCATTAGCTTTTATAAAGAAATCAAATACTTGTTCTTCCATTCCGATGTTTTCAAAAATAAATTCCCATGTTTTTCCGTTATCAAAGGTTTGAAAAAAGAATTGATGATTAACTAAGTCTGAAACTTGCCCGAAGCTTGATGTTAGTAATATACTAAGTATTTTATGGTTGATATTATTTGGGTTTGTTTTAAAGAAACTATAACCTTGACCGTTACTAAATTCACCTATTTGTAAATTTTCATTTTCAGAATTTATTGAATCTTTATTAAGGTTTAACAAATCATAAAAATCTAGTTGTAAGAATTTCTCCGAAGATTCTAAGTCTTGATAATAGTACCCATCACCACTTTCAGAAACTAAATCAAGAGAATTGTCATGGAAGCTTTCAAAATTAAAGACTTTTTCCATTTCAAAATTTGTATTAATTAGATTATATTTATCAGTTATATAATTATACACTAAGTATTGTGTGAAACTTGAAAAGGTACTTTCATAATAGAATTTTGCGAATATATTCCCATTATTCCTTTCACTATATACAGTAGTAATTTCTCTATTCGGTGTTAGTGCAATACCCTTTTCTTCTTTTATAATACCTTCGGGTGCAAGACTCTTCCAAGATTCACCTCTATCAGGTGACATACTTAATTGGTGATAATAAGTATTATTAACAAACATAAAAAAGTTATGATGTAAAGCTAAGTAATTTGGGTCTTTATGGTTCAGCTCAATATATGATGAAAATAAGAATCCACCCCTATATGGATATTCCACTTTTTTCATTATTCCACCATCTAAAGAAATGTAGTAGATAGATGTATCTTTATCAGTAAAATTCCTTTTTACAAAAAAGAACCCTGTAGGATGGAATACTCCAGGTTCTGTATCACCACCTAATAAAGGTAAAGAACTCCTTACTCTATCAGAAATATCTTCGAATGTTTTTCCAGAGTTAGTGGATAAAAAGTATGCTTCAAATTCAATTATTTCAGGTGTAGATACATCACTTTTAATCAAAATTGTGTCATTCTTTATGTAAACTTTAGAGTATCTGGCAATTCCGCCTACTGGAAATATTTTGAACACTTCTTCAAACTCCATTTGGGCAAATAGAGTAAAGGGTAGCAGTAGTAGTAGTATTAGTTTCATTTTTTATCGTTTTTATGGAAAATCATTTTTCAATCGCTACTTATGAGTTTAAATATTTGTGTTTCGTTAGTAGTTATCTGAACTAATATTAGTTTATCGGTAATGGGTTGGTCTATCGTTATTGTATTATCACCCATTTGTAAATCAATTGATTTATTCAAAAGCGTCTTACCATTTAGGTTATAGATACTAATAGTAGAATTATTGAAGTATGTCTCGCTAATTATGTTTAGATTTCCATTAGAGTAATCTACATTAAATTTACTTTCGCTCTGATTCTCAACTGATGTTAGTGGTGATTTGGATATATAGAGTATTGGATGACTACTGCTAGCGTTTCGGCTATAATCTAATTCTCTATCTTTTATTAGCCATAATGACAAATCTCTGGGATTTATGAAAAAATCGAATACTTGTTCTTCAATTCCTATGTTATCAAAAATGAACTCCCATGTCTTTCCATTATCAAATGTCTGAAAAAAGAATTGATTATTTATCAAATCTGTATCTTGCCCAAAACTGGATATATGCTCTATACTAAGTACTTTATGATTTAAATTATAAGGATTTGTTTTTAAAAAGCTATACCCCGGACCATTGTTAAACTCACCAATGAATAAATCTTCATACTCCATTTCAATTGAATCTTTGTCTAGGTTAAGTAAATTATAAAAATCTACTTGTACAAATTTCTCTTTTGTTTCTAAATCCTGATAATAATATCCATCAGCACCTTGTGAAACAACATCTATTGAATGTTCTTGGAAACTCTCATAGCTAAAAATCTTTTCTATATCAAAAAAAGTATTTATTAGGTTATAAGAATCAGTCTTGTAATTATATTCTAGATATTGTGTAAAGCTTGAGAAGGTACTTTCATAATAGAATTTTGCGAATATATTCCCATTATTCCTTTCACTATATACAGTAGTAATTTCTCTATTTGGTATTAGTGAAATACCCCTTTCTTCTTTTATTATACCTTCGGGCGTTAGGCTCTTCCATGATTCACCTCTGTCAGGTGACATACTCAATTGATGATAATAGGTGTTAACTACGAAAATAAAATAACTATGGTGTAATGCTAGATAATCAGGGTCTTTATCATTTAATTCTACATGAGCACTAAATAAATAACCACCTCTATATGGATAATCTACTTTTTTCATTATTTCACCATCTAATGAAATGTAGTAGATAGATGTGTCTATGTCTGTGAAGTTCCTTTTTACAAAAAAGAACCCTGTAGGATGGAATACACCTGCATCAGTATCGCCTTCAAGTATTGGTAGTGAACTTCTTACTTTGTCAGAAATATCATCAAACGTTTCACCTGAGTTTGTTGAAAGATAATATGCTTGCTTTCTTAATTCACCTGCTAACTGAATAGTTGATTCAATTAGAATAGTGTCATTCGTGAAATACATCTTAGAAAATCGAGCTGTTCCATTTTCGGGATAAATTTTAAACACTTCCTCAAATTCCATTTGGGCAAATAGAGTAAAGGGTAGCAGTAGTAGTAGTAGTATTTGTTTCATTTTTTTTTCTGTGAGGTGAAAATCTGATTCTATTTTACAAAGAAAGTAAGAAGCATACAAGTTTAAATAACGGTAATATCTATAATTAGTTATTATTTTCGTAATTTATATATATGAATACTAATGAAATACTAAGAGAAATAGAGCAGTTACCAGTTGCCGAAAAACTACTTCTGATAGAGTTAACCCTCAAATCAATTAGAGAGAACGCATCTACACCTCAGCTCAAAGAAGCTGTTGAAGTATATGAGAAAAAAGATTTTTGGGATGAGCTTTCAAGCTTTCAAAAAACGGAGATTATGGAAGGGATTGAACAGCTAGACCGAGGAGAGAGAGTTAGTTATGAATCTATTTTGAAGAAGATTAATCCCTATGGTCATACACATTAACGTAGAATCCTTCATCTGCAGCAAGTACTGAACAATCAAACTTGAAAATCTTCCCTACTTACTACGTATTTTTTTACATTTTGAAAGAATGACCACTCCCCTGGAATTGTTGGATATTCCTCCACAAAGCTAAAGCCGAGTTTTATACATAATTTCTCAGGTGCGGGATTGAGTGCATAGAAAACTCCATAGATTTTCTCTAGATTATATTTCTCGAAGAAGATTGGTAGTGACATTCTCATAAGTCTCTCCCCCCATCCTTTGGCTATGTGTTTCTTGTCCCATATATGCGAATGTATATTAGCATATTCGCCAACTACTATTGGGGTTATATTACAATGCCCTATGGCAATTCCGTCCACTTCCCAAATCAGAATATAAGTATTTCTATCGTTTAGTGGTAGTGATATCTGTTGCTCTATAAATTCTATAATTTCATTTGTATGCGGTATTTTGTCTAGGTCAATCCCCAATTTGAAAGCATCGTCAAAACTAAGATTCGACCAATAGTTGGTTAATGCAACTACGTCTTCTTGTGTCGCTTCCCTCACATTATACAATTCTTCTTGTTTTATTTTAGACATTAATTATGTAATTTTAAATCTATAATTAGAAGAATTCAAAATATGAAATATATATTACTTAGCATAATAGTATTAGCCTTTATAGGCTGTTCTGAGTACTCAGCAACAGGTCCTGTCAATCCAACTTTCGACCCACCAGTTGTAAATGAAATTAGAATAACATTAGAAAACTCACAAGAAGCAGGAATTCTTAGGTTTGGTCCAGTTTTAGTTCCAATAGTTGATCCTTACGAGAAAAGTAAAACATTTGTATATCCTTCTATTGCTACTGACCTAATCACTTTGACATTTTCAAATGAAAAGACTACTAGTAATCTGATTTACTTGGTTCGTGCAAATGTAAATCCGTACTTAAGTAATGAATTATACTTTGGTAGCTATTTAGGTATAAGCAATTCTAAATTCATTTATATAATTGATAATTCAGTTATTTCTGCAGGAATATATAATTTTAACATTGTTCTAAATGAACTGCCTGAAGGAGTATATGTATTGTACCTGAAAGACAACAATACTGGAATTATAAATGGCGAAGTAGCATTTTTTAAAACCAATGAATCAAATAGACAAAGAATTTATAAAAACTTGAAAATAGCGGGCTAAAAATGAAAAAATTAATATTGCTAACATTGATTTTACCTTTTCTTCTATTAGCAGAAGAGGACACAAAAAAACCAAATATGGGATTTTCTGTAGTAGTGCAACAATCGACTTTCGATTTGCAAATTCCACTATGGCTATCAGATAGCTTTATACTAGCTCCAGCAATTGGGACTAGGTATCAGGATAATATAGGCACTGAGGTTGATTTTGGGTTGGCTGCCAGATTATTTACGAATAATAAATCGGCTAGGCCATACTTTGGCTTCAAAGCTGGAATAATCTATACAACATTCGAATCTGCTACGTCTAGTCTTATGGATATAATAGTTGGACCAAGCTACGGGGTAGAGTATTTTTTTAATCCAAATATAAGTCTAGGTATAGAAGGGCAGTTAAATTTTATTTTCTTCGATGAGAACTCCCTTAGATTCAGCAATCCAAGTGGATTAAATATAAATACTGCAGCAGTATTATTCGCTTCTATTTACTTTTAGTTTATGATGAAATCCATTAAACAAATATTACTTATTTCTGCATTTGCGTTCATGATATCATGTAGTGATGATAAAATTGCAGATTTCGATACATTACGCTCACAATACTCAGGAGTAAACGAATATGATTCATTAGGTAGAAAAATCTATGAAGTAGATAATGATTGGCAACCCGAGTGTTATAAGATACCAAGTTTTGGTGGAAATCATTTTTGTTTTTACGCAACGTATCCTCTACCTGCAACGGATACATTGACCCTATGGTTAGCTTCTGCAATAGAGGGTAACTACAAAGTATGGTTAGCTTTGAATGACTCAACTGTAGCACTTGCTTTATTAGATGAGGTAAAGCCAATGGGTGATTTCAAATTAAAAATACCTTATGACAATCAAAAATTGCACAAAAATCTAGTTTACAGATTATTTGTCGAGTCAACCGACTTTAAAACTAATCAAACACAAAAACGTTTTGGTGATGTTATTTGGAAATAGATTTAGTTTTAAGATATTTTTGTCTTATTTTTGTAATTCAAATTAGAATAAAACAAATATAATGATGAAATACTGGAAAAAACTTACCTCAAAACAGATAAAAGAAAGTGTATTCGCAGCTTTAGATAAAAATGTCGATTTTGAAAATGACTTAAGTATTGGTATACCAGCCTCGCATTTGGATAGTAAAGTTTTCTTTAGTCAAGCCCCGTTTCTAGAAGATGCTCCATTTATGAAAACCCTCGTACAAAATCCAAATCATATCGGATGCCATACACTGGGCGAATCCGAGGAATTTTTCCAAGGTACTCATGATATAGAAAGAGAAGCTATTAAAATATTAGCTGAAGATTTATTAGGTGGTGGTGCAGATGAACAAGATGGCTATATAGCATCTGGTGGCACCGAAGCAAATATACAAGCTTGTTGGATATACAGAAATTATTTCAAAAAAGAGAAAAAAGCTAAGCACAAAGAAATAGCAATATTGTGCTCCGAAGATACTCATTACTCAATACCTAAAGCTTCTAACTTGTTAAGTATAAGTAAATTTTCAGTACCTGTTTTAGAAAATACAAGAGAAATCACCACTGCAGCAGTTGCAAATACTATAGAGTCAGCTAAGAACAAAGGTAAAAAATACTTTATAGTTGTTGCTAATATGGCTACAACTATGTTCGGTTCTGTAGATAATCCACAAATTTATATAGATGCTCTAAAAGAGGCAGATGTCGAATATAAGCTTCATATTGATGGTGCTTATGGTGGATTTATTTATCCAGTTACTTCTAATAATAAAGCACTATCATTTGCTAATCCAGAAGTCAGTTCGATTACTATAGATGCACACAAAATGCTCCAAGCCCCTTATGGTACTGGTGTTTTTCTTGCTAAGAAAGGTTTAATAGAATATGTGTTAACTAAAGAAGCGCAATATGTATCGGGAATGGATTTGACCCTAATTGGTTCTCGTTCTGGCGCTAATGCTATAGCCGTTTGGATGATACTAATGACTTATGGCCCTTATGGATGGCTCGAGAAGATGCAGACCTTAATTTATAGAACAGACAAATTTTGCTGCGAACTAGACAAAAAACAGATTAAATATTTCCGTGAAAAAGATATGAATATAGTAACTATATTCTCTAATCAAATATCAAATGAAAAAGCAAAAAAATATGGATTAGTGCCTGAAACACATGATGGTAACAACAAATGGTGGAAGATTGTTATAATGGATCACGTAGATTTAAATATACTAATGCAATTTGTGAACGAGATATAATTATTTCTCAGAGGTTATTTCCTCTACTATTTTTGGAGGTAGTAATAAATTAAGGAGCATCAGATTATCTTTTTCAATATCTATAAACTTCCAATCAGTAACACCATCAAAAGATTTTGCATAGCTATCTTTGGTTGAAAGTATTTCAAATGAGCTGTTATTAGCATCATATATTACATTCTCTTTTCCGAATGTACTCTCCAAACCTGATAGCGTAAGGTTATTTCTTAGTTCAATATCTTGTTGAGTAATTGATGTATCAATACTGTTATCAAATCTCATATTCATTTTGTGAGAATAAATAATTTTACAAAAATATAGGCTATCAATATATCTGACCTCACCTATATTTAATATATTTGGCTTCGAAAGACTTATTATAACTTCAGGATTATTAAAAGTCTCCTCCATAGTAGAAATCATTTGTTCTTTAGGAACAAATTCGAATAATTCTGGGTATAAATAATCAACTGATTCGGTAAACTCATGATTAATTAAATGATTGAGGTAAGTAGAGAAATCACTTTTTATATTATCTTCAGGTGATTGGGCTGTTAAATAGGAATTCCCGATTAATATTAAAAGTGCAATAAGTAATAATCTATTTTTCATTGTAATTTTCTTATGTTAGAATTAATTTACAAAAATAGTCAATTAAACTAATATTTCTTAGCTTCTTCCCAGAGTTCGTCCATTTCTTTTAGTGACATTTCATCTAGTGATTTACCTAATACAGCGGCTTTACTTTCTATGTATTGGAATCTTTTTATAAATTTATTGTTTGTGAAATGTAAAGCTTCCTCAGCAACTATTTTCTCATGTCTAGCGGCATTGACTAAAGAGAATATAACATCACCAAACTCCTCTGTTATCTTTTGTTTGTTACCAGCATCTATCATCTCTCTAAGCTCATCGATCTCTTCGAAAACTTTATTCCATACATCACTTTTATCATCCCAATCGAATCCGACTTTCGCTGCCTTGTGTTGCATCCTTTCTGCTTTCAAAAGAGCAGGTAAACCTTTAGGAACTCCGTCTAGCGCAGATTTTTTGCCTTCACTTTTTTTCAATAGTTCCCAATTCCTAACTACATCATCTTCCGAATTGACTTTGGTATCACTGAAAACATGTGGATGTCTGTGTATCATTTTTTCGTGAACTTCATTGATTACATCGGTAATACTAAATGCACCTCTTTCTTCTGCTATGACACTATGGAGTAACACATGGAGTAACACATCACCCAGTTCCTTTGCGAGTTCTTTATCATCTTGATTATCTATTGCGTCCATAATTTCATAAGATTCTTCAATAGTAAGATGTGCAATAGATTTATTAGTTTGTTTACTATCCCAAGGACACTCTTTGCGTAGTATTCGTACCAATTGCATAAATGCTTCGAATACATCTTTCTCTATAATAGGATTATTAGGTTTAGGAGGTGTGATATTTTTCATTTTTTATCATATTCTTTTTTGAAATTTCAATTTCCAAAGATAAGGTACATAGAATTGAAAAAAAATTTTATTAACTTATAAATCTTGAAATGAACAAAATAAATACTTTTTTTAGAAGGTAAAAAATGAGTGCAAACAAACCTTATGCTTTAATACTCGGTGCATCGAGTGGATTTGGTAAAGCAACAGCAAGAAAATTAGCCGAGAATGGTTACAATATCTATGGTGTACACATGGATTTAGGTCAAAACAGAGTAAAAGCTGAGGAATTCAGAGATGAATTATTGGCACTTGGAGTAGACGTACATTTTTTTAATACAAATGCTGCGGATGACAAAAACAGAGCTGCAGTTGTAGAGGCAATCAAAGCTAATGCTGCAATAGTGGAAGGTCACGAACTAAAAGTACTTGTACATTCACTAGCTTTTGGTACACTTAAGTATTTGGTATCAGAATTCGAAGAAGCTCAATTAACTAAAAAGCAATTAGAAATGACAATGGATGTTATGGCAAATAGTTTAATATATTGGACTCAAGATGTGTTCAATGCAAAACTGTTTAGTTATAACTCAAGAATTTTAGCTTTCACAAGTGTTGGTGCTAAGAAAGCTATGTTAAATTATGGTGCTGTATCAGCGGCAAAGGCTGCATTAGAAGCATATATCAGACAACTTGCTATAGAATTAGCTCCACATGGTATATCATCTAATAGCATTTTTGCTGGCGTTACTAATACACCTGCTGCTTCTAAAATACCTGGCTTCCCAAGTATGATAGATTTGGCGAAAGAGCAAAATCCGTTTGAAAGAGTTACTACTGAAGCCGATGTAGCAGCACTTGTACTAGCATTATGTAATCCGGATTTATTATTCCTAAATGGTGAAAACATCAGAATAGACGGTGGACACGCAGTATTCGAATACTTCAAATGGGACGAAAAGGCGGAAGGAAGACCTAAACCCCAACACGGGAAATTATAATCCTCACAAAAAGAAATAAAACAAAAGCCGAAATTATTAAAATAGTTTCGGCTTTTTTCATTTCTACCCACAATCCACCACTTTTAATCTATAATCTATGTAAACTAATGTTAGCATATTGATACAACCTAATGAAATAATTTCAATTTCTAATTTATTTCTACATTACCCACTTTTACCCTCTATTTTTTTGAATTCACAACCTCACTATTATCAACTCTCACAAAACTATTTTGTAAATATTAATAAATATTTTTTTGTAAATCAAATTATATTTGGTTAATTGCATGTACCAAAGTGGGTAAAAGTGGTAGAAAGTGTGTCATTTTTCCTATTAGAGTAAATACAGGTGTAAAAAATGTCATTTTTTCAAGGTCAGGAAACATATTCTATAGACTCGAAGGGTCGAGTGAATATACCTGCCAAGATGCGAAAAATGCTATCGAATGAATCCAATGAGACATTTGTAGTTACTCGTGGTACTGATAATTGTGTAGTCGCTTATCCTATGGATGAGTGGAAAAAATACCAAACGCAATTGCAAGCTTTGAACCAATACGACGAAAAGAATAGATATTTTCTAAGAGTACTATTGATGTGGAGCGATGAAGTCAGTTTGGACTCGCAAAATAGAATAAGTTTACCCAAGCGATTAATAGAATTCGCAGGCATTGACAAGAAAGTATTGATAATGGGAATGGTTGACAAAATAGAGTTTTGGAACCCAGAAACATTCGAAGAAAGCATCAATAACTTCGGCGAAAGCTATGAAGATGTTGCAAAATTTGTAATGACTAAAAAAGAAGATTAAAAGGTTATGGCTAAAGAACGTGAATACGATTACCATGACCCGGTATTACTAAAGGAGTGTTTGCACTTCCTAATAGTAGATCCAAAAGGTTTGTACATAGACGGTACATTAGGCGGTGGAGGGCATACTGCGGCAATATTGGAGAAATTGGAGCCAGGTGGCAAACTAATTTCCTTTGATAAAGATCCGGATGCAATAGCACACTGCGAGAAAAGATTTTCTACACAGATAGAAAATGGCATGTTACAACTAAGAAACGCAAGTTTCGATGAGGCATGCAGCATAAAGGAGAACGATGGAAAAGTATCTGGTCTTTTGCTTGACCTAGGTGTTTCTTCGCATCAGTTAGACGGTAGCAGTCGGGGGATAAGCTACCGATTCGACTCCGAACTCGATATGAGATTCGGGACTGAGGGAGAAACTGCAAAAGAATTCTTGCATACTGCAAGTGAAGAAGAACTTGTCCAAGTTTTTGAGGAATATGGTGAAGAGCCATATTCGAAAAAGATAGCACGACGTATCGTAGAGAATCGTCGTGCTTCTTCTCTTAGTACTACTACAGATCTTAAAGCTCTTATCGCTGAGATTGTACCAGAAAGATTCCTATATAAATCACTATCTAGAATTTTCCAAGCAATTCGTATCAGAGTCAATACCGAACTAGATATTCTGAAAAATACCTTAACCGAAATTATTCCTAAAATGGAAAGCGGTGGAAGAATAGTAGTGATGTCTTATCACTCCCTAGAAGACAGAATAGTAAAAGATATTTTTAAAAAATACTCTTTGAAAAGAAGACCTTCTGTTACAAGAGAGGAGTTATATTATGGTAATTACGTAGCGATTGACCCAATATTAAAAACTATAACTAAAACTCCATTTTTACCTAGCAAGAAAGAGATCGAGCTCAACAAAAGAGCTAGAAGTGCGAAGCTGCGAGTAGCAGAGAAAGTTTAACAACAGCTTACCAGCTACCACCAAACTTCAATTTTCCTTCCCAATGAATCTGATTTTCATCAGTTTTCACAGTTTCAGGCGAATTTACATAAGTAAAGTTAAGAAGAATATTTAACCAATCTTCTTCGGATAATTTTAGAAAATCATCAAGCGGTATTTCGATTTCCAAACGTGATCCACTAATGTCGTTTACGTTACCACCAAATGACCAACGAGCTCCACCTACAATATCACCACCAATTTTAACACGAGCATCTTCGAAATTCTCATCGAAATCTATCTGAGCACTAAGTCCTAGTTTACCCAGTTCCTGTGCTATTTGACGAGTGATAATATCAGAAGCGATTGTACTTTGTAAATTTATTTCTTGACTACCACCGTTGGTTGCAGTCTGATCATTTGCTCTACCAGTTAAAAGGAGAGAGATTATATCGGATAATTTTTTCTCTCTATCACCCATGCCCGTCTCCCCTCCTACCTCATATTCGAAACGTAGATCTGGATTTTCTTTAGTCCCAGTAACAAATATCTCAACTTTATACTTTTTATAATCAGTTGTCGTACCCTCATATCTAGCTATCAAATCAAGAGTTGGATTCGAAATATTACCAGTTGGAAAATTTATATCACCCTCTATGTCAAATGTTTTGAAAAAGGATAATTTACTTCCTTCTTTAAGTATGATTCGACCATATAATTTAGCTTCTTTGCTATTTCTGTTTTTCACATATCTAATATTACGTAAGTTAATAGGTGTACCAACTATAACACTTGTACTAAGAAACTGATTAATCTGCATATCAATCAAAGTTCGTCCTCTGAACTCTACATCCAAATCCATATTGAGTAAATCAAATAAACTTTCAGTTACCTCTTGAGCTTTTTTAGTTTTTTTCACTTTTACACTATCATCTCTACCATAAGTAGCTGTGATTATATTGCCTGTTCTCTTATATATAAATTTAGAACGAACTAGTTGTACTTCCTCTTCATCGGGCATTTTCAAATCTGCAGATTCTATAGCCACATATCCATCTAGATTTGGCTTTTCGAAACTACCATAGAATCGAAGTGAATCTTTCTCTGTTGAAATAATCAGCCTACCAAAAAGATCACTTTTCGCTTTTTGAGTCTCATCGTGCATTACTAAGAATCGATTTGTTTTAAACCCTAAGTCAAGTCCCGAAATATTCATTTCGTCAAGAGTAATATTACCAGAAACATCTGCTACTCCTCCTCTAAGGTCATCGGGCAAATTATATAGTTTCACATCTTCTAGGAATACTTTGTTATCTTTAAGTATCAATCCACCTTTGGCTCTATAGCCTACATTAGTAGCATCTACCAAAAATGAAGTATTATCAAATCTTACTATACCATTAAAGTTGAGATCATCTGGGAAGTACCCACCTACAAGCAGCTTTCCTTTTCCTATTCCTTTTAGATAACTAATAGAAGGCACGAAAGGACTTATAATAGAGAGAGGAAGTGAATCAATAACAAATTCCATATCGGCTGACTTAGTAGTAGAAAACCTATTTTCAACTTCTGTTAATGACAAATCAATTGGAAGTGAATTGATCTCCCCTTTGACTAAATCTGGCATATTACTATCATCCGAATAATGATTGATTACCAGATTACCAGTAATTTGTTTATTGGCATATTCTAATTCTGCGTCTATATCACCTACCATTTGCTCATTAACACTTAAATCATTTGAATTTGCATAGAACTTCATTTTAGGATTCTCTACATCGCCATTAAGCACTACATTTAGTGAATCTACTCGACCACTTAATTGCTCGAATGCTTTTCTATTTTGTCTAGGTACAAACGACTTTATAGCTTGTAAATCTAGATTATTTAGCGTCAATGTAAAATTATTAAATCTATTATCATCAGCATTATATTCGCCTCCTAAGTTGATCCTCTCCTTAGTATTTGGATTAGTCAATTCCATAGAATTTATAGTAAACCCACCATCGACGAATTTAGCATCAATTGGTTCGCTTAGTGAAAGATTATATTCATTTTGGTATGACAAATCTAATTTAGAAAATCCTAGATGAATACCACCAGGTATAATAGTAGTGTTCCCATCAAATGCTATATCAATCTGATTATTGAAATCTGTCTGACCAGTAAAATTAAATTCTTTACCGTCATATTCTAAATTAACTGATGGAAAGTTAAGAGTGTTCTCATTTATAGATATTTTCTCATTTGCCTTAGCTAAGAGTTTAAAGTCTGAAAAAACAGCAGAAGAATCTTCTATTTTCATATATAGCCCACCTTCTGCAGTTAAACCACGGGAAGTAACTGTCTGCCCACCAGAGTTATAGTAAAGATTTTCTATGTTTAAGCTATTTATATAAAGTGAACTTTCATTATCTTTGGCGAATATATGAAAGTTTAATTCTGTATTCATCCGTAGATTAGTACTATCCATAAATGCCGATAAGAATGAAAAATCTGAAACATTAATCTTCAGATTTGCGTCTATAGGATCGAATGACCCTATTTTTTCTACTTCCATCAGCTCTAGCTTATTGACTAACTCTTGGTCACTTGGTATTAACTTATTAACCTCATTAGCTATAAAGTTATATAAAGAGTATCCTTGATTTTGTAGTGAAGATAGAGTGTTCTCAAAATTATAATTACCTTGGATTACAATACTTCCAAAATCAGAGTTAAAATCAACTAATCTATCCTCATTTTCAAATTTATCGACCTTCAAGCTAAAACCAAACGGGAAAAAGGCCCTATCTTCGAAGACAATATCGCGTACATCAGTATCAAACTCTCCAACAATGTCTCTTAGCTCTATTCCCTTACCTCTAAGTTTGGAACTTCCCGATAGATAAGTTGGCATCTTCTCATTCTCAAGCATTTGCTTCAAGTTAATTGCATTAAAATCTACATCCAAATTATAGAGAGCATTATCTTTGTCACTTATATCAAATTGTCCATTACCTTGTATATAACTTTTTTCGAGTTGCCCAACCATAGTAGAAGACCCAAACTCAGCATACAATGTGTCTAGACGCACTAGATTAAAATTTTCTGATTCCATGTTGATTTTCAGTCTTGTCATATTGTACTTGTCAATCGAATTATTTCCACCATCGAATCTAAGCTTTATAAACGGATTTTTACCTGTAATATCTAATAATTCTGTATGAAGTTCACCATTAATGTTCGTTTCCAAAGTATTTGGATATAGTTTATTAGCATTTAATGTCCTAACAAGTCCATCATACTTTACATCAAGCTGATTATTATTCTGAACTACCAAATCACCATTAATATTACCTACTCCGGAGTTTACGTCTAGTCCGAAAAGTAAATTTCTAGGAGTGCCTGTCATGTGCATTAGATTAAAATTGGCAAATATAAAATCTGGTATTTTGTTATTCTTAATATTAAGAAATCTGATTACATCATTATATGCCAAATGAGAATTATTAGCAGTTAAATCAAAATAAATTTTATCAGGATTTGTTACATTCTTTAGATTTCCCTTTATTTTCACATTCGAATTATCCAATTTCAATTTGAAATCTTGGATATTTATATTATTCATTGTCCCATTTGCCTTCAATGTCATATCATGAGTACCTCTAAAATCGACAGGAACATCAAGAATAGACATCAGCTCTGGAATATTTAGACTGACAGCTTTTGCATCGAGCATAATTTCTGCTTTCTCAAAATCACCATCATTTATACCACCAAATATATCTATTCCGGTAATCTTAGCATCTAAATTCAGAGAGGTTTCATTCGACTTGTAATCCAAATTTGTTATACTTACAAAATTACTATCAATAGCAAACTCTAAGTGAGTAGGAGTTAATCTCCTTTTCATCACGGTTTCGTAGAATGAAAAATTATCTAAATTGGCTTTTAGTTGTTTCTTCGTTGGTCTTACATATAATGAGCCAGTGAAATTCAGATTTTTTAGGTGAAGATTGCTCGTATTGAAACCTTTTGCATCTAGATTTTTGGCATAGGGGTCATACATTTTAAAATCAGCATCTATTAATTTCAAATTGCTAAAAAGTATTTTAGTATCCGGAGGAGCTGTTGTATCATTATTAACTTTAGGAATCTGTGAGACGTTCCAAACCCCATCTGAATTTCTGAGCATATTGATCCTAGGGCTATGTAAAGTTAGATCAGGAATAAAAATTTTACCATTAATAATAGCTTCTAGGTTAACTATTGCATTAGCTTCAGGTATAAAAGCAATAGTATCTTTTTCGTTTAGAACAAGAGAAACACCGAATAGATCAGCAGATTTCAAACTAGTAAGTGTGAAATCTTCAACGTTTACTTTTGCATTCAAACTTTTATTAATTTCATCTTCAGCAAAATCTAGTATTACTGTTCTAACAGATTTGAACTGGAGTGCTACAAAAGCTCCACTAATAGTGAATATGACAAAAAGAAGTAAAAACAAAACAAGACGTACCGCCCACTTTCTTAACCTAGAAGGTTTCTTTTGTGATTCTGCTTCTATTTCTTCTATGTCTTTCTTCTTCTTCAAATATTTCTTTTGTAATTCGTAATAATTGTATTAATATGTAAACGTAATTTAAAGCAGATTTGTTTATATTACTTACTAATAGAATACTGCTAAGTTTAATTATAGCAAATCAAGTACCGAAAAAAGTAGGAACTATGAAAAATATCAATAATTCTATAATTATAATAGACGATGACAAATGGATTATTAAGTTAGCTCGTAACATGCTAGAGAAATATGGGTTTACAGTACTTGAAGCCACTACTCCACATGAAGGTCTAGAACTAATAATCAAAGAATCTCCATTACTTGTGTTATTGGACTTAAGTTTACCCAATATCGACGGAGACTCTTTGCTTTACTTAATAAAGCATATGTCAATGACTAAAGACACAAAAGTAGTAATACTTTCAGCCCTTATAACTAAAGAAAAAATTAAATCTACATACCAATTGGGTGCTGCTGCATTCATTGCCAAACCCTTCGAAGAAAAACTGCTAATACAGAAAATCAACGAATGCTTGGATAAAGATTCTATTAACAAACTAAAAAAGGAAACGCCAATAAAAGACGAATTCTTTATTAAAATTTAAATACTCTTATCATATTCTGATAATTTGGTTTATCCTTAGAAAGACCGGCTACATAAACCACATAGTCCCCCTCTTTTATAAACTCAAATTCCTCAAGTAGCTCTTCTCTAAAAGAAACAATAACATCTTCAGCTTTGATCGGAGTATCTACGAATTTCGGTATAACGCCCCAGATAAAAGACAATCTACGAGCTACTGATTCTATATCCGTAAAAGCAATAATCGGAACTCTTGGTCTATAGTTCGCAACATTTTTTGCAGTATATGCAGAACTAGTAAGAGACACTATAGCGGCAGCATTTATTTGGTCAGCTATCATCGTAGCAGCGTGCCCCAAAGCATCAGAAATATCTCCATCATTAAAGCTTGATTTGTACTTCTCGCTACCGAATGGGTATTTCTCTTCTATATTTTTAATAATTCTAGACATATACCCTACTGCTTCATATGGGTACTTGCCCACGCTAGATTCAGCACTAAGCATAAGACAATCTGAACCATCCATAACGGCATTTGCTACATCACTAGCTTCAGCTCTAGTTGGTCGTGGATTCTCTATCATAGACTCTAACATTTGTGTCGCTGTTATCACTGGTTTCCCATAATAATTACATCGATTTATTATCTCTTTCTGTATCAGAGGTACTCTCTCAGCGGCCATTTCTAGACCTAAATCACCTCTCGCAACCATAATACCTGTCGCTTCTTGTATTATTTCGTCTATATTTTCGTATGCTTCTACTCTCTCTATTTTAGCAATAATCGGGACTTCTCTTTTGAAGATTTTCATTGCCGTTTTCAACTCCATAATATCTATTTTGGAGCGAACAAATGATAGAGCTACAGCATCAACACCATTTTCTAATCCAAACTTAAGATCTTCTAAATCCTTTTCACTTAGTGAAGGAGCATTGCTACTAGCACCTGGAACGACTATACCCTTTTTGCTTTTAAGTATGCCACCCTTTATTACTTGAGTTTTTATCTCTGGACCTTTTACATCCAATACTTTCAAACTAATATATCCATCATCTAACAAAATAGTATGTCCTGGTCTTACTTCATTTTTGAGCTCTACATACTCAGTACTTACTATTTTCTCATTACCTTCTTTTAGTTGTTTTGTAGTTATAGTAAAATCTTGTTTATCTATTAGTTCTACTCCACCACCTTTCATATTACCTATTCTAATTTTAGGACCTTGTAAATCCATTAGTATAGGGATATTTCGGCCTGCTATATTAGATGCAGCTCTAATGTGTTTTATAGTTTTTTTATGGACTTCGTGTGTTCCATGAGAGAAGTTTAATCTTGCTGCATCCATACCTGCGTATATCAGACGAGTTAGATTTTCTGTCCCAGTTGCTGCTGGACCAATAGTACAAAGGATTTTGGTTTTTCTAGGAAATAGATCGTTAGTCATGTTTTTAACTTTTATTTTATTGTTATATGCAAATTTATGTTATTTCAGTATATTATACGTTAATAGTCTGTTAGTATTCTCTTAACTTAGTATAATTTAATCAAATATCGAACCAAAAAAATGATAAAACCAACAATTACTAAAGAAACTATACTCCGCACGGGTATTTTTTTCGCATTACTCACTGTTGCTATAGGTGCATTTGGTGCTCATGGACTATCAGAATTGCTCACAGAGAATAGCAGATTAGAAACTTTCAAGACTGCTGTACTATATCAACTGTTCCATTCTATAGCACTAATTATCTGTGGTTTACTATTTGATAAATATGATTCAAATAAAATTAGTAAAGCCTATCTTCTTTTTAATTTTGGGATTATATTTTTCTCTGGGTCGCTTTATATACTATCAATAACAAATATAGGTATTTTTGGAGCTATTACACCAATAGGAGGAGTATTGTTTATATTAGGGTGGGTATATCTTTTTATGTCCGTAAAGTCTAAATAAGTTACTACTTAATCTGACTGAAATCCATTATATACCATAGTGAGTCTAGTTGCCTCATTGAGAAAGCGAATTCCTTTACATAGTCAAATTCTAATTTTACATTATGTAATTCTACTGTTATAGTATCTGCTAATACCCTAGTAATTTTTCTATTGTTTAGTATTCTAGTCAATCTTGCTAGATTATAATACTGTTCTTGTTGTCTATTAGCATTATATCTACCATTATTATCCGACAGTAGTTGCGCAGCACCAGGTACATTTTCTAACTGTAATTCAGTTGTGAAAAGCATTGCTGCTCCTATTGCAGATTCTTGAGTTATATCAATAACAGGCTTTGGAGGTCTATTGTTACCTATTACGAAAAGTTCGCATGAGGTTAAAAATAGAGTTATTATTATAGTGCTTATTATTCGCATTATTTTTTTAAGAATTCAATTGTTGAATTTATAGCATTATCTAACATTTCATTAGTTCCTGTAAACGGATGACGACAATTAAAAGTATGATTAGCCTTATTTATTATACAAAGTTCGGCATTTTTGGCTGCATTATGTAAAATTTTTGCCTCCTTAGTACTTACTGTAAAATCTTTATCTCCATGAACTATAAGAGTAGGTATATCTAATTTAGCAATACATTTTTCCAAATCGTATTTCTCTTTGTTTCTGAGTTTATCTTCTAGATATTCTAAATCTAGGTAAAGCATTTGCCCGGTTATTCTATTTTCGAATTCCATAACTCCTTTTGCCCGCCAATCATCTTTTTGTCTTTGGGTATTTCTATCAATATCTCCTATAGAACCCCAAGTTACTAGCTTGTCTATGTCATTTCGTTGCGAGGCAGTTATTATAGATACGGCTCCACCAAGAGAGTGTCCAAGCAAATAGATCTCACCATTCCAATCTTCTATAGAATATTTATCTAAAAGGGAACTAAGATTATCAATCACTAAATTTAAATCTTCTATTTCCTGAGTTACTGTTACACTTCTGAATATATCAATATCAAATATCCCTTTTTCAGCATCTATCACTCCATTCTGAGAAAAATCAATATTAATAACTATCATTCCCGATTTAGCATATTGTTCTGCCATATATGGGAAAAAACCCCACTCACGATATGCTTTGAATCCATGAGAAATAATTAAAATAGGTCGAGGAATGGAGGTATGATTGTATATATCACCGCTGACAATTAACCTATCATTGACTGGAATTGAAAATGTACTCTTTTTCATTATTCTTGAGTCAAGTTTCTGATGGTTTGTTCAATCAAATTGATATATTCAACTAAATCAGTATAATCACTTTCTGCCCATTCTCTTTTTGCAGGAGGATAGCTACGAAGTTTATTCCAAACTCGTACATATTTTTTATTCTTTTTGATAATCGGATTATTATCTCTAGTGTCTAATTCTTTTGCTTCTGCGTTCAATGTTTTGAAGGATTCAACACTTCTGAACTTCTCTACTATCAGAGGATCATTCGAGTTAATAATTAAATGCTTTTTGTGTATCTTTTCCGTATTATCTAGATAAAATATTGCAGATGAGTTAGCGACTCTTTCATCAAGTTCTACAACCATTTTTTTAGAACCTTCAAAGTTTGGTTCATCACCACTTAGGGCTACGAAAATAATATTCACAGGTGCAGGATTTTCTTTAAATCTTTTAGCTAATTCTAGTGCCGCCGCTATACCAGCGATATTATTACCAGATTCGTAATAGAATTTGTTTTGTTTCTTTATATACTCTTCTATTTTTTTATCAGAAAGTGACTCATCATAAGGGAAAGCAATAATTATATTTCTATTATTATCTTCCCCCTCTTGCATGCCATACAAATTAGTGTATTTCGAAGTCTTAGCATCTAGCTGTAATCTTATATCAGTTTTCACATTTGGTAATATAAAACTTTTAGGTGTTTTGGTATCTCTGATCGATTTTTCTTGGTCTATTAGTGCTTGTTTTTTGGGGAAATATCTTTCTAATGAAGCTCTGTTTGCTTGTAACGCTACTATCCCTGAGTTAAATTTATCTACGATAACCGGCTCGAATACATTAGCAGAATCACCCATAGCCTTAATGAATAAAGCACCAATAGCCCCATTTTTTTGTGCATTTTTTACTTTATATTCGTAGCTACTAAACATTTTAAACTTTTCGGATTTTTCTCCCTCTGGCGAATCAGTCAATATAATTACAACTTTATCTTTTACATCCATACCTGAATAATCATCATATCCTGGAGCTGTAATACCGTAGCCAACAAATGCAATCTCTGCTTCTGTAATATTTCCATCTGATGTAAAACCAAGTGGCAACCAATCTTTCTCGAAATCCCAGTTTTGTATGCTTGGCTTTATCCTATCCATTGGTATTCCCATTCTAGGGACAACAACTCCAAATGACACACTATTATCACCAAAGCTTAGACCACTCTCAATCTCGAAATCATCTACATAACCATTTGTTAGTTCTTCTAAACCAAGTGATTTGAATTGATTTGAAATAAAGTTTTTAGTATTCGTAAGTGCAGGTTCACCACTTACCCTATTATATATCTCTTCTTTATTGAGAGATTCTACAACCTTATTTATGTCTTGTGAGAACATAGAAGTAGTTGATAATAATAAACAAAAGATAAATATTCTCATGGTTCTTTTTATTTTAGTTTTAGATGAATACAAAAATAATAAATATTTATGTGCTATATAAGTATTACAATTTTATAATTATTCATTAATTTATTAATTTAAAGAAATATTTACTAACTAAATTGATTATATTATGGAAAATAACAGAGAAATCGATCGAAAGATTGAGCTACTGAAAAAGAAAAAAGACGAAGCCCAGCAAGGCGGAGGCAAAGATAGAATAGAAGCTCAGCACAAAAGAGGCAAATTAACAGCTAGAGAAAGACTAGATTTACTACTTGACAAAGGCAGTTTTACTGAGATGGATATGCTAGCTCATCATCACTCAACTTCGTTCGGACTAGACAAAACAGTAGTCCTTGGAGACGGAGTAGTAACTGGATATGGAAATGTTAATAGTAAATCTGTTTTTACTTTTTCACAAGATTTCACTGTACTTGGTGGTTCATTAGCTGAGCAACATGGTAGAAAAATAGTGAAGATAATGGAAATGGCCTTAAAGAATGGAATGCCCGTAATTGGTATAAATGATTCTGGTGGAGCACGTGTTCAAGAAGGTGTTATATCACTTGGAGCGTATGCAGACATATTCCTTCAAAACACTTTGGCTTCTGGTGTTATACCACAAATATCACTAATTATGGGGCCATGTGCTGGTGGTGCTGTTTATTCGCCTGCCATTACCGACTTTGTTATTATGGTCAAAGATACATCTTATATGTTCGTTACAGGACCAAAAGTAGTGAAAACTGTGACTCACGAAGATCTGACACCAGAAGAGCTTGGTGGAGCTTCTATACACAGTACTAAAAGTGGAGTGGCACACTTTGTCGCTGAAAATGATTTAGAAGCTATAGAAATAGTTAAAAGCTTACTTGAGTATATACCAAGTAATAATGCCGAATCTGCACCTTTCAAAGAAACATTAGACCCTATAGATAGAGAAAGTCCAGATTTGAATTATATAGTCCCAGCAAATCCGAATCAACCTTATGACATTAAAAATGTAATTAAAGAAATAGCTGATGACGGTAATTTTCTTGAAGTTCATCAAGATTACGCCGAAAATATAGTGGTAGGTTTCATACATTTGGGCGGTATGTCAATTGGGGTAGTTGCCAATCAACCTATGATATTAGCTGGAGTTTTAGATAACGAAGCTTCAAGAAAAGCTGCTAGATTTATTAGATTTTGTGATGCTTTTAATATTCCCCTTCTTACATTCGAAGACGTACCAGGGTTTATGCCTGGACGTGAACAAGAGTGGGGTGGGATTATATCTAATGGTGCAAAATTACTATATGCTTATTGTGAAGCTACCGTACCGAAAATCACGGTAATTACTCGGAAAGCATACGGTGGTGCTTATGATGTTATGAGTAGTAAACATATCAGAGGTGATTTTAATTTCGCTTGGCCAACTGCTGAAATTGCAGTAATGGGAGCTAAAGGTGCAATAGAAATTATATTCAAGAAGCAAGTAGATGAAGCCGATAACAAAGCCGATAAGATTATCGAACTAGAAGATGAGTACAATGAAAAATTTGCCAATCCATATATTGCTGCTTCTTATGGATATATAGATGATATATTTGAACCTCAATTCACTAGACAACGATTAATTGATTCTTTCAATCTATTAAAAAACAAAGTGGATAGTAATCCACCAAAAAAACATGGTAATATACCTTTATAGAATATTAGTTCTTTTAATCTTGTTTTATTTAACATCTTGTATAGAAGATCCTGTAAGAACAAGTATAGATGACAATTATATTTCGTCCATTGCTAAATCAGATTCATTTCTTTTTGTGTCTGCTAGTAATGGACAAATTTACAGGTCTGCTGATGGCGAAGATTGGAAGGCTTTAGTGATTAACAACAGCGTTTTACTTCTTGATATAGATGCCACTCCAAATGGTATTGTAGTTGCAAGTGGTGAAAATGGAGCTATTTTCACTAGTACTAATAATGGAGACAACTGGAATAAAAAAGCAACTGGTGTCTCTTCTTTCCTCAAAGATGTTTTAATTTATAATGATAGTACCTTTTTTGCTGCTGGTCGCTCAGGCATTTTCTTAAAAAGCACAAACAGCGGAGAGACATGGACAACAATCACCACTCCTTTCACTACACAAATTTCAAAAATCTCTCTAATAAATAATAAAATTTACATTGGGCTAAGAACCAATACTGAAAACTCCCCTTTACTTTTCGAATACGACTTAAACTCGGATTCTATTATGAGTATAGATTTAGAAATAGATTCATTCATATTAGACATATCCGAAATAAATAACGAGATTTACTTCACAGACTATTCAGGATGCTATAAATTATTGAACAACGTTAGTTACACAAAAGAACTAGTGTTCACAACAGGCAATGGTTTCATTGCACACAAAATTTTGAGTTTTGAGAATAATATAGCATTAGTAGGGTATAGCGGTTTTAATTTAGGTAAAATAATAACAGGAATACCTAGTAATCCTCAAACAAAAGAATTTGATGAAAGTATATATTTTAATTCAGGCATAATTTTTTCTAATAAATTAATTGCGTGCGGAGGAGATGAATTTGAGATAGCTGTTTTGCAAAACTCAAGTTGGAATATCTTCAAGTTAAAATAAATAAACGAAAAAGAAATAAGACAATTAATACTTCCGGAGTTTATCATGAAACGAATAGCAATGCTATGTGCGAGCATAATACTATTGGTATCATCTACCCTTGTTGGGCAAATACCTAATAAAATATCCTATCAAGGATTATTAACTAACACTTCTCTCAAACCGCTTGCTAATGGGGACTATAATATTGAGTTCAAAATATATAGTGACCAAAATGGAGCACAGCTTTTGTGGTCTGAGATACAGACTCTTACTGTACAAAATGGGGTATTTGATGCAATTCTAGGTGAAATTAACCCAATAGATTTAAAATTTGATCAGAGGTATTGGCTCGGTATAAAACTTGAAAACGAAGCTGAAATGACTCCTCGTATTCCAATGGTGTCTGTCCCTTATTCATTCTATTCTGGCTTATCGGAAGGGCTAGTCGAAGATGCTACTGGGGCAGTTCTTTCGCTAAATGGTCTTGAAGGAGACGTTGAAATAGAAGGAGGCAATGGTGTTACAGTTAGTAAAAGTGGAAATAAGCTATTAATAAGCAATAAAGTAAAAGCTATAGAAAGTATAATTTCGTCAAAAGCACAATTGACGATTAAATTGAATGGGACTGAAGTTGATGTAAATATTGCTCCCAAAAGTATAACGGAAGAAGAGATATCAAGTGTAAATTGGGAATCTATTACGAACAGACCAACATTCTATCAACCTGGTGGCCCTGCTGGTGGAGATTTGGAAGGCGATTATCCTAATCCTACATTATCTAATAAAGGGGCAACTACTGGACAAGTACTAAAGTGGAATGGAACTCAATGGGTACCTGATGATGATATGGTTGGTAATTTCGAATTTACTGTTAATAGTCCAATAGTTGGTGATGGTACTAAGATTAATCCACTTTCAATAAATAAATCTTCGATAAATACTGATGGTTATCTAACTTCTAATGATTGGAAGATATTTAACAATAAACTAGATAAAGTTGCAACTGATGTCATTATTTTAGGGGATGGTACTTTAGCAAATCCGCTTTCAATGGACAAAGCTAATAGTAGCAAAAGTGGTTATTTAGATTCGGATGATTGGAATAGATTTGATGCGAAATTAGATGATATAATCACATCAGGTGCTATAATTGGGAAAGGTACTTCAGCAAATCCTATTAGAATGAACAAAGCAAATAGTTCAACAGATGGGTATTTATCTTTTTCGGATTGGAATACATTCAATAATAAACTGACCTCAGTTAGAACAACTTTACCAATCAATGGTGATGGAACAACAGCTAACCCGATTAGTATGTCTAAAGCTTCTTCAACCACTGATGGATATTTGTCTGCTTCAGACTGGACTAAGTTTAACGCTCCTACTATCGTAAATGTGAATTCGCCATTGATAGGAGATGGTAGTACAACAAACCCTATAACACTAGGCAAAGCAGATGCAGTCACAAATGGGTTTTTATCTTCAAGCGATTGGAACAAGTTTAATAACAAATTAGGAATAGTTGTTAGTAGCTTACCCCTTTCTGGTGATGGAACATCTGGATCCCCTTTAATAATAAGCAAAGCAAACAGCACATCAAATGGATATTTGAGTTCTGGGGATTGGAACCTATTCAACAATAAGCTTACATCAGTTGGTGTAAATGCACCTATTTTGGGTTCAGGGACTAGTCTAGACCCATTAACATTATCTAGAGCAAACTCATCTACTGACGGATTTCTTAGTTCGACTGATTGGGTAAGATTTGATAATAAACTAGATGCGATTGTTGCAACTTCACCACTTAGCGGGCAAGGCACAGCTAGTAATCCAATTAAAATGGAGCAAGCAAATGCAACAACTAACGGCTATTTATCGGCTTCTGATTGGGTGAAATTCAACTCAGCCGCAACAGTTTCTGTTTCTACCCCAATATTTGGGGATGGGACTAGCAGTAACCCTATTGCAATAGCAGCGGCAAGTAATTCAGCTGACGGTTATTTGACTTCAAATGATTGGAATATCTTTAATAATAAATTAGGGCAGATTTCTGTGGATGGACCTCTTGTTGGTGATGGTACAACATCTTCCCCAATCACTCTTGGCAGAGCAGACGGTACAACAAATGGTTTTCTTGCATCTACTGATTGGAATACATTTAACACCAAACTTTCTAATGTTTCAGTTAATTCTCCGATTTCTGGGAATGGAACATCTGGAAGCCCTCTTGTTATTGCTCAAGCAAACGGAACTACTGATGGTTATTTGTCTGCTTCTGATTGGACGAAGTTTAACAATTCTGGTACAATCACGGCCTCTGCTCCACTGTCAGGAGATGGTTCTACAGGTGACCCTTTAGTTATTGCTACTGCTAATACAACTACATCTGGATATATTACTTCTACTGATTGGAATACTTTTAACACCAAACTTTCTTCGGTTGCTATCGAGTCTGGTACTCCTATAACCGGTGATGGTACTGCTGCTACACCACTCAAATTAGATTCTGCTACTTCCTCTCGTTCTGGTTATCTGACATCATACGATTGGGATAGATTTAACACTATGGCCTCTTCCACTGTTACTGTTAACTCACCTCTTTCTGGTAACGGAACTTCGGGTAATCCTATAAAAATGGATTCAGTTACAACTAGCAATAGTGGGTATTTGACTTCTAATAAATTTAATGAATTTAACAGCAAACTTTCAAATGTTTCAGTTAATTCTCCGATTTCTGGAAATGGAACATCTGGAAGCCCTCTTGTTATTGCTCAAGCAAACGGAACTACAGATGGTTATTTGTCTGCTTCTGATTGGACGAAGTTTAACAATTCTGGTACAATCACTGCCTCTGCTCCGCTTTCAGGAGATGGTTCTACAGGTGACCCTTTAGTTATTGCTACTGCTAATACAACTACATCTGGATATATTACTTCTACTGATTGGAATACTTTTAACACCAAACTTTCTAATGTTTCAGTTAATGCTCCGATTTCTGGGAATGGAACATCTGGAAGCCCTCTTGTTATTGCTCAAGCGAACGGAACTACTGATGGATATTTAACTGCATCTAATTGGAATACTTTTAACACCAAACTTACTTCGGTTGCTATCGAATCT